>Ga0206955_1087_pt1 | contig 13526 bp, 11 predicted proteins | sample Alteio_BWOrgHeat_34_FD_153247 | JGI IMG/M metagenome (GOLD analysis project Ga0206955, IMG submission 153247) | Enriched cells from forest soil in Barre Woods Harvard Forest LTER site, Petersham, Massachusetts, United States -... | ecosystem: Environmental > Terrestrial > Soil > Temperate forest >...
ATTCGGCGATCTCCCAGCCTTGGGCGCCTAGTTCGTTGAGCTTTTTTTCGAATGAGTCTTCGGTGGTGCCGCTGACCATTTTGTAGACCCATTTTTTCTTCATGGCTCAGAGTGCCTGTATGTGGGGTGGAGGCAAGGTAAAGATGGCCGAGATGGAGAGCCTGTAGCGGCGCGTCTATGACCGCCGATCGGATAAGCAACGTATCTGGTAATGTCCTCGGCGGTCATAGACGCGCCGCTACAGGGGAGGCCGAACCGTCGCCCGGCGGTCGACGGCTACCTTGGTGACAGATGTTTTGTTTGTGGGTAAGGTGCGAGGATGGAACTTCCGGTGGAGCTTTTTTTGGCGCTGCGTTATTTGCGGCCGCGCCGGTCGTTTGTTTCGGTGATTACGGTGCTTTCATTCCTGGGGGTGACGTTGGGGGTGATGGTGCTGATCGTGGTGCTGTCGGTGATGGCGGGATTCCGGAAGAAGCTGGATGACAAGATCATTGGGTTCAATGCGCACATCACGGTGGCGATGGCGGACGGGAACGTGATGTACGATTACGACAAGGCGATTGAGTTGATCAAGAAGGACCCGGACGTTTTGGCGGCGAGCACGATCATTCGCGGGCCGGTGCTGGTGGAATTTCATGACCGGATGACGCCGGCTTTCATCAAGAGCGTGCCGACGGAGGGGGACGATCCGGTGCTGCCGTTGCGGCAATACCTGATCATGGGGGATTATGAATTGCGTGGCGATTCGGTGATCGTGGGCTCGGAATGGAGCAAGCGGAACGCGGCGTTTCCGGGGGACAAGATCGATATTTTTGGGCCGACCTTTTTGAGGGCCTATACGAATCAAAAAGAGGGCGTGAAGGGCGATTTGCCTCTGCCGGAGGAGCCGATCATCCGGGGCGTGTTCAAGACGGGGCAGTTCGATTACGACCTGAATTTCCTGCTGGTGTCGACGGAAATGGCGCAGCACATCTGGGGGATGGAGAACGCGGTGCACGGGATCGCGGTGCGGGTGAAAAATCCGGACGAGGCCGGGGCGGTGCGCGACCGGCTGAACAACTCGATCCTGCCGAAGACGCTGGAGGCGCGGACGTGGATGGACGACAACCGGGAGCTGTTCAACGCAATCGCGACGGAGCGGGTGGTGATGACGTTCATTCTCTTTTTCGTGATGCTGGTGGCGGCGTTCGGGCTGTGCAGCACGCTGATCACGATCACGGTGCAGAAGTCGCGTGAGATCGGGTTGATGAAGGCTCTGGGCGCGAGCGACGCGCAGGTGTCCGGGGTGTTTCTTTTTCACGGCGTGGTGGTGGGGGTCGTGGGCGCGGTGGGCGGAACGGTGTGCGGGCTGGTGCTGCTGCATTTCCGTAATCCGTTCCGGGATTTCTTGTTGTCGGCGTTTCACATCGATGTTTTTTCGAGCAAGGTCTACGGGTTTCCGGAAATTCCGGCGGTGATCGATCCGGTGAATGTGGCGCTGATTGCGGTATCGGCGGTGGTGATTTGTATTTTGGCGGCGTTGATCCCGGCGGTGAATGCGGCAAGGCTCGCACCGGCGCGGGCTTTACGATATGAATGAGGTTTATGTTTATGAGCGATGGAGTTTTGATTAAGCGTGGCGGAATAGGTCTTATGGGACTGATAGGTCGGATGAGGAGGGAACCGTCGCCCGGCGGTCGACGGCTACCACTGAGGTTGTTGCTGGGCTTGGTGGGATTATTTTGTGCCCTGCCTTTGATGGCGCAGCAGAGCGCGCAATCTTTGCCGACGGCGGCGTTGCATATTGGGAAGGCGACGTTGCAGGCGCAGGTTGCGGCGACGGATGAGCAGCGAGAGAAGGGGCTGATGTTTTGCCCCAAATTGGCGGACAATGCGGGGATGATTTTTTTGATGGGGAAAGTCGGACCGGTCACGTTCTGGATGAGGAACACGCTGATTCCGCTTTCGATCGCGTTTATCGACAAGGACGGTATGATCCTGGAAATCCATGACATGGCGCCGGTGTCGGCGGATATACCGGACGAACTGGTGCCCATCACGCGCAGCGAAAGTCACGAGGTCGCTTATGCGCTGGAGACGAATCTGCATTGGTTCGCGTTGAACGGAATCAAGGCGGGCGACAAGATCGATCCGCCCCCGGCCACGCTGGTCAAGAGTGAGACTCACTAAAATTTATGCCGCTCCCCATCGATTATCACATGCATCCGCAGGCCCACAGCATCAAGCCGTACACGCAGGAGCTTCTTGCGCCTTGGGCGAAGACGGCGCGCGAACGCGGGCTGAAGGAAATCGCGTTCACCGATCATGACCGTTATCACCAGGGCGTTGATTTCGACGAGATCGAGAAACTGCGCGAGGCGAACCCGGATATCAAATTTCGCGCGGGCATCGAACTCGACAACGATCCCGAGACCGGCAAAGCGGGCCGGGCATGGGTGGAGAAAAATTGGGACCGGCTCGATTTCGTTTTGGGCTCGGCGCACTATCTCCCTCCCGATCCCGTGATGTTTGACAAGACCGACCGCGTGGACGAGTTCGCCAAAAAGGACATGGCCGCCGCCTGTGCGACCTATATCGCAGAGCTGGAAGGGATGATGGACCGGGGCGGGATCGACTGCCTCTCACACCTGGATTTGATCAAGATCCACGGCAAATGGCACCCGAAGGAGGGGCTGTTGCCGCACTTCCAGTCGTTGCTGGAACGGATCAAGCGCGAGGACCTGGCGATTGAAATCAGCACGGCGGGCTGGCGCAAACCGGTCGGCGAGGCCTATCCGGATGCGGACATTCTTCGCGCGGCGCAGAAGCTGGGCATTCCTTTTACCCTCGCCAGCGATGCCCATTCGCACGCACAGTTGGCGGAGGAGTACGGGCGGCTCGCGGAATGGCTCAAGCCGTTTGACATCCGCGAAGTGGCCACCTACGAAAAACACCGTCGCACGATGATTCCCCTCACCTACTAGACAGAGACCATGGCCATTGATTTCGAAGCGAACTTTTTCACCCTGCTCGAGTTGCTCGACGCGGGCAGCCGCCTGGAGGTTGAGTCGGCCTGCACGAAACAGACGCTTCCGGCGGGCCAACTTGTTTACGCGCAGGGCGATCCCGCGAACGCGGTTTACATCGTGGCTTCCGGTCGGGTCGAGGCATTCACGCACAGCCCGGACGGCAAGCAGAGCCGCGCGGTGGGGATCATGGGCAAGGGCGATTTTTTTGGCGACCTGGCGGTCCTGACCGGTCAGCCGCGCCTGGCGGAAATCCGCACCTGCGAGCCGACGAAGCTCTTGCAGTTCGAGAAGCTGGCCTTCGTCCGGATGCTGGACAAGGTGCCCAAGGTGGGCGCGTTCTTCGCGCGGAACCTGGCCAAGCGGCTGCATCATACCTCGACCGAGGCGCACGTGAGCGTCTATTCGATCGACCTCGCGGGGAAGCTGGAGCACTTCGACCTGCTCGTCATTTTCTACACGATCATCAGCTCGGCCCAGACCGGGGAACTGGAGTTGCACAACTCGGACAACGAGATCATCGGGAGCTTTTTCTATACCGAGGGCAAGCTGGCGCACGCGCGGTTCCTGCACCTGGTGGGCCTGGAAGCGATCTGGCAAGCCGTGGTGCAGCCGCCGACTGCGGGGACGTTTATTTTTCGCATCAAGGAAGCGCCGACCACGCCGTATCCCGAGGAGCAGAAGGTCGAACTCGAAAGCAACGATCTGCTGGCGCAGGGAGTCGCGCACCACGAGGCGTTCCTGGCGATTCCGGAAGAGCTGCGCGGCATGGACGTGCGCATCGAGCGGCGCTTCGTTGAGCTGACTTGGAATGACGAGGCCTTGCGTCCGCTCGCCGAGCGGATCTGGGATTTGATTGCGAAACGGCCGCAGCCGCTCGACAGCCTGTGGCGTCGGTTGACCTGTTCCGCGCTGACTTTTTTGCTGACGGTGAACCTCCTGGTGAACAATGGGCAGGTGGCGGTCCTGCCCAAGGAAACGGCTCCGGAAGAGAAGCCCGCGTAGACTACTTCCGCACCCCGGCACAAGACTCATGCCCAACTCAAAGACAGCCCAGGAGGATGTGCCTACGAATTTCCTGGCGTTGCTGGAGAGCATGCCGGAGGCGACCTGGAAGACCATCGATGCGGCCTGTGCTCGCCTGAAGTTGGAGGCGAAGGAAATTGTCTACAAGCAGGGCGAACCGGCGGACGCCGTCTACATCGTGGCGTCGGGCGTGGTGGAGGCGGTGACGTTCAGCCCGGACGGCAAGCAGAGCCGGACGGTGGCGACGATGGCGCAGGGCGATTTTTTCGGAGACCTGGCCGTCTTCACGAACCATGCGCGGCTGGCGACGGTGCGCACGTGCGAGGCGTCGGAAGTGTGGAGGATCGGCGCGGACGATTTCCTGCGCCTGATGAAAACGATCCCGGAACTGGGACTTTTCTTCAGCCGCACGCTGGCGCAACGGCTCCATCACACCTCGACCGAGGCGCATCATACGGTCTATGCGATCGACCTGACGGGGAACCTGCAGCGGTTCGATTTGCTGACGATCGTGCAGGCGATCACGGGCATGGGACACACAGGGGAGTTGCGGCTGAACAATTCCGCGAACGAGTTGCTGGGGAGCTTTTTCTTTCGCCGGGGGAAAGTCGAGCACGCGCGGTTCGGGCCGTTGCTGGGGCTGGAAGCGATCTGGCAGGGGTTCATCGAATCGGCCTCGGAAGGGACGTTCAGTTTTCGCTCGGCGGAAAAACCGACGACGCCCTTTGAAGACTGCGACAAGATCGACATGGAGAGCACAAGCCTGCTGCTGGAAGGCGTGGGCAAGCGGGACACTTACCAGGGACTGCCGAAACCGTTGCGCGATTTGGAGGGCAGCCTCACGCGGATCAGCGAAAAACTCGACTGGAAAAACGACGAGAACAAGGCGCTGGCGGAAAAAGTCTGGGCCCTCATCGCGGAACCGCAGACGCTGCTGGCGCTCAAGCAAAAGCTGAATGTTTCGGCGATCTCGTTCCTCGACGTGGTGATGGAGATGGGGATGAACGGCTCGGCGGAGCTGTTTGTGGATGAGTCGAAGATTGAGGAGTGAGGAGTCGATCTACAGTAAATATGACCGCCGCATTTTCCTCATTCTCTCTTTCGCCCCTCCAATTTTCACGGCTACTGTTTTTGGTCGTATTTCTTGCTTGCCTGACCTCACTGGGAAGAGGCAGCGAAGCCGATGTTTTCACGCACGATTATTCAGGAGCAGAAGAATCTATAAAAGGCACGCTCAAGGATGGTGAATTTATCCGCGATGCAGCAACCAGTAAAGATGGCCTCGTTGTTGCCTACCTGATTTCCAAGAATGAAAATGGGGGAAGCAATTATGTGTGCCTGGTTATCGTCCATTTGAATAGCGCAGGCGCAGTCCAAGGTGCGGAGAGGAAGCTGTCTTTGGAGGAGATGAAGCAAGCGAACGCTCTGTTTGCCGGCATACTCGAATTGAAAACCATCGACAACAAGGCCTCTAAAATTGAGATGCGCATTGGGTTCAAGTCTGCCGAAGAGGCGCCTTATAAGGTGACTTACAAATGGGTGGAACAAAATCTATAAACCACGATTGCTTGTGAGTTTCATGGAAAAATGGATTCGACTTTGAATCGTTGCGAGTGCGCTTGATTCAACTCTTTCAGAGACCTCTGCGAAAGTCGCAATCTAAAAAGCTGTCATCCTGAGCGGAGGCAAGCCCAGCCATGTTGTTTAATCCCAGGATTCACCCGAGCCGCAGTCGAAGGACCTGTGTGGAAAAAACTTGAGATGGAAATGGCGGCAAACGACCCTGAAAAGAAGGGCACGTCTCTCGCCTGTTCGGAGAGCGGTGAACCGACCACTCCGGCTGTAAGTTCCCGGCGCAGTTGAGTTCTTTTTTGGATCGAGAACAGGTCCTTCGACTGCGGCTCGGGGGCGTCTTTTGAGAAAAGGAATTCCCAAGCTCGCCTCCGCTCAGGATGACAGCATTCTAGAATCGTGGGTTTTGCAGAGGTCTCCGCAGTGGCGTTTATCGCTCCATCCAGATGACGGCCTGTCCTGCGGGCAGGTGGATGCGACGCAGGCGGTCGGGGGCCTCCTCGGTGGCGAAGTCGGCCCAGGCTGGGGCGGTCAGGGCGCTCTCGAAACCAATGCGCGAGGACTCGTGGATGATGTGGACGTCGCTCTTCAGCAGCGCGCTGTAGAGGATCGCGCCGTTGCTGCGGACATAACTGCCGTTGTGGATGCCGAGGGAGCGAAGCGTGCCCTTGCTGGAGCGGTGGACGACGACGAGGAAGGCGTCGGTTTCCAGCGACCCGAATTTGACGCGTGAGTTCTGGTGCATCTTGCGGCCATCGGCGTCGTGGTTGCAGATGATTTCCCACGTATCGTCCGCCGTGGAGATGCGCGCGCCGGAGACGCCGGGGGCCTCGATTTTCTCGATCTTCTTTTCTTTTCCATCGGGCAGGTCGAAGACCTGGATGAATTTTTCGCGCCGGTCGGGACCGGGATAGTGGAAGGCGAGATAGGAGGTCTCGCTGATCTTGAATTCGTACTTGGTGGGATTCGGGATCGCGGACGAGAGGTAACCGGTCTTGGTCTCGATTTTTTCCGCAACCGGGAAGAGGTGGTGGATTTTCAGGACCTTGCCGTTGTTGTCGATGGTGGTGAGGCCCGGTTGGGTTTCCGCCTTGCCGCGGTAATGGAGCAACTGGGTCCAGGGCGCGGCGTGGGTGGCCATGAGGTCATCGACCATGACGATAAAATCGCCGATCCAAAGAACGTGCCGATAGAAGCGGTTATAGACGCCCTCCCATGGGCCGGTGGCATCGGCGAGGAGGTAGCGATAGTCGGCGCCGAAAAGATGCGCGGCAATTTTACCCATGTGTTTGGTGCCGAGCAATTCGATCTCGTCGCGCGGGCCGCGTCCGTCGTGCAGGATCACGTTGTGGGCCTCGGCCTTCTTGAAATAGGAATAGACGAGCGGATTGGAGTACTCGGTCGTGCCCGCGTCGATGATGAACTCGCGCCCGGCACTGCATAAGATGTAGGTGCCGGCATCGGCATGATTGTGGTTCCAGTTCTCGCCCGTCTTGATGGTGAAGAAGGTGCTGGTGTCCTCGTACCCGTCGCGCAGGACCGCCTCGCCGGTGCTCTCGAAGACGCAGCAACCCGGCGCCCCGGCAAAGCTCGCGCCCTCAAAACTTTCGGGCCAGAAGAGGAATTCCAGGAACTTGCCCGGCTGCGGATTCGTCTTCTGGGCGAGATGGAAAAGGTCCTTGCGCTGGAAACGGTTGGCCAGCCAGAGCCAGGCCTGCGTCGGGTAATGGTTGTAGGCGCCGACGCTGTCGGCTCCCGAGTGCATGTTGCCAAAGTTGGGGCGGTAGATTTTGCCCTCGAGCGTCTCGAGGTTGGCCATGTAGTAGTCGCAGACTTTTTCCAGCACGGGCAGTTCCGCCGCGAGATCGCGCCCGAACCGGTCGCGATAAAGATCGAGCATGAAGAGGGTGTTGTGGAGGGTGAAATCGAGATAGCCAAGGGGCTCGATGAATTCACCGGTCACGCCGAAATTGCGATGTTTGTTCTGGAGAACGTTGCCGGGGTAGTTGAAGAACTCGACGAAGCTGTCGGCAATGCGGTTGAGAAGGGCGTCGGCGCCGGGGTGGGTGTCGCGCACGGCAAAGAGGCCGATGGCCGCGCCGCTGACGCAGACGGCCCACCAGTTGTGGCCCATGGAATCGAGCGCATGAATGCGGGTCTGCGGGTCGATCCAGTCAGCGAGCACCGGTTCGATGCCCTTATGGGAAAGCGCGTCACGCCATTGGGCCCGCTCCTCGTCCGGGAGCGCGTCGCCAACAAAGCTAAAGGCCAGCCCCACCGCCGCGGAAAAATCGGCGGTCCAGAGATCGGCGATCCATCCGTTCTGCGCGCCCTGGGCGAGCCACTTGGGCTCGGAGGCGATCCAATTGCCGATCATCCGGGCTCCCTCGAGGGACGATTTTTCGCCGGTCATCTTGTAGTGGAAAGAGAGGTCCGCGAGCGAGTAGGCCATGATGCGGAGGTAATTTCCGCGGGTGAAGACCTTGTGGCCGCCGAGCTTTTTCGCGCGATCGTCGAGCTCGAGCCAGTGCGCCTTCATCTCCGCGAGCTTCGCGGCGTCGTAGGCGTGCATCTTGTCCTCGAACGTTTTCCAGCCGGCGGCGACGGCGGGGTCGGCGGCGATTTTTTTGCGCATGGACTGCAACTGGTCGGCTGCGACAAGTTGCCCGGAGAGAGGGTGAGTCATGGGGATGAGAAAAGAAGGATGGTCTGGAGGTTGGGAATTGACGCTAGGGCATGGTTGACTGCAAAGAATCGGATTTTTTTGGTTTAGGCTTAACCAGAGAATGCACACACAACCGAGGTTTCACGCAACGACGCGGCGAACGCACTGTGAAAAAAGGCACCGTCGCCCGGAGGTCGACGGTTACCATGGGGAGGGTGTTGGAGTAGGTGTAGGCGTTTTTGCGGCGATGAAGATGAGTCTGATCCCTCGACAAGCTCGAGACGATGGATTGAAAAAGCGTGATAACTGATGTTAGTCATTGCTGATTTGTAACTTGAGATTGAATAGGCTCATGTAAAATGGTTTGAACTTTGGGGAGGGATTAGGCGTCAAATCGTGGTGCTCTCTCCCTCTTTAACCACATACAGGGCTGGTCTTTTGAGGAAGACCACTATATATAGTACGGTCAGTACATGAAGGACACCACCAGTTACGCTCAGCCGCGGCGTCTGGCCAGGCCTAAAAAGCAGGTCCGGCTGGATTTGCGTCGTCGTGCGACGAAGCGGGAGCCGGAGGATAATGTCGCGGTTGAGCCGAAGAATACGTTTTGGAAATGGGTCGGCATTGTGGCGTTGCTGCACTTGGTGCTCATCGCGTTCGTGAGCTTCTATTATGAGATGACTCCCACCCCCACGCCGCCGGTGCAGATGATTTCGTTGCTGCCAGCAGGCGAAGTGGTGAAGGGGACGCCCGGTCCGGTGGAAGCACCGAAGCTAGGCGCGACGACTCCGGCCCCCTCAGTGGCTCATCATCATACGGAGACACCGCCGCCCAAGCCGACTCCCGCCGTCAAGCCCACGCCGACACCGCCCCCGGTGCAACAGATTGTGAAGTCGGACGTCCCTGCCCTCGTCCCGGTCAAACCGACGCCGCCCAAGCCGAAAGTGAAAGTCGATCTCACGCTGGCGGATGGTCCGACGCCGGTGAAGCACGTCACGAAACCGAAGCCGCATATCAAGAAGCCGGCACCAGCGGCGATAACGGACGACTCGAACGCGCCGGACAAGGACGCGCCTTCGAATCCCGACAGCGCGGGTCTCAGCAAGGAGCAGATCGCCGCGAAGCTGGGCGACAAGCTGAAGGCGGCGGGCGTGGAGGACGCGGTGAACCACGGGACGAGCGGCTCGGACCACGCACAGGAAAATCCGTACCAGGATTTCTATCTTTCGATCCGGGACCAAGTCATGAATAAATGGCAGAGCCCGAACCTGAGCGATGAGACGGCGGTGACTCCCGAGGTGACGATCCATGTCGAAAAGGATGGCCGGGTCCCGCCTGAAAGCGTCCGGCTGACGCGGTCTTCGGGCAACCAAATTTACGACGAATCCGCGGTGGCGGCGGCGAAGAGCCTCGGCTATCTGCTTCAACCCTTGCCGGACGGATGTCCGCCTGATATCCACATCGACTTCAATTTTAAACAAACCCGCTAAGCCCCTCCAACCGTGACTGACTTGAAATTATCCCACTCCATTCCCCGTATCCTTTTGCTGGCCGTCGTGGCCGGCTTTTTCAGCGCCACCGCCCAAGCGCAGGTGGTCGTGAATCCCTCCGTGCTCGTGCGCGTGGGGATCACTCCCCTCACCGGCGGAGAAGGCCGGATGGCAACGGAAGTCCTGGGCGCCGACTTGAAGCGGACGGGGATGATTTCTCCGGTCGACGGTGGATCGGGCGAATACGCAGCGAGCGGTGAAGTGACCGACTCGGGCGTGACGGGCAAGCTGGTGAACAAGAAATCGGGCGAGGAAGTTTTCAGCCAGACGTTCAGCGGCAAGGCGCGGGCGGCGACGCATCTTTTTGCGGACGCGATCACCAAGGCTGTGACCGGGTTGCCGGGATTTGCGTCGAGCCGATTGGCGTTCGTCTCGGACTCGAGCGGTGCGAAGGAACTTTACCTGGGCGACATCGACGGTTACGGCGTGCGGGCGATCACGCATGATGGGGTGATCAGCGCGAGCCCTTCGCTGAATCACGATGCGACCAAGCTGACCTATACTTCATACAAGAGCGGTTATCCCGATATCTACCTGATCGACCTGAGCTCCGGCGGACGCAACCGGATCGCGTTTTTCCCGGGGATCAATTCGGGGCCGTCGTTTTCGCCGGATGGATCGCAGATCGCGATGACGCTGAGCAAGGATGGAAATCCGGAAGTCTACGTGATGCCGACGAGCGGCGGAACGCCGGTGCGGATCACGCGGACGCGGGGCGCGGAAACGTCGCCCTCGTGGTCGCCGACGGGAGACCGGCTGGTCTATTCCTCCGATGACCGCGGGAGCCCACAGCTTTTCATCAGCAGCTCGACTGATGTGTCCGAGATGGATCACCTGGTGACGGGAAATTCGTATTGCACGAAGCCGGACTGGTCGCCGGACGGCAAGTTGATTGCTTTCACGACGCGGATCGGCGGGCAATTCCAGATCGGCGTGTTCGACGTGGCCAGCCGCAACGCGCATTTGATCACGACCTCGGGCGGGGAGGATCCGGCTTGGACGGCGGACTCACGGCACTTGGTCTATTCCAACAATGGCCGTCTCTATTTGCTTGATGTCGTTTCACACCAATCCCTGCCGATCGAAACCTCGGTGAGTGGGGCCGGTGAACCCACCGTGTCCCGTTAATCGTTGCCAACCTCACTCCACATCCGTATAACCAACAGCTTCTCCTACCTCTGCCCTTCTCATGAATAAAAAATGCCTCGCTCCTCTCCTTATCGCCGTAACCCTTGCCCTCGCTGGGTGCAAAAGTGACAAAAATGGAAGTTATACGGACATGGGCGCTGATAACGGCACCCTGCCCAACGGAGACAAGGTCGATCTGAGCGGGGGCATTCCGCCGACCCGTCCGGGCGGCGATTTTAATCCGGACAAGGATGTGAATTACGGCACGCTCGAGTCTGACACCGTCTACTTCGCTTTCGATAGCTCGACGATTCCCGGTGCGGAACGCGCCAAGCTGGCCGCAGCCGCGGAATGGCTGAAGGCGAATCCGGGACATGCGCTTTTCCTGGCTGGTCACGCCGACAAGCGGGGCACGCCGGAATATAACCGGGCGCTCGGCGAACGTCGCGCGCTGGCGGTGCGTGAATATATGGTCGGGTTGGGGCTGCCTGCGGCGTCGCTGTTCACGAACAGTTACGGTTCGGACCGGCCGGCGGTGCAGGGGGATACGGAACAGGCTTATGCGAAGAATCGTCGGGTGCAGATTGGTGTGATTGTGCAGAAGTAGACAATTTTCGATACCATCACCGTAGAGCTGTAGCGGCGGTCTATGACCGCCGACCGTGCCCGCGACATGTGTTGCCACATCCCGGCGGTCATAGACCGCCGCTACAGCTGACCGTCGCCCGGTGGTCGACGGCTACCTTAAAGACCACGCTCTTACGAGCGCGGCTACAACTTGATCTCGCCGGAGAAAACTTCCGTGGCTGGGCCGGTGAGCGTGACGTCGTGGAAGGTGTCGCCTTCGCGGCGGGCGTTGACGGCGAGGACGTCGCCGCCGCGGACTTTCAGGCTCAAGGGCAAGGCGCGGTTGTGGACGAGATGGGTCAGCAGCGCGGAGGCGACAACACCGGTGCCACAAGCAAGCGTCTCGTCCTCGACCCCGCGTTCGTAGGTGCGGACGATGAGATTGGTTGCGTCGATGACCTGGACAAAATTGACGTTGGTGCCGCGCGGGAAAATCGGGCTGTGGCGAATGGCGCGGCCATGGGCGACGACTTCGGCCTCTTCCGCATCGGGAACGTAGACGACGGCATGGGGCACGCCGGTGTTCATGAAATGGTACTCGATCTCGCCCCAGCCGAAATCGGCGCGCTGGTTGACCTTGGTCTCAGTGGGTGCGGTGAGATTGATGCGGACGTCCTCACCGACGTACTCGCCGGTGATGAGGCCGGCGGGGGTGATGAAGCGGACGCGTTGCGCATCGGCCCGGCTCATGGATTGGACAAAGCGGGCAAAGCAGCGCGCACCGTTGCCGCACATCTCGGCCTCGCCACCATCGGCGTTGTAATAGCGCATGCGATAATCGGCCGTGGGTTGGTCGGAGGGCTCGACGGCGAGAAGGCCGTCGGCGCCGATGCCGAAGTGGCGATCGCAGAGCCAGGCGATCTCATCGCCGGTCAGGGAATGTTGCAACGTACGGTTATCGATGACGACGAAGTCATTGCCCGCGCCGCTCATCTTGACGAAAGGAAGGCTGTCCATGGGGGAGTCAAGATACTGGTTTTTGCGGGGAATGCAAAGCCGGCAGTTTGAGGCCCGGAGGGCCCCAAGGGAAATTAGCCGGTGGTGCCAACCACCGGATTTTCATGGTTTGAAGGACCTGCCCCAGCGGGGCAGTGGAAGGTTTTTACTTCTCAAAATCGCGCGTGTCCACCGCCGCTCCGGGGCGGATTTCTTTTCGATGGCCTACCGGTGGTTACCACCGCCGGCTAATTTCCGTGCGACCCTCCGGGTCAGCGAAAATGCAGATCGCGGATTAAAAGGTACCTTTCGCAAAGGTCCTCCAAAAGGGTGACCCCACCCGGAATTGAACCGGGATGATCGGTTTAGGAAACCGGTGCTCTATCCATTTGAGCTATAGGGTCGTACAACGTCGGCAGGCTATTCCGCAGGCCTTTTCACACAGTTCAAATTGTGTGAACCGAATAGCTTTTGTACCAGATATGAAACTGAACTTCAAACATCACAGCTTACGGCACGTCTCGACTACTTGAAACTAAACCGTATCACCTGAGTTTATAGTTCCACCATTTTCTAACAGTGGAGGATAATCGTTGAGACAGAAACGTATATTTATCTCTTCAGAAACCACAGCGATTGCCTTTTCAAAATCTTCTCGTTTGATTAGTTCGTGGTCCAAGAGTGAATCTACTACAAGTCCTGCTACCTTATTGCTCCACTCTAATGTATTCATATTTCACTGCAACCATGACCCAACAGCTCTCGAAATCAAGACAACAAAGTCCGTCGTCTTTTCCATCGAACATGATCTTTTGCGTCGTTAACTCCACACAATTTCCACACAAAAGAATCACCTCCGAGGGAATATAATAACTTTTTCTAGTCGACAATTTCGTTCCCCATCAATGACTTACGGTAGGGAAGTCCTTTAGGAAACCGGTGCTCTATCCATTTGAGCTATAGGGTCGTACAACGTCGGCAGGCTATTCCGCAGGCCTTTTCACACAGTTCAAATTG
>Ga0206955_1241_pt1 | contig 13524 bp, 10 predicted proteins | sample Alteio_BWOrgHeat_34_FD_153247 | JGI IMG/M metagenome (GOLD analysis project Ga0206955, IMG submission 153247) | Enriched cells from forest soil in Barre Woods Harvard Forest LTER site, Petersham, Massachusetts, United States -... | ecosystem: Environmental > Terrestrial > Soil > Temperate forest >...
GATTACCCTGCCTTTCCGACCGTTGAGCACGTAATCGAATACGTAGACGCCGGAAGTTGGATCATTCCTATCCTTTCTGAAATCAATTTTCGGTGCATTGATGACAATCGCTGCGGGGCCGTATTTTTTCTGCACGATACTAATGGCGTGGGCTATGGCGCCCGCATCATCAGGCCCTTGCCCCGCATAAACTGCACGCCCTGATAAATACAGCCCAAAAACGGCAAGAAACATCCACGACCAAGAACGATTAGATGGCAGGCTTTGATTTCGCGCAGCCATCTAATCAGATCGGTTACGCCACGCCGGCATCCTGATCGGCTTCGAGGAAGCCGTGCAGGTGGCGGATGCGGGTCGGGTGACGCATCTTGCGGAGCGCTTTCGCCTCGATCTGGCGGATACGCTCGCGGGTGACGCGGAACTGGCGGCCCACTTCTTCAAGGGTGCGGGAGTAGCCATCGACGAGGCCGAAGCGTTGCTCGAGAACGGCGCGTTCGCGTTCCGTGAGCGGGTCGAGCACGTCGCGGATCTTTTCCTTGAGGAGCGCGTAGGCGGTCATCTCGGAGGGGTTCTCCGCAGACTTGTCCTCGATGAAATCGCCGAAAGTGGTGTCGTCGCTGTCGCCGACCTGGGCCTGAAGCGAGATGGGCTGCTGGGCCATGCGCAGGACGGCGCGGACGCGCTCGACGGGCAGGCAGATTTCCTCGGCCACTTCCTCGGGCGTGGGTTCGCGACCGAATTCCTGCACGAGCTGCTTTTGCACGCGCATGAGCTTGTTGATCGTCTCGATCATGTGGACCGGGATACGAATGGTGCGGGCCTGGTCCGCGATGCTGCGGGTGATGGCCTGGCGAATCCACCACGTGGCGTAGGTGGAGAACTTGTAGCCGCGGCGATACTCGAATTTCTCGACCGCCTTCATGAGCCCCATGTTGCCTTCCTGGATCAGGTCGAGGAAGGAGAGGCCGCGGTTGGTGTACTTCTTCGCGATGGAGATGACGAGGCGCAGGTTGGCCTCGACCATTTCGGTCTTGGCCTTGTGGGCCTTGCGGAGCCACTCGACGAGATGATGGTGGTCGTCGTGGAACCGTTCGAGCGGCATGCGGACTTGCTGCTCGATGTCCTGGAGCTTCTGCTCGAGTTCCGAGACGTGCGCGTTGTGTTCACGGCTTTTGCTACGAGATTTCTGGAGCTTTTCCAAGTGGCGCTGGGCCTCGACCAATTCGTGGTGGTGGTGCTCGCAGACGACAACGAATTCCTCGGTGACCTTCTGCTTGTAGTAGAAGCGGATGAACAGCTTCTGCAACGCGGCGTCTTGCTTGAGAAATTCCTTCTCGGCCTTGGCCAGCGGGCCGGGATGGCCCTTGGCCTTGACGACCTTGGCGTAGGCGGAATCGGCCTTCTGGTTGGCGCCTTCGACGCTGCGGACAAGCGCCTTGAGGGTGGAAAGATATTTGTCGCGGCTGTCGATCTTCTTGTCCTGGATGACGCGGTCGAAACGCTCGCGGCCTTGTTCCAGTTTGCGGGCGAGGTTCAGGTATTCGCGCGCGGTGAAGCCGAAGCGATTGAGGTGCTTCTGCACCATGCTCTCGGCGTCCTCGATGCGCTTGGAAATTTCGACTTCCTGCTCGCGGGTGAGGAGCGGGACCTGGCCCATTTGCTTGAGATACATCCGGACGGGATCGTCGAGGATGTCGAGCTTGGCGTCGGTCTTCTCTTCGTCGGAAAGTTCTTCCTCGGTGCCGGCAGCGGTCTGCTTGTAACGGTCAACCTCGGACGCGTCGATAACGTCGATCTCGAGGTTGCGCAGGAACATGATGATGGCCTCGAGTTCCTCGGGATTGTTGACGCTCTCGGGAATCGCCTCGTTGAGATCGTCCCACGTGAGGTAGCCCTGGTCCTTGGCGAGCTTGACGAGATCGCGCAGACGTTCCTGGCGCTCGGGCTGGCCGGTCCAGACCGCTCCAACCTTGTCCTTATGCTCTTTTTCAGTCTGATCGTTCAGGGAACGCGAAGGCGTGGCGACGGCACCCTGCATATCGGGCTTGCCCTTTACCTTGCCTTTAGGAGCACTTTTTTCATCCGTTTTGCCGCTGCCATTCTTGTGGCCGTTTTTCTGCGCTTTGGCCGAGGGGGGAGTGGCCTTGTGGGCGGCGCGAGCCGGTGCGGGGTGGCGATGGTTTTTGGGTGATGCTTTGGGAGTGATGGATCGGCTCGATTTGGGCATAGGTCGTTGGGGAAACGGTGAAAGACGCGGAACTTAGTAGTATCCTCCAAGGAAGGAGCGCGGTCAATGAACAATTTTAAACTTCTGAGAACTGTCTTGGGGAGTGAAGGAGCGTCCTGTAACCGCCTACGGCCCTTAATGAAGCGCATCCAGCTGTGCCTTCAAAACAGCCAGCCGTTTTTGGGTCGATTCCAGGAAAAATTTGTCGCGGACGGCATGTGCATCATGAGCGCTGTTGTGATCGACCAAAGCCTTGCGCAGGGCAGCGGCCCCGCCCGTGAGGAGTTCATCGTCGTACCAAACCGTCTGTGCATTCTCAACGTCGGCCCATTGCATCCAACTGAGCTTGTGGTGTAGTTCGTTGTAAACCTCATCCAACTGCCGGGTTGCCTGGGCCAGTTCGGGCACGTCCTGCATGGGGTCATCGCGGACCGTATCGCTCCAAACCTTGGTCACGGTCCCGTCGGACAACTGGAAGGTCAAGTAACCTTCGACCGCCGAGGAATCGTCGTAAGGCGGAAGGGCGTTTTGCTTATACGTATCGGCCTTGAACGCGATTGTGGCGGAAGAATCGGTAAAAGAAGCTTTTTTGATGGAAGCGTTTCCGCCCTGCAATAAATAGGTCGTTTCATAACCTAAGAAATAAAGCGGTCTTTTTTCCCGGAGTACCGGTAGAACGGCCTTATCGAAGGAACCGACCAGATTGGCTTGGTGCACACCGGTCGAATCGATGGTGATCAGCCAAAGACCCGTTGTCCAGCTGTCACCAGACTGAACCAGCGCGTAACGGCGTCCGCGATCCAACTTGCTCCAGACGCTATCTGCCCCGCCCTGCGGAAAATCGAACTTTTCGGGGTCGGAGAGGAGGACAAGCAGACGCCCGCCCTTGAGATCGATAAGGTACCTGACGACGGCATAGCCATGTACCTCATCATCACTCAATGGGTTAATATAGGACATCACGAACTTCTCGGGATTTGCAGAATTCCATTGGGACCAATCAACCGGTTTGGTGTCCTTATGGAGCGGGTGAATGGTCCAGCCAATTGCGTACCGACCGTCCGGGGAAACCGTTTCCTCGAAAACAACCGCCTTGTCTCTGCCCGTGTCGACCAACCTCTGCGGAACGACGTTGTCTCCCCAGGCAGGCAGGACGACGAAAAAAACCAGAATGAATGCCGTCGCTTTCATTGTTTTTTCACTTTCCCAAGTCGGGAAACTGTCGGCGGATGGCTTGGATTTCCACGCCGTATTTGAGGCGATCTTCGATGGAGAGTTCATCCGATTTCATGGCGAGCATGAGGAACTGGAGGCGTTGCTGTTTCCAGCGTTTTTCGAGGTTTTGGACGAGTTTGTCGGCGTAGGCTTCCAGGGTCGCCTCGGCGGGGACGGGGGAAGGTGTCATGAGAAGCCCCATGAGGTAGTCGCGGGTGCGCTCGTCGCATTCTTCCATGAACTGCATGGCATCGTGCCAGGCGTCGTGGGCGTGGGCGTCGAGCAGGCGCAGGAGGACTTCCGCCCCGGCGAGGCCTTCGACCCAGGCGGGGTTGAATCGGCGGCTAACTTGCGGGACGAATTCGGGCGTGGTGAGAAGAAGGGAGAGCATCGCCTCGATGAGTTTGTCGGGCTGCAAGGGTTCCTGCGGGACCTGCGGTGTGCCATCGGCGGACATTTCGTTTTCCGGCGTGCCGAGGCTGTGACGTTGCGGATCGTTCACCGAGCGGCGCGCCTGGGCCTCGGCCTTGCGCACTTCCTCCTCCAGGACGGAACGCGGGACCTGTAACCGGCGGGCGACGTCGAGGAGAAAGCCCTCGCGCTGGACGGCGTTGGGTATTTTCGCGATGACTTGCGCCATTTTCTTGGCCACCTCCCCACGTCCGCGCGGGCTGGAGATGTCCTCCGTCTCGCAGGTGGTGTCGAGGAGATGACGGGTGTAGTCCTTGGCGTCGTGCAGGATGGTCTGGAAGATTTCGACGGGCTGTTTGCGCAGGAGGCTGTCGGGGTCCTCACCCTGCGGGATGCGGGCGATGCGGACTTGCAGGTCTTCCTTGAGGAGCACGTCGATGGAGCGTTGCGCGGCGGCTTGCCCGGCGCGATCGGCATCGAAACAAATGACCACTTCCTTGTGGGCCAGACGCTTAAGCAGACGCGCATGGGAATCGGTAAAAGCGGTGCCCTGTGGCGCCACGACGTTGCGGATGCCTTTTTGCCAGCAGCGCATGAGATCGATCTGGCCTTCACACAGAATGGCACTTTCAGCCTCGATGATAGAGCGCTTGGTTTTATTCAGGCCGAAGAGAATCCTGCTTTTGACGAAGACCGGAGTCTCGGGCGAGTTGACATATTTTTGCGCCTTGGCCTCGGGATCGAGCAAACGTCCGCTGAAGGCGACGACCTGCCCGGAGTCATCATGAACCGGGATCATGAGACGACCGCGGAAGAAATCGTAACGCGTGCCTCTTTCTGACGTGGCGACCAGCTTTCCGGCTTCGAGCGCTTCCATGCTGTAGCCTTTTTGTTGCGCCCACTTCATGGTGCCGTCGAAACCCTCGGGCGCGTAGCCAAGACCAAATTCCTCCGCGAGGGTGCTCGGGAAATCGCGGCTCTTGAGATAGGCGCGGGCCGGTTCCGCGCTGGGATCAGAGTGGAGCAGTTTTTGCCACCAGGCGGCGACGGCGGCGTTGAGGGCGTGCAGTTCTTCGCGGCGACTGCGGTCCTGCGGATCCTGCGGGCCGCTACTTTCCGGGATGACGATGCCCACTCGCTGGGCGACTCGCCGCACGGCCTCGGGGAATGTCATGTTTTCCATGAGCATCAGAAACTTAAAGACGTCGCCGCCGTGGCCGCTGCTCCAGCATTTAAATATTTGCTTCTCGGGGCTGACAAAAAAGGAGGGTGTTTTTTCCTTATTGAAGGGACTAAGTGCACTAAATTCCTTGCCCTTTTTCTTCAACGGCACGTAGCTACCGATCACGTCGACAATGTCGCAGGCATTGCGGACCTGTTCAACGATTTCGGGGGGGATCATGCCGGCCATGGTGTCTTATCTTGGCGCAGCCGCGGTGCGGGGCAAGTGAAACAGTTCCCGCTTGATTTTCGGGTGGAGAAGCGCAGAAGCATGGAAACATGAACCGCATTCTCCTGGCCGTTTCCTGTCTCTTGCTGTCATTCTCAACGGTCCGGTCTGACGACCCGCTCGCGACGGAGACGATCGCCTCTCTCACCGATGGAAAGCTGATTTCGCCAAAAGGAACTTCATTGGACAAGCCGGATCCCGCCGCTCCCCCGATCAAATATTACGCCATTTACTACTCGGCCCAATGGTGCCCGCCGTGTCATCACTTTACCCCGGAGCTGGTGAATTTTTATAATGATTTCAAGCCGACGCATCCCAATTTCGAGCTGATCTTCGTGAGCGAGGACCATGACGAGGACGCGATGCGCGCCTACATCAAGGAGATGTCGATGCCGTGGCCCGCGGTGCGTTATCAGGCCCTGCATCATGACGGCAACGGCACGTTCAAGGGCTCGGGCATTGAGAAGTTTGCGGGCGACGGCATTCCCGATCTCGTCCTGGTCGATGCCAACGGAAAAGTCCTGTCGGACAGCTATCAGAATGGCCAGTACGTTGGGCCGGAAACGGTGATCGAAGATATCAAGAAGATCGTCGGCCCCTGATGACGGGAGAAGCCCTGGTTGATCGCTAATGCGTGACCGCAGCCAACGCAGGCTCCGGGCGCGGAACGCCGGGCAGCAACGCGACGTGTTCATAGCCGGGATTGGTTTCCTGGATTTTCTGGATGGCGGCGATCTCCTGCCACGTCGCGATGATGCCGTGCGGACACGGCGGAAGATCATGCAGAATCAGTCGGTGCAACCGTCCCAATTTGTAACAGGGAACGGCGGCGAACATGTGATGCTCAATGTGAAAATTCATGTGCCAGTAGAGGAATTGCACCACCGGGTTGACGGTGAAAGTCCGGCAGCAAAGGCGGAAATCGGCTACGTCATCCTGCAGGCCAATATGTTGGGTGGCGTTGCAGAGAAAATGCAGCCAACTGCCATAACAGGGGGCAAAGGTCACGACGACAGGCACCAGCCAGAGGTGAAAATAGAGCGACGTCACGAAAATGAGCCCCTGTCCCACGAGGATGAAGCGCGCCCATTTGATCGGGGCGTTTCGATCGGGCGAGCCTTCCGGGTAAAGCGTCAATTCCCATTCCCCCTGAAATTTGCCCCGGGCGAACCGCACCACATTTAAAGTCATCCATTTCAATTGGCCGAAGTTGATGAAACCTTGTTGAAAGAAATTCTTGATCAGCACCTTCTGGGGCAGCACGACTTCGAGGTCGTCCGGGGCATGGAGGGTATACCGGTGATGCCGCGCGTGACTGACCGTGAATACGTCGCAATTGATCCAGCCGAGAAAAGCGAAGACGCGTTCAAAAAAGACGTTAAGGGCCTTGGTCTTGAAGACCGTGCCGTGGCCGAGTTCGTGCACGGCGTTGATTTGGAACGCGAAAAAGGTGCCATGCAGAAAGATGAGCAGGAGGGTCACCCAGATGGGCCAGTGGCCACCGGAGTAGAGCACCAATCCTCCGGTCACGCACAGTGTGCCGAGATAGCCGAGGCTTTGGAGCCAGCCCAAGAGGTCGCTCTTTTCATGGAGGCTTTTGAAGGTCTTCGAATCGAGGGGTGACCGGTACCAGGTGATGGGGCGCGGCGCGGCGGATGTCTCTTGCATGAGATACTTATACGCTGGATTGGGTTGAATGACTTTCGATTGCATGCTGCAATACAAAATCAAACATGAAACGGTTCTCCTCCCCCCGGCTGGAGTTTAAGCAGTCGGCGTTCAGCCTGCCCGGCATGTTTACGTTTGGCCACTATCAACAGGCCGCGTCGCACTCGGGGCTGCAGCCTCACTCGCACCGGGACGCCATCGAAATCTGTTTCCTGGAGCGGGGGGAACAGACCTACCGTGTCGGCGGCCTCGTCTATCGCCTGCGCGGGAACGACCAGTTTTTCACCCTGCCGGGCGAGGTCCACGACACGGCGAACCTTCCCCAGGAACGGGGCATTCTCTACTGGATCATCCTCCGGCTGGAAACGCCGAAAAGTTTTCTTGGGCTGGCCGAACCGCTGGCCGCGCGCCTTAAACTTGAACTGCGCCGGATGCCAACGCGCCATTTTCGCGGCCACCCGGATTGCGCGCAAATCCTCGGAGAAATGACCGAGTTGCTGTCCAGGAGAAAACCTCACCGGGGATCGTCGCTGGCTTCGCTGCGGCAATTGCGCCTGCAATCGCTCCTGCTGCAATATCTCACGCTGACAGTGGAGGCCTCGCGACGCGGCGTGCATGGATCGGCCTCGCCGCTGATGCAGCGCGTGCTTCAGTACATCGAAAAGCATCTCGACGAGCCGGTGCATGTTCCCCGGCTGGCGGAAATTGCCCAGCTTTCCGAATCGCGCTTCAAGACCCGTTTCAAGCGGGAAATGGGGGTGCCCCCGGCGGAATTCTGGCTCCGGCAAAAAATCGAGAGGGCCTCTGTCCTGCTCCAGACCCGAAACGTGACGGAGGTCGCGCACGAACTGGGCTTCTCCTCCTCGCAATACTTCGCGACGGTATTCAAGCGCTACACGCTGGCGAGCCCTTCGCGGTTTCGCCTTGCGCGCACCGCTTAAAGAAGCGTGCCAGAGGGGGGAATCGAACCCCCGACCAAGGGCTTATGAGTCCCCTGCTCTACCGCTGAGCTACCCTGGCTGTTTTCTACCGGGAGGACATTATGCCTTGATTGATGGAGGAGGCAAGCAGATCAGGTGTTGGCTGGCTTGGGTGCCTCTTGGGGGCTATACTGGATCTTTTGGATCACGGCCCATGCACACTCAGCGCAAGATCATTCACCTCGACATGGATTGCTTTTATGCGGCCGTGGAGATGCGGGAGCGGCCGGAGCTGGCGGGGCAGCCGATTGCGGTGGGCGGCGGGAGTCGGCGCGGTGTCGTGACAACGTGCAATTACGAGGCGCGCAAATTCGGCGTCCATTCGGCCATGCCCGGTTTTCAGGCGAGGGAACGTTGCCCCAATCTGGTTTTTCTTCCGGTCCGCTTCGATCTTTACCGTGCGGCCTCAACGCAAATCCGCCAGATTCTCTTGAGCTACACGCCGCTGGTGGAACCTCTCTCGCTGGATGAGGCTTATCTCGATGTCACCGGCCTGGACCGTTATGCGTGGGACATCGCCAAGGAGATCCGCAAGCGCATCTTCGAGGAGACGCGCCTGACCAGCTCCGCAGGCATCGCACCGAACAAGATGCTGGCCAAAATCGCCAGCGATTGGCGCAAGCCCAATGGCCAGTTCGCGATCACGCCCGATCAAGTCGAGGCCTTTGTGCGCGATCTGCCGGTGCGAAAAATCTGGGGCGTCGGGCCGAAGAGCGCGGAGAAATTCGAGCAGCAGGGGATTCGGACCTGCGGTGATTTACAGAAAATTGAGCTGTCTGAACTCGTACGACGTCATGGCAAGTGGGGTCAGGAACTCCATCAACTTTGCCGGGGCATGGATGATCGCCCGGTCGAACCGAACCGCATTCGCAAGAGTTTGAGCAATGAATGCACCTACCTCGATAACCTGACGACGCTGGAGGATTGCCAGCGTGAACTGGACAAGCTCGTGGAGGAATTGGAGCAGGAATTGCGCGCCAAAGCGGCGGACCGCACGATTCACAAGGCCCTCGTGAAGGTGAAGTTCGCCGATTTTACGCGAACGACCCGCGAATGCATCAGCGGCCATCCGACCCGCGAGACTTACCGGGCGCTGCTGGCGGAGGCCCATAAGCGGAGTCCGCAACCGATTCGCCTCCTCGGCGCCGGAGTTCGCTTTAGCGAGGAGATGGAGGAACCGGTGGACTCGGCGCAGCAATTATTGACGCTGGCGCAAGCGCCGGACTAACTCTTCGTGATTTTTTCCGAAAACGGGCTAGACTCGCTGGAGTTATCAACCTGATTTCCGGCGGATCGGTGAAAAAAAGCCCGCGCACCGATGAATCGGACCTGACGGTCATATCTTTTTATGAATGAAATTTTGTGGACCTCGTGGGGAGTCATCATTACGCCGTGGAAAATCATCGGCTACGCCGGAACGGTTTTGTTCACGCTGCGCTGGGTGGTCCAGGCGGTGGCCTCGCGCCAGGCGGGACGACCGACCGTGCCCCGCATGTTTTGGTATATGAGCATTGTCGGCAGCGCGATGCTGCTCGCCTATTTCATTTTCGGGAAAAACGACGGCCCAGGAATCGTTTCCAATCTCTTCCCGGGACTTCTGGCTGTCTACAATCTATTTCTCGACTTCGCGCATCATAAAAAAAATCCCACGGTTGAGCCCGCCGCCGTTTCCACCGAAGTTTGATGAAGGTCTGGTCTAAAATCGGGTTGCTCCCGTGTCTCGCGATCCTTGTTGTCCTGGTCACGCTTTTCGCCCGCCTGGGTGAACTTCCGTTTCGAGACCCGGACGAAGGACGCAACTCCGAGGTCGCGCGGGAAATGCAGATGTCGGGCGCGTGGCTCGTGCCGACCTACGACGGGCTCGCCTACCTCGACAAGCCCGCTTTTTTCTTCAAGGCCGTCGCGCTCTCTTTCTCTCTTTTCGGCGAATCCGAAACGGCGGCACGGCTTCCATCCGCACTTTTTGCCACATTGCTTTTGATCATGCTCTTCGCGTTTTGCCGCCGGGAATATCCGGAGCGCAACATCGCCCTGCTCGCCGTGATCATCACGGCAACTTCCCCTCTCTTCATTGTCATGGCACGGCATGTGATTTTCGACATGACCCTCGCCTTTTTTGTCAGCGCTTCCATTTTTTGCGGCTATCTCGCCGAAACTTCCACGGGCCGGTCACGCGCCAACTGGTATCTCCTGGGCGCGGCCGCCGCCGGCTTTGCCACTCTCGTCAAAGGACCCGTGGGCTTTCTCATTCCCCTGCTCGTGATCACCGTTTTCAATCTCACCGAAGGCCGGAAAGGCTGGGCCGGGCGCGGCTTCTCCCTGTTGAATATCCTGGTTTTTTTCGCAGTGGTATTGCCTTGGTTCATTGGGCTTTCGCAACAGCGGCCAGATTTTCCCTATTACGGACTGGTCGAGGAATCGTTCCATCGTTTCACGACCAGTTCCTTTCAGCGCGGGGGTCCCTTCTATTATTACGGGCTCGTGCTCCTCGGCGGCCTCTTTGCCTGGAGCATTCTCCTGCCGGAGGCGGTGACGCGCACCTGGCAGAATCGATCGAAACTCGTTTCCGCCGATCGACTTTTTATTGTCTGGTCAATCGTGGTTGTGCTTTTCTTCTCCATCTCAAAATCGAAATTGCCTGCCTATATCCTCACCGTTTCCGTCGCGCTCGGGGCCTTGCTCGCCCGGCTTTTCGTGGCGGCCTTGAAAAATCCCAACGGGGAAGCTCAGCGCTTGGTCTTTCGCGGCCTGCTGTTCCTGACTCTCCTGAGCATCACCTTCGCCGCGTTCCTGTCCCTGGACACCCTTCTCCCCGGGGCGTATCCGAGAATGGGGCTGCACACCAGTGAGTTCAACCGGCTTACCGTTCTTTTTGGTCCCTCGACCTGCGTCTTTCTCGCCGTTGCTCTGATGGCGGCCCTGGCTTTTTGGCGGCGCGATATCCGCATCGCGTTTGCGACTTTTCTTCTGCTGCCGATGCTTCTCCTGACCGTCGACTTCAAGCCCTTGTTGAGTTATTCCGAGGCCAGTTCCTCCCGCCAGATCGCGCGCAACATTCCCTCGTTGCCGCCGGACACAGCGGTGGTCTGTTTTGAGTGCTTTCCGTGCGGCCTTCCGTTTTACTTAAAACAAAGCGTCGTCGTGGTTAGCAAAGACGGCAGCGAACTCACCAGCAATTACGTGACCTTCACCCTGAAAAAAACCACGAATTGGCCCGAGGTCGTCATTCCCCTCGCCGATTGGGAACACTGGCTGGCCACCCGCAACCAGTCGATTTTTCTCCTCGCCGACCGGAACTCGCATAACGCCCTCGACGCGTTGGCACTGGAAAAGAAAACGGACGTCCGGGAACTCGCGCCGGGTTGGTGGGGCGCGCTCATTGCGCCGGGAGTAAACTGATATGTGTGGCGTTTGCGGAATCGCGTTTCAAGGACGGCCCTTCGACCTGAAGCGGGCGACGGTCCGGGTGCAGAGCATGGTCGACGCGCTCGCGCACCGGGGGCCGGACGCCTCGGGCGTGTCGATCGGAGCGCAAGCCGCCGTGGGCGCATCGCGACTGGCGATACGAGGCCTGGACTCCGGAACGCAACCGCTTCGCGATGAAAAAAGTGGTGTGATGGTCGTCTGCAACGGCGAAATCGACAATCACCGCGAGCTTCGCCGCTGGCTGGAGGAACGGGGCCGAAAAGTGGCCCAGCAGACGGACATCGCGGTCATTCCTGATCTTTATCTCGAATTGGGAGAAAATTTTATCGAGAGACTGGTCGGCGTTTTTGCCATTGCGATCTGGGACCCGAACAAGCAGGAACTGCTTTTGACGCGAGACCGCGCCGGGGAACGTCCCATCTTTTTCACCCTTCAGGACGGCGTGGTGCAGTTTGCCACGGAAGTCGCTGCGCTGGTCGGCGAAAGCGGGGCCACCTTTACGCGCTCGAAGGATGCGATCCACGAATACATGACGATCGGTTGCCTGGCCGCGCCGACGTCGCCGTACCTGGAAGTCCAGAAGGTGCGACCGGGTGAGGCCGTGATCATCAGCGCCTCGGGCATCCGGCGGCGGCGCTACTGGACGTGGGAGATTGGGCAGGTCAAAAAAAAGGCACCGACGACGGATGGCTTCGACAAAATTTTCCGCGAAGCCGTTCGCAGCCAGACCGACATCGACGTGCCCTTCGGCATTTTTCTCAGCGGCGGTCTCGATTCCTCGCTGATTGCGGCCGTGACGCGCAACCTCCGGCCCGACGTTTCATTCCCGGCCTACTCGCTTCGCTTTGAGGAAAGCTCGTATGATGAAGGCCGTTTCGCGGAACAGGTCGCGAACGACCTCGGCCTCAAACCGGTTTCGATCTGGGTCGATCCGATGGACCTGCCGGCAACGCTGGCCGATCTCGTGGGCCGCGTGGGCGAACCGCTGGCCGATCCCGCCTGGATTCCGACCGCACTGCTCGCCCAACGCGCCGCGCAGGACGTGAAGCTGGTCCTGGCCGGAGAGGGCGGCGATGAGCTTTTCGGCGGTTATCCCACGCACCTCGCGGCGAAATGGGGCGAGACCTATGCACGGCTTCCTCGCGGCCTCCAGACCGCCTTCCGGCAGCTCGTCCAAAAGTGGCCGGTCAGCGACAAAAAAGTCACGGTCTCCTTTCTGTTGAAGCGCTTCGTCGAAGGCATGCATCAAGACGGCATCGCGCGTCATCTGCTTTGGAAGGCGAACATCTCCCCTGCGGTGATGTCGCGACTAGGGATGTCCGATCCGATGCCGCACATCGAGGAGACCTCAACCGGGGAATTGCTCGATGACGTCCAGCGGCTCGACCTGAAAATCACCCTGGCCGAGGGCCTGCTCACCAAATCCGACCGCGCGGGAATGCGCTCGGCCCTCGAGGTGCGGGCGCCTTTTCTGGCGCAGAGCGTGATGGAATTTGCCGCGACGCTTCCGGTCGACTACCGCGTGCGCGGATTCTCCACCAAGGTCTTCTTGAAGAAGTACGCCGAAAAGTATCTGCCCAACTCGATCATTTACCGCCGCAAGCGGGGACTGTCGGTTCCCTTGTCGCTCTGGCTGCGGGGCCCGCTGCACGACTGGGCCTTGTCCCGCGTGGGGAACGAACGCCTGGCCCATGTCGGCATTAACATTCAAGCCGCGGTGGAATTGCTGGAAGAACATCGGCGGCGCGAAGCCGATCATGCGCGCGCGCTCTGGACGCTGATTGTCCTCTGCGAATGGCTCACCTGGGACGAAGCCCGGATCGCGGGGTAAGGTCCCTTACGGGCCGGTGACCTTGACATCATCCAGATAGATTTCGCCCTGGCCATTGAATCTAAGTTCAAAAGTAGCTTGCCCCGATTCATGACGTTCGTCCGTTTTTTTCTTGTTCTGGAAGGCGAAGTTCATGTTTGTTTGGTATAAATTCCATGAACTCGCCGTACCAACCTCCTGAAAGGTATCGAAGCTTTCGGGATCTTCCCCTCCTTCCGTTCGGTAGCCCATTAAATGGCACTTTAAGTTCGTGATGTTGCCGGTCGTGTGAATCCAAAAACTGACATGGTACTCGGTGTTCTCCTTGACGCTAAAA
>Ga0206955_1243_pt1 | contig 13437 bp, 11 predicted proteins | sample Alteio_BWOrgHeat_34_FD_153247 | JGI IMG/M metagenome (GOLD analysis project Ga0206955, IMG submission 153247) | Enriched cells from forest soil in Barre Woods Harvard Forest LTER site, Petersham, Massachusetts, United States -... | ecosystem: Environmental > Terrestrial > Soil > Temperate forest >...
ACTTAACGTGCCTTTTGTCTCTCCTTCATACCGCTCCAGTAAGTGATTGCCAGACATTTTATTGGCGGTGTAAAAGACGCCAAAACCGCAAATTGAGGCGAAGAACAGGACGACAAATGACTGGGCGACAGATCTCTTGTTTTTAAACATGATGGGGAACAGAAGTATGATGGTGGCTATTGTGCCAACGATCATCCCTCCCCTGGAGAAGGTGAGCAGCCCCCTGAAGAAGATGTACCCGACCATGAGGTAATTGACGGCCATAGGTTTAAACAGTGGTTTATTGAGCACGACCGGTACCAGGATCACGAACATCGCAGCGCCAAGAATAGTGGACATCTGGTTGGGCGCGAACCCGACAGCAGCCACGCTCAGACTCAGATCCTCGTATTCGGGTGATTTCAAGGTTACGCTTATGAGAATAGGTATGACGAAGTAGGAGGCGAACCTGAGACTTTCGACGAGTTTGTCCTCGGTCCATTTCTCTTTAGCCGAAAACAGCAGCAACAGACCTATGGCAACAATCCCAAGAGCATTAAATACCCAATCCTCGTAATTAAAAGGCATGGATACCAGGGCTGCAACACAACTGGGGATAAGCAGTATCAGGATGATCTTTCCTGTATGATATGCCGACCGGCGACTGCGCTCAGTAAACCAGACCACGAACAGCAGGCAGATGGAGAGCAGTATAAAATACTTCCCCATCTCAATGGGCAGCCCGGAGGCACGTGACATTTTGCCCCAGATCTCCATAAAAGGTGAAGCTACTATCGCCTGCCATATCCGCTGTTTGTTACCCTTTGTAATTCCGGAAACGGCGTAAATGAGAAAGCCACCCCATGCTACAGTAACGAGGATGTGCAGGCCGAATGCAGCAACTCCATAGAGTGTGAAGAAAAGCAGCAGCTTCCAGTTACCTATTTCTCTCTTTTTTTTCAAATGATGTGGTGCGTGATCTAATTTGCGAGTACTGTTTGCTGTAAGTGAGTTATATATCGCTCGTAAGTGAAAACGTGTGCGGTCTCATGTGCCTTTGCCGCCTTTGTCTGCAGCGACAGCGCATCGCTGAAGTCTATCTTCCCAAAAAAAGACTCAAATGTCCCATTCTTTTTATTCCACAGATAGCCATTCGTTGCTGTAATATACTGACCGATACAGGAAACGTCTGATACGATGGGGATGCATGCGAAGTTGGATGCTTCTGAAATGACCTTTGGAAAGCCCTCTGACTCACTAGGAAGTATAATGAAATGGGACTTCCGGTAAATGTCAAACAACTGATCGCGCGACATGGAGCCATGCATGTTGACGGGGAAGGGGAGATCTTTAGAAGACGTTATTATCTGCTGGCGGCCCACTACATACGGGAAAAGTATGGATCGTTCAATGCATTGGCGCACGTGGAATTCACCCGTCTGCTCAGCGAACATGGCATTGGCGGAGCTTTGATAATACTTGTCCTTGTGTTCTTTTCAGTGTGGTACACAAGTAGTGTGAGATCTACTGTTGGAAAAGCTATTTCGGCCGGCATGTTCTCCCTGGCATTGCTCAATACATTTCATGCAGCTATGCGAACAAATACGTCAATGGTATTTTATGCTCTGGCTGCCGTGCCCATCATATATAGCACAGGTAAAAGGTCTGCCCGGCCTTCAGTAGAATACATTCCGCTGGCCCATGCAAAGGAAGCTAACATATAATATTGCTCACATTTTATAAAAGTAAAAAATGAAAACTTTAATTATCAGGTCTCTTTCAGTATTGCCCAAACACTTGTCCAAGCGCGCGGCCAACCAGTTCTCGAAACTGTTCAAGGCCATAGGGATGGACAATACGAAAGTATTGTGTACGTGGCAATATGAAAAAGGGAAGAACATACAATTTTATATAAACTCCAATTTTACAGTGGCCCACTACTCTTACCTCTATGGTCAGGAAGGTACGCTGCTGAGGAATTCGCTGAAGCTGCTTAAAAACAAAAAGGACATTGTCATCTTTGACGTGGGCTGCAATTTTGGCTTTCTTTCTATGGTATGGGCCAAGATGCTGCAGCCAGAAGTGAAAGTATATTCATTCGAGGCGCATCCCGGCACCTGCGCGTCTGTTAAACAGTCTATTAAAGACAATCAATTGGAAGGGTCCATGATCGCCAGCAATTTTGCGGTCGGCCGCGAAGACGGAGAACTGGAAATGTACCTCAGGCACGGCTCTGTCAATAAACGTTCGTCTTCAAAAGAGGAAAAGGACATTGTAAAGGTACCCATGACCGCTATCGATAGCTTTGTAAAGAACAATAAAATTTCAAAGATCGACTTTATCAAGATTGACGTGGACGGCATGGAATACGAGATACTCACGGGCGCAGCCGAAACCCTGAAAAGGTTCAAGCCGGATATGGTCATCGAAACGAACAACGATGTGCGCATCATGGAATTGGTCCGTGGCCTTGGCTATCATCTGTATCATCTCAATTTTAAAAAGGTGACAGGCGACGAAATACCGGAGAACGTCATCTGCCTGTCAAAGGAATATGTACAATAACGCGATACCGCTGTAAATACTGATATTGTCTAAGAAAATACTCTACATAGGGAACAAACTGGCGAAACATGGCTTTTCGCTGTCCAGTATCGAGACACTGGGGCCGCTCCTCGAGCAGGAAGGTTATGAGCTGTTATATGCCAGCGACAAGAAGAACCAGTTGCTCCGTCTACTGTCCATGCTGGCCAGCATATTCCGGAACAGGAAGGTGACCGGCATTGTTTTAATGGATACCTACAGTTCCAGCGCATTTTATTTCTCGTGGTCTTGCGCATGGTTGTGCCGGTTGTTGGGCATAAGGTATGTGCCTATTCTTCGGGGGGGCAACCTGCCCGAGAGAATAGCTGACTCACCTCGTCTGTCTGACCACGTATTCGGTCATAGTTTCGCCAATGTTATTGTTTCGGACTACATGAAGAAAAGCATGGATAGCCGCAATTATAACTACCTGCTCATTCCCAATAATATTGATCTGACCTTATACAAATTCCGCCATCGCGCCACAGCAACGCCCAGGCTGCTGTGGGTACGTGCATTCCACAGCGTGTACAATCCGCAACTGGCGTTGAAGGTCGTGAAGCAACTTTCTGCAACCTATCCGGCCATTACCCTTACTATGGTGGGCCCTAAGAAAGACGACAGCCTGGAAAAATGTCATAAACTCGCTGCGGAGCTCGGCATTACAGACCGGGTCACCTTTACTGGCAAACTCAGCAAAGAGCAATGGCGGACCCTTTCGGAAAAACACGATATTTTTATCAACACCACAAATTTCGACAACTTACCTATAAGTGTCCTCGAAGCCATGGCGCTGGGTATGCCTATAGTGAGCACAAATGTTGGCGGAGTGCCATACCTCATCACAAGTGGACAGAATGGGCTGCTGGTGGAACCTGACAATGTGGACAAGATGGCCGAAGCAATAACGTCGATCCTCGGAGATAGCGACCTTTGCAGTAAGTTGAGTAGCAATGCCCGTTCAGCCTCCGAGGCATATGCATGGAGCGCCATCAGGGAAAAATGGAACGAACTGCTGAGGCCATACACATACGTAGGTCACTAACTTAGATCAAAACAACCACGCAATAGAGTAATGGGTTACCTGTACAACAAACTAATGGAGGATGTCGTTTTGCCATTAGGGGATAAAGTCCTGGGAACAACGTTTATCAAGAACTTAAAACAGTGGAGGAAGTTCCAGTACGCGTCAAAACAGGAACTGGAAAAGAAACAGTCCGAAATACTGCAGCAACTGCTGCAGCATGCCACCACGAACATAAAATATTACAAAGGGCTGAATGTTCCGCCCGCCACGGATCCATATGAATGGTTGAAACAGTTCCCTATCCTCACAAAGCAGAAGATCAGGGATAATATGAACGATATGCTGCTCACAGGCGGCGACACTACAGGGCTGGTAAAAGAATCCAGCAGTGGTTCTTCTGGTGTTCAGGGCACTGTATATATGTCTAAGAAGGAGAATTCTTACTCTCAGTCTTGCCAGATATTCGTTTGGGAATGGGCGGGTTACAGGCTGGGCGAAACGATCCTGCAACTAGGCATGACCATTCAGAGGAGCAAGGTTAAAAGAATTAAGGATATCCTGCTGAATACAGAATACCAGCAGGCATTCAATATAGACCGGGATGTAGTGATAAACGCATTCAAGGGCAAGCCTCATCGCTTCTTCGGGGGGTATGCCTCCGGCCTGTATGAATATGCAAACCTGGCAAAGGAAGCGGGTGTGGATCATGTCCGGTTCACGTCGGTCATCTCCTGGGGAGACAAGATGTTCCCTCATTACCGAAGGACTATAGAAGAAGTATTCCATACCAAAGTATTTGAGACCTACGGCTGCACCGAGGGCGTCGTTATCTCAGCGGCATGTGAACACGGCACGCAGCATATGTTGTCACCACATGTTTACCTCGAGCTTGTAGATGCCGATGGGAACGAGGTAGCACCAGGCGAACAGGGCTTTGTACTCATCACAAGACTTGATGGCTATACAATGCCGCTCATAAGGTATTACCTGGGCGATATTGCTGTACGGAAAAAAGCTGATTTTGTTTGCCCGTGTGGCCGCAACTTCCCCATGCTGGAGAAGATCATTGGCAGGGATACCGATATTGTTGTTACCCCCGCGGCAAAAAAGCTCATAGTGCATTTCTTCACCGGTATCTTCGAGCATGTGCCGGAGATCAGGCAGTTCAGGGTTATACAGCACGCTCTTGATAATATTGAGATAGAGGTCATACCTGCAGAAGGCTACTCCGACGCAATTGCTGCAAAGGTGACAGAACGGATATACGAACTCGCTACCGAAAGATTCCCGTTAAGATTTACAATTGTTGACAAAATAGCACCTACTGCATCCGGCAAGCCACAGATCATCATGTCTAAACTGCCTAAAGCAATTCAGTAGCAACACAGCTCCAATACAGTACACGACTCAATGCCACGAATAGCAATACTATCCCAATATTTCCCACCGGAAATGGGTGCGCCGCAGTCGCGCTTATATGAAACTGCGATCGGTTTGCAACAGTTGGGCTGGGATGTCATGGTGGTTACCGCTATGCCCAACTACCCCACTGGAAAAATATTCGATGCCTATAAAGGGCGTTTTTCAGCTACAGATACCCTGGATGGAATAACGGTGCATCGGTATACGTTGTACGCATCAAATGCAAAAAAGGCATTACCCCGTATCGCCAGTATGCTGTCATTCAGCGCTACTGCATTTTGCGCATTGTTCAAACTCCGGAAATTTAAACCCGATTATATATTTACAGAGTCCCCTCCACTCACGCTGGCCTTTTCGGGTCTTATGCTCGCAAAGCTATCTGGCGCCCGGCACATCATGAATGTCTCTGATCTGTGGCCGCTTTCGGCTTTTGAACTGGGCGCTATTTCAAAGGGCTTTTTGTACAAACGGCTGGAAGATCTCGAACATTTTCTTTACAGGCGTTCATTTGCATGCATAGGCCAGTCGCAGCAGATAGTAGATGCATTGGTTGCTAAAGGCAGCCGGAAAGCGCACCTTTTCAGGAACGGAGTATACATTAAGCGTTTTGAGAGTTCCCGGAAAGAGCAGGCTGAAAGGACCGGAAAATTGCGGATAGTCTACGCAGGCCTGTTGGGCATTGCACAGGGCATATATGGCATTTGCCGCAATATCAATTTCAGCGAACTGGGTGTAGAGTTTCACATCTATGGCGAGGGTGCCGAAAAACAGGAGATAATTAACTACCTGGCGGAGAACAAGGACAAAGGGATTTTCCTGCACGGATCTGTAAAACGCGACAGTGTGCCTGCCACTATTATGCAGTACGACCTTACATTGATACCGCTCATCAAACCCATTTACGGCGCCGTACCCTCCAAAATATATGAAGCTATGGCTGCCGGCCTGCCCATTATTTTTACGGGCGGCGGCGAGGGCGCCGACATCATACGGGACTACAATACCGGCTGGGTATGTGAGCCATCTGATTTTGCGGCCATAAGCGCCAAGATCCACGAAATAGGCAATATGAACAACGACCAACTGAATATCATCAGGGCCAACTGCATCAACGCAGCTACCAATATCTTCAACCGGGACAAGCAGATCGAACAACTGCATTTATTCTTGTCAGCCGCTCTGAAAGGCGCTGCCGGGAAGACTGCAGGCAACTAGAACATATGGACAAGTTATCTGGCAACGCAGTTGCCGACATCATAGAGTGGGATATTCCAAACTGGTCCCGGCTGCTCACATACTGGGAGCCGATCTTGGAAAAGTTACCCGCCAATAGCAGGATACTCGCATTCGGCGAGCGGAATGGCGGCCTGTCCCTATGGCTGGCATTACAGGGTTTCAGGGTAGAGTGCACCGACCGGGTACGCCCCACCGATGCTGCAATAGAAATGCACAAGAGATACAATGTTGCAGACAAGATCAGTTATGCGAGTTTCGATGTCGTAAACAACCCCGGCGCCCCTGACCAATATGATCTTATCATAGCCAAGTCTGTGATCGGTGGTATTAAGTCCGACTACAAAGACTCAACTACCCGTAACTCGGACACCCGCAAGGCAGCGGTACAGAATATTCACAACCTGTTGAAGCCAGGTGGGTATATCTTGTTTGCTGAGAATATACGCGGCAGCGTATTGCTGCACCAGGTAAGGAAGATGCTCGGTAAGCAAAAGGGCTGGTACTATTTTTCAATGAGCGATCTCAGAGACCTGTTCAGCGGCTTTCGCAACGTAAATATCAAAACGTTCGGTGTTATCCCAACTGTTTCAAAAAACAGCTCGGTCAATGGTGTCCTGTTCGCACTCAATAAATACCTGTTAAATTGGCTACCACCGTCTTTTAAGTATATATCGTTTATTAGCGGGCAAAAATAATTGATTATTAATTAGTTGAGTCCGTAACCCAACAACATCTTGTGGCGTTTTTACATATGGCATGCCGCAAGCGGACTTCAGGGCTTTTATGGAACAAGTACTTATGATATAATAAAAGACTAATTTAGTATTAAACTTATGTAATCGTTTGGAATTCCGGTCCAAGTTAAAATTTTTAGTTACTTTTGGGCTCGGATCTTAGAAATATTATTCAAATTGCATTAAGTTTGACGACAGATACATTACAAGTATCTCAAAACATAAGGAGTTAATTAGTACCCGGTTACCTAATGATGTTATAAAAATAATAGTAGATACACATAATTAAGGACGAGTTTTTGCCGATAGATATTAAGGAATTGGACTGAAGGAATGATGATCAAATAATTTTTATGAAAATGCCATCACTATCTGAAAATATTGAGCAGGATATAGATAATAAAGTCACCGCAGCGACGCAGATGAATATTCCCTTTTCACCACCTTTTATTGACGAGGACATTGAAAATGAAGTGCTCGAAAGCCTTCGCAGCGGGTGGATAACCACTGGCCCTAAGGTACGTGATCTTGAATTACTCACAGCTAAGCTCGTGGGTGTCGACTACTCGGTTTGTGTCAATTCATGGACCTCTGGTGCCGCCCTGGTACTCAAATGGCTGGGTGTCGGCAAAGGCGACGAAGTAATAGTACCTGCATATACCTACTCAGCCACCGCCCTGGCCATACTGCATACCGGCGCAAAACCGGTCATGGTCGATGTCCTCCATGATTTCACGATAGACCCGGTTAAAGTAAAGGAAGCGATCACACCAGCTACAAAGGCCGTAATGGCCGTAGATATAGCAGGCTGGCCCTGCAACTATAACGCCCTCATGAGTGTGGTCTCCTCGCAGGACGTCAAGAATAAATTTGTGGCGCAAAACGATGTTCAGCGCCAGTTCGGAAGGCCGGTGCTGATAGCTGATGCAGCACATTCCCTGGGAGCTGTTTACAATAATAAGCCAGCTGCACAAGCATCTGATATTACAATATTCTCGCTGCATGCGGTGAAGAATGTGACCACTGCCGAGGGCGGTGTTATTTGCCTCGACCTTCCTGCTCCTTTCAGCAACGGCGAGGTATACAAGTGGATGAAATTGAATTCACTGAACGGGCAGACGAAGGACGCTTTTACAAAGTCGCAGGGTGGCGGCTGGAAATATGATATCGTCTCACAGGGCCTGAAGATCAATATGCCCGATGTCTGTGCCGCTATCGGCCTTGCCCAGTTGAAAAAATATCCGGGGCTGCTCCTTCCCGAGCGCGAACGTGTGTTCGGTCATTACGCCGCTTTTTTTGCGCAGAAGAGTTGGGCCATTATGCCCCCGTCACAGGAAAATGGTTCTAAGTCATCCTTTCACCTCTTCCCCCTGCGCATAAACAATATTACAGAAGATCAGCGGGACGCCATCATTCAACAGATGGCAGACGCCGGTGTCGCTACCAATGTACACTTCATTCCCATGCCAATGCTGTCTTTATTCAAAGACATGGGCTATAAGATAGAGGATTACCCGGTGACGTTCAGGAACTATATGCAGGAGATATCGTTACCCATATATCCCCAGCTTACGGCTGCACAATGTGCGTATATAGAGGAGCAGCTCGAAAAGGCATATAACAACGTCACACAACACAGCTGAATACCCAATTAGGTTGTTGGTCTCAGATCGCCGCTTATTATGTGGCTGTTGTCGGTATACTTTTATATGACCAACCTACGTATTTAACCTCTATCTTTAGGCTCTCTTTAATTCATGACCAGGTTTTTTGATATTCTTTTCTGCTTGCTCGGCTTGATCATTTTAAGCCCGCTCTTCCTTGTCCTCGCTATCCTCGTTAAGGTCAACTCAAAAGGACCTTTTCTCTACAGGCAAAAAAGGGTTGGAAAAGATGGCGTGGAGTTCTTCCTGCTCAAGATCAGGACGATGCACGTCAATTCTGACAAGAAAGGACTATTGACGGTCGGCCGCAGGGATCCCCGGGTCACTACATTGGGATATACTTTAAGGAAGTACAAACTAGATGAATTGCCACAGTTATGGAATGTGCTGTTTGGCGACATGAGCATTGTGGGCCCAAGACCTGAAGTGAAAAAATACGTAGACCTCTATACACCCGAGCAACTGAGGGTATTGTCGGTAAGGCCAGGTGTTACCGACCTTGCTTCGGTTGAGTACCGGAACGAGAATTCATTGCTGGAGAAACAAGGCAATCCCGAAAAATTCTACATAGAACATATCATGCCTAAAAAGATCGAGCTTAACCTGGTGTATATCGAGTCTCCCACAATAGGCAATTATTTCCGCATCATTTTCAAGACCGTTACCAGCCTCGCTAACAAAAGCTATGTTGGGTAGCCGGACCGCGCATCTGCATACAGTACAAGGATAAAATCTCCCGCATGTTTTCATTGGAAGAAAAGCATTTTAAGAACATCAACAAATTCATTTTTGCATTCACTGCCTTATGCCTGTTGGTGTTCTTTTTCGCCATTCCCGGCGATATCAGGGAATACATAAATGGGGACTATACGCCACAGGTCAATTCATTATTTGAAGGCCACTGGTTCGTAGATGTCCACAACCGGCTGATGGACCGGCACCCCCCGCTCACTGCATTCACTTTCTTCCTGGTCACCCGCCTGGCCGCTGCCATCGGGCTGAGCAGGGTTTATGCGTACATGGTATTTATCATCGTCATTGTATCTGTATCCAACATAATGCTCTATCACATTACCAATGTGCTCGGGTACCGGATCATCAGCCTTATTACTTCCATTCTGTTCGCTACCTGCCCGTTCATCGGCATTTTGCCGTTGAAGCTCATAAGCGAGCCCATGTTCATCTTCTTCACATTCTGGGCGCTCTATGTGCTGATGCAGGAGTATACTTCCGTCAGCAAGCGACTGATACAGTATGTCAAAATTGGCGTATCACTCGGCTTTTGCATGTTGTCCCGCCCTATCGGCATAGAGTATGAGGGGTTTTTCATCTTCTTCATTTTCGCCTGCTTCGCCGCTCCAGTGTCCAAAAAATTGTTGTTCTCCATTGTCATGGTCATATCCTCTTTCGTAGTGATACTGCCATGGGAGCACGCAATGTATAAGTACAACCACTCTGTCCGCCTCCTTTCAAGCGCGGGTGTATATGCTACACGGGATGGCATGAGCTTCAACAAAAAAGCCTACCGCCAGCACTTCGCATTCCCGGCCGATGTGGATTCTATGCTCCAGCGGTTCTATAAAAATTACGATCACTACCAGACCGCGCACGAGGTACACTTGTTCCTCTTAGATGAGTTCCACAGGTCCCCCATCACTGTTTTTAAACTCTATTACATCAAGGCGCAGCGCTTCTGGTATGGCGTGGAGAGTCAGAACCCCCGGTATGAATTATTCAATAAACTGCTGATCTCGGTCTACCTTGCCTTGTGTTTCCTTGGTATGTTCACAGCTTTCCGGCTGAAAGGGGGAATGCCGCCAAAGCTTTTTTTCATAGGGTTTATCTTACTCAATTGGTTCACCGCAGTTATGTTCCTGCCTTTGCTTAGATACCTTGTCCCCGTCATCGGCATACTGTTCATCTTCTCTGCCTTTGGTGTTTGGAAGATACTCCACTATCTCAGGCTGGCAAAAGACCTCCGATAGTTTCAGCACCTGCTGCTTTCTGCGTTTATTATTTACATTTATGCAGCGTTTTATACACTCCGTTTGTCTGCCAAAATGATCACCATGAATAAAAAACTACTCCTCTCTGTTGTATTGCTGGCTGCTTGCATCATCGCCCGCGCCCAGACAACTTTTCTGCCTCTTGGTTCAGATGACTATCACTTGCTCGACAGGTTGGAGACCATGTCTGGCCGGCTTTCAGATACATTGTGCCAGACAGACAAGCCGGAGTCTCGTAAGCGGACTATTGCATTTTTACAACAGTCAGATACTGCCAATAAAGCACTCAGCGCGGTCGACAGATACGATATGCAGCAAATGATCTCTGAGAACGGGGAGTGGACTGCTGACGGCAATGGGGCCATAGATTCAAAACACCCGGTATTTAATACTTTCTACAAAAAGCAGTATGACTTCTTCTACGTCAAGACGAACGATTTTTTTCTGGTCATCGATCCTGTCATGAGCCTGCAGGGGCTTAAGGAAACAGGAGGGTCGTCATTGCTGCAGACCAACAGCCGCGGCTTTGAGGCACGTGGTTGGATCTCTAAAAAAATAGGGTTTTACACCTCCTGCACGGGCAATAATGAAATGACACCCGCCTTCATCACCAGCTATATCAATTCCCGGAAAGCTGTTCCCGGCAACGACTATTACATATACCGCAACAGCGATTACAACTATCTCCAGGCCAGCGGCTATTTCGACTTTGCGGTCGTTAAGAACCACTTGAACATGACCTTCGGTTACGGAAAGAACTTCATTGGCGATGGTATCACAAGCGTATTCCTTAGCGATTTTTCATCCTCATACCCATACCTGAAATTCACCACGCACATCTGGAAATTCAACTACCAGAACCTGTTTGTAAGACTTACGCCTCAATTCGCCAACCGGAATGGCGAGCTGCCTCACAGGTTCACCACCTTCCACCAGCTCAGCCTCAACGTCACCAAATGGCTCAACATCGGCTTCTTTGAAGCTGTTGTTTCTGGCCATTACGATACTTACGATATCGGCTATATGAACCCCATTATTTACTACCGCGCGCTGGAGCAATCCAATGGCAGCCCTGACAACGAGCTGATAGGCTACAGCATGAAGGCCATTGTTCTCAAACGCCTGCAGTTATATGGTCAGTTCCTGTTCGATGAGTTCAAACCCAAAGATTTCTTTAGCAACGACGGCTTCTGGGCCAACAAATGGGCAATGCAGATGGGTGCCAAATACTTCAATGCCTTTACCATCAAAAACCTGGACCTCCAGGCCGAAATGAATATAGTACGCCCTTACACTTACTCTCACTACGATACCATTGCCAACTACACGAATTACAACCAGCCACTCGCCAACCCGCTCGGGTCAGGCTTCGAACAACTCATAGGTATAGCAAGGTATGAGCCTGTCAGGAACCTCACGGTCAGTGTCACAGGCATGTACTACATTAAGGGAGCAGATACCGGCAAGATAAACTACGGCAACAATATGTTCCTCAACTACAATACCCGCAAGTCGGACTATGGAGTAGGCAATATCAATGGTGTAAAGACCAACTGCACCTCACTCGAGTTGAATGCATCCTACCAATTGAGAAGGAACCTGTTCATTGACCTGGGTGCCACCCAGCGCAATTTCAAGTCAGACTACAAAGGCATTATCTCCTCTTCCACCGGCACCTCTGTCGGCAATATATCCACCACCTACTACTACCTTGGCATCCGCCTCAATGCCGCCCGGAGGAGCTACAACTTCTTCTGATAACAGACAAAGGTCACTTCCATTTTTTTTAACACACCACAAACCTCCTGACTGCTCCGGAATTGGTATCTTGTGATATCATGAGCCGCGCTTATGCCGATATGCCACTGCACTATGGCCAGGTCCCGCCCTGGCTGTATGAACGTATGAGCAGGCTGGGTGTGGCAATTGTAGAAGCTATCGTCCTCGAATATGGCCGCGGAGCAGTACTGCAACGCCTCAGCGATCCCTTCTGGTTCCAGGCGCTTGGTTGCGTACTTGGTATGGACTGGCATTCATCCGGTATCACTACATCCGTTATGGGTGCGCTCAAAAGGTCCGTTAACCAGCGTTCGTCCGAATTGGGCATCTATATATGTGGTGGCAAAGGAAAATACTCAAGGGAAACTCCCGCAGAACTGCTGCGCATTGCTGATAAAACAGGCCTGGACGGCAACCTGCTTGTCCGCAGCAGCAAACTATCTGCCAAGGTAGATAACACAGCTATCCAGGACGGCTACCAGCTATATCTTCACTCCTTCGTCCTTAGCCTCGATGGCGATTGGGCGGTAGTGCAGCAAGGCATGAATGACGCCAACGGCATGGCGCGACGCTATCACTGCACTCCCCTTCCCTCACTTCTTTTGTAGAAACACCACACGCTTTTATCTATGGTCAGAGTGAGGGAGAAATCATCAATATTACTGATAGGCAGGCTGGTAGCACGCGGGCAGGAATACTGCAGCTGGCACACCAGGGGCCTGAAAAACTGCTCCCCGAGATCAGGAAACTGGTAATGCCATCACACCACGATGTGAAGGCAAAAGACATCGACCTGAAACGCCTTGGAAGTGTGCTGGCTGTAGCCTATGAGCAGGAACACCTCGACATGGGATCCTTGCTGCTCCTCGAGGGCCTTGGTCCGCGTACTTTACAGTCACTTGTTTTAGTGAGCGAGGTGATACATGGCACCCCTTCGCGCTTCGAAGACCCGGCTCGTTTTTCTTTTGCCCATGGAGGGAAGGACGGTCATCCTTTCCCGGTACCCA
>Ga0206955_1244_pt1 | contig 13400 bp, 6 predicted proteins | sample Alteio_BWOrgHeat_34_FD_153247 | JGI IMG/M metagenome (GOLD analysis project Ga0206955, IMG submission 153247) | Enriched cells from forest soil in Barre Woods Harvard Forest LTER site, Petersham, Massachusetts, United States -... | ecosystem: Environmental > Terrestrial > Soil > Temperate forest > O...
TTATTGTCCTGGTATTATCAGCCTGCAGTTCGGCTGTTTATAGTCAAACAAGTAACGACCATATCTTCCCGGCGGCCACATCTGCCAAATCATTTATTGATTTTGATAGCAAAGGCTTCCTGATTAATGGAAAACGGACGTTTATTGTATCTGCAGGGATGGAATATGCACGGGTGCCGCACCAGCTTTGGTACGACAGATTGTTGCGAATAAAAAGAGCAGGTTTCAACAGTGTGGAGATCTATACGTTCTGGAATTTTCACGAACCAAAGGAAAATGAATTTGATTTTACAGGTGATCATGATTTGGGCTTGTTCCTCGCCACAGTAAAAAAACTGGGTATGTATGCTATTGTGAGGGTTGGCCCTTATTACTGTGCGGAGTGGGATAACGGCGGTTACCCCTTATGGCTTAAGTTTAAAAAAGGTTTGCGCGTACGCGAAGACAATAAGGTATTTGAAAAATATGTCGACCGTTTTTTTGATAAGCTATTGCCTGTCGTATTTAACAACCAAATTAATAAAGGCGGCCCGGTCATATTGGTACAGCTGGAAAATGAGCATACAAAAGGTTGGGGCACCGCAATGCCCGACGGTTATTTTAAACATTTGCAGGCTAAAGCGTTAAGTTTGGGTTTACAGGTGCCATACTTTTTTAGTGGTCTTCATCATTCAAGCGACCCGGCGGGCGACGGCAAATTGGATGACCCAACAAGACCCAATCCCTGGTTCAGTACCGAGTTTTGGAGTGTTTGGTATTCGCAATATGGCCCAAAGCCGGAAGATGCCGGCACTTATGACCGCCGTACCTGGAAAATTATAGCGCACGGGGGTAATGGCTATAACTATTATATGGCTTATGGCGGTTCTAATTTTGGTTATACCAATAATGATGAGGATGCAGCGTCATATGACTATGGTGCTGCCATTGGGCAGGCCGGAGATTTAAGGCCGATATATTACACTTTTAAACGGGCAGCCTGGTTTGCACGGAGTTTTCAGGAGGTGCTTGAGAATAGTGCGGATGCAACTGCAACTTATAATAGAATAACAACAGATACCGCCCTAAAGATAAGTGCCCGCACAAGCGCCGTTGGCGATATTGTATTTCTGGATAACCCTGGGTTAAAGCCGGTGAGTGCCAAATTTGCTGATAGCGGCGTCCCTTTAACCGTAAAGCCAGGCGAAATATATCCGCTCGTGCACAACTTTAAAATAACCCCTGAAATAACACTCGATTGGGCCTATTCCCGGATTTTTGCTGTAGTTAAACAGCAAAATACGACGACCATCATAGTGGATTGTGAAAAAGGTTCTGATATTTCCGTACATTTTAACGTTAAGGCAGGTCAGGTTACCTCAAAGTCACCTGCATTAAAGGTTGATCAAGGCAAAATTAACTTGGATACTGTGATGCCTGATATTGACAAACCGCAGGAGTATTCCTTTACTGCCGGATCACAAACTATCCGTGTTTTGGCAATGAACAGGCAGTGGACCGATAAAACCTGGATTGCCGGGGTAGCAGGTGAAAATTATATCGTAAGTGGCGCCGATTACGTGGGCGATATCTCAATTAAAGATCAGTCCATTAAAATAGCAACAGAAAAGCCATTTTCAGGAAATGCTGATAATTCAGTTTGGCTCTATTCTGATAAAAAAGCAGTGCTTTTGGACAAAGGGAATACCCTAAAAATTAAGCAGCCGGAAAAACTTGTTTTAAATAAATGGGAACAAAAAACGGCAGACGCTCCGGCTTTGCCCGGTTTTAAAGCGACCAATTGGTTGCATAGTAAAAACCCTCTGCAAATGGGTGCCGATGGCGATTTAACCGCTGATGCCTGGTACAGGGCAAATGTAACCATACCTGCTTCGGGGAAATATACTATCCAGGTAAAAGGCGGTGGCAGAGGGCAGGCTTATGTAGATGGCAAGCCCGCAGCAAAATGGAAACTGGATGACGGGGAAGTATCACTCAACCTAAACAAAGGCCGCCATACATTGGCCGTTTTTACCGCCCATGACGGACGGGATAAATTGGCTGCTTATATGGGAACAATTACCAACGTGGATAGCAAAGGCATTTTTGGCAGTGCATTGATAAAAATGGGAGGTCCTTTTATCAGCCAGTTAAATAATTGGTATTTTACCAAAGCTGACCGCCTTGAAGATGTTAAACAGGGGCCACCAAAATTTGACACCGTGCTTTTTAAAAAGTATAAGATAGGGGATGATGCCTTTAGTCAAAAGGAAGGATTTGGCTGGTTCGAAACCATCATCGATAAGTTGCCTGTGGGCACTTCAAAATTAGTGTTGTCATTTAAGAGTGTTGACGAAAATGCCACGGTGTTTATCAATAACAAAAAGGTATTTCATCATGATGGCTGGAATGAACCCTTTGAGGTTACGGTTACCGATCCTGAAGTTTTAAAAGGGCCAATAACACTCACCCTGTTTATCGAAAACTACTCAAATGAAGGTGGCATCGACCAGCCTGTAAGGATAAATACAATTGGAAACGCATCAGCTATCACCAACTGGGCGATGAAAGGCGGGCCAGGTGATTTGAACGAATCAAAAGGCTGGCATTTTATTTCGGGAAATAGCAATTCAAGCACTGGCCCGTGTTTTTATCGCACAAAATTCTCTGTTCCGTTTATTAAAAGCCAAACAATTATCTGGCGGGTTAATCCAAAAGGGATGGGCCATGGCTCGGTATGGGTTAACGGGCATAATTTAGGACGATACCCTGAAAAAATAGACGCCCCCGGCTTATATATTCCTGAATGCTGGCTGAAGAATGGCTCAAATGACCTCCTGATATTTGATGAAGATGGCAACCAACCGGCAGATGTTGAGGTTACTACCGAACCGGTAGCCGGGCGAATAAAAAAGAATTTACAAACGACTACCAGGTAACGACAAAAAAATATGGCAATAACCTCTGAAAGATTTACGGCACTTGATGTTTTCCGCGGGATGACGATCTGTTTCATGATCATCGTAAATGCCCCCGGTTCAGGGGCCGATGTATGGACTCCTTTGGATCATGCTCCCTGGTTTGGTTTTACCCCGACTGACCTTGTGTTTCCATCCTTTTTATTTGCCGTCGGCAATGCGCTAAGTTTCTCCAAAAATAAATTTGAAACCGATGCCGCATTTATCGGTAAGATATTTAAACGCACCGTCATCATATTCTTACTGGGGTATTTAATGTACTGGTTCCCATTTTTTCATCGGGTTAATGGTGGCTGGGCATTTAATCCACTAGCGCACACCCGTATTATGGGGGTGTTGCAGCGCATAGCCCTTTGTTATTTCTTTGGGGCTTTAATTGTGCATTATTGTTCGAAAAAGGTGGCTATAATAATCTCTGTTTTACTTCTTGTAGGGTATTGGGCATTTTTGATTTTGTTTGGTGAGCCGGGTAAGGAGTTTACCATGCTGGGCAACGCAGGAACACGTCTGGATATTTTGATAATGGGGAACGCCCATTTGTATCACGATAAAGGCGGCCCTATTGCTTTTGATCCTGAAGGGTTGTTAAGCACCATGACAGGCATAGTGAATGTAATAGGCGGCTTTTTAGCCGGGGCCTTTATCCAAAAGAAAGGCAAAAACTACGAGTCGGTAGCCAAACTTTTTGTTTACGGTGGTTTGCTTATTGCAACAGCCCTATTTATCGGCCAGTTTTTCCCAATTGCCAAAAAACTGTGGACAAGCTCATTCGTGTTGCTCACTGTTGGTATCGATCTTTCCATATTGGGCTTACTGGTTTACCTCATCGAGATAGAAAATGTAAAACGGGGCACAAAGTTCTTCCTCGTTTTCGGCAGAAATCCGCTGGCCATTTACTTGCTTTCCGAATTACTGTTAACTACCCTGCAATTGATTTGGGTTGGCCCTCAATTGAGTTTTTACGATTGGATAAACCAGGTATTTTATCAGCGGTTATTCCCGGGTGCATTGGGAACATTGGTATTTGCCATTTGCTACATGATGCTTTGCTGGCTGGTGGCTTATATACTTGATAAAAGAAAGATCTACATTAAAATATAAAAATGGGGGAAAAACTATTTGCCCAATTGCTTTTAACAATCGCCCTGTTGGGTTTAAATCATAACGGATTAGCACAGCAACGCGGTAATCTTAGGTATGTAAATCCCTTTATCGGCACTACAAAAAGCAATGTGCCTACCAAATGGGGCAATAACGGTGGCACTTATCCCGGTGCCGTTGCTCCTTCGGGTGCTATTCAATTAACACCTGAAACAAGGATCAACGGAAATATGGGCTACGATTACAGCGATAGCAGTATTTATTATTTCAGTTGTTTCGGTCACTTCAGTGGGTTCCCCGGTGGCTCGGCGGGGCAATTTTACGTGATGCCCGTTAGCTGGCAGGCTAATTTTGAAGCTGGCAAAAGCAGCCGGCCTTTTTCTCACAAAAATGAAATTGCTTATCCCGGCTATTACAAGGTTGTTTTTGATGATGACCGAACGGTTGCCGAAGCAACTGCAACAACACGTGCAGGAGTGTTTCGCTTTACCTTTAATGCTAATAGTATCCCCCAAATATTCATCAGTGATGCTGGCGAACTTAATAGTCAAACTAAAAAAGTATTACATTTTTCTCATAGCAATACGGTAGTTAATTTTAATGAGGACTATAGCGATATAAAAAAGGTGAAGGGCGGGTGGCTGTTCACGTTTGCCAATGATGAGGCTCATAAACAGGTTATCACCATAAAAATAAGTGCATCTTCGGTTAGCTTCAATTCAGCAAAAAATAATATTGATAAGGAGTTAGGCCATTCAAATTTTGACGAGGTTAGCGAACAAACAAATAAAGCCTGGGCCAAAAAACTTGCCGTTATTGATGTAACAGACAGCAATGCGCAAAATAAAACGGTTTTTTATACTGCTCTTTACCATTCCCTTTTAATCCCCTGGGTAATTGATGATACCGATGGCCGGTACACCGGCGAAGATGACAAGGTACATCAAAAAAGCGGGCAAAATCAATATGGTGGGTTCTCACCATGGGATACTTTTCGTTCATTGAACCCTTTGCTTGCGTTGCTTTATCCTGATAAAGAAAACGATGTGATATTATCCATGCTTGATATTTATAGGCAAACAGGCCATCTGCCAACCGAGTCAATGACCGGTAACCATGCTGTCGCTATTATTGTTGATAGTTACCTGAAGGGTATTACGGGTTTCGATAAAGCCCTTGCTTACAAAGCCATGCAGAGTAATATTATGGAGCCTCCCTTTATACAGCAAGATATGGAGATCTACCATCAAAACGGATACATCCCATTCACAAGTTCCGAATCCGTAACCCGCACTGTTGAATATGCTTATGATGACTGGGCGCTTTCGCAATTTGCAAAACAGGTTGTGCGTAATGATGGCGATTATAAGCTTTTGCTAGGCCGTAGTTATGGCTATCGTAATCTTTTAAATACTGATGAATTGTTTTTTCTGCCACGCAATAAAAATAATTTCAAGATGCAGCCGGGCATGTCTGGTTATAAGGAAGGTGATAAATGGGTGTATACCTATTTTGTACCGCAAAATGCCCGCGACCTTATCAACCTGCTTGGGGGTGATGAACAGTTTGCCGGCAGGCTTGATTCAGCGCTTGCAAATAATGTTATTTTGTTTGATAACGAGCCGGTGTTCCATTTGCCGTATTTATTTAACCAGGCGGGTAAACCTGCATTAACACAAAAATGGTGCAGCCGGATTATGCGCGAACGTTTTAGTAATAATCCGGGAGGTCTTCCTGGTAACGATGACCTGGGCTCGACCTCGAGCTGGTACGTTTTTAGTGCTACGGGAATATACCCGGTTTGTCCCGGAAGGCCATTGTATGCCATTGGGTCGCCATTGTTTCAATCGGTAACCCTGCATCTTCCAAATGGTAAGAAAGTTATAATCAACTGTAAACATTCATCGGCCAAAAATCCTTTTGTGCAATCCCTGAATATAAATGGGAAACCCTGGCGGGAATTAATTGTATCGCATACTATGCTGGAAAAAGGCAGTAAAATGGATTTTAATATGGGAGGGCATGCCAGCGACTGGCCGTTGAATAAAAACCCGGTTCAGCTGTCAGAAACAAAAGGCAGTCCATTGTTCAGCGTTTCGGAGTACTCAGCAACAAAAAAAACTGTTGCCCCCGATGAACTATTTTTCGTAAAATATTCAATTACAAATAAAGGCTGCACAGGCACAAAAACAGTTTATTTAAAAGCTAACGGGAAACCATACGGCTTTAAAAATAGCCTTATTGCTTTGGGGCAAACCATAAAGGATTCTATACAGTGCCGCTTGTACCCGGTTGGTAAGTCGGTACTAAAGATTGATGGAATGGCGCCCCTGGCGGTTACAGTTACAAATCCAAAATCCCTATTAATACATCCTTATCGGGTAACCGCCCTTGCCGCAAAACCAATGGTTAAGCTGCGTGAATTGCAACAGATTGCTTATACCCTGCAAAATATTGGAGGCACAAAACAAGTCTTTAACATCCCGGTAATTATAAATGATTCAGTCGTTTTCAGGGATACTATTACGCTTGGTCCTGGTGAGAAGAAAAATATTAATCATAACCTCGTCGCAAACAAAGCAGGTTTTCAGCATATCATTATTGATAATGCAAAGGTTACTTACAAAGTTTATAAAGATGATATCGGGTCGCTTTTATTAGAGCTGTCGCCTTTGGAAAACACCCCGGACAATGTGATAAAAGACCAATCGGGATTTAACAATAACGGGCATATCGTAACTGTTTATGCTGATCATACAAAAACATCAAATAATAAATTGCTGTTTGGGAAAAGTTGTTTTTTAGAAGTTCCACCTGCCGCAAGTTTGGATTCGCTTGGGGAAACCATTACCATGATGACCTGGGTTTATCCAACGGAAGAAGAAAAAGGATTAACGGACATATTCACCAAAGGAGATACCAATGTATTGCAGGTAACAAACGGTAAAACGCTTACTTTTTTTGCCGGTGGCTGGGGCAGGGGAGATTGCACTGTTGATTTGCCCAAAGATTGGCAACAGCACTGGCACCATATAGCGGGAGTTTACGCCGGTAAAACGCTGTATGTTTACATAGATGGCGTATTAAAAGGAACTACGGTAATGGATGAACCGGCTAACCTTTCGGCAAATAACAAATGGGTGTTAGGGCGCAATGACGAGTTTCCTTCAGAAAGGCAATTCGAGGGGTATATCGGTAATTCCCGGATATTTAAAGAGGCGTTATCAGCAGAGGAGGTTTTTACTGAATTTAGCAGGGATAAAGAACTTTATAAAGAATAGATTGGATCTGCAAATTATCTCTCCAAAGTCAAAAGAAGACCCCTGATTTTCGCTGCAGGTTTTTCGGGGTAATTGCAGTTTATTAGAATATAAATAATTAGAATAATACAATAACGGCATTTAGGAAAATAATCAAAACATGTATTTTTGAATTCCAGCTTACGTTACATTTTCGCTAATCAGGTATAAATCGCTGTAAAACAAGTATTTGCAATACATTGATTTAGCGAATTTGCGCTTTATATAAGCTTTGCGAAAGTTGCCTGATGCCGGCCTCAAAAGATGTAGGCCGGATATCAAAAGCCTTTTCAAACTTAGCTGAGACGAAATCAAAATGCTGTTCCCAAATATAATACATCTCTACCTGGCTTGCTGCTGCCTTATCAAAAAGGCCCATCGTTCTCAGCATCCATCGATAAATCCTGGTGTATTTCGCTGGTACCCCGTAAATGCTGGCAGCCATTTCAATAAATTCAATCCCTTTTAAAGGAGGAGCCGTCGGGGTATGCCAAACCTCGTTATCCGTTTCAGGATGTTGCCCTAAAAGATATAATGCCTTGCCAATATCGGGCATGTACCCGAAATTACGGGTATATTCCGGATCTCCCAGCCACATGGCTCTCTGATGCTTTGAATATTTATTAAGCACTGTTACGTCAAACGAACTTTGCAAGGAATCTGTTCCATAAAATCCCGGAGCTCGTGCTATTGATCCCCTGATATTGCCTGCTTTAACTTCTTCCATAAATTGCGTGGCAATTTGCGCCCGAACCCCGCCTTTCACGCTGCATGGATTGTAAGGTGTGCTTTCGGTCATCGGGCCTGTCGCCCGGCCATACATATAAACATTGTCGAGAAATATAATCCTTGCGCCTGTTTCTTTTCCGGCGTTAATTACATTTTGCATAATAACCGGCCATTGTTTTTTCCAGTCTTCATTTGTATAACCTACTCCATTACATATGTAAATTACTGCTGATCCTTTTGCGGCCTCCAGCGTTTCGGGGTATGATAGCAAATCCGCCTTTTTCCAGGAAATATTTTGACCTTGTGTTTCTACCGGGCGCCTGCTTACCAGGCGGATCGTTTCTTTGTTCTTTAACAGTTCTTTCGTGAGTTCATTAGCCGTTGAACCGCCTGCTCCTAATATTGTATGCATGTTATTGATTATGTATAGTGTTTTTCTTGTTAATAAACAGTAAATATTAGTTCACTTTGCTCCAAACGGTTGTTCTTCCGATTAGGGAAATACCTACAAATCCCCTTATTTCCAACCGCTGATTTTTAAGTTTTAGCGTTGCATTATAGGTTTTTCCATTGTTAGGATCATATACTTTCCCATCTTTCCATTGGCCATCGTCCCAAATGAAATCAGTGAGAATTACGGCATTGAGCAGATTCCTTTTTTTTAAATTCTGATCCGGGTTCTTCAAATCTTTTATGGGGGTTCCATTTGTATCGTACAATTTACTCCCCCATATCAATTTTCCAAAATAGTGGTCGCCGGATTGGTAAATTAAAATTTCACCATCCTTTTGCTCACTTAGCCAGGTACCTGTAATGCTTTGAGAGCTGATACTCTGTCCGTTTGCAAACTGAATTGTACCTAATAAAAACAATACCAAAAATAAAGTAGCGCCCTTTCTCATCATCGACTTATATTTAATCATAATTCGATTGCAAATCTCTTCAATATACTTTACTTTTGAAACTACTTTCCTAAAAGAAAGCGATTTCATCTTGGAAACTATATTATTAAACAATGAAAAAGAAAGAAAAAAGACCGGAAATGGACCTCAATTGCAAACTGCGTTTATTGGCCGTTCAGGACACGGTTGATATTTTAGGGGGAAAATGGAAGATCCGGATCCTGAATACATTAAGATTGGGCTCCCGTCATTTTATGGATTTGCAACGCCAGGTAGACGGAATCGGATCGAAAATGCTGTCCAGCGAGTTAAAAGGACTGGAAATTAATGGATTGGTTAAAAGAACAGTTTATGATACCCGGCCTGTTACTGTTGAATATGAACTAACGCCTTATGGTACTACTCTGAAGAATTTGATCGAGGAGATGGAAAAGTGGGGAACGCAGCACAGGCAGCGAATGTTTAAACCAGATCAGGAAAAAGCAGTTTAAGGGATAATTTACAATGTTGCGTCTTTTGTTATAATTACTGCTTTAGCGATCGGACAATTTACTGCCCGGCATAAGGAAATTCAATAGCTTTTCTGTTTCTCTAATTTAAATATTGAATGGGTAATTCAACAAAAAATTGAGTGCCGGTAGCCTTTTTTTTATCTTCAAACCATATTTTGCCCCCGTGCATTTCAACGATCTGTTTGGAAATGGCTAGCCCGATGCCAAAGGGTTCCTCACCGGTTGTCCCTTGTCTTTTAGCTTCGGTAAACATATCAAATATTTTGTCGCGCATGTTGTCCGGTATACCAATGCCGCAATCATCAACGGTGATTAACACATTGTCCTCCTTTTTAAGCATTAACACCGTAATAGTTGTACCCGGAGGACTGAATTTGATGGCATTCGCGATAAGATTACAAATCACCCTCCATATGTTGCCCCTGTTTACAAAAACAGTAAAATGACCTGCGTCCAGCTCTATCTTTTGCCCCTTTTCTTCTGCTTTTAATCGCATAAAACTCACACAATACACTAACAGCAGATACATGTCAACCGGCTCTTTTTTTATTTCTTTCGAACGGCTATGTGTCTTAAGTAAATCGCTTACCAGGGTAAGGGAATCTTTGCCCGATGTCTGAATCAATCTGAGCATAGATTGGTCATTTTCTGACCAATCAGATTTTTCAAGCATCCTGGAAACAGCAATGGTAATACCGCCGATCGGTGCTCTGAGATCATGGGCAACGATTTTTATGATGTTGGCATTTTCTTCATAGCTCTGCTCCAGGGCAGTAAGCGCATTTTGCATTTGCAGGTTATAATCGCTGATTAGCTTGTTTAACTTGGTTAGTTCATGAGCATTCTTCCTCGACCTTTTTAAATTGTACCAAGCCATCGCCAGGATGATCAGGATTAAAACGGAAAACACAATTATTGCCGAAAGGTAGGTGGTTTTCAGTTGATTATTTTTGCTCAAAAGCTGGATTTTGTCTTGCTGTGCTGTCTGTTTTAATCCTTCATCCAAATCTTGTTCTGCCTGGGTTTTATTCACCACGTTTAAAGAATCCTGAAGAATATGGTAACGTTTAAAGGCCCCGAAGGCTGCTTCGGTATTTTTTACTTTATCATAATATATCCTTTTCGTGACTAACAATTTTACCGCCAAATCATAATTATTCCCGCCTTGCAACCGCCACTTATTTAAGTCGTTTTCCACCGCTTGCAACAAGTCGTTTGCTTCTTTCACACGTGAGAGCGTAATATATATATAAGCCAGTTGCAATTGCGCATCTTTAGCCGCATGCATATTATAACCAGGCCTGTTATTAATATCAATCGATTTTTTAAGATAGCTTTCTGCAAGCTTATAGTCCTTTAACACTTTATAAACCGCCCCGAGATTCCCGTATAAATAACCCTTCTGCGCTATTAAATACGTGCTTTGTTTCGGGACCAGGTTAATACTGCTGTCTATATTGTCCAGGCCGGCTTTATCGTAAAAAATAGCGCTGTCAAGCAAATGCGCATAATCATAATAGACAGCAATTTCCCCGAATGCCCACGCCTGTTGATTAACCCTTGTCTCTAAAGGGCAGGATGCGCATTCGGCCATAGACTTCTTTAAATAGCTAATGGCATGGCGATAATCGCCCTGCCGAAATTTTATCATCCCTATTCGGCTGCTTAGTTCATACGAGCTGCATGGATCTAAATTTTTTTCGGCAAATAAGCTGCCGGCATAAACCGCTTTAAGTGCTTCGGAATATTTATTTTCTGCCATCAAAATATCGCCGTCCAGCATTAAAGTCCGCACATATTCTATTCCGTACTCTTTTTCATGATCTTTTAAAATGGCCAACATGCTGTCGGCATATAGCCGGGCTATTCGCGGGTTTGGCTTGGCCCAGTAATAATATTGGCCCTTTATACTATAATGCGACCATATATCGAGCATGTCCTTATGAGGAATGGTGGCGTAGGCGGAGTCGAAATACTTTATACCCCGTTCATATTCATATAAACTAAAATAATTTTGCGCCTGCGTCAGCATTTCCTTGTCGAAATGATTTTTAGCGGGCACAGGCTTATCTTGCCTGCAGGATGATAAGATACAGCATACCGATATGATAAGAAATAAAGGACGTACCTTTTTTAACCAGATACCTGGAAAGACCAAAGCAACACAACGCCTGTTAATATTACAAAACATTAGCTAAAGATTTACTATACTAAACTAACCGAATTTCCTGGCAACAGCATCATACTGCTGCTTTATAAAGCAACTCTACACACATTGTCGTGCCCTTTGAAGCCTCGCTTTTGAACCATATCCCCAGCATGCTATGTCGCAGCATCGTTACACTGCGGTCTTGTAAGGGAGTTCTATATGAAACAATGTGCCATTGGTCGATTTGCTTTCAAACCAAATTTTCCCCCCATGCATTTCTACGATCTGTTTTGAAATAGCCAGCCCGATACCGAATGGCTGCTCGCCGATTGTTCCCGGTCTTTGAGCTTCTGTAAACATATCAAATATCTTGTCGTGCATGTTATCCGGTATACCGATGCCACAATCATCAACCGTTATCAGCACCATATCTTCCTTTTTAAGCATTAATACTTTAATAGTTGTACCCTCAGGGCTGAATTTAATTGCATTGGCAATCAGATTACAAATTACCCTCCATATGTTGCCCCTGTTTACCAACGCCGTAAAATAACCTGCGTCCAGTTCAATCCGTTGTCTTTTTTCTTCAGCTTTTAAGCGCATGAAACTTACACAATATGCAAGGAGCGAATACATGTCAACCGACTCTTTTTTTATTTCTTTTGAACCGCTGTGAGTCTTAAGTAAATCACTTACCAGGGCAAGAGAATCCTTTCCTGACCTTTGAATTAACTTAAGCGTAGATTGATCGCTTTCTGACCAATGGGATTTTTCAAGCATCTTAGAAATAGCAATGGTAATTCCGCCGATCGGTGCGCGAAGATCGTGCGCAACTATTTTTATGATATTGGCATTTTCTTCATAGCTCTGCTCCAGGGCCGTAAGCGCATTTTGCATTTGCAGGTTATAATCACTGATTAGCTTGTTTAAGTTGGTCAGTTCATGAACATTCTTCCTCGATCTTTTTAAACTGTACCATGCCATCACCAGGATGATGAGCGTTAGAACAGAAAACACAATTATTGCTGAAAGGTAGGTGGTTTTCAACTCATTATTTTTGCTCAAAAGCTGGATTTTGTCTTGCTGTGCTGTCTGTTTTAACCCTTCATCCAAATCGACTGTTTCTGCAAGTTGATTAGCGCTGTTTGTAGAATCCTGCAGGATTCTGTAACGTTTAAAAGCATTGTAAGCCTCGTGCGTGTTTTTTATTTTATCAAAATACTCCCATTGTAATCTGAGTAGATATGACGTGAGGTCCCCCATATTTCTACCCGCTGCCTGCCATCTTCTCAGATCTTTTTCTATCGTTTTCAGTAAGTTGTTTGCCTCGCCTAGGCGCGAGGATTTAATATACAAGCCGGCCAATCGTAATCGTGCAACTTTTGCAGCATTCTGGCTATAATTGGGCCGGTCATTAATATCTATACTTTTTTTGAGATACACCTCGGCAAGCTTATAATCTTTTAAATCAATATAAATTTCGCCAAGATGCAGGTATTGGAAACCTTTAATGGCTATTAAATACTTGCTTTGTTGTGGCAACAAGCTCAAATACCTATCCGCAGTATCGAGGTTAGTTTTAAAGTAATAAACTGCGCTGTCGGGTAAGTGTGCACTTTTATAACAGAATCCGATAGCGTTAAGGGTCCATGTCTCAGTATTGGCCCTTGTTTCAGGGGGGCAGGACGTGCTTGCAGCCATAGCTTTCTTAAAATACGCAACTGCGCCAAGATATTCTCCTTGTTTTAGTT
>Ga0206955_1245_pt1 | contig 13333 bp, 12 predicted proteins | sample Alteio_BWOrgHeat_34_FD_153247 | JGI IMG/M metagenome (GOLD analysis project Ga0206955, IMG submission 153247) | Enriched cells from forest soil in Barre Woods Harvard Forest LTER site, Petersham, Massachusetts, United States -... | ecosystem: Environmental > Terrestrial > Soil > Temperate forest >...
CGTTTCAAAGATGTGATGCTCGTCACTTTTTCAGAATTTGGAAGAAGGGTTTCGCAGAATGCAAGCGGCGGCACCGATCATGGAACCGCCAACAATATGTTTGTGATCAATGGCGCTCTGAAACAAAAAGGAATGATCAATGCAATGCCCTCGCTGGAAGATCTGAATGAGGGAGACCTGAAATATGTTGTCGACTTCCGGGATGTGTATGCGACGCTTTTGAACAAATGGCTCGCTACCGACGACAGGAAGATTATGGGAAGAAGTGCAGCTTACCTTCAATTCATCTGACCAAAAAAATAGCTACCGGATCAGCGTCACCGTTCCTTTCTCGAAATGCTTCGCGCCATGATAATCGATACCCTGCACCATCCACACATAGGTTCCAACAGGTTGTTCGACTCCATGCAGCGTTCCATCCCACCCTTCGCGCGTATTTTTTGAGCTATACATCAGTTGCCCGTATCGATTGTATACATTGAAAAAATCAATGTTGGTCATTCCCACAGCGACGCATCTGAAGCGGTCATTTTTGCCATCATTGTTTGGTGTAAATGCCGACGGAACATAGATAGCGGGTCCTTTATAAATTTTGATCAGAATAGTGTCCGAGGTCGGGCAGCCAACATCCGTGTAGGCAGTGAGCACATAGCTTGCATCCGTTTGAAGCGTGGCGACCGGATCCTGAATATTGTTATCGTCGAGGCCGAAGGGAGGTTCCCATTTGTATAACACTCCTCCGCTTCCATGCAGTTGAACCGGTTGTCCGGCGGCTGCAATCGTATCATTGCCTGCAAAAGCCTGCGTTCTGTAAATATTGACAGTTCCTGTAGCCGTGTCTGAAAAACATCCATTGGTTCCCATGGCAAACAAACTTACAGGAAACTGACCGGCTTCAGTGTAGTTATGCGTCACCGTTGGCAGGGTATCGGAGCTCCCATCTCCCAGTTGCCAATACCAGTTTTGAACAGCGATTTGCGCGTTGGTATTGGTTGCCTGTAGTGTTACAGGATTTCCAAAACATGCATTCTGCGTTTGCATGTTGACGTCAGGGCTCGACAGCACTAATAAAGAACGGGTTGTGGGATCAGAGACACATCCCTCTTTCGTCCCAACTGTGAGTGTCACTGTTTGGTTGCCGCCATCAAAACTATGCGAGAGCCTCCCGGCCGTCGTATTGATTGAGGGCTGGTTGCTGAAACTCCATGTCCAGGAATTGATGCTGCCAAATTCCACATACGAGGAATCGACGAAAAGAACGGGACTATTCTGGCAAGGCTCGCCCGGGGGAAATTTGAAATCGGCGATGGGTTTTGAACCTATAAGGATCTGCCGCTGGAAAGTATCGGAAAGGCATCCGTCGTTGCCGACGATATTCAGTTTGACATTGTAAATGCCCGGTGTTGCAAAAACATGCGGAGATGGTTGCTGATCTGCAGCAGTAGTTCCGTCGCCGAAGTCCCAGATCCATTTGACGATGCTCCCAAAAGATATCGAACTGTCTTTGAAATTAATAGTGGTCGGAGCGCAGATGCTGGTATTGTCAGGAGTTGTAAACTGGGCGTTGAGTGAAGTACAGACACGCTGACGATTGGTGCTTCCGCCCGTTGAACCTGTGAATCCCCAGTATACCATCGGGTCGCCCGCAAAAATCTTATTCACGATGTCAATGGTCGTTTCAATTTTTTGAGCGCCGTCTATTTGTGCGGAAAGATTTTTTGTTGAGGCGTTCCAGATGATGTGAAAGACATGCCACTGGCAGTCTTCGATATTTGCATTTGCCGGGAGCGCCGCAACGGGCGTTGCGAGTTGATCATAGGTATTGTTGTTGTTGACATCGCCGTTCTTGTAAATGCCCATATGGTCATAATAAGGATCGAGGAAGTCGGTATTTTGCCAGGTGTCGATGACAATTCCTACAGAAGGTGAGATCCCGCCAAATCCCAATCCCTGGCCGGTATTGCCGATGCTGGTGCTGATCGGCTGTAAGACAAATGCGATCCCGTCGGCGCCGTCCGCATCCCTGCAGCCCAGATTTACGTTGAAACTAAAATCGAAGGATTGAGTGAGGTCGATCTTGTATTGATTCCACATTGATCCGGAAACAAAGTGCAGGTCGTTTGTAAGCGTATAGCAATGACAATTTTCCTGGTATGCGTTGCCGTTGAGAATATAGGGGTTGGCAACCTGGGCGGTTGACGGATTGTAAAACAGTGTTGCGGTCAGCACAAAGAAAGCGCCAAGAAACCTTTTTTCCATACAAGTAATTGATCCATACGATCACCTTTTTACACATAAGGATATCAGGTTCCGTAAAACACCCTGCGTCCAATAAATTAAACAGGAAAAATATCTCTTCGTTACGAAGGATATCAATGAATGGATTGATCCGGATCTACCATCCCTGCTTTGCGATGCCTGCTTTGATGGCGGCCATCGCCTTTTCTTCTCCCAATAAAGTGGTTAGTTTATTCCCTTTTCCGTCGTGTCCCTGCGCCATATAAGCACCTTTAGCAGTCTTTGTAATTACTGCATCGATCATCGGCACATTTTTTTCTTTTGTCTTTACGTTGTATGCTGTAAGCGTTACAGTTGACATCTGCTATAGTTTTGAAGATTTGTAATCGATCAACCCATCATTGGATTAAAGGTAAAAAAATATTATTAATTCCATCCGGCGTTTATTCCTGCCTTAAATATCCAGTTTAGCGTATTTGGCATGTGACTCTATGAATTCCCGTCGCGGAGCAACTTCGTCACCCATCAGCATGCTGAACACGCGGTCGGCTTCTGCGGCGCTTTCAATCGTCACTTGTTTCAGTGTTCTTGTTGCCGGGTTCATTGTGGTCTCCCAAAGCTGGCCTGCATTCATTTCTCCCAGACCTTTGTACCGTTGAACCACTACGCTGTCCTCCCTTCCTCCGCCCAATCTTTCCGCGTGCACTTTACGCTGGTCTTCATTCCATGCATATGCCTGTTCTTTACCTTTTTTCACGAGGTAAAGAGGCGGTTGAGCTATATACACGTATCCCTGTTCAACCAATTCTTTCATATACCTGTAAATGAAAGTCAGGATGAGGGTTGCAATATGGCTGCCGTCAACGTCAGCATCGGTCATGATAATGACCTTATGATAGCGAAGTTTGACCAGGTTGAGCGCTTTTGGGTCTTCGGCCGTGCCCACCGTCACGCCCAGCGCCGTGTACATGTTCCTGATTTCCTCATTTTCATAGATCCGGTGTTCCATGGCTTTTTCGACGTTGAGGATCTTTCCCCTGAGCGGAAGAATGGCCTGGAAACTTCTGTCGCGTCCCTGCTTGGCCGTTCCGCCTGCCGAGTCACCCTCCACGAGGTAGAGCTCGCAGCGTTCCGGGTCACGTTCCGAACAATCTGCCAGTTTTCCGGGAAGTCCGCCGCCGCTCAGTACCGTTTTGCGCTGCACCAGCTCCCGCGCCTTCCTGGCTGCTGCCCTGGCCTGGGCCGCAAGAATGACTTTCTGTATGATATTCTTAGCCTCCCTTGGATTTTCTTCCAGGTAGGCCTCGAGTACTTTTGAAACCGTAGAATCAACAACACCGCTCACCTCATTATTGCCCAGCTTGGTCTTGGTCTGACCTTCAAATTGCGGCTCGGGAACCTTTACTGAAATGATCGCGCTGAGCCCTTCCCTAAAGTCGTCTCCTTCAATTTCGACCTTTGCTTTTTCGAAGGCATTCTGTTTGTCACCATAACTTTTGAACGTACGGGTCAATGCCCTGCGAAATCCGGCCACGTGGGTGCCGCCCTCAATCGTATTGATATTATTGACGTAGGAATAAATATGCTCGCTGTAACTGTCATTGTAGCTGAGTGCGATCTCTACCGCAACATTGGTCGTTTCATCATGACCCTCAACAAAAATGACCTTTGGAATCAAAGCATTTCGCCCGGCGCTTCCATCCAGCATCTCAATAAATTCGATGATACCGCCTTCGCTGTAAAAAGTCTTGGAATATGTTTTGGCAGACGCTGAAGGATCGGTTTCGTCTTTTTCTCTCAGGTCGTTCAGGATAATCCTGACCCCTTTGTTAAGGAAGGAAAGCTCACGGAGACGGCTCTCCAGAATATCCTTATTGTAAACCGTAGTAATGAAAATACTATTATCCGGCCAGAAATGAACGTTGGTTCCGGTGCGATCGCTGTTCCCAATCTCGCGGACCGGATATTGTGGAATACCGATCTTGTATTCCTGTTCGAAGATCTTTCCATCTCGCTGTACCGTAACTTTCAGGTCACTGCTCAGTGCGTTGACGCAGCTAACACCAACGCCGTGCAACCCGCCGGAAACTTTATAAGTATTCTTGTCAAATTTGCCTCCTGCGTGCAACACCGTCATCACCACTTCCAGCGCGCTTCTTTTTTCCTTTGGAATAATTCCGGTGGGTATCCCGCGGCCATCATCGTCGACACTTACTGAATTGTCCTCGTAAATAGTAACGATGATATTCTTGCAATATCCGCCCAGTGCTTCGTCAATGGAATTATCTACCACTTCATAAACCAGGTGATGCAGCCCTTTTGAGCCAATATCACCGATATACATCGCCGGACGTTTTCTTACTGCTTCAAGACCTTCCAAAACCTGTATGCTATCTGCTCCGTACTCATGGCCAACCGGGGGTGAAATCTGTTGTGTGGTATCGCTCATAATATCGTTAGAATCCTTCGAATTAGTGATGAAAAAATAAGGTCGGCAAATTTACGGAAATTAAAGGCGCTAACGAAGGAATATAACGGTCTTTTCGCCCTTTTTTCGAGAAAGTTTGGACTCGTTGTTCAACGCGAAATTATGCGCGAAATGGTTGGTATGATAGCGCCAAATGACCGGTTGTTTTTCGGCTTTATTGCCTTAAATTTGCGGGTCTGAAAATGCATCAGCCTCCAGATATATTGTCCATGGCTTATAAACAGCCGATTATGCAGGAAGAACTGGTCCTCCTTCATGAAAAGGAACAGCAGATCCCTGGTTCGGTTCAATATAAGATCAAGCGCTACCACAAACATTCACAGTGGAGTATGGACGATATGGGTATGATGGTCTATCACTTCAGGAAGGATCAGCCCAAAGAGAATTATTTTGAACTGAGGTTTTGTGTAGCCGGAAATGTGTATTGCAGGCAAAAGGACACCGAATGTGATTCCTGCAAACTGAATAACACCCGTAATTGCGCCGAACGCGTGGAAAGTGTCGATGTTTTCAGTTTCAGATTCTCTCCTGTGCACCTCCTGCAATTCGCCAAACCACATAAAACGGTCAATCTTCTCTCCGAAAAAATCCTCAACTTTTCCCACCCTTCCTCGTTCTCGAAAATTCTTTCGCTCTGCGGCAGAACTCGAATGGTTCTCGAAGCGATGCTGAACCATTCATACGCAGGAAGCCTTGAAAATATCTATATCAACGCCCAAACGCAGATGCTTCTGCTGTACAGCCTTGAATGTATGCTGGGTGAAAGGGAAGTGGAGAGTTTCCAGTGCAAATTCCTCGCTAATGAAGCCGATCGCGAAAAAATTTCTCTCGCACGGGAAGTGCTGCTTAAACATATCGGCGAACCACTGACAATCAAAGAACTCAGCAGAAAGGTAGCCATCAATGAATGCTACCTTAAAAAGGGTTTTAAGGAAATGTTTGGCACTACCATTTTTGATTTCTACCAGGGCCAGCGCATGGAGCATGCCCGTTACCTTCTGTATGAAAAAGGACTGAGCGTAACCGAAGTTTCAGTGATGCTGGGCTATTCCTCCATCTCTCATTTCTCCACTGCCTTCAAAAAACATACGGGCCTCAAACCCTGCGAACTCCTGTTCCATTAGTTAAATTGTTCACCACATCCAAATCGTAATTTTGTCCTCCGACACTTTTTTCAGATGGACTATTTGCAAAAACTCATTGGTAATATTGAAACGCATTCCGTGGCGGGGATCAAAGAATGTTTCGCTCATGGAATCAGTCCAAATGATCACTATAACGGCCAACCGCTGATTTTTGAGCTCACCAGTGAATACCTTCGAGGTCCGAAGTTTAAAGACTGCGTCAGGACTTTTGTAGATCACGGACTTGATTTTGACGACAAGCTATTACTCTCCGTTCTGCTCGACGACGCTTCTACGCTTTCAACATGGCTGAAAAAAAATCCTGAACTGGTTAGAAAAAAATATTCGCTTCGCTGCGCCTTCACTCCTTTGCACGAGTGCACGCTACTGCATATCTGTGCTGAATTCGACCATCTTTCTTCCGCCAAAATCCTTTTTGAATATGGAGCCGATGTCAACAGCAGGGCAGGCATGGATGAACATGGGTTCGGCGGCCAGACTCCGATATTCCACACAGTGAATCAAATCCTCCATCAATCTTCCGACATGCTCCATTTTCTCCTCGAAAAAGGCGCAGATCTGAAATATACTGTTACGGGATTGATTTGGGGTCGGGGCTACGAATGGGAGACATTGATTCCTTCGGTCAATCCCATAAGTTATGCTATGATGGGGCTTCTCCCGCAAATGCACAGAAGCGAAAAAGTAATTTCTTCAGTAGTTTCCCTTCTGATCAAGGCCGCCTTCGGCATCGACTACCAGTCTCCAAATATTCCCAACAAATACCTTGGACATTAAACTTTAATAACGCGAATTCATTTGCCTTGGTGAACTCATTGCATTTTCTTATGGATTTGCAAATGGCTCGACATTATTTTCGTGATGGCAGCTATTGCAGTTATTGGTTAGCGCAATGAAATTATTTTGCAGCGTCACATTGTCTTTTTTTTCTGCAGCGCTGGCGAGGACATCAAATGGCGACTTTAAATATTTTTCGAAAAAGATGGGGAAAGGCTTTTGAAGTTTGTCGTTGGTGATTTGCAGAGCCTGGATTCTTTCAGCCGTTTCTTTGAGCTCATCAATTTCGTAGGCTGCTCTTGCAAAGTCCTGCTTCCTGATTGCATTGCCCAGTCTGTCGTGATGATACTCGAACTGGATCATGAATTCCCCCAATCCCGGCTTCAGCAATTCGATCTGGTGTTTGAGTGAATCGATTTGTGCCTGCCTGTTATCAACAACATCCTGGTGCGAGCAGGAACTCAGAACCAAAAACATCATGCAGATGGCAATTGAATGTCGCATAAAGACTATTTGACCGTCAGGCGGGCGATAAAGTTAATATGGTTTTTGCTTTTGTAAAGTTGCAAATCGGTGAAATCGTCAGGAGATTTCTATATCCCTCAAACGCGTGCCGCAGCTGCCTGTATTTCTTCCAGGCTTTCGGCTGCCGCTTCAATCGTATAGTCGAGGTCTTTTGTAGCCATCGCATTGTTCAGAAACCAACTCTCAAATGGCGAAGGTGGAAGATAGATTCCCTTTTCGAGCATGGCATGGAAGAAAGCCCTGAAGCGTTCATTGTTCGCCGATGCAGCAGAATTGAAATCCACAACGGGATTCTCGCTGAAATGCAGGCTGATCATCGATCCCATCTGATTGATCGTAAAAGGGACCGACGCTTCACCCAAAACCTTTTGCAATCCATTCTTCAGGTAAATCGTCTTTTGTTCGAGTTCTTCGTAAATGGACGGATTGTTCCGGAGCGCGTTTAACATCGTGTAACCGGCGATCATGGCTATCGGATTTCCACTCAATGTTCCAGCCTGGTATACTTTTCCGAGCGGTGCAATGAATTCCATGATCTCTCTTCGGCCTCCAAATGCACCGACTGGCATTCCACCACCAATGACCTTACCGTAAGTGACGAGATCAGCCCGGATATTTAGTCTCTCCTGCGCACCACCGGGGGCCAGCCGGAACCCTGTCATCACTTCATCGAGGATAAGGACAATCGACTCTTCATCACAAATTTTCCTCAAACCTTCTAAAAAACCAGGGCGGGGTGGAACACAACCCATATTGCCCGCAACGGGCTCGACGATGATGGCGGCAATCTCACCCTTATGACTAAGCGCTAATTGAATTACGGCGTCGAGGTCATTGAAAGGAGCGGTCAGCGTATCGTTGGTGACTCCCGCAGTTACGCCCGGCACAGTTTGTATATTGAGCGTTGCCACTCCGCTTCCGGCCTTCACCAGAAATGAATCAGCGTGGCCATGGTAGTGCCCTTCAAACTTGATGATCTTGTTCCGGTTTGTAAATCCCCTCGCCAGCCTGATGGCTGTCATACATGCTTCCGTGCCGCTGCTCACCATTCGGATAAGGTCGACATTCGGCACCATGGTGATGATCAACTCGGCCATTTCAATCTCAAGCGCAGTGGGCGCACCAAAAGAAGTGGAACGTGTCGCGGCTTCCTGGATGGCTTTAACGACCGGCTCATAAGCATGGCCCAGGATCATCGGTCCCCAGGAGGCGATATAATCGATGTATTTATTTCCATCGGCGTCATACAGATAAGTACCCTTGGCATTTCTGATAAATAAAGGAGTTCCGCCAACGCTCTTAAATGCGCGCACCGGCGAATTCACGCCTCCGGGAATTGAATGCTGCGCTCTTTCAAAAAGTTCCTTGCTTTTTTCGTACATAGACGAATCATTAATCCGTTGAAAAATTTTTAATTATTTAGCAGGGCAACTGCGTCCTTCGCAAAATAGGTTGCGATCAGATCGGCGCCTGCGCGTTTGATCGCTGTCAGTGTTTCCAAAATCGCCTTTTCTTCGTTGAGCCAGCCCATTTTTGCAGCGGCTTTGATCATCGCGTATTCACCACTGATATTGTAAGCACTCACAGGAATCTGCACGGCATCCTTCACTTCGCGGATAACATCCAGGTAGGCAAGCGCAGGTTTCACCATCACGATATCTGCTCCTTCTTCAACATCCATCAGCGTTTCCCTGATGGCTTCGCGACGATTGCTATAGTCCATCTGGTAAGTTTTTTTGTCTCCGAATCCGGGCGCTGAATCCAATGCGTCCCTGAATGGTCCGTAAAAACAGGATGCATACTTTGCACTATAGGCCATGATGCCTGTCTTCGAATAATTATTCTCTTCCAAGGCCTTCCTTATTGCTCCAATCCTTCCATCCATCATATCACTTGGCGCAACAAAATCTGCGCCCGCTTCTGCATGGCTCAGGCTCATCTTAACAAGCGCCTCGACTGTTTCGTCGTTGACGATTTCGCCATCTTTCACAATTCCATCATGACCAAAGGAAGAATAAGGGTCCAGCGCGACATCGGTCATCACCACCAATTCAGGAACAGCATCCTTAATTGCTTTGATGCTTTTTTGCATCAGGCCATTTTTGTTCCATGCTTCTTTGCCGGTATTGTCCTTCAACTCATCCGCCGATTTCACAAAGATCAGCACCGACTGCAGCCCCATTTTCCACAATTCCTTCACCTCTTTCACGGTGATATCAAGGCTATTTCTGAAATAGCCGGGCATCGACGGAATTTCTATTTTAATATCCTTTCCTTCGTCAATAAACAAGGGTACAATAAAATCATGCGGCGACAATTTTGTTTCCGCAACCATATTTCTGATCGCCGCGGATTGTCTTAATATTCTGTTTCTTTTTTGCAAATACATTGTATATAAGTTCAATTCTTCTATATCCAGTCTTTCGGATTCAGGCAAACCTGCAAAAGTTTTTCTTCTTCAGAACCGGGAGCTGGTTGATAGTTATAGTACCATCTGGCCCTCGGTGGAAGGCTCATCAATATGCTTTCTGTGCGCCCGTTTGTTTTCAATCCGAACAGCGTTCCCCGGTCGTGGATGAGGTTAAATTCCACATATCGGCCTCTCCGGATCTCCTGCCATTCTTTTTCGCGCTCGCCATAAGAAGAAGTTTTTCTTCTTTGCACAATCGGAAGATAGGAGGGAAGAAAGGCGCTGGCGTTCGCTCGCTGAAATTCAAAAAGCCGGGTCAGTTCTTCTTCACCCGTGGGCCGAAGGTAATCGTAGAAGACGCCGCCAATACCTCTTGTTTCATGATTACGATGACTATTGCAAAAATATGCATCGCAATTTTTTTTGTATTCCGCATACAGCGAGGCACCGAATGGGTCAATGGCATTTTTGACCGTCTCGTGAAAATGAATTGCATCTTCTTCAAATAAATAATTTGGCGTCAGATCAGATCCGCCACCAAACCAACGGTCAGACACCTGGCCTTCTTCGTCATACAATTCAAAATATCTCCAATTGGCGTGGATGGTTGGTGTGTAAGGATTGAGTGGATGAAGGACGATCGAAACACCACATGCGAACCAGGAATGGCCCTCAACTTTCAGCTGCTTTTTCATTGCATCTGTGACCTTCCCAAAAACCACGGAACTATTGACGCCGCCCTTCTCTATAAAATTTCCGTTGCTGATCACTCTTGTCCTGCCTCCGCCTCCTTTTCCTTCCGGGTTTCTTTCCCAATTGTCTTCTATGAATTTAGCCTTTCCGTCTTCATCTTCCAGGCGCTTGCATAAATTATCCTGTACCTCATGAATGAAGCTGATCCATTTTTCCCTGAATGGCTTCGTCTCTGTTTTATAAATGGTTTTCTCTTCCATGATTTCAATTTCTTCGCATCATGCCGTTACGATTTGCCTGCGTGACGACTGGTAGCTAAAATTCTTTACTGTCTCCACAAAGGCGAGCGCATGCTCTACCGGCGTATTGGGTAAAATGCCATGTCCCAGGTTGGCGATATGGTGGTCGGGACCGAATTGTTCAAGCATTTCCCTGACTTCTTTCTCGATCACAGGGATGGGCGACAATAATTTTGCAGGATCGAAATTGCCCTGCAGCGTTATATCCGGTCCGGCCAATTTCCTTGCCATTTTCGGATCGATACACCAGTCGATGCCCAGAGCGCTGGCGCCTGTTTCGGCCATTACGTGCAGCGAGTGCCACGCGCCTTTGGCGAAAATGATGACCGGCGCATATGGGCTCAACGCATCTACGATCTGGCGGATATATTTTAAAGAAAAATTTTCAAAGTCTGCGGGACTCAGCAATCCGCCCCAACTGTCAAACAGTTGCACGAGATCAGCGCCCGCTTCGATCTGCATTTTCAAATAGGCGATGGTTGTGTCGGTGATCATTTGAAGAAGACGGTGGGCAAGCTCGGGCTGCGCATAACAAAAAACCTTTGCCTGGTCGAAGGTCTTGGATCCTTTTCCCTCCACCATATAGCACAAGAGCGTCCATGGTGCTCCGGCAAATCCGATCAGGGGAATTCTTCCGTCCAATGCTGATTTGGTTAAACGCAACGCGTCAAAAACGTAAGAAAGCGATTCGCCAACTTCGGGTATGCGTAGGCGTTTGGCATCGATAGAATTTTTGACAGGATCGGGCAACACCGGGCCTTTGTTCTCGATCAACTGTACTTCGAGGCCCATGGCCTGAAGAACTACAAGAATATCCGAAAAGATGATCGCTGCATCGACTCCGACCTGATCCACGGGTTGAAGCGTGATTTCCGTAGCCAGTTCCGGCGTTTGCACTCTCTCGAAAAATGAATACTTTTCCTTCAACACAAGGTATGAAGGCAAATACCGGCCGGCCTGTCTCATCATCCATACCGGAGCACGCTCGACCTCTTCACCTTTCAATGTTCTCAGCAATAAGTCGTTCTTCAATGTCGTCATTATTCAATTTATTTTATGGCTTTGGATTCGAAATATTGTATTGCTTCACGGATCAGCAGATCTTTATCTGCTCTGCTTGCTACGATCACTTCCTGATCCGAAAATGTTTTTATCGCTTTTGCAGTCGTGTTTCCAATAGCAAATAACTTTGTCGCGGTGGTAAGCGTGTTGACAGAAAAAAAACTCTCTACTGCGCCCGGACTGAAAAAAAGTATTCCGTCATAGGATCTCGTCAGCAATTGCGGCGTCAACATGGTTTCATACACTTTATATTCTTCCACCAAAATTCCTTCTTCGCGGAGTTTGGAGGGTAGTTCATCCCTGCGCAGGTTTCCGCAGAAAAAAATAACCTGCGGAATCTTCTTGCCGACAATAACATCCGCCAGGGAAGAAGCATCGTCTGCGATCGCCATGATACTCTTCTTTCCAAAATATTCTTCTGCCGCCCGCCAGGTATTGCCTGCAATCGTATAGACAGACCAATCGGGTATTTTGCTTCGAAGCATTTTCGTAACCGCGCTTACCGCGTTGCCGCTGGTAAATACGACATCCAATTTTTTGTCGGCCAGTCCGATAATTTTTTCTGTTGCATCTGTCAACGCATTGATCCGGGTGAATGCAATGGCATCCAGCAACACCCCATTCTCCTGAATTAATCCGGAGATTGCCGGCGATAGATCGCCCGTTGATAATATGCTGATCTTATTTTTTTGCATGTTGCAACTGTCCGACTATTTCTTCTCCTCCCTGCATCAGAATTTCTTCCGCGGCTGTTTTTCCAAGGTGGATTATCTTGTCGACGGGCAGGATTTTTTCGACTTCCAGTTTTTGCTTTCCATCTGCGGAAAACAGGTTGCCTCTGAAAAAAAGTTCGTCGGCCTCAATTTCCGCCAATGCCGCAATCGGCGTGGAACAACCGCCCAACAACGTGCGGAGAAATTCGCGCTCGATGCTCACGCATTGGAAAGTATCTTCATCGTGCAGGGATTTGCAATCTTCTGCAAGCTCGCGGTCTTCCTCTCTGCAGGCGATAGCAATTGCGCCCTGGGCAGGAGCCGGCAACATCCAGTCGAGTTCAACAGCGTTGTCGGGACGAAGTCCGATGCGTTCAAGACCGGCAGCGGCAAATATTGCTGCCGACCAGTTGCTGCTTTCCAGTTTTGCGAGCCTTGTATTGACATTCCCTCTCAGGTTTTCGATACGATGCGATGGATACTTGTGCAGCCATTGCGCTCTTCGTCTGATGCTGCTCGTTGCAATCACGGGTGGATTTCCATTCCCGCCCACCCAGGGGTTTTGTTGCAAATACTGATCATGCTGGCTGCTGTTCCTGAAAACAAGCAGGTCCCTGGGATTATCTCTTTTCAACACTGCTGTGATAATTATTCCGGCGGCAGGTTGTGTGGGAATGTCTTTCATCGAATGAACGGCCAGGTCTATTTTATGATTCAGGAGGGCGGCATCAAGGTTCTTGGTGAAAATTCCCTGCACGCCGATTTCATAGAGTGGTGTAATCAGGTCAATATCGCCATCACTTTTCAAATACACCAGCTCCGATTCAATGCCCTGCCGGGCAAGCAGGTTACTCACCAATGTTGCCTGAAAAACAGCCAGCTGGCTTTCCCTTGTTCCAATTCGCACAAGCTTACGCATTGTAATTAGTTTGCAGAGCCCGAAGCGATAAATTCATTAATGGCTTCGATGTAATGGCAACCCT
>Ga0206955_1246_pt1 | contig 13277 bp, 17 predicted proteins | sample Alteio_BWOrgHeat_34_FD_153247 | JGI IMG/M metagenome (GOLD analysis project Ga0206955, IMG submission 153247) | Enriched cells from forest soil in Barre Woods Harvard Forest LTER site, Petersham, Massachusetts, United States -... | ecosystem: Environmental > Terrestrial > Soil > Temperate forest >...
AAAGCGAATTCTGCGCCCGGCGGAGACTCGCCCGAGAAGAAGTCACATCCGTGAATCGCGCTCTTTCTCTGGAGGTGCCCGTCGAAATCCGGTTTCTGTACGCAAATCGGACTAAGAGTTCGAGATCTCCTTAGGTAGCTTTCAGTACAAAGTCTATTTCCAACCGTCGACCGAATCCCTGAGATCGACCGCACAAATGAAAAAGGCCACAGTGTCACCTGTGAAACCGTTCAACGCGACGCGGTCAATTGTGAGCAATCCTAACGGCGACTCACGCGCCCTGCTTGTTTCCAGACCATCGGAGACGGCAGGGCGTTTTCGTGTTTGGGGTCAGAACGAACACATGGACGTTTGACCATGGTTCTCTGAGGAACTGCCACAAATGGAAACGGCTCCACAATTACCCAGAGAGCCGCGGACGCGTCCTGCGTCATCCTGTGGCGTCGCCGTAGTCCAAAGGGACACGCTCTTGAGCGATTCGATTCGATAGAGATTCACAGGATCGCAGACATGAGCTAATTCCTGTGCACAAAGGAGTTCCTCATCCCGAACTGAGGCTACGGTCACAAAACATGCTGTACAGATTGAATCGTAAGTGCCATCGCTGTTGTGTCTATGGGGGAACTTCGCCTGAGAGAACATCGTGCGCCTCTTCACGGTTACTGGATTTTACCCGGGGGAGGTGCCAGCCAGACTACCGAAAGCTCTGAAGGTGGTCTGTTCAATATTGCTCAGACCAAGGGCGTTGGATCAGAGATGATCCTCGCTAGTTATCTCCGTTATAAGGAGAGACAACCGTTTTGGGGGGGTGCTTTGGCACCCCCCCTTTTTTGCGCCGCTCTCAGCAGTACCCTGCTCTGCGGCGGCTACGCAATAGGCCCTCTCGCTTCTCTACCTCGGTGGCAACCTCTACCTCCCCGAATGAACCTAACCAAGAGCGGGAGCGAAAACCCCGTGGAGGTTTCACAATGGTTATGAGACAAGGTCAGGACCCGCAGCAGGGACAGGATACGGCCAAGCAGAGTGGCGGCCAGCAGCAGCAACAGAATGACCCCAAAGGGCCCGGTCAGCAGGGCGGCGGCGTTGCACAACCCCACAAGGGAGAACCGGGCGGCGGCGGGCAATCCGGACACGATAAGGGACAGAAATAGAGCATTCGAAGAGTACAGTCGAAGGAAGGGGATGCGTGCCTTTTGGCGCATCCCTCTTTTTTGGTTTCAACCCTGCTGTCCCGCGATGTTAACAGTCCTGCGTTACAGAGCAGGAACTTCTTGGCCGATTAGCTTGCGACCTCGGCTTCATCCGGTCCATGTATCAGTTCCTCCAGTCGTGCGAGAAGGGCGCTTGGCGGGATCGGTTTAGCGACAATTTCGAAATCGTGGCCGCGACCACTTGCCTCGTCGAGTAGATCGGCTGTTGAGCTTTGTCCCGACAAGAGCAGAACTTTGCAGTTAGGCAAGATTTTACGGATTTCTATTGCTGCGTCGATTCCGTTCAGGCCGAACATGACGACGTCGCTGATGAGCACATCGGGCTGAAAAGTCTTCGTGGTCTCTATGGCTTCCTCACCGGAATAGACAGCGGTGGCTTCAAATCCGTTTTGTTTGAGGATGAGAGCCAGAGTGTCGGCAATCACGCGTTCGTCGTCGGCAACCAACACTTTGAGCTTCATTGACACTTTCCCTCACCGACGAGAGTTGCTGTCGTATAGGGGTCAGATGCGCGAAACTGGTTACCGAGATCGCGATAGGCCACTGTCCTCCAGTAATCTCGTTTACTAAAATGCAAAGGCCTAACCTGACGGCCAGATCGATTTCCCACCCCGCCAGCGATCTCAAGGTAAGGCGAACCTTCTCAGGAACACTCAATTTCCGAGCGCGTCCAACGATGCGCTCCGGCCTGTTCACAGCCAGGATTTAAAGGTGGAGAGGTGAAGACGCTCAACAACAAACTGACGTTGAGCCAGAAGGACGTGGTGTTCAGTCTGCAACGCGGTTCGATTTTGTATCGGGTTGGTGAGTACACGACACACGGATATCGGTTCATCCTGTCCAATGACAATGTTCACAAGATCGTGAATGCGCGAACCGTGCACGCTCTGGTTAACCGCGGCTTGCTTGAGTGGACAGCTTCTGGTCGCACGCTGCGCCTGACTGAAGACGGTAAGACATGGAGTGCGGTGGAATCGTAAGGAAGATCGAAATCGTAAGGAAGATCGAACTGTTTTTCTCGTGTCATTCGCTCTTACCTTCGATCAGGGGAGTCTCTGAACTTCAGGTGGCTCAGGAACCAGACAACGTTCCGCATTAGGCGTCTTCATCGAGACTCGAACTCTCTCCTCTATTCGCTCCTTCACTATCTGCTCAAAGCGTCGTTCCTCGGCAGCCCTGATCGTGGCAATGCGTCTGCTGTCGACTGTCTTCGTCGACGGTCGGTCACCGAAGTTCACAGGCTGGTATTGCCGGGTGAATTTGATCCCGCCTTTCCCCATGCGGTGACCGTATGCTGTTCGGTAAAATCGGCCAGATTACTTTCGGCCAGATTACTTGTGGGCGATATTGTCCTTTTGTTCGCCTACCTGTTCCCGTGTTTCAGGGTCCGCAAAGCTGGCGTGATTTCGTAGTCCGCTGCAAGGATGCGGCGAGAACTTTCCCACTGGCGTTGAGACGTTGCCTGCATCTTGGATCGCGGTCAAGTGTCCGTTGTGCGGCGAGCACCGGCGCTACCTGCCGACTGAAGTCTTCCAGGGCCGCGTATCCTACGCGCTCATCAGGAAGCCAAGGTAAGCCATGTTCGGCCCCAACGCACAGATGCCGCGTCCGAATCGCACGCTGATCTACATGGGCGCCTGCATGATCGCGGGTATCAGGCTGGCCCGTGAGAAGCAGGTCAACATAAGAGTGATTCCGACGAGTCACGCGATTGAGGAGTCAATCGAACTCGCGCATGAGATATTCAATCGGGTGTTCAGGAAGGTGCCAGAGCGTAAGGGGTGACACGGCAGTCAGCCAAAATGCAAAACGCCAGTGAACAGTTACGTCCACCGGCGCGCACAATCAAGTAGCCCTCCCCCAAGTGCTACTCAATGGATGAAGCTTATGCGGCTGGGATTGACTTGCCTATCCCCCATCGGTTCTGATGTCGGCAACTTGGTAATCAGTGAAACGTTACTCAATCATTGCCGCCGTCCGGTTGGCACGTGAGGACATCTCAACGCCGAGTCCGCGACTTTCGAGTACAGTGACGGATAGCGTTTCACTGGCGAAGATGATTTTGAAACGGGTGGTTGGGAACTGAGCAATTCACCGACGAGTCGCGTTTTTCTTGCGTTACGTAGCTAGCACGTCCGATCATTAAACGTGCAAGACAACACCATGAAAAACGGCTCGAAGTTACCGCTTGATCGATGCCCTCACTGTCGGATTGCGACTCCCCATTTGGTCAAGATGTATGAGGCCGGGACTACTGCTTTCGACAATACGAGACCCAGAAAATGGTTCTTACACGGTTGTGAATCATGTGGTGGTGTCGTCCTTACGGAAGCATCAACTTTAGCGATTTCTCGTATCTGGCCGGAACCAGTCTCTATCTCTGAAACAGTACCTGCCCGTGCACGGGAATATCTCAGGCAAGCCGCCGATAGTTTGTATTCACCATCAGGTGCAGTAATGCTCACTGCCAGTGCGGTCGATGCCATGCTAAAGGACAAGGGATTCAAGGAAGGTTCGCTCTATTCAATCTGCCGTCGACGCTCACCTCATTACTTCCGAAATGGGCGCGTGGGCTCACGAAGTTAGACTCGACGCAAATGATCAAAGACATTCTGATGAGCAGGCACCCTTGCCGAGCGAAGCGGATGCAGCGAAAGTAATTGAGTTCGCGAATGCGCTGGCGCAATTTCTTTACGTTCTGCCTGCAATGGTTGTGCGAGGGCGCGCAGTAGACTGAGACCACCTATGAACACATCCAAACCGCAATGTGTAGGAGACCATTATGCCTGTCAACTGGCCTAATCTGATCACTGCAATTGACGCCGAGACATCCCGGCTACAACAAGCACGCAAACTGCTCGCTGGCAGCACAGGGGCACGCGGGAGTAAGCCCGGCACTATGAGCGCCGCGGGGAGAGCGCGGATCAGCGCCGCTCAGAAGAAGAGATGGGCACAACGGGGCAAGCGATGACTGAGACCTTTTGGGGATTAAGCGGAACCGCATGGACCGCAATTGGGTCTATGGTGGGACTCGTGTCGATCATTGTTTTAGCGGTGTTGAATATACGTGCGCTGCGAGGCCGCGAACTCTACGGCTCAGGCGGCATTTGCACAGGCGGACGTTTCAGCGGAGAGCCTTACCACGTTGCGGCAACAGTTGGAGGAGCAATCAATCGCACGGCGGGAAACTGCCCTCGAAGTTCTGGAAGAACTAGCCAGAAATGCTTTGAGTTGGAAAGAACGACTCAGTGCTGAGCACTCGGGCAGTGTTCAACTCTTCCCGAACAATTGGCGCGATCTAATGATCTTCGTTGCTACACAAGCTCCATACCTCACGAAAGAGATACGCCAGTTTGAGCAGGAATGCGCAGAAACTGGTAACACGCTCAACGCATACATGCAAAAGCACAAAGCTGGACGAATCCAGATCACGCCCCAAGAGCGCACGATAAAAGAAGGTTTATACCGAGTTGCGGCGGAAGCAAAGATGATTGCTGATCTGCTGCGAAAGTCTAAGGAGCCGATAGAAAAAGAGGGGAGCATGCACGCGCCCCCAAGCAGAGGTGAAAGTTGCCTTTTCTGCAAACTAAGATGGCTAATGCTTGCGTCCGAGATGTCCGAAGCGGTCACTTTTGGAAGAGAGAGCCGAATTCCTAATCCTGCAAAGCTAGTCGCTCTTCTTCGGCGGCTTCGCCACCTTCAGGCACGAGCGGCACAATGACTGAAACAGGCGTAAACTAAAGACACATCCCTCACGTAATCTTGAACGGAAGAGCGCCAGAGAAGTAGATCGGGGCTTTTATGCCCTTTCCCCTCAATCGGCAAGGCTTCCACCACCGGCATAATTCCGATGGAACTTGGGATTCAATATGCCTCCTTTGCTATAGAACTACAACGCCCCCGGTCGTAGAAGAATCTCTGTTGGGCCCGTTCGAATTGACTCATCAGTGTGGCCTCGTCGACCTGATGCGTCTGACGAATCCCCACTGGAATGGCGGTAACGAGATATGAAGAAAATCGAGCGTCGAGATTAGCACGGCGAGGGCTGAATGAGGACATATCAAGGCAAACAGCACGGGAAAGCCATGATGCTAGAAAACAGCGTCGTAAGCTGGGAGTACTTAACGGTGGCTCACGACACCGGCCGCATGCGGTCGGCAACACGAGTTATGACAGAAGAGATATCGATAGGCATTCGTGACTTTGCAATATTGCTCAACCAAGCGGGCGGCGCGGCCATCACGCTTGATTTAAACGAGACGTTGCTTTAGACGCAGCGCTCGTTTCTGGAACTCACACCTTACTATATCGATGACGGCGTACGGGCCAAGAAGCATTGACTGTGATCAGCTCAAGCGCGTCCTCAACTATAAGATGTTGGGATGTGCGGTAGACAAGGAGAAAAGATCGCAATGGATTCGATGACATGGTGGGCAGTCTTACAACCCGGTTTCACTCCGACGTTCGATGGCACCAAGAACCAAGCCTACACAGTCACACTGCCTATAAAAATCAGTCAGGGTGAGCAACATTTCGAATTTGCCAAGGGGCATCTGCTGCGGGGAGAGCATCCCGGGATCATTAGTGTTACCAAGGGAATGGCGAGCATCGCGAGCACGCATATTTCAATGGCTTCGATCACTGCAGTTACGTTTACGGGACACTAGCGCGGGTGATGTTCCCGGCAGGAAGAAAACATGAACACATCCCAGTTGATCGCAGCCATTGACGCCGAGATATCCCCTCTCCGCATCTGTCATCTTGCCACGTTGCTGTCTCCTAAGAAAAAGTTTGTTGCCTCTTAATTGAGTGAGCGCGCCCGTCTACTCGGTTACTTTGAGAGAGCGTGCCGAATGCTGATTCTGTTTGAGAGTAGGCGAGAAAAATCCGGGATGGCCTCGCTTATCGCTCAACGATGTTTTGCAAATAGAGTGGCAATTTGCGGAACAAGGCGCGTTTGCCCACTAGCGGCGCAACATTCCCTATCGTTCCCTTTCTCAGTTACCATTCCCTCTGCTCACATGCGCGCATCACGAACCCGCTCGCTGCCTGCCCTTTACTCGCTTTTGCTCAGACTCAAACGCCGTCGTCCGAAAACACCATACGCATCACCGCACGCATGGTTTACGTTGACGTCGTCGTCCACCACACGTCTGGCCATCTTGTTCGCGGACTCACTCAGAACGACTTCAAGGTCTTCGAGGACGGCAAGCCTCAACAAATCGATTATTTCTCTGCGCACACCTACGACATGGCAGGGCCACGTCCGCCCGCTCCCCCGCCCGCGGAAAGGAACGTCTTCTCAAACGTTCCCGACCGTGGCCCCGTCGGCTCGGTCAACATCCTCCTCTTCGACCTGGTAAACACAGCCCCTGCCGACCAGCAGTACGCGCCGCGGCAGATGCTCGACTTCCTCAAGGCTCTCCCGCCCGGCCAGCAGATCGCGCTCTTTGTACTCTCAGACCAGCTGCACATGTTTCAGAGCTTTACCGGAAGCTCCGACCTGCTCGTTGCGGCAGCCAAGATGATCAACCCGAAGAATATGCGTCTATATCAATCCGACGCCGAGCAACTGCGCCAAATTGAGGACATTGCCAGCATCCACAGCGCACAACTCGCCAGCGAAATAACCTTCGAAAACAATCAGACGAACGAAATGCGCCAGCGCATCACTTTGATGGCGTTCTCCCAGATTTCCCTTGCCGCCGCCGGATATCCCGGCCGCAAGAACCTCTTCTGGCTGTCCGGAAGCTTCCCGCTCAGCCTCACTCAGGAGAGTCAGTACAACATCACTGCTCCGCTCCAGTACAGCACGCTGAACGAGCCCAACATGCCCACGGCCGACACCACCACCGTCACTGATACCTCTAAGGTCATTGCCAACGCGCAGATCGCTGTCTACCCCATCAGCGCCATTGGCCTCCAAGTCGGCGGATTAGGCGTCGACGTATCCGGCAGATCCACGGCCGCCCTGAGTGACAGCCTGGAACGGACCGGCAGCAACGATTCCCCCGACGTAAATCACACGTCGGAGATACCACCGCTTCCCAATTCACCAACCGCTCTGCGCTGCGTTCAGCAATGAACGACATTGCCTACGAGACCGGTGGCCAGGCTGTGTTCGGATCCAATGATCTGACCGGAGCGCTTCGCCGCAGCATCGAGGATGGCTCCAACTACTACACCATCGCCTACCGTCCCGAGAACCATGACTGGAACGGCAAATTCCGCAAGATCAAGGTGGAAATGGCCGGCCACACCTACTCGCTCAGCTATCGCCGGCGATATTTCGCCTATCCCGATCAGATCGCCAACGAAGATCCCGCGCAGGCCCTCAACCTGGCCCTGCAGCCCGGAACGCCTGAATCGACGCTGCTGCAGATCAAGGGCAAAGTTGATATGCCCGATGCCACTCACCCCGAGACCTTTGTCGAAACGACAGTCGACCCAGCCAGTGTCGAATTCACTTCCGACGGCAACGGTCACCGGCAAGCCAAGCTGCTTGTCTTGCTGGTGGCTCTCAACGATTCTGCCGATCAGCCCGACAGCCCCCCCGCAGACCTCTGGTGTCGTGCGCCTCGACCTCGACCCGGCAGCCTACACGGCGACCCTCAAAGAGGGAATCCGCTTTCAGCAGAAGCTCACGCTAAAGCCCGGCCATTACCGGCTCCGCCTCGGGGTGAGTGACATGGACGGCAACCGCATCGGCATCCTTAGACATGCCCATTACGATCGCCCGTCAGCAACATTCACTCAATGAAACCAATGCAGCCGACGCGCTGCCGAAGATCTCACGATGCATCCGGCACACTAGACCTGCGTCCTGTGCTCTAAGCCCTGTGCTCTGTATCCTCACTCTATGCCAGCAATCTAGATTCAGTCCTGTGTCAGGACACCATAGTTGCTAATCAACAGTCCACTATCTCGGCGCGAGATCCACATCAGACGTAGAGTTTCGGGCTAAAATGTGCGAATCGATGGCCTTAGATTGGAGCCGACTATGATCGTAGGAGCGCTGCTATTCACAGCTCTCGTGCTAGGAGCCAGTGTTTTCTGGGTTTTCATGATCGTCGAGTGTGCCACCAAGGAGCCCGCGGAAGGGAATGACAAGCTAATCTGGATCTTGATCATCATTTTCACGCATTGGATCGGCGCACTTATCTATTACCTTGTTAGACGGCCGCAGCGCATCGCCCAATTTGGAGCGTAATCGGCTACCAGATTTTCCGGGCGGATCGCCGTAATCACAAGAATTTGACGCAATTCCACAGTTGACGCTATCAGCGATAGCGCTCAAAACCACGCTTCGAGCACTGTTCTTGCCGTGTCACCGGCAATACGGAATTAACGGCCCGAAACTTCCAGATAGCCGACAATGCGTACGCTACGCGTTCAACGAGTGCTTTGGCTTCAGCACTTAGACACGTCATTGAATTGACAGCGCGCACTCGCGATGAGCGCACGGCATTTAAACTGGGGTGGCGTTCCCGGAGGTGTTCTTGTTCAAGCGTTCCAACCTCGGGCTTTTCCTGGCGTTCAGCCTCTTACTTGGCTCAGTTTTATGTGCGGCGCTGACGACGCCGAATCCGAATGGCAAGACGGTTGCGGAAAGGCTTGGTTATCCTGCCAACTCTCGCCTGCTAGTAATTCACGCGGATGATTTCGGGATGATGCAGACGGTGAACCACGCGATCGAAGACGCCTTTGAAAATCACTGGGTGACTTCGGCCAGCATCATGGTGCCCTGCCCGTGGTTTCCGGAGGTCGTGCAGTGGGCGAAGGCGCATCCCGACGCTGATCTCGGAATTCACCTCACGATGAATGCGGATTGGACACCGTACCGGTGGGGACCGGTGTCAGCACAGCCCATGGATTCCAGCCTGCGCGATCCGGACGGATACCTTCCTTTGACTACGGAATATGTGGACCAGCACACCAAGATGGCGGATGTGGAAGCTGAGGGGCGGGCGCAGGTGGATAAGGCGTTGGCTGCCGGAATCAAGCTTTCGCACCTCGACAGCCACATGGGCACGCTCTTCAGCACCCGGGAGTTGTTTGGGGTCTTTCTCGGACTCGGGAAGCACTTTCATCTTCCGTTGCTGCTTGCGAAAGATACTCGCGCAACGGGAGGGAGTGTGCAACTGCTGCCCGATATCAATCCGGAGGCGGTGGTGATAGACAGAGTGCTGGAAATGACTCCGGGTGTGCCAAAAGAGAAATGGCTCGAGCACTACAAAGAAATGCTGGGGCCACTTCCGCCGGGGACCTATGAGCTAATCGTGCACCTCGCCTATGACAATGACGAGATTCGGGCGGCTACGTTCGACCATCCGGATTGGGGAGCGCAATGGCGCCAGAACGATATCGACCTGGTCAGGAGCGAGGAGTTCAGAAAGTTTCTGAAGGAACAAAACTTCATCCTTGTCACGTGGGCGGACTTAGCCAATGCAATCCCGGCTTCCGCGAAATAGCCAACCGTAGGGCTGATTAGGGGCTGGCGACGTCCGGCACGCAGCGTACTGCTACCACGCCGGTGTGAGAATGGGCTTCCTTGGCTGCGCTGGAGCAGGCGAGAATGGTGTCGGAATCCGTCCGCTTCCGAGGCATAAGCGGATGGGGGTGTTCCCGGAACACCATGGCCATCGACCACGGCCGACTCGGCTTTGTGGGCGTAGCACCGGCAATACGGAATATCGGCCCGAAACTAATGGGATGGTCCGCCGCCTTTACCCAGCCAGCAGCTGAGGTATAAGAGGCACACGGAGGAGGCGTCCCATGGAGTTACACACGATCGGCATCGACCTTGGCAAGACAGTGTCTCATCTCGTTGGTCTCAACCTGCGCGGCGAAGTAGTGGTGCGCAAGAAGTTCTCGCGACTGCAGTTGTTGCGCTTAACGGCGAACCGGCAGGTCCAGTTGATTGGCATGGAAGCCTGCGGCGGCTCCCATTTTCTCGGCCGTGCGCTGCGAGAACAGGGGCATGAAGTTCGGCCTGATTCCGGCGCAGTATGTGAAGCCATACGTGAAGACGAACAAGAGTGACTACATCGACGCCGAGGCGATAGCAGAGGCCGTGGGCCGACCCACGATGCGTTTTGTGCCGATCAAGACCGATGATCAGTTGGATCTCCAGTCCCTGCATCGGGTGCGCGAGCGCTGGGTGATTGCGTCGTACAGCAGTGGTCAACCAGATTCGCGGCTTGTTGCTGGAGCGAGGCATTACTCTGCGGAAGGGACGATGCCATTTGGATGCGGCGTTGCCAGGGATTCTGGAAGACGGCACGAGCAAGCTGTCGGGCGCGGTGCGCTTGCTGCTGGCGCAACTGAAGCTGGAACTGGTTCAGTTGGCCATACGGCTCGAAGAAGCCGATGCGCTGGTTCAGAAGACCGCACAGCAGAGCGAAGTCTGTCGACGCCTGGATGCGATTCCCGGTATCGGACCGCTTACGGCAACGGCACTCGTCGCAGCCATCGGTAATGGAGTGGCCTTTCGCAAGGGCCGAGAGTTCGCAGCCTGGGTGGGGTTAGTTCCGCGCGAGCACTCAACCGGAGGCAAGCAAAAGCTGCTCGGCATCAGCAAGCGCGGGAACTCCTATTTGCGACGGTTGTTTGTACAAGGTGCACGAGCCGTCCTGCAGTTTAGAGAGAAGCAGTCTCCCGGCCTGAGTGCATGGTTGGCACAGCTTACAGCGCGTACCCACTACAACGTCGCCGGTGTGGCGTTGGCCAATAAGCCTGGCGCGCATGGCCTGGGCCGTGCTCTCCACAGGCGAAGCCTATCGGCCACCTGTCCTGGCCTGCAGATGACGCCTGGCCCAGGCCAGGCTTGGAAATCGCATGCGCGATTCCCACATCCGCAGACCAGCTACTACTACGAGTTCATATTTTCCTGCCAGGTCTGCTGGCGAACAATGAGATGGCACAACGGTCGAACCCGGCGCTCTGAAAACCCGTATCCGGAAGAAGTCTTTCAAGACTGCCAAACTAATGGGGAGAAGAACGCAGCGCATTCCATCCTGGCCAGGAGCTACAGCTCCAACGAAGGCCGCATACATTTGCGCAGACCAACCTGTCACTTTCACTTTTCGCTTGCAACAGGGCGGCGGACCATACATTCCGGATAGCCGACAATCCAGCCGCTACGCGGTCAATGAGAGCATGGCCTGGTGGCGACAATCGTTAATCCCTCTTGTTTTGGCGAGCCGTCAAGGAGTAGAGTGCTGGGCGTTGGGCGTACCGAACCCGGAACGCCGACGTCCGCATGGCTCGTTCCCCCGAGGCCAGAACCCAACCGCCTCCATCTGCGCGACGCCTCCGCTCCTTACTGATGTAAGAGCTGTGTGGAGGCTGCGCCAAAATGAAATCCTCGATCTGTGTCACCAATATCCGTGTCGCTAACAGGAAGCAGACTGCTTCTTTTCGCATCGCAGGCTTGATGCTTGCAATCGCACCCCTGTGGCTGATGCTGGCCACGGCTAACACGCCCGCGCAAGCTCAGGCGTCGAATGCTACGCCCAACGCGGCCGTTACATCTTCACCCGGAGACTGGACGCAGCTTCTTCGAGATAACATGCAACGCTGGAATCCGTATGAGACGGTGCTTGGCGTGAACAACGTGAGCGACCTCAAGTTGAAGTGGCAAAATCCCCTCGGCGGTGCAGAACCTGTGGTGGCGAATGGAACGGTTTATAGCAGCTGCGCGTCGGGCATTTGCGCGCTGAACGCCAGTACCGGCGCCAAACTGTGGAGTTATGCCATCGGAGGAGGCGACGTAACTGGCTCGCCCGCCGTCGAGAATTTCGGCTCCGAAGCGCCATGTCATACCACCGCCTGCTCACCCGCCGGCGGCACCGTATATGCACTCAATGCCAGCACCGGCGCGGAGTTATGGAGCTATGCCACCGGAGTTCCAGTGGCTACCTCGCCTGCTGTCGCGAATGGGGTGGTGTATGTGGGCTCCAATGACGACGAACGCAGCGAGAACGATTTTTTTGCGTTGAACGCCAGCACCGGCGCCCTGCTGTGGAGCACTGAAGGCGTGGGCCCTCCCACTTCGTTTTCCCCGCCCGCCGTGGCGGATGGGGTGGTGTATGTCGCCGCAGCGGACGCGTTGGACAGAAGCTATGACGTATACGCGGCAAACGCCAGCACCGGCGCGTTGCTATGGAGCTTTCAGAAAGCGGGCAGTCCTTATGCCGACGAGGGCCCATTTGGCGCGCCCGCCGTGGCGAACGGGGTTGTTTATATCGGCTCAGAAGGCACCACCGTCCCGGTGCCGGACTTTGTCCCCATCCCCGGTAACCTGTATGCGCTGAACGCGAGTACCGGCGCCGAGCTGTGGAGCTATAAAACGGGAAATATAGGTGGTGCGCCCGCCGTAGCGAACGGGATAGTTTATGCGGGTTCCGATAATGGCGTGTATGCGCTGAACGCCAGCACCGGTGCCCTGCTGTGGGGCCGTACCAGCCAGAACGGAGCCGATTCGCCCGCGGTGGCGAACGGAGTGGTTTATTTCGGCTCGGGGGACGGCAGCGTGTATGCGCTGAACGCGAGCACTGGTGCCGAACTGTGGAGCTACGATGCCGGAGGGGCTTCCACGCCCATCATTGTGGACGGAGTGATTTACTTCCCCGGAGTAGACGGTCTTTACGCCTTCAGTGTCGGAGCCGTTAGTCCCGGAGCCGATCTCGTTCTGCGACTGCAGCCGTCCTTAACGACGGTCGAGCAAGGAGACGTGCTCACATATACGTTCCCTGTATGGAACCTCGGGTCTGATGATGCTGTTCACGAAGTGCTGATGACGCAGGTGCCGTACGGTACGACCTTCGATTACATCCGCATCTCCGGTACGCCGGGGCTGGGCACATGCACGACGCCGGCTTATGGCGCCACGGGTGGTCCAATCGTCTGCCACGAAAACAGCAGCATGGCGCCGAACACCACGTGGACGGTGCGGCTGACAGTGAAGGTGACCGCTCCCTCCGGTGCGGTGATCACTCAAAATGGAACCGTCACGGAGGATACCTTTGATCCGAACCTGGCCAACAACACGGCGGAGGTAAGCAC
>Ga0206955_1205_pt2 | contig 13213 bp, 11 predicted proteins | sample Alteio_BWOrgHeat_34_FD_153247 | JGI IMG/M metagenome (GOLD analysis project Ga0206955, IMG submission 153247) | Enriched cells from forest soil in Barre Woods Harvard Forest LTER site, Petersham, Massachusetts, United States -... | ecosystem: Environmental > Terrestrial > Soil > Temperate forest >...
ATGCAGCCTCCACCGTGCTCGCCCAGAAACTTTCGCAAGTCGCCGGCGTAGGGCAGGTCACCGTTGGCGTAACCGGCGGTGCGGATGTCCTCGACCGAATCGACGACTTCGCCAACGTCCCCGACACGCACGGGAGCGGAATTTCGATAGGCGATGACAAGGGGCTCATAGTCGACGGCCTTGAAAAGTTGGTCGTTGTCCCGCACGGTCCACGTCCGGGTCGAGTCGGCCAGATGCCCCTTGGGCACATTGGAGTTGGCGGCCCCCAGGACCGTCCGGACCTGTTCGATATTGATGCCATATTTATTGAGCGCACTCGGATTCAATTCGACCCGCACGGCCGGAAGAGAACTGCCGCCAACGGTGACCTGCCCTACGCCGGCGACTTGCGAAAGTTTCTGGGCGAGCACGGTGGAGGCTGCATCGTACATTTCGCCCTTGGTCTTCGTATCGGACGTCAGCGCGATGATCAAGATGGGCGCATCGGCGGGGTTCACCTTCCGGTAGGTGGGATTGCTGGGAAGATTGGACGGCAAGTTGCCGCGCGCCGCGTTGATGGCCGCCTCGACATCGCGGGCCGCGCCATCGATGTCGCGGCTCAAGTCGAATTGCATCGTGATGCTGGCCGAACCGAGTGTGCTCGATGACGTCATCTCCGTGATGCCCGCGATGCGTCCGAATTGCCGTTCAAGCGGAGTGGCAATGGCGGACGCGACAATCGCGGGACTGGCGCCCGGCAGGCTGGCGCTGACGCTGATGGTGGGAGAATCGACCTGCGGAAGAGGCGAAACGGGCAGAAGATAAAAAGCGAGCGAGCCCGCCAGGACAATGGCCAGCGTCAGAAGTGTCGTGGCGATGGGCCGACGGATGAAGGGCTCGGAAATGTTCATGTTGAGCCCCCCGCCCGTGCAATCCTGAAAGGATTGCGAGCATATAGCCCAAGGTTGGCGTAGCAACGCCTACCCTGGGTAAACTTAAGTTGGATCCAACCCTGTAGGGGTTGAATCGGGCATGACCTACATAACCCACGGATTGGATTCAACCCTTTCAGGGTAGCCGCCCCTCCTATCCTTACCCAGGGTAGCTCGTTCCTCGCAACCCTGGGCTGTATGATTCCAATCCCTTCGGGATAGGTTGAAATGCAGTAAGGCCAGCCTAACGCTGACTTTAGCAGCAAGAAAAAATTTGACGTGTTCACGGGCTCTCCGTCTCCAGATCGGGGTCAAGAGCGGGATCGGCGGCTTCGTCCTTGGAACGCTTCTCCTTGCGACCGAAAAGAAATGCGCCGAGCCGGTCGAACCCGAGGTAAATGGCCGGTGTCGTGTAAAGAGTCAGGAGCTGGCTCATGATCAAGCCGCCCACGATGGCGATACCGAGCGGACGGCGTAGTTCCGAGCCGGTCCCCGAACCAAGCGCCAGCGGCAGTCCGCCGAACATCGCGGCGAGCGTGGTCATGAGAATCGGGCGAAAGCGGAGCAGGCAGGCTTGGTAGATGGCATCGTACGGCGAGAGACCGTCCTCGCGTTCGGCGTCGAGGGCGAAGTCGACCATCATGATCGCGTTCTTCTGCACGATGCCGATCAGCAGGACGATGCCGATCAGCGCGATGACATTGAGATCGTTGTGAAACAACATCAGTGCGAGGAGAGCGCCAACACCCGCCGAGGGCAGCGTGGAGAGAATCGTGATGGGATGAATGTAGCTCTCATAAAGCACGCCGAGGATGATGTAGACCGTGATCATCGCGGCCAACAGCAACAACGGCTCACTGGTTAGCGACGCTTGGAAGGCCTGCGTTTCACCCTGGAAAGCGACCTGGAGGCTGGCAGGCAGGCCAAGGTCCTTTTGAGCCTGCGTAATGGCGGTGACCGCGTCGCTCAATGCCACTCCCGGCGCGAGATTGAAGGAGAAGGTCACGACCGGAAATTGTCCCTGATGATTGATGGTCAGCGTTTCGGGCTGGGTGTCCCAATGCGCAAAGGCGCTTAAGGGCGCGGCGGGGTTGGCCGTGGTAATAGCGGTCGGAGTCGAGGCCGTCGCGGTCGAATTGACCGTGGTGCCGGTACTGGTCGCAGCGCCTGAGTTGGAAGGAACAATGTAGATCTGGTTGAGATCCGACGGATTTTGCCGGAACTCCGGTTTCACCTCGAGAATGACGTGGTACTGGTTGACCTGGGTGAACATGGTCGAGACCTGCCGCTGACCGAAGGCGTCGTAGAGGGTGTTGTCGATCGTCGCCGTCGTCAGGCCGAGACGCGAGGCGGTGTCGCGATCCAGCGTGAGCGTGGTGGCCAGGCCTGAATTCAACTGATCCGTGGCGACGTCTCTTAATTGGGGCAGCGCCTGAAGTTTCGCCAGGACTTGGGGAGTCCAGGTGTTGAGTTCATCGGGATTGGAATCCTCCAGCGTAAACTGATATTGGGTGCGGCTGACGCGGTCGCTCACCGTGAGGTCCTGCACCGGCTGCATGAAGAGGGTGATGCCGGAAACCTTGGCCAGCGCCGATTGCAGGCGAATGATGACATCGTTGACATTGGGACGGCCCGATTCGAGCGGCTTGAGATTGATCTGGATCCGCCCAGCGTTGAGCGTGGTGTTGGTGCCATCGACACCGATGAAGGAGGAAAGACTATCGACGGCGGGATCTTGCAGGATGATGTTGGCCAGGGCCTGCTGACGCGCCGCCATGGCGGGGAAGGAAATCGTCTGCCCGGCCTCGGAAATGCCCTGGATGATCCCGGTGTCCTGGATGGGAAAGAGGCCCTTGGGAACAATGATATAGAGGAAGATGGTCAGCACGAGCGTCGCCACCGCGATGAGCAGGACGATGGGCTGAAAGCGGAGCGCGAATTGGAGCGTCCTTCCGTAGAAATCAATGACCCCGTTGAAGACATCCTCGGAGAGTTGATAGAGCCGGTTGGGATGTTTCTTGTCGTGCGCCTTGACCATCCGCGCGGCCAACATCGGCGTGAGCGTCAACGAAACCACGGCGGAAATGAGAATGGTAAAGCTGAGCGTGATGGCAAATTCGCGAAAGAGCCGGCCCACGATATCGCCCATGAACAGAAGAGGAATAAGCACGGCGATGAGCGAAATAGTCAGCGCGACGATGGTGAAGCCGATCTGCCCCGCTCCCTTCAACGCGGCCTCCATCGGAGTTTCCCCGGCCTCGATATAGCGGACGATATTTTCAATCATCACGATCGCGTCATCGACCACAAAGCCGGTCGAGATGGTCAACGCCATCAGCGTGAGGTTGTTGATGCTGAACCCGAACATGTACATCGCGGCACAGGTACCAACGAGCGCCAGAGGAACGGCTATGCCTGCGATAAAGGTGGCGGCGATGGTACGCAGGAAAACGAAGATGACGGCGACCACCAGGCAGACGGTGATCACTAATTCAAACCACACATCATTCACAGACGCCCGGATGGTGTTGGTGCGATCGCTCAGGATGTCGATCTTGATCGAAGGCGGCAGCGTCTGGCTTAATTTCGGCAACAGTTTCTTGATCGTGTCGGTGACGGAAATGATATTGGCGCCCGGCTGCCGCTGGATGTTGACGATGATGGCGGGAGTGGCCTCCTTCGCCGGCGCCACGGCCATCCACGCGGCTTGCAGATTGTTTTCGACGTCGTTCTTGATGTCCGCGACATCGGAGAGCCGGATCGGCGCGTTGTTGTGGTAGGCGACAATGAGGGTGGCGTAGTCGTTGCTCGTCAGTAACTGGTCGTTGGCCCCGATCTGGTAGGCCTGACTGGCCCCGTCGAAACTCCCCTTGGCCTGGTTGACATTGGCCGCCGTGATCGCGGTGCGGATATCCTCGAGATTCAGGCCGTAAGAAGAAAGCGCCGCCGGGTTGACCTGAATCCGCACCGCAGGCTTCTGTCCGCCCACGATGCTGACCAGGCCGACCCCGGAGACTTGGGAAATTTTTTGCGCCAGTCGCGTATCGGCCAAGTCCTCAATCTGGGAGAGCGGAAGCGTCTTGGACGTGAGCGCAAGGGTGAGGATCGGCGCATCGGCCGGGTTGCTCTTGCTGTAAATCGGCGGATTCGGGAGATCGGCGGGAAGATACGTCTGGGCCGCATTGATCGCCTGCTGCACTTCCTGCTCGGCCACGTCGATGTTGAGCGTGAGATTAAATTGCAGGACGATGACGGAGCTTCCATCCGAACTGGTCGACGTCATCTGCTGCAAACCGGGCACCTGGCCGAACTGCCGCTCCAGCGGCGCCGTGACCGACGAGGCCATGACATCCGGACTGGCGCCGGGATAAAACGTCACGACCTGCATGGTCGGATAATCGACTTCCGGCAGAGCAGAGATCGACAGCTGCGTTAATCCCACTATTCCGCCGAGCAAAATGGCAGCCATCAGGAGCGTGGTCGCAACGGGGCGCAGGATGAAGGTCCGGGAAGGACTCATGGTTCCCTTTAACTGGCGCCGGCACTGGCGGTGTCAGCACTCTTGTCCGTCTTTTTTCCACCGTGCTTGCCGGCATTATCGGGGTCCGAAACGATGACCTTGCTGCCGTTCTGCAGCTTATCGACGCCGTCGGTCACAACGGTATCTCCGGGAGACAGGCCGCTCTGGATTTCCGCCTCGTCGCCCTCGACGGTCCCGAGCACGACATTTTGCAACTTCACGGTGTTGGTGGCACGCGCGGGCTTGGCATCGGCTGTGGGACTGGAACCGGCAGCCGGTTCTGGGGCCGGGGCATCTGCGGGAGGTTCCGCCTGCGGGTTCACGATATAAACAAAGGTGCTGTTCTGGGTGCCGTGCTGGATGGCCGCGACCGGAACGAGGGTCACGTCCTTCTTCATTTCGACCAGCAGGCGGACATTGACAAACTGGTTGGGGAACAGCTCGTCGTGAGTGTTTAGAAAAAGGGCCTTTAACTTGAGCGTGCCGGTCGTCTGGTCGATCTGGTTGTCGGTGGTCAGCAGGGTTCCTTCCGCCAGTTTCTTTTTCGGGTCCTTGTCATTGGGCGTCCAATCCCGGCTGTAAGCGTCCACCGTCAGCGTTTGGCCGCCGGTAAGCTTGGCCATCACGTCGGGAACGCTGTCTTCCGGAATGGTGAAAATCACCGTGATGGGCTGAATCTGCGTGATCACCAGCAGGCCGGTGGTGTCGGCGGCGTGGACCTGATTGCCCTGGTCAACGAGACGCAGACCGACGCGTCCACTGATCGGGGCCGTGATGTTGCAATAGACGATGTTCAGTTGAACGGTCTCGATCTGGGCCTGGTCACTATCCACGGTGCCCTGGTCCTGCTTGACCAGCGCCTCCTGCGTGGCCAGCGTCTGTTGCGGGATGGAGTCCTGGCTCCACAATGTCTGGTAGCGCTGCAAGTCGATCTTCGCGTTGTCGAGGAGCGCCTGGTCATGCTCCTTTTGCGCCTTGAACTGCGCCAATTGCGTCTGGTAGGGACGGTCGTCGAGTTGGATGAGCAGATCGCCCTCCTTGACCATCTGGCCCTCTTGGAAAAGAACTTTCATCAATTGCCCATCCACGCGGCTTTTGACCGTGACCGTATTCAGCGGAGTGACGGAACCCAGGCCGGTCAGGTAGACGCCGATGTTGCCGATGGTCGCCTTCGCGGTGACTACGCGGACGATGTCGCTTGCGCCGCCACGTTTCGACTTCCCACCCGAGGCGGACGCGCTATCGGATGCGGTCTGCGCATGGGGCATGAAAAAATACCAGCCTGCGGCACCCACCACAACCAGCACGAAGAGAAACGCAATCCAGACTCCCAGGCTTGAACCGCCTTTCTTGGGCGCGACTTTCGCCGAAACCGGAGGCGTGCCAACGACCGGAGCGGCGGGCTTCGTCTGCGGGAGGGTGGTCTGGGAAACGTCCTTGGCCATGGTGAATGTGTTCAAAATACCGTCGCGGAACTCAGACAGCGGGTTACTTTGCCCCTGTGTCCGACGGATTCTGATCGAGCATTAACAAGTCGCTGAGTTGCTTTTTGCGCTCGCTACTGGCCTTTTCGTAAGCCGCCCGGTGTTCTGGAGTCAGTTTTTCCGCTATCTGCGTGTGATAATCGGCATAGCTGGAAATAATGTCGATACCGAATTGGTGCCGGATATGGGACATACGTTGCGCCATCTCCTTGACGATCGGTTGAATCTGCGCGATCTCATCGGGAGTCAGGTGATAGTCGGTGACATACTTTTTGTTGATCCGATCGACCATGACACTGTCCGAATCGTTCATCTTGGTCATGAATTGTTTCAGTTCCGTGTTGGCGGCAAAATCCCACACGACCAAACCGCCGACCACCGCTCCGATGAGGAACACGGCGGCAAATTCACCGGCTATCTTACGCGAAAGCTGCATGGCCAGGTCGTTCTCGTTCTAGGAGATGGGAATATCGTCCGCTTGGATGAGACTTCTTATCCCCGGATCAAAATCCAAGCGATCCTGAAGCTGAATACCGATGCTGAAGCCCACGACAGCCACCAATACCGCCATGGACGTGAAGAGCGCACGCAGACCGATCCGTTCCAGCAGGTCGCGATCTTTCTTTTCGGCCTTGAGCCGGGCCAGCGTACTGGTCATGAACCCAAAGGGAGGAGCCGCGTCTCCCGCGAAAGTCGGGGTGCTTCGTGCCAGCAAAGCCTGCCATTTTTGGTCGCCTTGGGATTGATTTTCGGTGTTCATTTTTGTTGCTCCAGATTTTGTATCATTTTGCGAAGCTGAGCGCGAACTCGAAAGAGCCGCATTTTGATCTTTGAGATGCCCCATCCGGTCGTTTGGGATATCTCCTCCAGCGACCGTCCCTCCAGGTCGACCAGCAGGATGAGGCTCCGGTCGCTCGGTGACAGGGTGGAGAGGAGTTTATCGACCAGGTCACGCGCATGAATGGCCTCGGTGGCGTCGGGGGTGGTGCTCCCGAGCCAGGCGGCGTCAAAAGCCGTCGATTCCTCCGGCGTGAGGTCGGTCCAGCGGACTTCCGGGCGGATTTTTTGGGCGCGCAACCGATCCAGGCACGTGGTCAGGGCAAGGCGCGACACCCAATGGCTCATGGGAGCGTCGCCTTTGTACTGGTGCAGCCGGGAGAAGGTCTTCATTAAAATCTCCTGGATAACATCGTCCTCGTGGTCGCGTCGGGGAAGATGAGTGCGCACAATACGGGAGATAATGGGATGAAGGTGGAGAATAAGCTCTTCAGCAGCGCTCTCATCTCCATTTTTCCAGCGCCGAAGGCAATCGGCGACATCAATTGGCGAATCCATTCAATCTCTACCATAGCCATCGATGGAATCGCGCAAGATAGGATTTGCATTTTCATGGGAGAAAAAAAGTTTTGAAACAATCACTGTGTTCGGAAATAAGCCCTGAAAATGGTACAAGCCCCTTATCCTTATCAGACGGCTTGGAAAGGAAAAGGGTCACGCTTTTCCTTCTGAATCTTCATCTTGCTCCTCACTTGCATACCCCCACCGGTCTTCACTTTACAGTCCAGTTCAGTCGCTATGCCCCTAAATGGCATTGACCTTCCTCGCCGCCTTCATCAGGCTTGGATTTTATGAGCCATCAGCCCGATTCCTCCCGTTACGAGAAAATGAAGTACCAGCGCTGCGGTAAAAGCGGCATCCTTTTGCCCCGCATCTCGCTGGGTCTCTGGCACAATTTTGGCGATATCGACTCGCTTCAGACCATGCGCGGCTTGGTGAAGCACGCCTTCGATCTCGGCATCACCCACTTCGACCTGGCGAACAATTACGGCCCCCCACCCGGCTCGGCGGAAATCAATTTCGGTCGCATTCTCCGCGAGGACCTCGCCGACTACAGGGATGAGATGATCATCTCCACCAAGGCCGGGTATTGGATGTATCCCGGTCCTTACGGCGAATGGGGCTCGCGCAAATATCTCCTGGCCAGCCTCGACCAGAGCCTGAAGCGGATGGGAATTGAGTACGTCGATATTTTCTATCATCATCGGCCCGATCCCAACACGCCGTTGGAAGAAACGATGGGCGCGCTCGATCACGCCGTGCGGCAGGGTAAGGCGCTTTATGCCGGCATCTCGAGTTATTCTCCGGAAGAAACCAAAAAGGCGGCCGCCATCCTGCGTAAACTCGGGACACCCTGCCTGATCCATCAGCCCTCGTACAACATGCTCAATCGCTGGATCGAAGACGGCTTGACCAAGGTGCTGGAAGAGGAAGGGATCGGCTGCATCCCCTTCTGCCCATTGGCTCAGGGTCAGTTGACCGATCGGTATCTGAAAGACATCCCAAAAGATTCGCGGGCCGGAAGGGGCGGATTTTTGAAGGCACCCGATGTGGAAAGAAATCTGCCGAAGGTTCGCCTCCTCAACGCCATCGCCGAAAAGCGCGGCCAGCCCCTCGCCGAAATGGCGATCGGCTGGATTCTGCGCCTGCCTGCCGTGACCTCCGCCCTCATCGGCGCCAGTTCCACCGCGCAGCTCGACACCAACGTCAAATCTCTGCAGCGTCTCGAATTTTCTCCGGAGGAATTGAGCGAGATCGACAAGATTTTAAAGAGCTAATTAAGATTTAATCTTAACAATCCGTCATCCTGAGCTTGTCGAAGGATCAGCTCCCCGGGCGCATTCGCAATCTAAAACCAACTGCCGGTTCGCTAATTTTCCGGAGGCTGATCCTTCGTCAAGCTCAGGATGACGGCATTTTTAAAATCGAGAGTTCTTGATCACCCCACCGGCGGCTTCTCAATACAGGCGTAGGCGGAATGATTGTGGATGCTCTCCATGTTTTCCGCCTCGACCTTGTACCAAGTGATATCGGGGTGCCGGTTGCAGCGTAGCGCGACGTTGCGAACGAGGTCTTCCACGAATACCGGATTGTCGTAGGCCCGCTCCGTCACGAATTTTTCATCGGGCCGCTTGAGCAGGGAATAGATTTCGCTGCTGGCCGATTCCTCGACGAGCGCAATCATGTCCTCGATCCAAATCGCTTTCACGGAACGGATCGCCAGCGTGACGTAACCGCGCTGGTTATGCGCGCCATAAGCGCTGATCGCCTTCGAACACGGGCACAGCGTCGTCACGGGAATCGTCACCGTCACCGTGAACGTCACGTCCTTGCCATGCGCCGCCGCGTCGAACTTCACCTGGTAATCCACGAGCCCCTTCGCCTTCGTCACCGGCGCTTCCTTTTCCATGAAGTAGGGGAACTCCATTTCGATATGCGCGACCTGCGCATGCAGCTTGTGCTGAAGTTCGTGCAGCATGGTCGGCAAATTTTCCACATGGACCAAACGCCCGTGCGCGTTGAGAACCTCGACGAAACGGCTCATGTGCGTGCCTTTGAAATCCTTCGGCAAATCGACCAGCAGGCTGATCCGCGCCACGGTGTCCTGCGTCTCATGCGTCTTGTCGCGCACCTCGATTGGGTGCAGCAGGCCCTTCACGCCGACCTTGTCGATGCGCAGTTGGCGCGAGTCAGGTTGACTCTGGCAATCAGCCAAGGCAGGCGCGGGTTTGGTCGTTTGGGTTTTCACAGGAGCTTGATCCATGGGTCAGAGTACCGCAAACGACGCCCCATGACAAATCCCCTCACCTACAGGATGGAATAAAAGGTCAAAAATCGGCTCTAACAAATTAAGCAACTGTGCCAGTTGCAATTTGGCAGATCGAAGGCACCCTATATTCAGATTAACCCTCCACCGGAGAATCCCATGCACGCACCCGCCCGTACCTTCCCTCCCTTCAGCCTGAGCCGCCTGTTGAAAACCGTCTTCGAGCCGAAGGGCGGCGAACGCGTCGCGATTCTCATCGATCTGCAAGATCCGATGGAAGTGACAAATTTCGATTTCCTCAAAGATCCCACGCTGACCATCCAACGCCACGCCTACGAAGTTTTTTATCAAGGTTTCCAACAGGGAGTCCTTAAGGAATTGAAGATGACCGGCGGCGATTTCTTCGCCTACCAAATCACCGGTGGCAGTAATCTCGATCTTCCCGATCTCGCCGTCACCCCCGAGGGCAAAAAAGTCAGCTTGGAAAAAGACGTCTATCCCAATTACGACCTCATTCTCTGTATCTCGACGTTCTCCGCCACCGCCCCGCTGACCGCTTTCGCCAAGCAATACGGCTTTCGCGGCGCGACCTTGCATGGGCTGAACGAAATCATTCTCAGCAGCGGCCTGGCCGTCGATTACAACGAGGTGAGCAAGGTCGCGGAAAAATTGCGCCTCGGTTTGACCAAAGCCGATTGGTTTGAGGTCGATTTCAAGGTCAACGACGAGACCTATACCCTCAAGCTCATCTGCAATCAGCAGGAAGCTCAAAAAAGCCACGGCCTTTGTCGAGGCACGGAACCGGATGTCGCCAATCTTCCCGCCGGCGAAGTCTATTATGTGCCCGAAGGCGCCGAGGGCCAGTTTCCCATGCGGTACGAGGACGGCACGCTCGCGCTGATGGACGTCAGCGGCGGTCGCATCCAGAAGGCGACCATCCTTCGCGGAGACATCGATCTCGTCAACGCCCACAACGAAAAGCTGAAGAGCGATCCCGTCACTGGCGAGATCGGCGAACTCGGTTTCGGCACGCAGGACTTGCCCGTTTCCGGCCGCGACATCCAGGACGAAAAAGTGCTCGGCACCATGCACGTCGCCACCGGCCGCAGCGATCATCTCGGCGGTCATCTCGTCCCCAAGCTCTTCAAGGAAGCCAAGAACGCCACCCACGACGACATCCTCTTCTCCCCCGCGAAGACTCCGGAAATCGAAGTCACCGAAGTCCGCATGCGCCGCGATGGCAAAACCGAAGTTGTGCTCGCCCACTACCAGCCCGCACCGTATTTGCTGAACTTGCTCAAGTAACGACTAGCTCTCTCTTTCCTAATCCGTCATCCTGAGCTTGTCGAAGGACCAGACACGTCCTCACGTTCAAGTTTCAGCTGGCGAATGCTCAAAGCGCACTAGCCGAATGGAGAAATCGTAAGCGAGTCTTCTACGGTGAAAGCGTGTCTGGTCCTTCGACAAGCTCAGGATGACGGACTTTGGATCCGCGTCTGTGAAAGCTGGCCCACATACGCCTCCAACGCCATCTCCAACCCCGCCGCCTTGTGCAGTGTCTCTTCATACTCGCGCGAAGGCACCGACCCCGCCGTAATTCCGCTCCCCACGGAGAAGTTTAAATCCTCGCCTTCCAGCACCATCGTCCGAATCGCAATGCTGAACGCCGCATCGCCGTTATCGTCAAAATAGCCGATGAGCCCCGTGTAAATCCCACGCGAACACGGCTCCAGCTCCTTGATGATCTCGCATGCCCGCTTCTTCGGCGCCCCGCTAATCGATCCGCCCGGAATACAGGCCCGCACCGCATCGAGCGCATCCATGTCAGGCCGCAACATCCCCTCGATGGTGGAGACCAAATGAAAGACCTGGGGGTAACGCTCCAGATGCATGAGCTGCGTGACGGTCACGCTCCCATAGTCGCAAATCTGCCCGAGATCGTTGCGTTCCAAATCGGTAATCATCACCAACTCCGCCAGCTCTTTCGGATCGGTTTGTAACTCGAAAGCCAACTGCTCATCCCGCACCGGATCGCGGCTGCGCGGACGCGTCCCCTTGATCGGCCGCGTCGTGATGTGCCGCCCGCGAATCCGCAAAAAAAGCTCCGGTGAAGCCGAGAGAATCTGCGTATCTCCGAAATCGAGAAACGCCCCACCCGGCGCCGGACTGCGCGCCAACAGATGCTCGAAAAGCCGGTAAGGATTCCCTGTGAACCGCGTGGTGAATTTCTGCGCCAGGTTCGCCTGATAAATATCCCCCGCCGCAATATATTCCTGCGCCCGCTCCACCCGCGCCTCAAATTCCGTGCGCGTCTGGTTCGCCTGCCATCCGCTGTAGCGGCGGTCTATGACCGCCGAGGCACCCTCCGCCTGCTGGCACCGCTCCTTCCAAATGCTGCTGAACCCATTCTCCGCCAGCACCGAAATCTTCGGAAACCACGCAAATCGAAACGCGCCCTCGTAAGTGATATACCCCACTGCCGCGCTCTGCGGATGAATCGAGTCCCCTCCCGTTCTGCGCCGCCGCGCCAACACTTCGCGCAGCTTCCCCCAGTCCTCCGCCCCCCCTTCAACAATCTCCTCCGGCTCCGCCGCCTGCAGAATCGCCCCCGGCTGATTCCAAGAATTAAGGGAGATGAAGCGCGAAGGCATGATTCATCTTAAAGTTTGCCTCTTAATATGCAACTTGTCCTGAAAACTGATCAGGCTTATCCTTCGATTATGGGCGTCACAGAACTCCTGCATGAAATTGAAGCTTTGCCGAGCGAAGAACGCTTGCGCTTGGTGGAAAAACTCGTGCAACTCACGGAGGCCGACGTCCCCGAATCGCTGCGCGAAAGCATGGCCCAGGCGGAAAGAGGCGAGTTGATCGAAATGGACGAGGCGCTGACCGCTTGCCAACGGAACTGATCCTTCGTCATGCTTAATATCAGTATTTTTCAGAGGTAAACCGGAAAAGTGTAACACTTTTTTTGTCACACTTTGAAAAGTCTTTACATCAACGAAACTCCCCCTTCTGCCACATCCAGTAGCCGATGGGTAAATCAATTAGGCAAGGGGAAATAGCAATTCGCTCTACTTCTGTCCTGCTAGCATCCTTGACACAGACTGAAAGGGCATACTGGACAGTGTGATTTTGACCTGATTCGGTACGCCAAAATCCTTCTAATAAATCCATCACATTATGAAGCGCTGTGTCCACCGCCAAAGCTACCTGAGCGCGGTATTCCTCCGCATTAGCAGGAACAGCAACCGGCTCAATCTTCTTCAGTGCCTCATTACGACAATGCTGCATTAAATCGTAGCCAAAGACGTGTGCAGCATCCTCAGCACGATCAATCGATTTTGAACGCCACTCGCTATAGGGTTTTGGGGTGTCGGATGGTTTCATCCAGAAAGTGTTACAGTGGAATGTCACACTTGCGAATCCCAAAGAAGGCCAACGGAGGCCATTGCCCCTCAAAATCGAACGGGGGTACCTTTGCGTAAATTTTCTTCCTCGAGGAGGCGCATGATCCTTCGACAGGCTCAGGATGACGGGTTTTCCCAGTCCCATTCCGTTAATTTGGAAAAATTCCGTTAATTCCGTCTAAAATCTTCCGCTCAAAACTTCGCCACCGCCTCGATCTCCGCCAACTCCGCCGTGGGACTGACCACCGCGATATTGAGCCGCTCGTCATGCACCAGCAGCGCAG
>Ga0206955_1247_pt1 | contig 13114 bp, 15 predicted proteins | sample Alteio_BWOrgHeat_34_FD_153247 | JGI IMG/M metagenome (GOLD analysis project Ga0206955, IMG submission 153247) | Enriched cells from forest soil in Barre Woods Harvard Forest LTER site, Petersham, Massachusetts, United States -... | ecosystem: Environmental > Terrestrial > Soil > Temperate forest >...
TTCCTGATTATGGCTGGCTGGGCATCGACCCAACAAATAACTGTATCGCCAACGAAACCCATGTTCGCCTGGCGGTCGGCCGTAACTTTTCTGACTGCTCACCGGTGAAAGGGGTTTACAAAGGCTCGTCAAACCACAAGCTTGAAGTTTCGGTGTCGGTTGACGATGAAAATGTATTAAGCAACACCGAAATACAGATAAATGAAGCCCACATCACCAACATCATTTCCGAGTCGCCCAAAAATAGCTACCAGCGGTACATGGAAATCATGCAGCAGCAACAACAACAACAGCAGTAGTAAGTTGATTGAGTTGGATTAAGTTAGATTCGGTTGATTGAGTTAAAAAAGTCCATGGACCATGGTCTATGGTCCATGGACTTTTTCAATATTCCTCCCCGGTAGCCGCCCAAAAAACCAGGTATCCTTTTTTTGCTTTGCTGATCTTAATCCCTTTGAGTTTTCTTTTAGGATCTGGTATTAATTTAAGCAGGTCGATATTGTGGTGATCTTTCTCGGTCATTTGATTATCCGGCCCCCATTTAGCAAGGTTATGCGCCAGGTAACAAAAGTTTTTATCGCTTAACGGAATGTCCTGGTAATAATCGGGCACCAGGATATCTTTAACTACGCGGCCATCGATATAAATCAGCGTAATTTTCAGCGCCGAGGCACCTTCGGCACTCGTCAGCGCCAGAAAAATGGCTTTATATTTTGCCTTCGGAATCGAAAATTGGGCGGTACCAGGGCCCGCGATGCTGCACGCCTGGTCGACGATGCTATTTTCATTTGAATAATGCAGCTGTATTTCGGGATGTGAATGCGTTGCCGGGAACAGCGCATCATCGGGAAGCGCATGAGCGGTATCCTGTTTGTTAAAAAAAGCGGCGGATTTGGTGAAGAAACCATCGGCTTGGCCTCCGCCATCAATACCGTTCGTCCAGTTAATTAAGCTGCTATCGGCAAATACGGTTATGGGGCGCGCGTTTAAAACCGCAGAAATATCAAACTGGATGACTTTTCCGCTTTTTTGATGAATGGGTACCGTCGAATACCCAAAAAGAAAAAATACCATTGAGATAAAAAGAGTTTTCATTTGTTGTCAAAAACGAAGTTAAACAGATTTATGAAACATTAACCTGTTATTATGCCAATGCGAATTTTATTTAAAGCAGCCTGGTAAATTTCAGCATTCGACCAGCGCATCAGTATTATTTGCAATTTCCTTGTTATCTTTCCTAAATTGCGCCCCAATTATGCAGGGACTAATCACCAAATCAACCGGAAGCTGGTATAGCGTTCTTTCAGCCGATGGCCACAGGACGGAGTGCCGTATTAAAGGGATCTTCCGCACCAAAGGGATCACTACAACCAACCCGCTGGCGGTGGGCGATGTGGTTGATTTTGAAATGGAACCCGATCAGGAAACCGGCGTAATTGTTAACCTGCATCCCCGCAAAAACTATATCATCCGCAAATCCATCAACCTGAGCAAACAGGGGCAGATCATCGCTGCCAACCTCGACCAGGCCCTGCTGGTGGTTACCCTGGCTTCACCCCGCACTTCTTTAGGTTTTATCGACCGCTTTTTGGTTACCGCCGAAGCATACAGCATCCCCGCCAAACTGGTTTTTAATAAACTCGATCTTTTCAGCGATGAAGGACTGGAGGTATTGGCGGATTATAAGTCTATCTACGAAAATATCGGCTATCCGTGCTATGAAGTTTCGGCGCTGGAAGGGACCAACATCAACCATGTGAAGGAATTGTTAAAGGATAAGGTGACGCTATTTTCGGGTCACTCGGGGGTAGGCAAATCAAGCCTGATCAATGTACTCCTCCCCGATCTCGACCTGCGCACCCACCAGGTATCCGACTGGAGCGATAAGGGCATGCACACCACCACCTTTGCCGAAATGTTTGAACTGCCCGAAGGCGGCTTTATCATCGATACCCCCGGCATCCGCGAATTGGGTGTCATCGACATAGAAAAACAGGAATTAAGCCACTTTTTCCCCGAAATGCGCGACCGCATGCACGATTGCCGCTTCCATAACTGCCGCCACATTAATGAACCCGGCTGCGCCGTACTAAAAGCTCTGGAAAACGGCGAAATAGAACTATCCCGTTATGAAAGTTACTTGAGTATTTATCACGGGAATGATACGAGGGCGTGAGGTAATTTCGGAATTCGGGTTTTCGATTTCGGATTTTTTTACCTATTGCCCCGGGATAAAACAAAATTTCTCGCTACAGGCATAAACAAACTAAAGCGCCTCCAGCTTTCTTATTGCTTCGTCAGCAGTGACAGGAGTAATTTTCCCAGAATGATATTCTTTTAATGATATTTTAGCACTACGGGCGATGCCATCCTTACAGACTTCAATTTGCCTTTTTTGTAATATTTCCAATAGCATTTCTCTGGATGCATAATCCAGTTTCATGATGTCCTCCAAAGTTGAGCTGATAGTTACCATATTTCACCTTTTTCTATTGCAAAAATACATATCTATCAAAACTAAACGCTGTCGACTAAACCAACGCTATATATACCAATCAAACTTATTTGGTGAAATATTGTCAATTAATTATATTTGTATAAATCGTTATGTCAACACAAGTAAAAAAGAAACATGTTCCGAAAGGAGTTAGATTAGGCTGGACACCTTTGAAAGAGGTTAAGTCTGTAAAGCTGACACCTGATTTACTAAAGGGAGAGAAGGTTAATACCGATCACTCAGCAAATGAAGATTCTTCCCCTTCTGAAAGTTCATACTTAATTCCTTGAATTTCGATTATCCCGGCTATCCTTTAAAGTTTGTACAAAAAAGGCCGTGCAAGGACGGTAGCAGCCATTTGTTTACATTAGTTTACAAGTTTCATTCCCCTATTACTAAGTACATTTACATACTTCATGCGGATTATCATGAAGAAAATGTTTTTGCTATAAAATTTTATGCTAAAAAAGACAGGAATAGTGACTATAAATACTCGCTGTTAACTAATAAGGGAGATGTAGGCAACATCTTAATTACTTGCTTAAAAGCCATACCACTTATTCTAAAGGATTATCCCGATGCGTCTTTTGGATTTATTGGTTCCCGCACCATTGATATGGAATCAAAAACTGCCGAAGATTATGGAAACAACCAACGATTCCGAATTTATAGAAGAATAATTGACAAAAAAATAGGGCTTAATATATTCGAACATTATGTTTATGAACCCATAAGCGGTTATTTGTTGGTAAATAAATCAGCAAGGCAAGATATTGATATCAAGAAAAAAGCTATTACTAAAATGTTTCAAGAAACCTATCATAACCTACCAGATTTATGATCTGAGGTAAATTGCTTAATATTTCAGGCTATTTGATGATCTGTTTAAATAACCACATACTGATTTAAACGTCATTTCTAAGGCTTTCCCCTACCCCAGCGCCACCTTAAAATCATGCAGCAGGTCATCCAGATCTTCAATACCGATGGATAACCTGATCATGGATTCGGATATGCCCATTTCAGCACGTTTTTCGCGACCGAGTTCATTAAAAATGGTATGTGCTACCGGGATGGCCAGTGTACGCGTATCGCCAAGGTTGCTTGATTTTACTACGAGTTTCAGCTTATTTAAAAATTCGAAGCAATCTATACTTTCATCCAGCTCAATGCTCATCAAGCCACCGTATTTTAAAAACAGGCGACTGGCCAGTTTATGTTGCGGGTGCGATTCAAGCCCCGGGTAAAATACTTTTTTGATCATCGGGTGGCCTTCAAAAAAGGTAGCCAGCGCAAAGGCGTTGTTACAGGCCCTTTCAAGCCGCAATGCCAGCGTTTCGGACCCTACCGAGATAGAATGTGCCGCTTCAGGGGAAAGTGTACCACCGGCATCCCTTAACCCTTTTTTCCTGATCTGGGTAACACCAAACACCTCAGGTTTTACCTGTGTTTTAAAGCCGGGGAATATATTTGGATAATTCTCCCAGTCGAACAGGCCGGTATCAGTCACACTGCCGCCCAGGGCGTTGCCATGGCCTCCAATATATTTGGTCAGCGAGTTCATTACCAGGCTTGCCTTTACCTTTTTTGGATTGAATAGATATGGCGAAGTCATGGTATTATCTACCATATAAATAATGCCCTTTTCGGTACACAAATCGCCTATTTTTTCAAGGTCAGCAATTTGAGTTGCAGGATTAGCAATGGTTTCCACAAAAACCAGGCGGGTATTGGGTTGTACCGCTTGTTTTACTTCATCAATGGCGGTAGCATCAACAAAAGTAAAGTCCAGCCCCAAATCAATAAACGACTGGAACACACTGCGGGTATTGCCAAATAAATACGAACTGGCTACAATATGGTCACCTTTTTTAATCAGCGCCAAAATAGTCGAGGTAATAGCGGCCATCCCTGTAGAAAAGGTAATGGTAGCCATGCCATTTTCCATGGCGGTTATTTTAGTTTCGAGCGCCGAAGCAGTTGGGCTGCCCTGCCTGCTGTAAGCATATCCTTTTTTCTTATTCTGGAAAATATCCACCAGGTCCTGTACATCATCATAACCAAAAGTTACGGATGTATGTATCGGTTTGTGAAGCGCGCCGTGTTCAGGTTTACCTAAACGGTCGGAATGTAATATGGTAGTTGTAAAACCCTTCTTATGAGTCATCTTGTACTATTTATATCGAAAAACAATTCAAAGTGCGAAACTACTGAAATAGGCAGGAAATCCTGATAAAATTTAAAATTCGTTGGCTGATTTGTTGATCAGGTTGAATAAAGTTGACTAAGTTTGGCCTTAACGTTATACTTAACTCAATCAACCACCCACTTAATCAACATAATCAACTCCCCACATGCGAGCAGTAATACAACGTGTTTCACAAGCCAGTTGCACCGTTGAAAATAAAATAACAGGCGCTATAGCAACCGGTTTTTTGGTATTACTTGGCATTGAAGATGCCGATACCGAAGACGATTTGCAATGGCTGGCACAAAAAATCGCAAACCTCCGCGTTTTTGGCGATGAGAATGGGTTGATGAATAAAGCACTGGCAGATATTGAAGGCAGCATCTTGTTGATCTCCCAGTTTACCCTCTTCGCCCAAACAAAAAAGGGGAACCGGCCGTCGTTTATCAGGGCTGCCCGTCCGGACAAGGCTATCCCGCTTTATGAAAAAATGATAAATATTTTAGAAGAGCTAACAGGCAAAAAAACAGAAACAGGCATATTTGGAGCTGATATGAAGATCAGTTTGGTAAATGATGGGCCTGTAACTATCATCATGGACACTAAAGACAAAGACAATCATTAATTTTTATTTTTTTATGGAAATCAGGGAAGCGCAGCATCTTGTAGATAAATGGATAAACACAATGGGTATCCGGTATTTTAATGAACTGACCAACACCGCCATTTTAATGGAAGAAGTTGGCGAAGTGGCCCGCATTATGGCAAGGCAATATGGCGAGCAATCATTCAAACAATCGGATACGGAAGTTAACCTGGCGGACGAAATGGCCGATGTGCTTTTTGTACTCATTTGCCTGGCTAACCAAACCGGTGTTGATCTGACTGATGCCCTGGTAAAGAACATGGAGAAAAAAAGTATCCGTGACGCTGACCGGCATCGGAAAAACGAGAAACTCAAACCATAAAAATATGAAAAAGCTGTTCTATGCTGCTGCGCTGATGATTGCTGTTGCCGGTTGCAATAATGCCAACGGGCCAAAAGAAAAAGTAAAAGTAATGAATGTGGAATTAAGCCCGCCATCACAAACTGAAAAGGATTTAAGTGTAGATAAACCGGTTCCTCCCGGGGCAGGCCAACAGGACATCAGCAGGAAAATCATCAAAGAAGGAGAGATCAGTTTTGAAACCAAAAATATCGCCGGAACAAGGAAAGCTATTTATAATTCGTTACAAAAGCTTGGCGGCTATATTGCCGAAGAGACAGAATCAAACGATAGTGCCAATACCCGGAATGAATATGTTTTAAAAGCCCGCATTCCCGAAAAAAACTTCGACTTGTTCCTCAACTACGTTTCATCAAACGCGACAAAAGTTGATTCCAAAAATATCCGTGCAAAGGATGTCACCAGCGAATATATCGATATCACCACCCATCTCGTCAATAAAAAGAAACTGGAAGACCGTTATGTTGATCTGTTAAAAAAGGGCAATAAAATGGCCGACCTGCTACAGATTGAAAACAAAATTTCTGAAATAGAAACTTCTATCGATTCAACCCAGGCGCAGCTTAATTATTTAACAAAACAAGTGGATTACAGCTCGCTGGATATTACCTTTTATACCAAACAAATAGTCAAAAACGATGAGCGGACTTTCGGTTCAAGATTAGTTAACTCACTTTCAGGCGGTTGGGGTGACCTGGGCGTATTCTTTTTTGGCTGTTTAGCTGTTTGGCCGCTCTGGATAATTGGCGTTATATTTTATTTCATAATCAAAGCCTGGCTTAAAAAACACCCGCTGCAGAGGGTGAAGCCCTAATTCAGTGGTAATAATAAGTGGCAGTAGCAGTTGAAAGTAGCAGTTAATGGGGCCGGTACAAGTGCCACTAATTGCTGCCACTACAACTTAATTAACTTATCGCTATCCAAAACCGGTATAGCTGTTATCAAATCCACCTGCAAACAAAATTCAATATCTTTTTCGATGCCTAATTTTTTGAGGCGTTCGCTGTGCGATGTTTTTTTGAGGTATTCGTTCAGGTCATGTTTGCCCAACTGGTAAAGATCATTGGCGGCGATAGCGGCATCATCCAGTTTAAAATCGCCTGTTTTTAATTGCTCCACTACTGCGCCGGCAAACAGGGTGTCCTCGAGGTTGAAATTATTTTTCCAGCCGGCACATACCAGCAAAACGTTATCGTTTTGCGCATTCAGCCAGTTGCACAGGGAGGTAAGGTTTAAAAACGAACCGATCACGATTTTTTTTGCGGCGCGGCTAAGGTGTAAAGCATGTGTACCATTCGTAGTGGTTAACACAACAGTTTTACCGGCCACTTTTTCTTTGGTATACGAGAACGGCGAGTTTCCGAAATCAAATCCTTCCACCACCTTGCCGTCGCGCTCGGCAGCCAGCAAATAGTTCAGCCCCTTTTCGCGGTAAGCGGCACATTCTTCCACCAACGATACGGGAATGATCGCTTCAGCACCGTTTTCAATGCCGTAACAGATAGACGATGTCGCCCTGAAAATATCAATGATCACCACAATATGATCGTCAACATTATAAAGCGGAATAAGTGCAGGGGAAAGGCAGACGTTTAATTGGGTCATTGAGTCATTAGGTCATTGAGTCATTAGGTCGGCGGATCACCTATCAAACTATTCAATGACATAATGACCCAATGACCTGATGACCTATTTATTGAACGGCGGTTTTACCACCTTCGCTTTAATTTTATTATCTCTTATGCTGATAAAAATCTCGGTTCCTTCTTTGGCAAATTCGGTTTTTACATAACCCATGCCGATAGCTTTTTGCAGGCTCGGCGATTGCGTGCCAGAGGTTACCTTGCCTATAACATTGCCTTCGGCATCAACAATCGGGTAATCATGGCGGGCAATACCGCGGTCAATCATTTCAAAACCTACCAGTTTCTGTTTTACGCCTTCCTGTTTTTGCTGCTGCAATGCTGCTGAATTGGTAAACTCCTTGGTAAATTTTGTTACCCAGCCCAAACCAGCTTCCAATGGCGACGTGGTATCGTCAATATCATTACCATAAAGGCAAAAGCCCATTTCAAGGCGAAGGGTATCACGGGCGCCCAAACCAATTGGCTTTATCCCGAAAGGCTCACCAGCTTTAAAAATAGCATCCCAGATAGCTTCCGCATATTGATTTTCAAAATAGATCTCGAAACCACCCGCACCGGTATAACCGGTTGCCGATACCAGCACATTATCAACACCTGCAAATTTTCCTTTTTTGAAAGTGTAATATTCCATCGATGCCAGGTCGATATCTGTAAGGCTTTGCAAAGCTTCGGCGGCTTTGGGGCCCTGTATAGCCAGCAGCGAGGTACGGTCCGAAATATTTTTCATATCCACGCCGTAAGTATTAAAGCCGCTGATCCAATCCCAATCTTTATCAATATTCGAAGCGTTAACCACCAGCATATAAGTTTTTGGGTCGATACGGTATACCAAAAGATCGTCTACTATACCGCCATCTTTATTTGGCAGGCAGGAGTATTGTACTTTGCCGTCGTATAATTTGGCAGCGTCGTTACTGGTAACCTGCTGAATCAGGTCGAGAGCGTGTTCTCCTTTTAAAATAAACTCGCCCATGTGGCTTACGTCAAACACACCAACGCCCTTCCTAACGGTTTCATGTTCAGCATTGATGCCTGCGTATTGTACGGGCATATTATAACCTGCAAAGGGCACCATTTTGGCGCCTGCTTTTATGTGGACATCTGTTAACGCGGTATTCTTCATTACAAAATATTAGGCCGCAAAATTAACACGATTTATCGATTTAAAAGATTCGAAGGATTTTTTAATTTTTGAGTTTTGACTTACCCCGAAAACCCGCTTTATCTTTCATCGGGTTCATACCATTTTCTGATAAAACTCAACAAGGTTTTTGGTAACCTTATTCACATCATGCTCCTCTTCAATAAGTTTCCGGGCATTCAGTCCTACACTTTTGCAGTATTCTTCGTCAGCGATGCAGCGTTTTATAGCTTCGTAAAATTCATCCTGGTCGTTGGCGATCAATATATCAACGCCATTCTTAAAATTAATACCTTCGGCTCCTAATGAAGTGGATATAATACACTTTTGCATCGCCATTCCTTCAACAATTTTTACCCGCATCCCACCGCCGGACAACAAAGGCACAATCATTATCGACTTACTGTTTACAAATTCAAGCGCATCATCCACTTCGCCCTGGATAAATATTTTGCCCATCACCTCGTAATCATCAAAACGCTCGGGAATATCATTGCCTGCCACGTAAAAGCGAACACGCAGGTCGCCGTCTGTAAGCTCCTGCTTAAAGTTCTCAAGGAACCACTCAATCCCTTCGCGGTTGGGCAGCCAGTCGAGCGAACCTAAAAAGAACAGGCTCGGGAATTCAGTTTTATCGAAATCTGGGTTATAATGATCGAGATTGATCCCCAGATGCAATACCTTCACCGGTATTTTTGTACCATATTCAAGCAATGTGCTTTTATCCTGCTCGGTAAAAACCGCAATAGCGTCAAAATTATTTAATTGCTGCAATTCATAATTTTTTATCCGCTTGGCGTGCATTCTCAGGTACGACTTTTTAAAAGGATCGGTCTTTTGCTGCGCGAGCCGGTGCCAGATCTGGCTTTCAACATTATGCAGTCGATAAATTAATTTAGCCTTTGAATTTTTTCGGACGGCGTTAATATACAGCGAAACCAGCAAGCCTTCAAACTGAATAATGTCATAACTGGTTTTTTTCAGCTCGGCTATCAGCAGCCTTTCAAATCCCGCATCATAATACCTGTCGATATTAAATGAAGTTTTGCTGAACAGGTTTACCGCTACTTCAAATACCGATACATTAATATCAATATCAAAAGCCCTGTAATTAATTTTTGACAACAGATCCTTATCATCATCATTATGCTGATGGTGAGTTTTTTTTGCGTTCAGCGCCACCAGCGATACTTCATGCCCCAAATTAACCAGGCCCCGAATGGTATTGCAAACCACTATAGGGTAACCGCCGTTTTGCGGAAAAGGTACACGATGGGTTAAAAAAAGTATCTTCAATGAGTATTGGTTTTGAGCAAAAATAATAATTTGAAGGAATTGCCCTTCTTAACAACGCATATTGTTTCGTTTTCGGCAAAATAATTACATTAAAAAAGCAAACGAACTGATTACTTTAAACACTTGTTGATTACTGGGGAAAAGAGCCGGGAACCAAGAGTCAGGAATCAAGACAGAGAACAAAAATCAACAAGCTAACAAAACGGTTTTAACGCAAACTATCTGCGCAAATTTCTCTTTATGATTTCTTACGTTTTATTAATCTTTCCTGGCTCTTGATTCTTGACTCTTGACTCTTTCCGCTTACTATTCGTCAAAAAGCGCCAGTTGTGGGTCGCTTACGCGGAAGGTGCGGCGGTGATAGGGTGTGTAGCCGATCTTCAGTACCGTTTCGCGGTGCTTTACGGTTGGGTAACCCTTGTTTTTATGCCAGTCGTATTCGGGGTGCTCGGCGGCAATTTGTTTCATATAGTCATCGCGGTAGGTTTTGGCTAATATAGATGCTGCCGCGATGCTCAGATATTTGGCATCGCCTTCCACGATACATTGATGCGGAGTAGTTTTGTATTTATTGAACCTGTTTCCATCGATGATCAGGAATTCCGGAGCAAGTTTAAGCTGGTCAATTGCCCGGTGCATAGCCAGGAAAGACGCGTTAAGGATATTTATGGAGTCTATCTCCAAATTATCAACCGAAGCAACTGCCCAGGCAATTGCTTTTTGTTCAATTTCAATACGTAGTTGATATCTGGTCTGCTCGTTTAATTGTTTAGAGTCGTTAAGTAACTCATGCTCAAAATCATCGGGTAAAATTACTGCCGCTGCAAATACCGGTCCCGCTAAACAGCCTCGTCCGGCCTCATCGCAACCCGCCTCCAGAAATTCAAACTGATACCTACTCAACAACATTCTTTTTGTTGTAATGTTGAAAGGTTGCAATGTTGTAATGTTATTATTACTTTTCGTTGAAAGGCTTTCGTTATTTAACTTTCCTTTTGACATTTCAAACCACACTTAAACTTTTTTTCTTTTTTTTGTCAGCCTCAAACTTCTTTAGATATTCTATCAGACTTTTGGTTTTGCTTGAGAACTCAATGCTTCTTAAATAAAGATCATTAAACGGCGTTTCTTCCATTTTACCAGATCTATTTAAAATAACAAGTTTGTTCCTGAATTCCTCGGACGATCCTTTTGCATAGTTTAAAAACCTTATAAAATCCGGATTATTGTTGTATTCAAAACCTTCTGCAATATTATCTGACATAGAACATGCTGCCCTTCTGATCTGATCTTTCATACCCCAATCAGATTTCAGCGGTTCATTATCACATAACAGGTAAATATCTACAGCTATAGCGTTTGCGATTTTCCAAATTTCCAAATCTTCAAATCTATCAATTTTGCTCATTTTCTGTTTTAGGGATTATGAAAGATTTCAAGGTTATGCTTATTCTATTCCAGTTTTTTATCGATTATCCGTCAATTTTTTTAAGTACTCTCAACTTTACAACTTTTCAACCTTCCAACATTACAACCTTCCAACAACTCTTCCCCTAAAAAATCCTCAGCGTCAGCAACGTCACATCATCTATCGGCTTGCCTTTAATCACTTTTTTGATGTGGTCCATCAGCATCCCGTTTAAAGTATCGGGATGTAATTCGCCGTGCATTTTCACAAAATCAATAAGGCTTTCTTCGCCCCAGTTTTTGTTGGCGGCGTACTCGTGATCGAGCAAACCATCGGTATAATTTACAATCAATGTGCCCGGATCAATATCTATTTCGCCCTGGTTGATAAACGGTAGCTCATCAAAAACACCTATCATGGTGGTACCCAATTTTAAGGTAATCGTTTCGCCCTGCGAAAATAAAATGGTAGCGTTGTGCCCGGCGTTTATATAGTTGAGTTTCCTGGTTTTTTCGTTGTATTTGGCCAGGAAAAGGGTGATAAACCGCTCGCCCTTGGTATTATTGATCACAATTTTATTCAGGCGGTCAACAATATTTGTCAGGTCGTCTTCCACAGCCGACCATGCCCGTAAACTTGCCTGAAAATTTGCCATCAGTAAAGCAGCCGATATTCCTTTTCCCGAAACATCAGCAATACACCATAAAAACTCATGCTTATTCAGGCGGATAAAATCAAAATAGTCGCCCCCGATGTTTTGATGGGGAATATACCTTGCACTTACTTCAACGCTGGAGTCCTTGTAAGTTTTTAAGGGGATCAGCATATTCTGCACTTCGGCAGCCAGTTCCATTTCTCGTTGGAAACGTTCGGATTCAAGCCTTTCCTTAAATAGTTTTTTGTTTTCGAGCGCAACCACAATCACGTTGATCACGGTTTGAATAAAATTCAGATCGTTATTCAACAACTCGCTGGAGGTATTAAAATCGCCGATCAGCGCATAGGCCAATGCTTTCTTTTTATGATAAATGGGGATAAAATAATCGTAAGTGCAAAGCAATTCATCTTCATGATTTGCCAGCGGTTCGGGCCATCTTACTTTACTTAATTTTTGACAGGCAATGTGCAGCGAACCCAGTGGTTCAATATCACCGCCGTATTTGGAGAGCAAAACAAAGGCTCCATCCCGCTCAATTAAAAAACGCAGCTTGCCAACCTGCAGGTAACTTTTTAAAATAACCTGCAGCATTTGTATCAGAACCGGGGTGCGGGTATCTTTGTTAATAGCCTGGGTAACTTCAAGTAACGCATTTAACTCCGTCTGCCTTTTGAGCAACAGTCGTATCAGTTCGTCCTCGGCTGAAATTTCGTCAATATCCGACATCGGTGAATTAAAAAGGTCTGCCTAAAATAATATATTTTTTTTTAAATGCGGGTACTTTGTGATTTTATATCGAAAGCATCCCGCAATCCAACTGTTACCAAATTAAAAGCATATACCAGCAGCATAATAACCAGCCCGGGCATAATTGCAAGGTAGGCCGAATCCATTACAATATAGCCATAATGCTCTTTTATCATGCTTCCCCATGTTGGCATAGGGGGTTGCGCCCCAAAACCCAAAAAGCTTAACCCGGCCTCCAATAATATGGCCGAAGCAAAGTTTGATGAAGCCAGTACCAGTATAGGGCCTATAATATTAGGTAAAATATGGCGCGAAATGATGCGGGTATTATTAAAGCCCAATGATCGTGCCGCTTCTACATATTCAACCTGTTTAAGGCTCATTACCTGGCCGCGTACCAGGCGCGCCACCTCAACCCACATGGATAAACCTACTGCAATAAATATTTGCCACAAGCCTTTGCCAAGTGCAAATGAAATGGCTATTACCAGTAGCAAAGCAGGCAACGACCATAAAATATTCATCA
>Ga0206955_1248_pt1 | contig 13085 bp, 13 predicted proteins | sample Alteio_BWOrgHeat_34_FD_153247 | JGI IMG/M metagenome (GOLD analysis project Ga0206955, IMG submission 153247) | Enriched cells from forest soil in Barre Woods Harvard Forest LTER site, Petersham, Massachusetts, United States -... | ecosystem: Environmental > Terrestrial > Soil > Temperate forest >...
CGAAATTCCGGAGGATATGCTGAACGGTTTTGGATTTTATATCGACAAGGCAAATGAAAAATACGACCTGCTATTTATACAAAAAACTACCCCTGTAAGAGAAGTAACGTTGATAACGGCTGAAATAAAACCGGATGGAAAAATGACAGGAACGGCAGATATCAGCAGTCTTAGCTATAACCGTATAGAAACTGCAAGGCAATACAAAACTGATGGCGAAGAAAAATTTATTAAATCCCTTACCAATGGCGACAATAATTTAAAGATATCGGCACTAAAAATGACTAATATGGAGGTTGATACACTTCCGCTAATGCAACATATCGATTTTAATTTCGACCTGACAGGAAGTGATGAAAATTATATTTATTTTAAACCAAATTTATTTTCATCAGCATTTGACAATGATTTTTTAAGCGAGCATCGTTTTACCGATATTGATTTTGGTTACATGAGCGCCGATGCTGTGAACGGTGTTTACAAAATCCCTGTAGGTTACAAAGCCGACGCACTACCAAAAAGTGTTAGCATGGCCATGTCTGATAACAGCATTCTGTTTAAACGCATGGTTGCCGAGCAGGACGGTTCAATCTTCGTCAGATATTCTTTGAGTTTTAAGAAATCATTATTTTTCAAAGAGAATTATGAAGAGTTTCATTCATTTTTTAAAAAAATGAATGAAATGATGAATGAACAAATAGTACTAAAAAAGGCTTAACGAAATGATGTTATCAAACTATAAAAAATACCTTTTGCTGGCTTTCCTGGGCTGTACCGGCATATTTTCAAAAAACCCATGCCCAGGAAAAGGTCAGCCCGCAGGCTTATTCCGCTGCTGGGATACCGGACTCACTGAAAGAGAATGCGAACTCAGTGCTTAGGTACAGCATGGAGTACGATATAGTTAATGGCCCCGGCAATATGACCAGTAAAGTACACCGGATAGTTACCATACTAAATGAGAAAGGCGACAGGGAAGCAATTCTGGCGCTTTTTTATAACCGCAAATACGACAGTTATAGCGATGTAAGCATGAAGATTTATAATGCGGAAGGCGGGCTGATCAAAAAGTACCATAAAAGCGATATGGAAGATTATTCAGCAACTCACGGTGCTGACCTGGTCACCGACGGGCGGGTGCTTGCTGTACAGCATTCAGTTGCCGCTTACCCCGAAACCGTTGAAATCGAGTATGAAGAAGATACTAAAAGTTTTCTGGATATTGGCGGATGGGAAATCCAGGGAAACCAGCAGTCTGTTCAAAATTCCTACTACCATATTACCATTGATGAGAATGCAGGGTTTCGCTATTTAAATAAAAACACTACCGTTAAACCAACAGTTACCACTGTTAGCGGCAAGAGTGATTATAACTGGGAGGTAAACAACCTTAAAGCCATCAAACTGGAAGAAGGCGCCGAAGCCTGGCGGGTACTTCCCAGGCTATACTTTGGGGTAAAAAATTTCAGCTTTTTTGGGATTCCAGGCGACTTTAGCAGCTGGAAAAGCTTTGGAAACTGGTTAAGAGTGCTTGATGCAGATGTAACTTCACTGACGCCTGAACGGGAAGCTGAGATCAGAAAAATGACCGACACTATTAAAACAGATAAGGGAAAGGCGAAGTTTTTATATAGTTATTTACAACAAAGTATGCGGTACGTAAGTATCCAGTTAGGCATCGGAGGCTATAAACCTTTCGCAGCTACTTTTGTGGATCAAAAAAAGTATGGCGATTGCAAAGCACTCGCCAACTACATGAGCGCGTTGCTTAAAGCGGTTAATATACCTTCCTACTGCGCCGTAATTAATGCCGAAGCCAACAAGGAACCGGCTGATCCTAATTTCCCGTTCAATAGCTTTAATCACGAGATTTTGTGTGTTCCCTTTAAAGGGGATACCACCTGGCTTGAATGTACCAGCAATACAATGCCATTTGGAAAGCTGGGCTCTTTTACCGAAAACCGCAGGGCTTTGTTAATCACCGAAGATGGCGGCAAATTAGTTAACACCCCACGCAGCACCATGCAGGATAACCAATTTAATGGGGAGGTTGTACTAACCCTTAATGAAGATGGCAGCGCGAAGGCAAAAGCAAAGATTTCGGCTACAGGCGGATACAGGGAAGAGTATATCGAGATCTCGGCGCAGAAAGTGGATGAACAAAAGGAGTACTATTTGGGCCGTTTTAAAATTAAACAGCCCTCGTTGTTCAACCTCACTACATCGCCCGATAAGGAAAACCCCAAAGTACTCAACTTTGAACTGGAGTATGATAAGTTTGCCGATATAATGGCGGGTGATAAACAATTTTACAAACCAAGGGTGTTTGACCTGATGACCTTTACCATCCCAGTTGAAGAAAACCGTAAATCGGACTATTATTTTGAACATCCTTTGCAAAAAACATGTACAACTACTATAGTCCTACCGGCTGGTTTTGAGATAGAAACGCTGCCTGTAAATCAAAGTTTAAAATTTACTTATGGCAATTTCGAAGTAAACTATACTTATGACCAGGCAAAAAACCAGGTGATAAGTACAGCAAAATTTAACATCAGCAACCATGTCATTCCGGCGGCCAAATACACCGAGCTACAGGTTTTCCTGGATAACGTTTACAAAGCGCAAAATAAAAAGCTGGTAATACGCCGCAAGGCGTAAATTTGGCTGGATGATATTCAGGCTCGACGACCGGTTGCTTTTTCCTGATCCTGAACTGGCTGAACCCGACGGGCTTTTAGCCATAGGGGGCGACCTTTCAGCGGAACGCCTGTTGCTTGCCTATCAAAGTGGCATCTTCCCCTGGTATAGTGATGACACACCTATCCTGTGGTACTCGCCGCATGAAAGATTTGTCATCTTTCCACCTGAATTAATAATTTCCAAATCGATGCAAAAGGTTTTAACCCCGGGCAGGTTTACCGTTACCACCAATCAATGTTTCGAAGAGGTTATCACCAACTGTTCTTCCATAGAACGCCCCGGGCAGGATGGCACCTGGATAACCACCGAAATGAAAGATGCTTATATCGGGCTTCATCAAAAAGGCTATGCACATTCAGTTGAAGTTTGGCAGGAAGATGTCCTTGCCGGCGGTCTTTACGGCATAAAAACAGGAAATGTATTTTGCGGCGAAAGCATGTTCAGCCTGGTAAGCAATGCCTCGAAAGTGGCCTTGATATATTTATGCGGGATGGGATTTGATTTGATAGATTGCCAGGTTTATACTCCGCATTTAGCTTCGATGGGCGCCCGGATGGTCAGTAGGAAAGAATATATGAAGTTTGTGAATGGTGAGTTGTGAGCAGTGAATAGTATCTTTGGTTTTCCAGTTTGCAGTTATTAGTTGGCAGTTTGCGGGTTTTAAAATCCAGGCATACCGGCAGCCCACTGCAAACTGCCCACTGCAAACTAAAAAATGGATATATTAATACATAAAGAACGCATCATACTTGGCATCGACCCGGGAACGGCAGTGATGGGGTACGGCTTGATAAAAGAAACCGGTCCTAAAATTGAACTCATCAGCCTTGGTGTGGTGAAGATGGATAAAATTGACGACCACATGCTGAAACTGCAGCGGATCTTCGAAAAAACTGTCGCGCTCATTGATAATTACAAACCCGATTGCATGGCCCTCGAGGCGCCTTTTTATGGTAAAAATATCCAGGTGATGCTAAAATTGGGCCGGGCACAAGGGGTAGCAATGGCCGCAGGTTTATCCCGCAATATTGATATCACCGAATATGCCCCTCGCAAGGTAAAACAATCTATAACCGGCAACGGCAGCGCCACCAAGGAACAGGTAGCCGCCATGCTGCAAAACCTGTTAAAATTTAGCGAAACACCCGATTTTTTAGATGCTACTGACGGCCTTGCAGTTGCAGTATGTCACGCCTTTCAGCGGATGCCGGCGAAAAGCAAGGGGACAAGCAAAAAGAGCTATTCCGGCTGGGATACTTTTGCAAAGGACAATGTCAACCGGGTGGCTGGTTTATCAAAAACTAAAAAGTAGGATATTAGGCGCCTTTAACTGAGTGGGCAAAAAAATCTCGGCATAATAGTTAGCGGGCAAAAATTAGTAGCATGTATAAAACCTTACGATAATGAAGATACCCCTAGGAGTTGCCTTGATACTGTTTGCCTTTCTCTGGCTTGCGGGTATAACAATGTTCTACAGCGACAGTTTTATGACCTTTGGTCATATGATTTTATACAGTGGGGTATGTTTGTTAATGATCGCGTTTGCAGCATTTCTAATATATTCTCACAATCGGGATCGAAGGGCCTGATTGCCTGCTTTGCCCCAATATTATGCAGTCACCCATATTTTTGAATCAATCCCGTTTCAAAGCTTCCCTGATCTTGTGGGCGGTAGCTTCCAGTTCATCCGCTGTTGGGTTCAATTTCGGCCTTTCAAAGTTAATATCGCTCATCCGGTTTAAAGGGATCAGGTGGATATGGGCGTGAGGAACCTCCAAACCTATCACCGCAACACCAACTCTTTTACACGGAATGGCTTTTTTGATGGCCCCGGCAATAATTTTAGCAAATATCTGCAAACCGGTATAAAGTTCATCATCAAGGTCGAAAAGGTAGTCGACTTCCTTTTTCGGGATTACCAGCACATGGCCCTCCGCCAGGGGGTTAATATCCAGGAAAGCTAAATAATCATTGGTTTCAGCTACTTTATATGCCGGGATTTCGCCGGCTACTATTTTTGAGAAGATGGTCATGGTTAAGTATAAATTATTGAATTAGTGAATTATTGATTTAAGAATATCCGATCAGGCGACATTGTTTGTCAAGATTTTATTTTTTCAATTCAATAATTCACTAAATCGGTAATTCAATAATTATCTGCTTATCTCCAGTATCTCAAACTCTATTTTACCGGCAGGAACCGTGATCTCGGTTTTTTCGCCTACTTTTTTGCCTAATAAACCCTTGGCAATCGGGGATGCCACCGATATTTTCCCTGATTTCAGATCGGCTTCGCTTTCTGATACCAGTTGGTAGCTCATCACTACACCGTTTTTCATATTCTTTATCTTCACTTTTGATAAAGCCAGTACCTTCGAGGTATCAAGTTTTGATTCATCAAGCAAACGCGCATTGGCTACCACCTCCTGCAAATGGGCTACTTTGGCCTCATGTAAACCCTGGGCTTCTTTAGCCGCATCATATTCAGCATTTTCCGAAAGATCACCCTTATCACGTGCTTCCGCTATCGCTTTTGAGATATTGGAGCGGCCTGTCGTTTTTAAATATTGTAATTCCTCTTTTAATCTTTCTAAACCTTCTTTGGTATAATAAGCTACATCTGCCATAACGCACAATTTAAATAATTAACAATTTAGTTCTATTGGTTGCCAAAAAAAACCGCCCTCCCTGTTGAAGAAGGACGCGACCACATAAAAAACAAACAAGACTATATGGGCTTGCCTACATAGTCTTGCGTTGAAGTGTAGAACGAAGATAAGTGATTTATGTTTTAAAATGCAAATTTTTCTTTCAGTCCATAGTCGATGGTCCATAGACCATGGTTTCTATATTGAAAGTTCTTCCTGATCGATCGTGGCTATCGACCATGGTCCATGGACTATGGACAAAAAAACACTAATCCCTTACCTCTAATCACAAATCACTACCTTTGTCCCATGATCATCGAAGTATTAAAATCAAAGCTTCACCGCGTAAAAGTTACACAGGCGGAACTGAATTATGTGGGCAGCATCACTATCGACCAGGATTTGATGGATGCAGCCAATATGATTGCGAACGAAAAGGTTCAGATCGTGAATAACAATAATGGCGCACGGTTTGAAACCTATATTATTAAAGGCGAGCGTGGTACGGGAACTATTTGTTTAAATGGCGCGGCTGCACGTATGGCCCAGGTGGGCGATATTGTGATCATTATGTCATACGCCTACATGGAAATGGACGAAGCCCGCAAATATGAGCCGATACTGGTTTTCCCGGATGCCGATAATAAATTAATTAAATAAATTAATTCCGGCCTGGTACCGCTGCCAGGCCCAATACAATGTGCAAATGAGCGTTAACATCAATATGGTTGCGTAGTTTATAAACCATCCTGATCCGCACTTTTGCTTCGCGCACCATTTTTTCTAATTGATGGGTATTGTCAATATCCAATACCATTACGTTGCCAAGGCCAGCGGTGATATCCGTGCGTGATGCAACCAGTACTTCATCCGTACTGTCGGCTTTTGACATATACACTTTTAACATGGTAAGATTCCCGATATTAAAATCATGCGGCTCCCTCGATTCAACCCTGGCCGACTCCATCCTTACCTCGCTAACCTTATCGGCATTATTGCCGTCTTTTTTAAAATCCTGGTCGAAGCTGTTGGCCATACCGGTTACTGACAATTCAACGCCAACCGGGGATGAACGGGGCATTTCTAAAGTGGTGGTGTAAGGGAAAGTTGATTTTATAACAGATTGCAGCATGGCGCAGCTGCCCAAAACAAGGGTAATTACCGGTAAAATAAACCAAACTTTCCTTTTCATAATTGGCGCTCTCTATTGCTAAAAACAAACACCACAATAGCCGTACATAAAGCTAATGTTAAATTTTGAATAAAGTTAAGTCAATGAAAAATACTGGATAAATCGCAAATAATTAACGATGATATTGTCGGCTTGTCCGTCCGGTTTTATACGCCGATACACAAATTGGCTACGCGGACGAAACCATAAACCTAAACTCATCACAAACTTCCGATATCCAAAAAACACAGTTATTAGTCCCTTCAAAACCTAATCAACCGCTCTCTTAATCAACCCAATCAATCATCCACCAAAAATTCAAAAAAAAATCACCGAATACCCTTACAAACCGTATCTTTGCACCCCGACAAGAAGATACCGGATTGCGGAAACAATTTCGGAGAATTTAAGCCGGCATTTCCGCACGAAGGCAGCTTTCCTCAATAAAAAAAGCACATGCCCAAAAACACCTCCATTAAATCCATTTTAATTATCGGTTCAGGCCCAATTATTATTGGCCAGGCCTGCGAGTTTGACTATGCCGGTTCGCAAGCCGCGCTTTCCCTGAAAGAGGAAGGTATATCGGTATCCATCATTAATAGCAACCCTGCTACCATCATGACGGATAAGGTGATAGCCGACCACGTGTACCTGCTGCCTTTGACCGTTGAAAGCATTGAAAAGATATTAAAGGAACAAAAAATTGACGCTGTACTGCCCACCATGGGCGGCCAAACAGCGCTTAACCTTTGTATCGAAGCGGCTGAAGCAGGGTTATGGGAAAAATATGATGTAAAGATTGTTGGGGTTGATATCGCCGCGATTGAGAAAACAGAAAACCGCGAGGCTTTCCGCCAGTTAATGGTTGATATTGGTGTAGGTGTTGCCAAATCAAAAATTGCCAACTCATTTTTAGAAGGGAAAGAAGCGGCCCAGGAGATCGGCTTTCCGCTGGTAATCCGCCCGAGCTATACTCTGGGTGGTAAAGGCGCAGGCTTCGTGCATAAAAAAGAAGATTTTGATGCATCATTAAGCCGCGGCTTGCAGGCATCGCCAACACACGAAGTTTTGGTTGAACAAGCGGTATTAGGCTGGAAAGAATATGAGCTGGAGTTGCTGCGCGATAACAATGACAATGTGATCATCATCTGCTCTATCGAGAATTTCGACCCGATGGGTATCCATACCGGCGACTCGATCACTGTTGCCCCGGCGATGACGCTGAGCGACCGTTGTTACCAGTCGATGCGGAACCAGGCCATCAAAATGATGCGCGCTATCGGTAACTTCGCCGGAGGATGTAATGTGCAGTTCTCGGTAAACCCCGCCGACGAGGCCATCATCGCTATCGAAATTAACCCGCGTGTATCGCGTTCATCGGCCCTGGCATCAAAAGCTACCGGTTATCCTATCGCTAAAATTGCTGCCAAACTGGCCATCGGATATAACCTTGATGAAATTGAAAACCAGATCACTAAAACCACTTCGGCTTATTTTGAGCCTACGCTTGATTATGTGATCGTAAAGATACCGCGCTGGAACTTTGATAAGTTTAAAGGAGCCAACCGCGAGCTTGGCCTGCAAATGAAATCGGTAGGCGAAGTAATGGGTATTGGCCGCAGCTTTATTGAAGCGCTGCAAAAGGCTTGTCAGAGTCTGGAGATCGGCCGTGCAGGTTTAGGCGCCGACGGTCGCCAGAGCCGCAACCTTGAAGAAATTATGTACAGCCTGGAACACCCGAGCTGGGACAGGCTTTTTCATATTTATGATGCGCTGAGTTTAGGTGTGCCGATTGAATCGGTTCGCAAAGCCACCAAAATTGACCGCTGGTTTTTAAACCAGATAATGGAAGTGGTGAACCTGGAGAACGAACTGCGCCGTTATTCACTAAATAACATCCCCGAAGAGTTTTTATTCACCCTTAAACAAAAAGGATTTTCGGATACCCAGATCGCTCATATCCTGGGCAACGTAACCGAAGAGGATGTCTACCAGCGCCGCAAGGCCTTAAATATGCACCGCGTTTATAAAATGGTGGATACCTGCGCCGCGGAGTTCCCGGCCAAAACGCCATATTATTACTCAACCTACGAAGGAGAGAATGAATCCATCGTATCTGATAAGAAAAAGATCATCGTATTAGGATCCGGCCCTAACCGTATCGGCCAGGGTATTGAGTTTGACTACAGTTGTGTACATGGCTTACTTGCCGCAAAAGAATCGGGCTTTGAAGCCATCATGATCAATTGCAACCCCGAAACGGTTTCAACCGATTTTAACATGGCCGATAAACTGTACTTTGAGCCGGTTTATTGGGAGCACGTGCGCGAGATCATCGAACTGGAAAAACCTTACGGCGTAATTGTTCAGCTGGGCGGGCAGACCGCTTTAAAAATGGCTGAAAAAATGCACGAGCATGGCATCAAAATCATCGGCACCTCCTTTGATAACATGGACATAGCCGAAGACCGGGGCCGTTTCTCGGACCTGTTGAAGGAACTTGAAATACCATATCCAAAATATGGCGTTGCTGAAAGCGCCGAAGAAGCGCTGGAAGTTGCCCACCAGGTAGGTTACCCGGTACTGGTACGCCCAAGCTATGTATTAGGCGGGCAGGGCATGAGCATTGTAATTAATGATGAAGACCTTGAGAAGGCGGTAGTAAGCCTATTAAGAAACCTTCCCGGAAACCGTGTGCTGATAGATCACTTTTTAGATCGCGCTTCCGAGGCCGAATCAGATTCCATCAGCGATGGGGACGATGTACACATTATCGGCATGATGGAACACATCGAGCCTGCCGGCATCCACTCAGGTGATTCATTTGCCGTGTTGCCACCGTTCGACCTGTCGGATAGCGCCATCGCCCAGATGGAAGAATATACCGTAAAAATTGCCAAGGCGTTAAATGTACTTGGATTGTTAAACATCCAGTTTGCCATAAAAAACGACAAGGTTTATGTGATCGAGGCCAATCCGCGGGCATCGCGTACGGTACCTTTCATTGCAAAAGCTTATGATGTTCCGTACATCAACATTGCTGCCAAATGTATGCTGGGCGTAAATAAGCTGAAAGATTTTACTATCGAGCGCAAACTTTGGGGTTATGCAATCAAAGAACCGGTATTCTCTTTCGATAAATTCCACGAGGTAAATAAAGAGCTTGGTCCCGAGATGAAATCAACCGGCGAGGCTATCCGCTTTATCCCTAACCTGCAGGATCCTTATTTCAGGCACCTGTATAAGGAAAAATCGATGTATTTGAGCCGTTAGGAAGCTCAAAGCGTAAAGACCAAAGCTTTTTTGCTTTCTGCTTTAGGCTTTTTGCTTGTTAATATTTGTTAAATTTGCGCAATCAAGCAATATTAAGGCTATAATTGCAGTTGAATACATTCATCGCATAGTGGTATGATTAAAAAAATTTACTCCTTTATCTGTTTATCCGCATGAAAATCCCCTACTTACGTCATATTTTATTTTTTGCATTTCTTTCATCTTTTATATTACTGAATACGGGATGCTCAAAAAAAAAGCTCAACTACCGTAAATGCTAATATCCCTTTGGTTACTACTACAGGCGTTATTATAGGTGTTACTGCAACCACAGCGCAAAGCGGCGGTATATTGGTAAACGCCGAAAATGGAACTGTCACTGTTAGCGGAGTTTGCTATAGTTCAACCAATACTGTACCTACAACCGCCGACAGTAAAACAACCGATTCGCTGAAAGACACCGGTTCGTCATTAAAATCTTTTACAAGCAACCTTACCGGCTTAACTGCAAATACCACTTATTATTTAAGGGCGTATTGCACTAACGAAGCTGGTGTTGGTTACGGTGGCGTACTAACCTTTAAAACTACCGGCAATACAATGGTAACGGCAACGGTTTCAACATTTGCCGGTACCGGTACACAGGGATATCTTGATGGGCCTTTAACAAGCGCCATGTTTAATAATCCACAGGGTGTAACAGTTGATGCAAGCGGCAATTTATATGTTTCCGACTCATTTAACGACGTGATCAGGAAGCTGACATCCGCAGGAACATCTACCATAGCAGGTAATCAAATTATTGGTTTTGTTAACGGGTCGGCACTTAATGCCGAATTTTATGCACCCAACGGCCAGGCGTTTGACGCACAAGGCAATTTATACGTTGCCGATTTTGGCAACAATGTGATCCGTAAAATAACCCCCGCAGGTGTGGTGAGCACCTACGCCGGTACAGGCGTTGCAGGCTACCGCAACGGGGCCAAAGATTCAGCAAATTATCACGGATCAACAGACTCATTAGCGGTATTTAATAACCCCGAAGGTGTTGCTGTTGATGCAGCAGGTAACGTTTATGTAGCCGACAGGGGTAATAATGTGATCCGCGAGATTTTAACAACCGGCCGCACCAAAACGGTTGCCGGCAATAGGGTTAAAGGCTTTATTGATGCTACAGATGCTGCGGCTTTCTTTGACAATCCAACAGGCGTAGCGGTTGACAGCAAAGGCAATTTGTATGTAACCGACCAGGGCAATTCGGCATTACGGAAAATTACTTCGGCAGGCGTTGTTACCACGCTCGCCGGCAATCCGGTTCAAACAGCGTTGCTTAACTTTCCGTCAGCCATCACCATTGATGCAAACGGCAACCTGTTTATGGCTGATGAAGGCGGCAGGATAATGGAATACAATTCAGCGGGTGTTTTATACTACCTTGCCGGTGCGCTGAATTCATCCGGTTTTGTAAACGGCGACGGAAGTACTGCGAGATTTAATTACCCACAGGGTATAGCTGTTGATGCCAGCGGCAATATTTACGTGGCCGACCAGTATAACAACTGCATCCGCCAGATAACCCTCACCACCAGCAATGTTGCTGCGGTACGAAAAAATAAGGTAACGATAAGATAATCAGTAGCCAGTTATAAGGCCCCTAACTTATTTAAAGCGTAAAATAGCCCGGTGCAATGTAAAGCCTGGGCTATTTTATTATCCAGCAGTAATTGTTTTACCTGCGGGATAGTAAACGTCTCCACAATGATCTCTTCCTGTTCATCCAAATGCTGTTCCTGCACTTTTTTACCGCCTCTGGCTAAAAAGCAATAGGTTTGGTTATCGGCGGTGGATGGATTACCATAGATGGTGCAAAGCGGTTCAAAATCGTCAAATAAATAACCGGTTTCTTCCAGCAGTTCCCGGCGCAGGCCTTGTTCCGGCGTTTCACCCTCATCAATCACCCCTCCGGGTATCTCCAGCGATACAATGCCGGCGGCATGGCGGTACTGATGTACCATTAAAATTTTATTGTCTTCGGTTATGGCAACTGCGTTTACCCAGTTGCTGTATTCCAATACGTAGTAATCTTCAACAATATGGCCGTTGGGCATTTCGCACCTGTCGGACCGTAAAGTAGCCCAGGGGCCTTTATGAATATAATGGGAGGAAAGTTTTTTCCAGGTAAGATTTTTATTGTCCATAGTCGATGGTCGATAGACCAAGGCAAAAATGGCTAAAAAAGCCCGAAAAAAAAAGACCACAGCAATTACCGTGGCCTTAAATAGCTTCAACCATGGACTATGGTCCATCGTCTATGGACTTTATTACGACTTCCTCAGCGTATTCACATTTACATGCGGCCACAGGATATCGCCCTCCAATTTAAATTTCTTGATAAAATTCAGATCGGTTTGCTGCGAATATTGCAGTTGTTTAAAGGTTAGGTCGCCCAATACTACGTCCTCAATCCAAAACGTTGACTGGAACCTTGAAGGATCCACATATTTTTCAACAAAAGGGATGTTGGCGATGTTGCCGCCTTTATTGGCTGTATCTACCGTTATGGTAGTTACATTGGTGATGGTTTGAATTGCGGCCGTATCTGCCAGGGTTTTGTTTACATCTGCCGGCGCAAATTTTCCGGTAAATTCATTTTTTGTGTACTGATCGATATAGCCGTATTGCGGAGGCAGCCCGGCTGGTTCGGGAATAGCGGTAATAGTGGGAAAAACGGGTATTCCCGTTGATACGTCAGCATTTCCAAGTGCTATTACTACGTCGCCATGCGGGATAGCCGACATCCGGGCAATAGAAAACGGCCTGGCGATATTCGATTCAACTACCGGGCCGTCTGGCTGTGCCTCTACATCGGCCATGTTTAGCCACATGCCATTTTCTACGTGCAGGATACCATTAGGATACTTCATGTCATTTATGGTAAGCTCGTACAGCAGGCCGGTGATAAATTGCTGTGTTAACCCGCCACGGTTTGGCACGGGAGCGGTGATGGGTGTAAAGGTGATGGTTTCCGAATATTGCTGGATCAGCACGGTAAATGTAGGGAGTCCACTCTTCATCGAAGGCACCGCGATCAGGTTCCATCCGGAGTTGCCGGTCCAGGTTCCTTCAAGATCTGCCAGGGGGCCTAATTTGCTTGCTACTTCTTCGGGCGAACCGCCAAGTCTTACAAATCCTTTTAATAATGCATCGTTGTTTGCTTCCATTTTGTGATAATTTTTTAGGTGAATAATCACGCTAAAGCTAAACCAAAATAAAGGAGGAAGCAAGTTTTT
>Ga0206955_1249_pt1 | contig 13073 bp, 15 predicted proteins | sample Alteio_BWOrgHeat_34_FD_153247 | JGI IMG/M metagenome (GOLD analysis project Ga0206955, IMG submission 153247) | Enriched cells from forest soil in Barre Woods Harvard Forest LTER site, Petersham, Massachusetts, United States -... | ecosystem: Environmental > Terrestrial > Soil > Temperate forest >...
ATTCTTGGCCCCGTTCACTGCCACTGTTGCCACCGGGATGCCGTCAGGCATCTGGACGATGGATAATAATGAGTCCAAACCGTCCAATGAATTGGACGACTTGACCGGCACACCAATCACCGGCAAGGTCGTGATAGACGCAACCATTCCCGGTAAATGAGCAGCCCCTCCGGCACCGGCGATGATGACCTTCAGGCCCCGCTTCTGGGCTTTCGAAGCATAATCGTACATGCGTTTAGGGGTTCGGTGGGCGGAGACCACGGTCACCTCGTGAGGTATAGAAAATTCATCTAAAATATCAGCGGCATGCCCCATGATATTCAAATCCGACTGGCTGCCCATGATAATGCCGACCAATGTTTTTTTCATCTTATGACCTTATTTTAATCAACTCTTTGACGCGAAGTGCCCGCTCCAGGGCTTTATTAATATCAGCGTCAACAATCGTGGCATGACCCATTTTACGGAAAGGTTTTGTTTTAGTCTTGCCGTATAAATGGATGTACACGCCGCCTAATTGCAAAGCCTGGGCTATTCCCTGATAAACCGGCTTTCCTTGAGCTTTTTCATCACCCAGCAAATTCACCATCACCGAAGGCAAGGTCATATCCGTCAACCCCAAGGGCAGCCCCATGACCGCACGCAGGTGTTGTTCAAATTGAGAGGTCAGCGCCCCTTCGATGGTGTGATGCCCGCTGTTATGCACGCGCGGGGCTATTTCATTAACCAGCACTTGGGCATCACGGGTCACAAACATCTCCACGGCCAGGACTCCTACTAAGTTTAACTGATGAAGGATACGTAACGCAATAGTAACCGCTTTTTTCTCAACATCGGCAGAAATATCAGCCGGGCAGCGTAGAAACTCAACCAAATTTTTTAAAGGATGGAAAACCATTTCCACTGCCCGGTAAACAGCCACTTCCCCGTCAGCATTACGCGCCACAACAATAGAAATTTCCTTGTCAAAATCAACATACTTTTCAAGGACACTGGGCTCATTAAAAGCATCCGGAATATCACCCTCATCTTTTAATTTGAAAACGCCCTTACCGTCATAGCCGGCCTTACAAGTCTTTTGCACTGCCGGAAAAAATTCCGTGCAGGCTTTCAGCGCCAGGCGGTTAGGTACGATCTGAAAATCTGCCGTAGGAATGCCGTGCCGGCGATAAAATTCTTTTTGACGCCCCTTATCCTGGACTAATTCAATGATATCCGGATCAGGAAATATGGACAGGCCTTCGCTTTTAAGTTTTTTAAGCGCCTCTACGTTAATATGCTCATACTCAAAGGTCAACACATCCACTTTTTTACCAAAGGCATAAACATCATCAAAGTTCATGGCATCGCCCTGGGTAAATTCATGGCAAAGATGACGGCAAGGGCAGGCTATATCGTCGTCCATGACAAAACTTTGCACGTCAAAACTGGGAGCTGCCTGTAAAAGCATTCTACCCAGCTGGCCGCCTTTAATAAGTCCGAGTTTTAAATGGTGCTTTAACAATATTCCCTGTTCCTTTCTTTGCGAAGGGTTCTTAAAATCGTACGGTGATATTCCTATGCAAAATAAACGTCGATGGTTTTTACGTTACCTTCGCGGACATCCAAAGCATGAGACTCAGCCAATACCCCGCCGGCAACTTCAATGGCCTTGCGATCAGGATAGGTCAACACGATCTTTTGGGCCTTAACACCCTTGTCCCCAAAGGTATCTTTTAATTTGGGATTGTGATAGGTGACCATTATTTTCGCAAATAATTTAAAACTATACGTATGTGCCGCAAACTTCCCTTCTGCTTTGCGGGTAAATAACCACGACGGCAATAAAGGACTGAAACTTAATGTCAGATGGCCCTGGGACTGCAAGGCAAAGGGCTTAAGTCCCATGTTCATCACCAGCCAGATATGTAAAAACTCGGCAGTGCTGCCCGACAAACGCGCCACAAAACCCTGGCCATGCAAATTTTTGTCTTCATGCGCTGAAGATGCAATGAAAGAAGAATTCTGCAAAATACTGCGGCCATATTGAGATGGATCCAGAAATGGGATCATGGCCTCCTGGATCTCTGTAAAAAATTCTTTCACCAACCCGCTGCGTAAAAGCTCCAGGAAATATTTATATTCCATGTGCAGCCACACGGATTCATTTTCCAGCCATCCGGACGGAAATATACGGGTACGACCGATCTCGTCGGATTCTTTGGATAGGTTCGTATTGACCTTGTACATGCCCAAGGTGCGGTCGAATAGTTTACTTGATCTGACCCCTTTATAAAGAGCATTGGCTTCCATCGAACTTTTCTCAGTCCTTAGGGCGTGGACAAAGCCTTCCAGGAATAATGGTAAATCATGGCGCTTGAAAGCGTGTGGGCGCACATGATGCTCTCCCCGATGTGACTTGTCTAAAAGCTCATGCCCGGTGACTTCATGATAAAAATAAGTGGCAAAAAGCCCGTTATCATATTTAGCTTTTGAGATACCTGCCTCGCATCTTTCTATAATGCCATCCAGGAATTTTTTGATTTCATCAATCGTTAAGGGCTTCTCCTGGCCCTTTATGCCATAACGGATGGTATGACGGAAATGCTCTTTAAGATCATTGGACTTCTGCCAGTATTTCAACGGATCCGCTTCTGTAGATAGGATGTGCGTCAACCCCTGGACAAAATCTGCCAATTCTTCGAATACCATCTCTGTTGTATGATTATCTAATCTTAAATGTTCAATTGCTTCTTTAGTAAAAATAGCAAAACGTTTGACTTCAAAAGTCTCAGAAATCGAAGAACCAAGCAAGCCCGGCAAACCATTGAGCGCGTCATACCAATTAGGCTTATTAGCTTCCATTTCAATGCCGATACCGCTGGGATCCAAGGTAGCCGCTTTATTGGCTAAAAGACAAATTAGTTTAACCAGCAAGCTCGTCGTATAAACAGTACCTGTCCCGCTTGCTCCTCGCAATTTATATCCCTTGGCCTTGGCCTGGACCTCTGTGTCTGTTTCAGCCAACGAATGGTATTGCCGTACTCCTGCGGGGGTCAAAACCAGGCGCGCATCCCTGGGGAGAACGTAAAAATCATTTAAAAAGAAACTAAACACGCGCTTTTCACATAACAGACTTTTAAGTTTTTCCGGATAAAGACCTAAGAAACTCTCCATCAAATCCAGATTATAGGTCCAATGATCACTCCAAAATCCTTCGCCTGGCTCAGCTGATTCATGCTTGGCGCAAAGTCCCAATACACTTGTTAAAAAATCGTCCGCCTGTCCTTTGATCGGAACTTCACGCATGACCAATTTCAACAAATCCCCAGGCATAAAACCTTTTTTAAGGATTTCTTTGAGCCTGTCTGCTCCCTTCACAATACCAAATTCTTTTAAAATACCCTGGATATCCCCTTCATCTTTAATGACAAAAATAGCTCCCTTGACGATCAAAGGATTATATCCATCGGCCTGGATCAGATTCAAGAAATTAACAAGACTGCTTTCCTGGACATCTTTGTTAAACCAAATGTCGTTGCGGCGGTTCTGGTTAACATCACGGTAATTTCCGTTTCCCTGGGAGAGAAAGGTGGGGCTAAGCATAAAGAAATTATAATCACGTTCCAGATCCCCATGCTTACGGCTATAAACATTAAAAGATACCGGCCCTTCAGCTGTCTGCAGTGATATGGGAAGTCCGCCGCGCAAAATATTATCCAGGAAAGTCTGTCCGCAATACTGGTTAAATTCATTGGAAGCACTGTGAGTAAAACAGTAGTCCTTGATGTCATCAATGATCCGGCGGTTGAGTTTGGCCTTATTTTCAATAAATCCGGATCCCGTGGATTTCTTAACCACGCTTTTTAACTCAGCCAAATCATGGGCAAAACCCGCGATGGCCGTAAAGCCATGTTTCTTTCCGGAAGGCAAAACAAAATGGGAAACGCTCATGGCCGATGGTGTACGATTGGCTGTTTCCTGGTGAACGGGTGCTAAAAAATTCTTTTGTTTTAAGAAATTTTCAGGTACCAAAAAATCGCTGGCATGACCAAAAACACATGAAGCCTCGACAATAATATCCAGAAGCTTACGGGAGCCTGCATCAAAGGCAAAATAAAAATTCCCCTCATTGATGGGTGTCACCTGCGGGGTATCTGCCACTTCTACTTTTAACTGATAAAAAGGGGCCTTGTTTTTAATGTTGTGCACTGTCATCCAGGCCTCGACCGTGCGGCTCATATTTTTACTAAGCCAGTCTTTAAGGCCATAAGGATTAATGACAGGCAGCCCATCCACGCATTGGATGTTTAATGGCTTGCGGCCGGTATTTTCTATGGTCACCTGACGCACCAGTCCGGCAAAAGGCTCTTGAGGCATGGTGAAATAATTGACAGTGACCTTCAATCCCAATGTTGTATTTATTTCTTCAATGGTCAGATCGTGGGCAGTGATCAGCATGCGCTGATGAATTTTATATTCAGAAGCAAGACTGTTGGCAAAAGGTTCATAAAATTGTTGGTTCTTGCCATTGCTGATTTTTAAAAAAGTCCTGAAACCCTGGGTCGAAGATAAACGGTAGGCTTTGTTGGCCGGCTGGAATTCCAAAATGGCCTTGTCCTTGGATTCAATGCCAAATGAACTTAACCCCTGGCCGCGGTTGACATAAAACGCCCACATCGGGATCCCGTATAATCCGGAAACACCCGGGAAGAAATCCGCAAATAATTTAGCATGCTGATAATCTTCAATGACAAAAGCACCGTTGTCATCTAAATAATACGGCTTATTCATTCACAACCCTTTGATGGGCCCTTCCGGGCTCTTTAAATTGACGGAATAAATTATAATAACCCGATAATTTAAACCATAAAATCAACCCGGAATACTCGTCATCCGTATTGTTTATATGGATACGTTTAAGTTCGTACAAATCCACATTAAACCTGTCCTTGCCTCGATTGGTCGACGCAGCAGCCTTGTATCCCGCTTCTTTGACCAAACGTTTGACGTCATCGGTAAACCCGCCGGTAGGATAGGCAAAATAATTAATGCTGTGCCCTAAATGGTCTTCGATTATTTTTTTACTGCCTGCTATCTCATCCTGGGCCTGCGCCAAATTTAATTTGGGTAAATAAGCATGATGCCGGGTGTGTGCTCCGGCTAAGAAATTATACTTTTCCATTTCTTTGACCTGGTCCCATGTCAAATAATCAGGAGTGCCTACTTTATCTGAAATCAGAAATTCCATCGCCGGAAAGCCGTACTTTTTTAAAATAGGAAAGGCATATTGATAATTGTCTTCATACCCGTCATCGAAATGCAGGACAACGGTATTGCGGGAAAATTGATGGCCTGCCTTGATCCCTTCCACCAGATCATCAAAGCTGATGACTTCAAATCCATGGCGCTTCATAAAAGCCATTTGATACTCAAAAGACTTTCCACTGACGGTATTAAGACGCCATTTCCCGGAAGGGATGCCCACGTGATGATAGGTCAAAATAGGAACAACATAGCGGTCTCGTAACCAAAATGTATAACCTATAGTTCCAATAATCAATACCGTAACTAAGATCAAAGAAAAATTTTTAAAAATCCGCATACAACCTTATTGTTTAGATAAACGTTCTTTGACAAGAGCGCCAACCGTTTGATTATCTGCCTGGCCGGCAGTACGGGCCAGAACTTCTTTCATGACCCTGCCCATATCTTTGATAGAAGTTGCCCCGCTGGATAGAAGCACTTCTTCAACGATATTTTTCAATTTTTCCGCGGACATTTCAACAGGAAGGTAGTTTCTTAAAACAACCAATTCTTTCTCTTCCTTTTCAGCCAAATCAATGCGATTTCCGCTTCTAAATTGGGTGATCGAATCCAAACGTTGCTTGACCTGCTTTTTAATCACACTGATGACTTCTTCATCAGGGACAACTTCCAAGCGTTTATCCACCTTGACATTCTTGATCTGTGCGCGTAAGAAACTCAACACAGACGAAGTAAAAGAATCCCTGGCTTTCATCGCCGACACATAATCCTGATTTATCTTATCTTCTAACGGCATACGCCCTCCCAAATTAATTTTTAGTCTTAGTATATTAACGATTTTATAACGGTATTTCAATAAAAAAGGGACGTATGATTTCCTTCCATACGTCCCTTAAGCATTATTTAACAAATTGAAATTATTGCACAATTTTGACATCAATGGCAAATGATTTTTTAGTGCCATTAGGGTTCTGTACCTTGCCATTACGTACAACGAAACCGCTGTTGCCGTTTAATTGAGCCAAGTGGTCTTTTTCTTTTTGGGCTGCGATTTTGGCAAAATAGGCTTCCTGTTTTAAATAACGCATGTGACTTTTGACCAGTCTGATCTTATCCTGGAACAATACAATCAATGATTGTCCTTCTTGAGGATTTGAAAATTGAGCTTCAAAGGCACGTAACTGGACCTTTAAGTCAGCTAACTGAGAACTGACCTGGGTATCTTTCTCTTTAAGCGTCTGTATCTTGGTCTGTAATTCGTTGATATTCTGGACATTTTCCGTAGAACGCAAATTATCCAAACCCTGCAATTCCTGTTTTAACTTAGTATTTTCTTCCTGGGCTGAGACAAGCATTCCCTGGGTCTGGGTAAGCATACCTTTTGTCGTGGCTAAATCGGTGGTTACCTGGTCTAACTGGCGGTTGACCTCTTCAAGTTTGCGGGTGGTCTCATCCAATTCAATTTTGGTTTCTTTATATTTCCCGACATAGACCCTGTAATTGGCCGTTGCCTGAGTACTGGCCGTTAACGCCAGGTCCGTTGATGTTGAAAGGACATTGGAATTTTGCCGCTGTAAATTAAGGACATAGACAGTCAACGCAATCATAACTAAAGAAAGGATAATACCGACTATTCTTTTTAAATGACTATTGGGGCGTTGAGTCCCCGTGGTTGGTTCAAGCTTGGATTCCTGTTGATTTAAAACTGTCTCTGCCACTTCGTTACCTCCTACAGATTAATAAGCCAAATTACCTAATATTTTTACATCTGACGCTGCACTTAACTCATTGACCTTCATTTCAAGCCATTGTTGAAAATCTTTATCTGGTTTGTCCGCTGAAAACTGTATCCCGCATTGCAAACGCTCCTGCGGCGTATTGATACGTCGAAACCAGACAATCTTGCCTTTTTTAGCAGCAAACGGCAAATCCACCGGTCCTGCTTCTATCGACAAATAGCAATTGTCAGTGGGCCTAAACATCCGGTCAGTCTGCAATAGAAGGCCGGAAGTGGAAATATTGACAACTGTCCCTTCACCTGAAACATCTTGATCTGCGACCTTCCAGGCAACATCTATAAACTCCCTTAAACGAAAATGACGTCTGTTTTCAAACATAAGTGGTTTATTCTAACCGTAGAATCCCAAAAGGGCAAGAAAAATCAAACAGCCTGCCTTTTGGGCTGATTTACCTAAAATGGACAAAAATCCTGCCGAAATTCTTGTCATCTTTCTCAATGCGATGATAAAGGGCCTTAATATGTTTCTGTTCCAGGAATCTTAACACATGTTTCTTTAATTGCCCGCTTCCCTTGCCTGGAATAATTTCAACTAATGAAATCCCCTTATCTACCGCTTCCTGGATCACCCGATTAAGCTCGGAGTCAATGGAAGATCCGCGGTTAAAAATATCATGTAAATCTAATTTAAGTTTAGCCATTATAGGATTCCTTTAATTATTTGAGCCATATCTTGGGCCTTATCTTCCAAATGAAAAAGATACGATGTTTTTCCTTGTGCGTCAATCAAATAAAGATAGTCGGTGTGATCGAACATGTACCCCAAGGCCGAGGAATTGGTGTCCACTTTCTCATAGGTGGCCTTATAGCGATCAACCACCGCGTCTATTTCCTGTTTTGTCCCGGTCAGCCCCAAGGCGTTGATATTAAAATATTGCAGGTACTCCTTGAGCTTGGGAGGCGTATCACGCTGCGGGTCAATCGTGATAAACAACGTTAACATTTTCTTCCGCATCTGTTCACCCAAAAGTGCATACACACGGGCTAATTTTGAAAGCGTGGTGGGACACTCATCCGGACAAGATGTATACCCAAAAAACAACAGGATAATTTGCCCCCGGTGGTCTTTTAAATGGAAAACTTGTCCATCCTGGTCATGAAGAGTAAAATCCCTTTGAGGATTAATCACCCCGTAATCCGTGCCCGCAGGCTTGCTCTCCTGTTTTTCACACCCTGACCAGGCAATGCAAAACCCCAGAAATAATATTGCTGAAATAACTCTCATATACCCGTCAACTTCCGGTTGAAACTTGGGCGTTGACTATTGTACTTCCCCCATCCTGAAAACGAAGCGTAATGGGGACAATATCACCTTTGTTAAGCGGTTTTTTAAGATCAATGAGCATGATATGAAAACCACCTGGTTGTAATGTTACCTTGCCTAAGGCTGGAATATGTACATTAGGGCTCATCGCCATATGCATCATCCCGTTCATATCACTCATCTGATGGATCTCGGTCGCACCGGCAATTTCACTCGAAGCTGATATTAAAACAGTCTCTTTGTTTGAATTATTAGTAATAGTCATGTACGCCGCTGTCGTTGTTTGAGAAGGCGGCATGGCCTGTACCCAGGCATTACTGACAAAAATGTTTTTACTTAAATCATTGGCATGAGCATAAGCCAAAGAAAAAACTACGGTAGCGATAACGAAACATAATAAATTTTTGATTTTCATCAAGGTCTCCTTAAAGATTGCAAGTAATCGATTATTTTGTCTAATTCTTCCGGCGGGATATCTTCAAATGCCGGCATGATGCTGCTATCTTCTTTGATCCCGTATTGAATTGAACGCCTGATGCTGTCCTTGTCCCGGCCATGAAGAAAAGCTTGGGATTCATGAAAATTAGTCGGCGGCGGATTAAATTTCTGGGCATTGATCCCATGGCCGTCGCCATTCCTGCCATGACACAGCGCACAGCCATAAGAAAGATAAAGTTCTTTTCCCTTATCTTCCTTGGCGGCTGTGTCTGCCATGGCCAATCCGCCACTTCCCAGCAGCCAACATAATAAAAATATTAGTTTACTCATCAATTATCCTAAAACATATAGCTGACGCTGACTTTGTAAAGTGCTGATGCCACCAGCTGATTGCCATTCATGTACTGATAAACTGGAAATTCAACATCAGCATACACCATCACTCTTTTAAAATCCAGCTCGAGTCCTGGAGAAAGCAAAACACGCTCATAGCCGCTGTCTGTTGGATGTGCAGCCCAGCCCCTATCCCGGGAGCGATATGAATTTAAGATCTCTGCTACCGGAGTGATTTTTACACCTGCCACTGACCATCCGTTGTAATAGGCCCCCAACGCAGCATCGTTCTCAGTACCGGGAAGATATCCGCCTTGTGTTAAAAAAGGCTGGTCCAAATTATCCTGGATAAAATAGCTGAAGCTGTTGTCTGAGGTTATGGCCCCGCGATGATACGCCCCGAGCAATGCGTCCGTGCTGCCGGTCCCCAATTCAGTGTCCCGGTCGAAGTTCGGGTATGTCCAATCACCGGTCGGTACTTTAAAACCGAAAGTCAGACCCGTTGACATATCCGGCGAGAGGCCGGTATAAATGCCTTGGATGCGCATATCACCCACTGCCGAATGGGAAAAATGCACAATGTCACCGGTATCATCGTCAGTTGTTTTAAAATAACGATGGTCATAAGGCAACTCTATTTGAATGCCCCAACTGCGGTTAAACATGTATTGTGCTCCTGTATTAATGAAGCTGGTTCGGATTCGTTTGTCATCATTATTATCAGTTGATGCCTTAGAACTTTTACTCCAATTATGATTCTGGTCCATAAAATCATACTCCGCAAAAACTGTTCCTCCCTGACCTGAAGGAAACATGGAACTGGTGCCAACGTCAAAAATGCCGCATCCGCAGGCACAAGCCCATGCAGCGCTTGGTATGAAACTAAAAAGAATGAATGTAAGAAATGGTAATATAGAAAATATGTTGCGCATGAATCCATCCTCCTTGTTAGGTATCACTGTCATTCTGAGGCCAAAGGCCGAAGAATCTAAAGGACACCTTAAACTTTGGGGACGTATTCTAATGCTGCGAGGTAAGGACTTTTGTAGGAAAGAAACTGATTGTCGAAGAGGGATGTTAATTGTAAATTCAAAGCAACAGCTGGCTTGGCTGAAACAAAATAATTGCCGCCGCCCGAAGAATTTTCTTTATTTGACGACGTTCCTGTTTTGTACGCTAACCCGTGTTCAATGGCTTTATCCGCTATCTTCAAAACCAAAGCATGGCACATGCACATAGCCCTCTGCCCGTCGCAGGCAAGTTTTTCTGCAGAAGGCTTTATAAAAACACCCAAAGGCAGTATCCAGAGAATGAAACTAGTGACTAAAAAGAAAGCTAATGATTTTTTCATCTCAACGGCTGTTAATTGCGCTGGTTAAAAAATTCCCATGAATTTCTTTTTTTCCGGCTCCCATCCATCAGCTTTGATGCGGTACAGCCCGACAAATTCACCATCTTCAAATTTCGGACCTACTTCCATCGTACCATAAATCGTGATCGGTTCATCAAATTGATCATCTTTTATATCGAAACCTTTGGGGTTCACGGTATTACCGATCATCCATTGATCATAACCCAACATCGCACAAAATAAACAGGACACCAGTTCATCAGCAAATAAAAATTCTTTGATAGTCTGTCCTTCGCTATTGGCTAAAGGAATGACAAAGCCTTTGATAGCCACCTTCTGACCATTCAAAGCCTGTATCTGCGGCGGGATGGGCATGGGCTTTTTAGTTCCCTTGGTGATATTACCGTCCGGATGTTCCACATCTACCGGAGGCATGTAATTAAAATAAAGATCTTCAAAAGAAACGACCTTATAGTCGATATTATTCCTGACGAAATTTAAAGGTTTCGCCCCTAGCCTGGATGGATTCGGCTGGCTCTGGGTCCACGCCGGGTGCGCCGCCCAAAGAATGCAGGTGCATAAAAATACCCAACGCAAAAATCTCATTTTTTTGATTATTTTTATCATGGCTACCTTTGAAAAAATTTATAAACCCAGGCCACGGCAAAAATCAAGGCAGCAAACATCACGATCGAGGCACCGGATGCTGAACCAAAATAATACGAGAGATAAATCCCTCCTACCGCGGATAAAACTGCAAAAATACAGGACAGCGCCATCATCCGCCCTAAACGGTCTGTCAAAAGCCTTGCCGCTGCCACCGGAATGACTAATAGGGCGTTCGTCAATACAGTCCCCACGGCCTGGATACCGACAACAACGGTGAAAGATAAAAACAATAATATTCCGTAGTGCATGACCTTGACTGGCATGCCGATGGTTTTGGCATAGTTAGGGTCCACTGAGAATAATTTTAGTTCCTTATAAAATAAAAATAAAGCAATAAGTGAAACAGCCGCAATCAGCATGATCAAATGCAAATCCCCGTCTGTAATCCCTAAGATATTACCAAAAAGCATTGAAAATAAATCCCTGAAAGATTTGGTGGTGCTGATCAACAAAATACCAAAAGCAAACATGATATTAGGGATCATGCCCACCAGAGTATCTTCATAAACCGATTCATCACGGGCTAAAAATCCAATACCTAAAGCTGTCAAAACCGTTGCGATCAATGCTCCGCCAAAAAGACTTCCCCCCATCAGATACGCAATGACCAGCCCCGGCAAAGCGCTATGCGTTAAGGCATGGCCCACCACCGCCATGCGTCTGAGCACCACAAAAGTCCCCAAGGCCGCACAAAGCACACCGATGATCACAGCGGCGACAATCGCACGCTGAATAAACACATACTGTAAGGGATCAGTTAAATAATGCATAAATTTGTTTGATTAGGCGCAATCACAATTGTCGTGATTTGACTCTCCGTGATGTTCAACACCGCTGATTTTCTTGCCGTCTTTTAAATAAATGGCTTTATCATAACGGCCTTCTTCCTGGTCATAATAATGTGTCGCTACAATAACTGTTTTTCCCTGGGATTTAATTTTATGTAATACGTCTGCCACGGTCTGGCGGGTACTTACATCAACAGCGTTAAGCGGCTCATCGAGCAATAGCAAATCCGCATTTTGAGCCAAGGCACGAGCGATCAAGACCCTCTGCTGCTGGCCGCCGGAAAGTTTACTGATCTGCCGATGAATCAAATCCAAAACATTCATTTCTTTAAGGGCATGACGGGCAATTTCAATGTCCCGTTTCTGAGGCCTGTTAAACCAGCCCAAATAAACATACCTGCCCATCACCACCAAATCCAAAACGCTGATGGGAAAATGCCAATCAATTTCACTGCGCTGGGGCAAATAAACCACCCTGTGATGGCATGCACCTAAAGGATGGCCGAACACTTGGATGCTTCCTGAACGAACAGGTAAAAGTCCGGAAATAGCCTTAAATAACGTTGATTTCCCAGCACCATTGGGTCCAACCAAGGCGACACTCGATCCTGCCGGAACACTGATAGCAAAATCTTTGAGAGCGAGTTTATCCTCTGAAGAATAAGAAACTCCAAGCCCTTGTATTTCCAAAGCAGGGGCTTTTGGGTCAGGATTGCTGTGGCGGTGCTGGCAATAGGGGAATTTCATTTGAATATGATAACATTGGTTAATCACTTTTCCAATCTAAACCTGATGGGAACTGTGACTGTAGACTCAACAGGGATATTACCAACGCTCCCTGGCTGGAATTTCCAGTGGCTAACCGCTTTAAAAGCAGCCTGATCAAGTAAACGATATCCACAACTCTGTATAATTCCGACCTTGACCGGATCTCCGGCTCTATCCACATCAACAGAAAGCATAACAATGCCTTCCTGCCTCATCTGTTTGGCAAGTTCAGGATATTCAGGGGAAGGATTCTGAAAATAATCAGGACTCGCCTTTATCGTTACACCCGATCTGGAATGCACCGCATTTCTTGTTCTATTTATTTTTTGCGGAGCTTCAATCAATTTGTCTCTGTCACCGGTAGATTGGTCTTTCTGTACATCAGCTCCAGGATCTTTTATCTCTTCAAAACTTACT
>Ga0206955_1250_pt1 | contig 12994 bp, 8 predicted proteins | sample Alteio_BWOrgHeat_34_FD_153247 | JGI IMG/M metagenome (GOLD analysis project Ga0206955, IMG submission 153247) | Enriched cells from forest soil in Barre Woods Harvard Forest LTER site, Petersham, Massachusetts, United States -... | ecosystem: Environmental > Terrestrial > Soil > Temperate forest > O...
CACCTGGCTGCATTTCAAAGCGAGCCCAATCAATGCTGCGGCCATCCAGACGCGGCGGCGTTCCGGTCTTTAACCGGCATCCGCGCAATCCCAGCAGTTTGAGTGATTCACCCAGCAGTTGCGATGGCGGCTCTCCACTCCGCCCCGCAGGATACGTCTGCTCGCCGCAGTGAATCAGGCCATTGAGAAATGTTCCTGTGGTGATGATGACAGCTTGGGCGCCTACTGTGCGTCCATCGCGAAGCTTTATTCCTGTCGTAACTCGTGTGGCACCGTCGCCCATGGCGGTGCTTTCTTCTTCCAGAATCAATTCTGCTACTTCCGCCTGCTTGATAAACAAATTGGGCTGCGTTTCCAGGACCTCGCGCATCTTCAAGCGATATTGCTGTTTATCGCACTGCGCTCTGGGTGACCACACCGCGGGTCCGCGTGAAGTATTGAGTAAACGAAACTGAATTCCTACGGCATCGGTGACTTCGCCCATGATCCCGCCCAGCGCATCCACTTCGCGGACGAGGTGACCTTTGGCAATTCCGCCCACGGCCGGATTGCACGACATCTGGGCGATCAGGTCCACGTTCAGCGTAAAAAGGGCCGTCTTCAACCCCATGCGTGCCGCTGCCATGGCGGCTTCACAACCGGCGTGCCCGGCTCCTACCACTACAACGTCATATTGTTCAGTAAAGGACTGCATGCGTTATCAATATTTTACAGGGGAAGACACTAAAATAGCTGGCTCAAGCTGCCGTAAATACCCAACCGACTTTGCCTGGAACATTAGAACCATTAATTACCAAAGTCGCATCAAATTGTTACCTTGGTCACCTTTTTATTGTCCTAAAGGTCAGCTACCTTCATAGGCAGAAGCTACCCTCACAATTTACTGGCTGGGCACAATACTCCCGCGCAGACGTGCCCCAGGAAACGGACTCAAGTATGTCAAAACGAGGTACGCTTCGCAGGAAGGTAGTGCTTCCTGTCACCATCATCCGGCGCAACGGAGAAGAGAAGCAGCTCGCGCATACTCTTGATATTACAGGTATTTCCGCCCGCCTGGGTGGGCTGGGACTGCTGCTTGATCCTGGTGAAATCATTGAACTCCAGCGTGGCGGAGTCAAAGCAAAATTTCAGGTGCATTGGGTAGGTGAGCCAACCAGCACGTTGGCAGGGCAGGCCGGCATCCGCGGTGTTGATCCCAATAAATCAATCTGGGGTATTCAACTGCCGGCAGATGAGCCGGATATTATTCCGGTAAAACACAAGCTTTACGTGGGAGATGCGGCGAGCCAGCCGGCAGCCGTTGAACCGGAACAGCACGCACAATATGCATGCAGCGGCCTGGTCATGCTAAGAACTCCCGGATCCAACTATCCCATGAGGGTCCATCTTAAGACCATTCATGTTGGCGGCCTTTACGTAGAGACGCTGACAGCCCTGCCTCTGAATACTGTTGTGGCGATTGAGGCGAATGTGGAAGGCATTCAATTTGAAATTGCGGGAGCGGTCACCAGCAGTGTTCCACGAGTTGGTATGGACCTGGCGTTTCACAAAGTCTCTCCAGAAAACAAACGCAAAATCCTGCAGGTGCTGCAAAAACTAAAACAGAAAGTATGGGACGAGCAACAGGTTCCTTGTCCTCCCCTTCAAGCTATTTCGTTTTCTCCAGGGCAAAACGTTGTAGAGATCACGCCTCACGCTGAGAAGTTGAGGCATTCTTATCGCGCCTTTGTCGATGTCTGTGAAAATTTAGCGGCCGATTTTGAAGATTGGAAGGCAGAGCGCTCTGCCGACGAGCTGGCCGCACTTCAAAAAGCCGTAACAGAGCTCCACAGAAAACTTTCATTGATGATCGAACCGGAAGAACCGGGATACGTAACCCTTAACGTCTCATCCGGCGAATTCTGATTCTCAATTAACGCTCAGACCGGTTCGCTACGCTTGCGATTGCGGCAATGAGCTTCTTTCCATCCACCGGCTTGGTAATGTATGCATCCATCCCAGCTTCCAGGCAGCGCTCACGATCCCCGCTCATTGCGTGGGCAGTCATGGCGATAATCGGCAGATGTTTCTGCGTGCTGCGCTCCTGCTGGCGAATGGTGCTGGTCGCTTCAAATCCGTCCATGTCGGGCATCTGGACGTCCATGAGCACCAAATCAAAATGCTGCTGTTCCAGCGCTTTCAGGGCTTCTTTTCCACTGCCAACCACCACGGCAGAATGACCCTGCTTCGCCACCAGATGCGTGGCCAGCTTTGAGTTGATGGCGTTGTCCTCAGCAATCAGGATATGCAGTTTCTTTTGCTCGCCGTTATTCTCTTGCGGCTCAAGGTGTTTACGATTGCCGGCCTCTTGCAGGCTGAGGTCATCTGCCACGCCAAAGCGCGCCGTAAAGTGAAATGTGCTTCCTTTTCCCAATTCACTCTCAAGCCAGATTTGGCCTCCCATAAGCGCTACCAATTGTGACGCAATAGCAAGCCCCAGGCCAGTTCCGCCGTATTGTCGGGTAGAAGAGCTGTCCGCCTGCACAAAAGCGTCGAAGATTGATCTCTGTTTTTCCGCTGCAATGCCGATTCCTGTGTCTCTCACACTGAATTGCAGCGTCTTTTCACCGGCTGTGTCCTGAAGATTCTTGACCGTAATTGCGATTTCGCCATGGTCAGTGAACTTGATGGCATTGCCGACAAGGTTCATCAGCACCTGGCGCAAACGTACGGGATCGCCTATCTCAACCGCTGGCAGGTCTGGAGCAAACTGGCAGGTAAGCGATAGACGCTTTTGCTGTGCTTGTATAGAAAGCTCGCGTAAGGTGGTCTTCACCACTTCCTGAACGTGAAAAGGGACTTCCTCCAGCTCGAGTTTGCGGGCCTCAATTTTGGAGAAATCCAGAATGTCATTAATGATGTGCAGCAATGACTCAGCTGAGCTCTTCACTGTGTCAAGATATTCGCGCTGTTCAGCTGTGAGATCGGTTTCCAGCGCCAACTCCGTCATACCGATGACTCCATTCATTGGAGTCCGGATCTCGTGGCTCATATTGGCCAGAAATTCGCTCTTCGCGCGGTTCGCGGCTTCAGCAGCTTCTTTTGCCAGGCGCATCTGGTCTTCCGCCTGCTTCCGCTCGGTAATATCGATGAATGTGCCTTCCACTTCAGGACCATCGGGACCATCCACTAGGCTGCTGTTGGACATTGCCCAGATAATGCGCCCATCTTTGCGGCGCACCAGCGTCTCTTGATTGACAACGGTCTGCCGTTCCTCCAGCCTTTTGTCGGCGGCATCTCTATCGGAAATCTCGGCGAAAATTTCTGCCGACGACCGCCCAATCAGATCCTCGCGTGATTCATATCCCAATATCTTGGCGGCTGCATCGTTGCAATCGATAAAATTTCCCGACTGGCAGCAGCGGAATACGCCGGCCATGTTGCGCTCAAATAGCATGCGGTATTTCTGCTCGGATTGCAGGAGCGCCTCCTGGGCCCGTGTTTGCTCTGTGATATCTGAAAGCAATCCGCTGGCAAGCTTCAATCCCTTGGCAACATGCGTCGCCACGGAGCGCGAATGCGCCCATATCCAGACGCCATCCAGCCGCTGGAGCCTTACCTTCACGTCAAAGGGGCGGCCGGTAGTAAACAATTCCCTGAAGCGGGATTGTGCTTCTTCAACATCATCCGGATGGACCCGCTCAAACCATGCGCCTGTGCCGCGACGATAAAACTCCGCAGGCGAAATGCCCAGCATTTTCTCTACGTTCGGACTGGTAAAGGTGACGCGTTGCTCCTCGTCTACCATCCAGACCACATCTGGAATGTTGTGGATAAAATTGCGGAATCTTTCGTCTGCTTCCTGCAGGGCCTGCTGTGCGGCTTTGAATCGTGTGGTGTCCCGCACAATGGCGGAAACACCAATGACGGTGCCCTGAGAGTTCTTGATAGGGGAATACGCGAGGGCTACATCGATTTTTTGTCCATCTTTGCGGACTCGTTCGCTTTCAAAGCGGATGACTTTTTCTTCAGCGATGACTCTATCGAATATTTCATTGAACTCATCCAGTCGGTCTGACGGCATAAAAACCGCATTGGTTTTGCCCACGACTTCTTCAGAGGCATAACCATAGATGTCCTGTGCGCCCTTGTTCCATCCCAGTACCTTCTTTTCGCGCGACACAGCTACGATAGCGTCCTCTGAAGATTCAACAATCGCGGCCAGTATGGCGCGGGCATCTTCAGCTCGTTTGCGTTCGGTAATGTTTCTCAGGATGGAAGCGACAGCCACCAACCTTCCCTGATTGTCCTTTACAGGCGAAACAGATGCGGAGATTTCAATGCGCCGGCCGGACTTGGTCATCGCGCTGCCGTCAAATGGGGGCACCGTCTCGCCTCGCTGGATGCGATCGACGACCTCCTGCACAATCAGGGTTCTCTCTGGGGCAGCCAGAATCGTTATGTTTTTTCCGATGATCTCTTCTGCCTGATAACCAAACAGGGCTTCTGCTCCACGGTTCCAGCTCATGATCGTGCCGTCCGGCGAACGCCCAATGATGGCGTCATCCGACGAGTCCACAATCGAAGCCAGGAATTTCTGCGCGTCTTCCGCGGCACGCCGCTGAGTCACGTCCTGCTTGATGGCGATATAACCTGTGATGTTTTCAGCCGCATCGCGCAGGGGCGTTATGGTCGTCACTTCCGTGTAAAGTGAACCATCCTTGCGCCGGTTGATCAGTTCACCGCTCCACACATTGCCGGCGCGGATTGTCCGCCACATCTCTTCATGGAAAACGGCGTCATGAAGTCCTGATTTTAGAATGCGGGGATTGTTCCCGATGACCTCTTCCTGGCTATATCCAGTGATGCGCGTGAATGCCGGATTAACGTAGCGGATATTTGCATCGGCGTCCGTAATAACAATCGCTTCCACCGTTTGCTCAATAGCAGCAATCAAGTCAACTTTTTCTATGTCCTCAAACGGCTTTCCGTCGAGGCGAATAGATGCCTGTTTCGGACGCATTTCAGGTGATGATGCACTATCGATATTGAGCTTAATTTCTTCCAAGAATAAGGTCCTTTACGCGCAACTCGGTTTTCCCGTGAACAATGCTTGCAGGCGTTTCGTCTCAATTTTCGATCTTATCTAAGTTAAGAAAGTCTTTAAGTAAAAAGTTTGTATGTTGGCTTTTTGAAACGGATGGTTTCACATGGATTTATCGGCATTAGCTCTGTTGCCGTTAGTACTTTTAACTCCCTGATCTTCTTCAGGACAAAAGGTTTATTTAATGCTGAATGAGTATTCAAGTCCTTTCATTTTTGGCCGATAGAGCTACCAAGGAGTTAAAGCCACAATGTCTTCCAGAAATCGTTCCACCAGGAGCAGCCTGCGCCGCAAAATGGTTCTGCCGGTCACTGTTTACCGGCAAAACGGACAGGATAAGCAACTGGCCCATACCTTGGATTTAACTGAAGTTTCCGCCCGTCTGGGTGGTCTGGTGTCTCTGTTGGAGCCGGGCGAGGTGATTGAGATCCAGCGTGGCGCCGTAAAAGCCAAGTTCCAGGTGTTTTGGATGGGTGCGCCGGGTAGTGCCATGGAAGGCCAGGCTGGCGTCCGGAGCGTTGAGCCGAACAAGAATATCTGGGGCATCAATCTTCCTGCCGATGAAACGGATTCCAAGAATGCTGTTACTCTCCGCAAGGACGAGACGGAAGCTCGCGCAGAGGGCCGTCCGGCAATCGAAAAACGCTGGCACACGCGTTTTGAGTGCAGCGGTGGCGCATCTGTCAGAGCTGAGAGCTCAGGGTTCCCAATCCACGGCCAGGTAAAAGACATCGCCCAGGGCGGCGTTTACGTGGAGACAACAACGCCTCTCGCCACCAATACTGAAGTTTACGTAAAAATGAATATTGAAGGCATCGCGATTGAGTCAGCCGGTGTAATTCGTACCAGCTATCCCATGGTAGGAATGGGCGTCAGCTTCCAGAATATCTCCGCTGAAAATCAGGGTAAGGTGGATCGCATAATCCAGACGCTGCGGGCCAAAGCAAATGCCCCGAAGGCGATTATCGAACAACCTGCTCCTGCTCCCGTTGCGCAGCCTGCAAAATCTGGTCCTGCCGGCTTGCAGCTGGATGCTTATCCGGTTCGCGTCCTGGCGATGGCCTGCCGCACCTTGGCCGCAGATTTCGATCGTTGGAAGAGCCTGCGCTCACCGGCAGAGTTGGATGAACTTCGCCTTGCTCTGGTAGAGCTGCAGCAAAAGCTTTCACCCACGCCGCAGATTGAGCTTCTGGACTTCCTGGCTTCAACCGTGCCGCAGGGTGGTCACGCCTAAAAATTTCCTGTTGCAATCCTTAATCGGCCGTCGAGCTAGCGTGTCTCGGCGGCCTTTTTTTATTTGTATGGGATTTTCTCGAAGTCTATTTTTTATCCAGGCCGCAAGTCTGTCCGGCGTTGTGGACAAAAAAGATCAGGAACAGCAGCAGGAGCCCGATGTTATCCAATTCATTGCCAAAATACCGCCAGGTCGGCACGCCATGCGGAAGTACCCACGTAGACAACAGCAGATTGAACATGAACAAAGCCCCAACAATGGCGAACGGTCGAACCAGGAAGCCCAGCACCATAGAAAGTCCAATCAATAGCTCTGCCACGCCCACCGCGTAGGCAGATGCCACGGGATACTTCAGTGTTTCGCGCAGAAAGGGTTTGTAGGCGCTAATGGCACTTTCCTGCACATAGCCGGTGACATATTTCTCATAACCGCCATGGGCGAACTCATGCCCCATCAGCTTGTACTGCGCAAAAAACAGAAACATAATGCCGATAATAATCCTTGCTACTGCCATCATCACTGACGATGATGAGCCGCCGCTCTTACCTGCCATGCTTTCTCCCTTGTGATTTTTCTTCTGTAATTTATCTGATTATTGCTGCTTGAAAATTTTGCCATCCTTCATCACAAAACTCACGTTTTTCAACACATCCACGTTCGCCAGTGGATCACCTTGCACGGCCACGATGTCTGCAAATGCGCCGGGCGCGATCACACCTATCTCGCCTTTCATGTCGAGCAGATCAGCGGCAGTGGAAGTCGCTGCTTTGATGGCGTCCATAGGCGGCATGCCAAACCTCACCATAAAACCAAACTCCTGCGCAATAGGCTCTGTCCATGGAATGCCGCCCATGTCTGTTCCAAAAGCTATCTTCAAGCCTGCTTTCAACGCTTTCTTAAAAGACTGTTCATGCACGGCTGCACGGGCGCGGTCACGCTGGCCATCAGGAGTATTGGCCGGCGCCCAGTCTGTGTAATAAACAGCAAGCGTGGGAACATACCAGGTTCCGTGTTCTTTCATCTGTGCGACGGCTGAATCATCCAGATCCAGACCGTGTTCTATCGAGTCGCAACCGCCATCGAGCGCTCGATGCAGCCCGATTCCGCTGTAAGCATGGCAAGCGACCTTCTTCTGCTGCCCATGGGCCTCATCAACTACGGCCTTCAGCTCTTCAACGGTGAGCGTTGGTTGCGAAACCAGATGGCCGTCCTTGTCCACCCATGAGCGATGCGTCATGTAAACCTTGATCCAGTCCGCGCCGTTTTCCAATTGCTCGCGTGCGATCTTGCGCAACTCCACCGGCCCATCACCCAGCTGAGCCCCTTTAGGGACCGCGATATCAGGGTTATAGCCTTCCAGCGGATAACCACCCGTGACCGAAATGGCCCGCGTTACCACCAGCATTCGCGGCCCCGGAATAAAGCCATCGTTGATTGCTTCTTTGATTCCTACATCGCCGTAGCCAGCGCCTTCTGTCTCAAGATCGCGCAGAGTCGTGAAGCCTTGCTCCAGCGCGCGCCGGGACGATACCACTGCCCGCGCGGCCCGGTACGACGAAGGATGTTTTAGCAGTTGCACATCGTATCCGCCTTCAGCTGGATCTTCTCCTTGAAGAAAGATATGCGTGTGCGTATCGATCATTCCCGGCATTACCGTGACTCCCGCAGGCAAGTTGATCACAGTTGCGTCAGCGGGAGGCGTGCCACCCTCGCTTACGCTTTCAATCTTGTTGCCTCTGATTACGATCAGCACATTGTGGCGCGGCTGTGCCGCCATGCCGTCAATCAAGCTGGTCGCGCGGATGGCAACCACCTTCTCAGGGGGAGGATTTTTCTGCTGCCCATACTGGGCAAAAGCAGAAGAGAAAGTTGAAATCAATAATGCGGAAACTATCAGGATGCCTTTACGGCTTGGCATGTCGAACTCTCCCGTATGAATTAAGCTCCCTAGAAATACGCTTTGTAAGCTGATTATGCAAACGCTATGCACGCATGCAACGGCAAGAGAACAATATTAATTAACCTCGGAGAACCTTTGATTTTGGCGGCGACTGCTATTGAGAAAATTTGGACCAAAATAAAACAGGGCAGCCTTGAGCTGCCCTGTGAGTTTGAGTGGTAAAAAGTTACGCTGGTGATGGTTTCCCGGGCGCCATTCCAGGAGTTCTGCCGCCCTCTGGCTTCAGCACCTGCTGCACGCCACCATCACTGTCGCCTTTTTGCGGAATCACGCGCGCTGGAAGCTGCTTGCCTTCAAGGATGAGCTTCAGCTCGTTGGCATCGAGCACTTCACGCTCCAGGAGTGCCAGAGCTATGCGAACCATGGCATCACGATTTTCCAGAATGATGGCCTTGGCTTTTTCATAGCCGGTATTCACCAGGCGGCGAACTTCAGAATCGATCTCCCGAGCCGTCTCTTCACTGAAGTCGCGGTGCTGTGAGATTTCGCGTCCCAGGAAGATCTGCTCTTCTTTTTTACCGAAGGTCAGCGGTCCCAGGCTGCTCATGCCCCACTCGCAAACCATCTTGCGCGACATCTCAGTAGCGCGCTCAATGTCATTGCCGGCGCCGGTGGACATCTGGTTAAGGAAGATCTCTTCCGCCAGGCGTCCGCCCATCATCACGGCTATCTGCGTGTTCAGGTAATCCAGCGTGTAGTTGTGTTTGTCAGTTTCCGGCAGCTGCATGGTCACACCCAACGCCATGCCGCGCGGGATGATCGTAACTTTGTGCAGCGGATCAGAAAATGGCATCAGCGCTGCCACAATCGCGTGGCCGGCTTCATGATACGCCGTAACCTTCTTTTCCTCTTCTGTGAGCAGCAGGCTCTTGCGCTCTGCGCCCATCAGGACTTTGTCTTTTGCCAGCTCAAAGTCGTACATCAGGACTGACTTGCGATTGTTGCGGGCTGCGTTCAGCGCCGCTTCATTCACCATATTGGAGAGCTCAGCGCCAGAAAATCCCGGTGTGCCGCGAGCGAGAATGGAGAGATCAACATCATCCGCCAGCGGGCTCTTGCGGGTATGAACACGGAGAATTTCTTCACGTCCGCGAACATCTGGAAGTGGAACCACAACGCGGCGATCAAATCGTCCCGGACGCAGAAGCGCCGGATCCAGCACATCAGGCCGGTTGGTTGCGGCGATCAGGATCACGCCTTCGTTCGACTCAAAGCCGTCCATCTCGACGAGCAACTGGTTAAGCGTCTGCTCGCGCTCGTCGTGTCCGCCGCCCAGGCCAGCACCACGATGGCGGCCCACAGCGTCAATTTCGTCGATAAAGATGATGCAGGGAGCATTCTTTTTGCCCTGCTCAAACAGGTCGCGGACGCGGCTTGCGCCTACGCCAACGAACATCTCAACAAAGTCTGAACCGGAGATGCTGAAGAACGGAACGTTAGCTTCACCAGCCACTGCGCGGGCCAGCAAGGTCTTACCGGTGCCCGGATGGCCAACCAGCAGAACGCCCTTCGGGATGCGTCCGCCAAGTTTCTGGAATTTTTGTGCCTCGCGCAGGAACTCAATGATCTCGCGCAGCTCTTCTTTGGCCTCATCCACGCCAGCCACATCTTTAAATGTGATCTTTTTCTGCTGCATGGAGAGCAGGCGCGCCCGGCTCTTGCCGAAGCTGAGTGCCTTATTGCCGCCGGTCTGCATCTGGCGGATCATCACAAACCAGAGCACGCCCAGCAAAATGAATGGTGAGAATTGAATCAGTGCAACTGACCAGTTCCAGCCCTGGCTGTCTTTAAATGTGGTCTTGGTTTCTTTCTGGTGGTCGTCAAGCGCTTTCAATAGCGCCGGATTGGATGCCGGTACAACTGAGTGATAGATACTGCCATTGCGCAACTTACCCCGGGCCACATTGCCTTCAATTGTTACGTCGGCAACATTCCCCTGATTTAGCTGCGACATGAATTCGGTGTAAGGGATTTCCTGGTCCTTGCCGCCGCCCGTCCCACCTTGAATCATATGCCAGAGAACGAAGGCGACCGCTACGAGCGTTACCCATAAGATCACCGTTTTAAATGTCGAATTCACTGATTGCTCCTAAATTCCCGATCAGACACAAAGCTGACCTTCTTACTTTATCGAAAAATAATCGCATCCATTAAGACGCTATGTAATGAAAAAAGTTCCCCAGCCGTTGTTAAGGAGGGGTACCAACAGCGATTAGATGCTTGACAGCTGGCTCTCGGTCTTAAACTTTCTCACTGTCAAGATTTTATACCCATTGCAACCCCTGTGGGTGCAGTAAAACGCTTAAGAACAGGCAAAGGATTACCCCGGTTCTCCTTGCCCGGCGATATAAGGTAAATTGCGGCCAAAATGGTGGTCTCCCAGCCCATAGCCTACGACAAAACTCTCATTCATAAGAAAACCAAAGTAATCTGGCTGGAGAGATACCCTCCGTCCGGATTGTTTATCTAACAGGACTGCCAGCTTTACATTGGCAGCGCCGCGGCTTACCAGGTTCCGAATCAGGAATTCGCTGGTGATTCCGGATTGAACCAGGGCCTCCACCAGGAGCACATTCTGCCCGCTGACATCCAGCTCAGGACTGAAGAAGATCTCTGTCGTCGTGGAATTAGTGTCTTTGGACTCGGCTTTCACGAACTGACAAATCACATGTAATTCGAGTTCGCGGACCAGGTCGGCCATAAAGATAAAGCCGTTCTCCATTACGCCCACTACATAGACGGTTTTACCCCGATAATCACTGGAGATTTGGCGTGCCATCTCCTGCACGCGGTTCCTGATCTGTTCCGCCGACAGCAGGATTTTTGGATACTCCGTCTGAACGCCGCTCACTCCGGTGCCTCGCCGCTCATTTTTCTCTCCTCAATCAGGATTGCGTTTTCAGAGCTGCCGGCAAACGCGGCCGGTACTGGAAAGCCCCGCATCCACACGATCTGGCCGGCACTTTCAATCACTGGCCATATCTTTCTTTCGGCAAGTGAAAACAGCTGTCCCAGACGGTCTGGCTGCAGCAGCTCTTTTACTTTCTTTGGAGATTGGCTGTGCGCCGGAAAAAATCTGTCACCCGCACGCCAGTTTCTAACCGTAAGCTTTGGTTCCAGCAGGCTAGGGTTCAAAAGCGATGCCGCATTATAGCCTGAAACCTTTTGTTTTCCAGTATTTATTGGGGTTGCACAGATGGTGCATTGGAGCTCCGGAACAGCTATTTCTCCAGGTATTGGCAGTAAATAACTATAGTTTTCCTGAGAATGATCCATTTTTTGGCTGAATTGGATCTCTCTTGAGGTACGAATTACCTCTAATCCACTTGGTAAATCGAGGTTTTTGCCCTGCTTATATTGGTCTAATAGTGTTGTAAGCTGCTGAATATGCTTAAATTCCAGGCTAACGCCGAACTTCTCTGCCATCTCTTGAAAGATCCGCCTTCGCAGCGCTAACGGCAGGTTTCTAAGCGCTGCAATATCCAAAGCCAGCACGCTCTGCGAGCCTCCGCTAGTGCTTCTGCCGCTGCGGCTAGGCTTACCTTCCAAGATTAAGCGCGGTAAAAGGTGGGAAAGCTGGCTGGCCCAATACTCCTCTTCGGCTCGCGCCAACTCGGCAGTGTCCGCCAGAGTCTGTCGGATAGTCGGATTGAATTCCCTTTCCAGTAAAGGCAGAAGAGTATGGCGGACGCGATTCCTTGTATGAACAAGGTCCTGATTCGTGGAATCCTCACGCCATGGCTGATTCAGGCTTTTCAGGTAGGCTTCCACTTCCTGGCGGCTGGTGCTTAAAAGTGGCCTGATCAGGTGCTTTTCAGTATGCATTGGAGCAATGCCAGCCAGTCCCCGCACGCCGGTGCCGCGAAGCATCCGCATCAACACCGTTTCTGCCTGATCATCCAGCGTATGCGCAGTGGCGATGAGGTCAGCTTTCTTTTGCTGGATAAGCTCGGCAAACCATTGCAGGCGCAGATTTCTTGCCGCGGTTTCAATACTCAGTTTGTGAGTTGTCGCGTGGGCCGGTACATCGCCTGAGCCCGAATAAAATTCAAGCCCGTGCTGAGTAGCCAGCTCCTGCACAAATTTTTGATCGCTGTCTGCTTCAGCGCCGCGAATTCCATGATGAAAATGGGCCACTGAGAGCACAATGCCCAGCTCGCTGCGCAAATCCAGCAGGGCCCTGAGAAGCGCGACGGAATCCGCCCCGCCGGAGCAGGCGACTGCCACACGGTCTCCGGGACGAAGTAACCGTTGCTCCCGAATTAATTTCAGCACTTTTTCCATACGGAATTGCGATGCGGACCTGCACTATTGTGGAATAATTGAAGACCTTATGTACAGAAAACCACCTTCAATGTTTCGCCGCACCGTCTACAGCTTTGTCCTGGGCTTTGTGGTTTTTCTGCTTGGTGTCGGCCTGAGGACAATGTTGGACAAGCTGAATGTCGGCGGCTTTATTGCGATTGTGGACGATATTATGACCGCTATCCTAGCTGGCCTTCTGGTCTTTTTCTATGAAAGGCATCAGCACAAGGCCATGCTGGAGCGTATGCGCATCATCGCAGACATGAACCATCATGTCCGCAATGCGCTACAGCCAATCGTCTATTCTCCATTTTTGAAGGAGCAGGCAGAACAGATCCGCACCATCCAGGAAAGCACGCGCCGTATTGAATGGGCACTGAAAGAAGTGCTTCCCGGCGAAATTGCAGCAGAC
>Ga0206955_1251_pt1 | contig 12993 bp, 11 predicted proteins | sample Alteio_BWOrgHeat_34_FD_153247 | JGI IMG/M metagenome (GOLD analysis project Ga0206955, IMG submission 153247) | Enriched cells from forest soil in Barre Woods Harvard Forest LTER site, Petersham, Massachusetts, United States -... | ecosystem: Environmental > Terrestrial > Soil > Temperate forest >...
CGGATCTACAAAGCGGCATTTACTTTCAATATACAACCGCACTTCGCCGCTGGTTTGATGTTCGGCTGCCCGAATGGCATCAACAATTTTTGTTTCTTCTTCGGCAGAAAAAAACTTTTGCTGTTTCGGTTTTAAAAAAGATAACATCAGCAAAAATTATTTAGTATCGAAGTTAATATCAGGGGCTTTCTCACTTCCGGCGTCTGCTTTATAGTAAGCCTTGGTTTGGAAATGAAATATGCCTGCAAACAAATTGTTTGGAAATGTGCGCACCTGTAAATTATATTTATTTACTGCGTCGTTATAATCACGGCGTGCAATGTTGATGCGGTTTTCAGTGCCTTCTATTTGTGCCTGAAAATCCTGAAATGCTTTTGTGGTTTGCAGTTGCGGATAAGCTTCTGCAACCGCAAGTAAACGCCCGAAAGCACTTTGCAACTGGCCTTGCGCCTGTTGATATTGCGCCAATGAATTAGGATCATTTACGTCAACATGTACACTTGTTGCTTTTGCACGTGCTTCAATCACTGCTGTTAAAGTTGATTTTTCAAAATTGGCTGAGCCTTGTATTGTTTTTACAACACTGTTATACAAATCTGTTCTGCGCTGGTAGTTTGTTTCAACATTACTCCATGCGTTTTGTACAGATTGATCGCCTTTAACCAAACCATTATAACTATTGCAACCGCAGCCGCCTAAAACTAAAACTGCTGCTACAATTACTATTAAGGCCAAAGTTCCTGTTTTCATTTTCTATTTAAAATTTTATTGATAAAGGTATTATCAAAACAGATACCCGATATAGAATTTATGACGTTCCGTCATTTGTTTACACGATAATTATTTTTGATACGATGCTGCAAATTCATTTTAATTCAAGCAATACACAGGTTGCGTTATTATTTTGTTGATTGGATATAGCTATTGCTGTGTTTGGATCAAAGAAAGCATAATCTCCCGGTGCAAGTTTTTTATCTGATGTATGTATTTCACCCGAAATGCAAATGAGTAAATGTGCGCAACTGCTTTTTTGCATGTTGAATGGTGTTTGATTACTTACATCAAACTTATAAACACGAACCAGCTTTTCGTTGATGGTTGTTTCAACATTGCTTTGTTGTACAGCTGCGCATGAATCAGCAGAAGGTTCTTTTTTAACGAGTTCAATATCCATCACATGAAAAACACTATCGCCGCTGTTGTACACTCTGTGTGTAACAGGGTTTTTTTCATAATCCCTGAACAGTGTTTGACCGGGCAGCATTTCTCCTGATGGTAAACCAGTTCCGCTCATATCCTGTGTCCCCATCAACGATTTTGAAATAAATACAATTACAGATGGCGCTGCATGAATATGATACATTGTTGTATCCTTTGGGTTGAGGTGAACATCAATCAACCTGACATAATCATTTAATAAAACAGTTTTATGATGCGGTTCTTCACTAACAGGTATTTGCGCTTGAATGTTTTTAACTGAACAAATCAGTATTAAAACCAGGAAGTAATATTTTATATTGTGCATATAAATGTTTTGCATTTAAAGTTATAAAAATAAAAATGAATATTATAAGTCGAGACTTAACGCATACTACTGTGAAGTCGGGAGGCTTTTGCAGAACAATAAAAAAGTTATTTATAATGCAACCGTTTTTCAATCAGCTTATAAATTATTCCTGATTTATTGCGGCAATACCCGGCAATTCTTTTCCCTCAAAAAATTCAAGCATAGCACCACCACCAGTAGAGACATAACTTACTTTATCCGCAAAGCCAAACTGGTTAACTGCAGCAACACTATCACCACCGCCGACCAATGAATAAGCGCCTTTTTCAGTTGCTTCTGCAACAGCTTTTGCAATGCCCTTTGTTCCATGCTGAAAATTATCCATTTCAAAAACACCCATTGGGCCGTTCCATAAAATAGTTTTTGCATTATGAATTACTTTGGTAAACATATCGCAGGCCATTGTACCAATATCCAAACCCATCCAACCATTAGGAATATTAGTGCTCATTGATGATGAAACATTAGCATCCGGAGCAAATTTGTCGGCTATAATTGAATCGCTTGGCAAATGAATGCACGAATTTTTTTCTGCTGCTTTATTCATAATTTCTTTTGCAGTTTCAATGCGGTCATCTTCACATAACGATGCACCAATATGGCCGCCTTCGGCTTTAAAAAAAGTATAAGCCATGCCGCCGCCGATAATTATATCATCTGCCCTGTCAAGCAGGTTTTCAAGAATTAAAATCTTATCGCTCACTTTTGCTCCGCCGATTATTGCAACAAAAGGCTTTTCTGCGCTCTTTAAAACTTTTTCAGCAGCTTTAATTTCGCTTTCCATCAGTAAGCCAAACATTCTTTTTTCTTTAGGAAAAAATTTGGCAATAACAGCAGTTGAGGCATGCGCACGGTGTGCAGTTCCAAATGCATCGTTTACATATACATCGCCAAGCTTTGATAGTTTTTCTGCAAAAGCTTCATCGCCTTTTTCTTCTTTTTTATGAAAGCGCAGGTTCTCCAGCAGTAAAACATCGCCGGGTTTTAAAGCAGCAGCTTTTTGTTCAGCATCATCGCCAATGCAATCATCTGCAAATTCAATTTTTTTGCCATCAAGCAATTCGCTAAGATGTGCAACGATATGCTTTAAAGAGTATTTATCTTCTGGTCCTTCTTTTGGCCTTCCCAAGTGACTCATTAAAATAACGCTTCCACCATCATTTAATATTTTTTTTATGGTTGAAACGGCCGCTTTCATCCTGGTATCATCTTTTATCTCAAAAGTTTTTTTATCAAGCGGAACATTAAAATCATCGCGTATCAGTGCTTTTTGATTAGCGAAATTGTATTCAGAAAATTTGCTCATAATTGTTAATTGAAGATTGTAAAAGTAAGCACCGTAATTTAAATAAGAAACCCTGGTTGTTAAATGATATGCAGCGCAAGTGATGCTTCCCTATAAGTACGGGACAGGCTGCACTGATGCCATTAGCGTAAAAGCCGGTAACATAATTATTTAAAGTATTTTTTGCAGCTTATACTTTTATATTCGCTTTTATTATGCAGGCAGCAAAAAAAAAATGGTGGGTAACTCCGGCGGTTTTATTGGTGTGCATTATAATGGTTCATTTATGTGCATTGCAACCTGCATGGATTGAAAAAATTTACAGCGCATATATTTACCCGCCTGTTTCTTTTATGTTGCGTTTTATCACCTGCTGGATTCCGTTTAGTTTGGGCGATGTGTTGTATGGATTATCTGCTGTTTGGTTAGTGGTTAAATTATTTCAATTCTTTCGCCGGAAACCAACGTGGAGAAAGTTTTTTTTATCATTAAGAAATCTTGCTGTAAAATGCTTATGGGTGTACCTGATTTTTTTAGTGTTCTGGGGATTAAATTATTACCGTTATGGAATTGGATATAAGCTTCAGCTTTATCCTGATGCATATAGCACAGAAGATCTAAGAAGCGTTACTGCGCAATTACGTGATGGCTTAAATAAAAATAAAAGGCTGATGGATAGTTTGCAATTTCACTATGCAGATGATAAAACTGTTTTTAAACAGGCGATTCAATTGTATAATTCAGCAAAAAAAAATTATCCTTATTTAAATTATAACCCGCCTGATGTAAAAAAAATGATCTTCAGCAATATTGGAAATTATTCAGGGTTCCTGGGTTATTATAATCCTTTCACCGGTGAAGCACAGGTAAATACAAAAGTGCCTGCGTTTACAATGCCTTTTACAACCTGTCATGAAATTGGCCACCAGCTTGGTTATGCAAGTGAGAGCGAAGCAAGCTTTGTTGGGTATCTTGTTATAAGATCGAACAATTTACCTGTGTTTAATTATTCAGCTTATTTTGAATTGTTTGGCTTTGCAAATTCAGAATTATACAGCCGCGATTCTGTTGCTGCTAGGCAAAATGTAAAGTTTCTTGATACAGCAGTAAGAAAAGATTATGCAGAATACAGGCAATATTTAAAAGATTATAAAAACCCTGTTGAACCTTTGCTTACAATATTATATGGTAATTATTTAAAAGTGCACAACCAGCCAAAAGGCATAAACAGTTATGATGAAGTTGTGGCTTGGGTAATTGCCTATTATAAAAAATATGGAAAACTATAAGAGTATACCCTGTATTAATATTTTTCCATTACGCCTAAACCAAATAAAGCAAAATCATATTTAACCGGATCATTTGCATCGAATTTTTTTAACTGTTCAGTTAATTCAATTGCAGCATTCCAATCTGTTTGTTTGCGCTGTAATAAATTAATACGTTTGGCAACTCTTGCCACGTGCACGTCAACCGGACAAATTAATTGCGATGGATTAATGCTTTTCCAAATACCGAAATCAACACCTTTATCATCGTTGCGCACCATCCAGCGCAAAAACATATTTAATCTTTTACAGTTTGAATTTTTTTCCGGGCTTGCAATATGTTTTCTCGTTCTTGCAGGTACATCTTCCAAACTAAAAAAATAATGATGAAAACCGGTAAGCATTTGTTCAACGGTATTTCCCCATCCTGTAAAAGCAGATTCTAAGGATTCATTGTGTTGATAATGGTATTGCAGAAATTGAACAAAGTATAAAAGGTCTGTTGAATTGAATGTTCTATGCTTAAACTGTAATAATTTTTTCAGTCTTTCCGGTTCCTGGTTCAAACAAAATTCATGCGGCTGCATATTCATCAACTGCATTAATTCTGCTGATTTATTAATAATCGTTTTCCTGTTTCCCCAAGCAAAAACCGCAGCAAAAAATGCCGCAATTTCTATGTCTTGCTTTTTTGTAAAAAGATGCGGAATACTTATAGGGTCATTTTTTATAAATGATGGCTGATTGTATTGTTCAACTTTACTATCGAGAAAGTTTTTTAAATTTTTAAAATCCAGGTGGTTTATTTAATGAACAAAGTAAACAAGTATAAATTATAATTTTTCAAATTTGGCCGTTAGCTTTTCTGAATTTGATTTAATCAATAAGTAATACATGCCGGCTTGTATGTTTGCAACATTAATTTTTTCATTAGCTATGCCTTGCGCAGTCAGATGCTTCCGTAAAACCTTTTGGCCGCTCATGCTTATAATTTCTAATTCAATATCCTGACCTGTTATTGCAAAATCTACATTTAAAACTGATGTTACCGGGTTAGGTGAAGCTTTTACAAATGATTGATTTTTTTTATCTGCGTTAGCAGCAATATTTGATGGCGAAGAGGCTTTTGTTTGGTTCGTTACAGGCCTTACCAAAATCGCTGCATCATAAGGTGCTAATCTAACTTTTCTTATAATCGAGCCATCATTAATCGGATCCTGGCCTGTTCCCTTAATTCTTTGAAACCTCCCGCCCAGATCAATATGTACAGTATCAGGCGTTGCATTGGCTATAACTATTCCATTATCAAAATCTCTTCTGAATATATCGGCGTTTCCTTCAAAAACATACACAGCATCAAGCCAAATATCGCTGTTTTCCTGTCCAATCAAAAAAGTGGGAGAAAACTCTCCTGATGCATCAGCAGTAAAACAAGCTACATATTTCAGCCATTCAGTGGTAAAATAAAATTCCTGCTGCATATTGGCAAATTGCAAAGTGGATGCTCTTAATTTAGAAGCCTTTGCCGAAAAACAAATTGTATATTGTTTTCCTGCCTTAAGTTTAACTGCCGGAGCATATATTTTAGCGCCTTGGGTACCTGATGAATAAACGTTCATGGGTGATGCATGGAATGAAGCAGATCCTTCAGCACTTGTTTTTTTATCTTTATTAAAATTAACAGCGTATTTTTTAAAACGGATGTTTGCTGACCATCCATTAAGATTATGTTCCAGGCTGCCATTTTTTATTAAATTGTGTGCATCATTAAATTTTACATGGTCGTAAATCCTGTACCGGGCGCCCAAAGGAAAACCCAACCAACCAACATTAGCGCGTACCTGTGATTCATCTAAATCATTTGAAAGAATAGCGGTTCCATAATCTTTTGAACTTTTGTTAATATTTACTGCATATTCATCAAACCAATGATCGTATCCTCCATTGGCATAGTAGCCATCCTCCATCATAGTCATAGCAAAACTAAATCTGAAAGGACTATTATCTTTTGCGATACCAGGATCGTATAACAGAGTTGGTATTTTACTTTTACACTCACAAAATACCGGAGAAACGCCCTGATGATGCATGTGCATAGAATATTTTTGCATCAATTCATCCATAATTGTATAAACAGGCGGATACACCAAATGGTATGTTGCAGGAAGTCCTTCCATCTGGGTTCCGTTAAGGGTAGAAAATCCCCGGCTATTAGGAGAGCCGCTTACAATAAAACTGTTAGGAAAGTAATTTCTTACCCTTGAATAAAGTGTTTCTAATCCAACATTCCAGGTATTCACTGAATCAAAAAATCCTCCATCAGGAATAAGGTCATCATTTACATCATTTTGAGCAGCCGTTCTCCACCCATCGGTATCAAAAATAATTCCATCATAAGCATTTACAATAGTGCCTGCTGAATTCTTATTAAGATTAACGCCAAGCCAGTCAGCCATAGCCTCTACCAGTGTTTTGCCATTGGCATCCCGCGGACAATGGCTGCTTAAGTTATAACTCCATCCACCAACAAAAATATCGTCATCCTCGGCATCAAATACATGTGTTGCAATTATAGAATTGGCAGCATGATAAGTTGCACTGGAATATGAACCTCTTTTAGATAATTTAATAGTTTTAGTTGAAGTATTGATATCAGCTACATAAGCATGTTCTGCATTTTTAAAACTTCCGGCAGGGGCATCATAAATTACAACATATGTCCCTATTGTAAAATTTGAAATGTCCTCCACTTTTACATTTGAATCAGTTGAGTTTATATCATTTAGTGTTTTTGTTCCGGCAAGGTATAGCCAGTGGCCTGCATAAACATTTTTGCCTGCAGTGGCAGGACCCGTTCCTAAAAAAGGCATACTCCACATTTCTGCCTGGTATAAAGTTGGGCGGAAATATCGTAAGCTAACAACGTTGGGATATTCTTGTTTTAATAAAGCGGCTTCGTTAATATGTGTGCCATCACTGCTAACTACCCTGTATTTGGACATTTGTTCGGCAGTAAAATGTGCGAAGACCATACATTATTACTAAGCCTGGGGAAGGGATAATTGTCAATTACATTATTTCTTACAGTTTTTTGTGCTTTTGAAACACTCGTATCGGCATCTTCAAGATAAGAAGCTATTTGTGCGTGTATACATCCGATAGTAAATGAAAGATTTACTAATAGCACAAGCCTTTTGGGTAAAATTTTAAGCAGTTGGAGGCGCAAAAGTTCTAATTTTTATAAATCGCTTTTTGCAAGCACAAATAATGCCAACAACTAAAATTGGTTGAATTAAAGCGCTGAATTTTGCATTAATTGAACACGAGTTTCATAAAGCTCATTTTATTTCCCCTTAAGCAAGGAAAAACAACAGCAGTGTTGCTGATCTGCAAACCTAAATTAAACAGGACTGTACGTTTTAACTGCATTAATAAAATTTGATTGTACATATATGTATTGCCCGGAGTAATTTTTATATATCCCAATTGTTGTTGATTATTTATCAACTGCGGGAAAATAATATTAAACCCTGTTACTGATGTAAAAATTTCCGCTTCTTCTATGTTTGATATTACTGACGAATCTATCAGGCCGGTAAAAACTAAACTATCAACTACTTTATTTTGTTCATTAATGCCCAGAAAAGAAAGTTTTGCGCCTTCGGGCTTATTGGATAACCAAAACTTATTCTGGTCATAAATGTTTTGATTATTTAAATCCACCAAAGGCTTGTGATCATTATACATACTATTTGAACCCCATAGATAATTATTAGTATTCGGATAATTCACATTTCGAAAATCATGAAGGTTGTCAAAATACCGCGTGTAATATTCCGGTGGCATCTGGTTAGTAGTAACATAATTAAATGGCCTGCTATAAATATCTCCTCCTAATGATGGATTGTAATTTAAGTTACTCTCTATTGCGGAGTAATTATAAATGTTTTCCGAATCGTTATTGTTTAAACGGGGAATAATGGAATCTGTATTTGAAATATGTATAACCGAATCCATATCTGTTGACGTAATGAATAATCCCAATTTGTTTTCGTTTGATAACCTGTTATTATTAAATACCCATAAACCAGTTACTAAAGAATGAAGCCCTGAATCTTCTTCAATAACGGTGTCAGCGGTTATATCAGCCAGTTCATTATTAAGTTTCCAAATAAAAACCCCCGTACTTTTTTGATGCTGCCAAACCGCGCAAATAGTGTATCCGTTTGAATAAGCAGACAACACAATTGTGTTATTTATAAGATAACCACTTTGCAACCTTCTTAATGAATTAACTACAGTATTGTTTTTAAGATCAATTTTAAAAATACCAATATTGAAGAATGAGTTTTTGAATTCGGTCATTCTTAAAATAAGTTCACCATTAATCAACATTGAATTACCTAAAAAAGTATAACTATAATTAAAAGGCAGAACAGCAGTGCCTGAATAGTCTTTATTGTTTTCAAAAAAACGATAACTGATACTTAATGTATTTGTAGCACTATCAACTACTGACTTTGCTAAGGCGAAACTTTTTTGATCTTCAGATAGTATAACATCATAAAAATTTCGGTTCTGTATAGTTGAAAGCAATGACTCTTTACCTTTTTCAATAGTAGTATTATGCAAAACATTTCCATTTTCGTCAAAACTTATCAACTTACATAAATAGTGATTGTTATTATTACATTGATATATTACCTGAAAAGAATCCTTGCAGTTTAAAAAATACGTATTGAAAAATCTGGTCGGTTTTAAAAGATTTAATTTTCTTTCGTTAATTAAACGCATTTCATCATCATAAATATATAAATGCATCCTTGAAGGAAAGTTCTTTTCGGTAGTCCAAACTATGATATTATCTTTTACCTTACCTACAATTCGGTAGTTTGAAGAATAGATGTCAAATTCCTTGTCACCATAAAATATTTTTTGACTGTAAGTACTCAGTGAAACTGCAAAAAATGCAAGCGACAACAAAATAATTTGGTAATGAATTTTTCTCACAAAAAGTAGTTTAGCGATTAAAAGATGAAAATAATGATCTTTAATGATGCGAATAAATCTCTGTGCATATTTAATTAGATTCTTAACTAAAATCTGAGTTTGAATTTATTTAATTTGCACATTGCTATGGATAAGTTTATTGTTTCTGCGAGAAAGTATCGTCCGCAAACCTTTGATACGGTTGTTGGCCAGCAGCATATTACCACTACTTTAAAAAATGCAATTAAAAATAACCAGTTGGCGCATGCTTTTTTTGTTTTGCGGCCCACGTGGTGTGGGGAAAACAACCTGCGCACGCATTCTTGCCAAAACAATCAACTGCGAAAACCTGCAACCGGATGGTGAAGCCTGCAATCACTGCAATTCTTGCAAAAGTTTTAATGAAGGCACATCTTTAAACATACATGAATTAGATGCAGCGAGTAATAATTCTGTTGATGATATACGAACGCTTGTTGAACAGGTTCGCTTTATGCCACAGGCAGGTAAATACAAAGTGTATATTGTAGATGAAGTACACATGTTGAGTTCGTCCGCATTCAATGCATTTTTAAAAACACTGGAGGAGCCGCCGCCGTATGCTATTTTCATTTTAGCAACAACAGAAAAACATAAGATCATTCCAACCATTTTATCGCGTTGCCAGATATTTGATTTTAAACGTATAACTACAAATGATACTGTTCAGCATCTTGAAGAAATAGTGAAGAAGGAAGATATAAAAGCAGAAAAATCAGCTCTCCAAGTTATTGCGCAAAAAAGCGAAGGCTGCATGCGCGATGCGCTGAGTATTCTGGATAAGATAGTAAGCTTTACAAATGGCGAAGTGAATTATCAGAATACGCTTGAACATTTAAATATTCTTGATGATGATTATTATTTTAAATTGTTAGATGATCTGTTGCAACAGGATATTGGCGCAGCTATGTTATTGTATGATGAAATAAATAACAAAGGTTTTGAAGGTGATATGGTGCTTAATGGTTTTGCTGAATTTATACGCAATATTTTGGTAAGTAAAAATGCCAAAGCTGCATCATTGCTTGAAGTAGTGGAAGGCATGCAGGAAAAATATATAAGCAAGGCTGAGCAGGTAAGCATGAGCTATCTTGTAAGTGCATTGAATATTTTGAATGAGTTTGAGATCAACTATAAAATGGCGCGCAATAAAAGATTGCATGTTGAACTGGGTTTGATAAAATTGAATTATTTACAACAGGCAATTGAACTGGTGAATGAGAACGGCAGCATCATTAAAAAAAAACGGGTTGATGCTCCGGTAATTCAAAAAATAAAAATGATTGAAACTGCAGTTGCAAAGCCGGATGTTAAAGATTCAAAACTTTTTATTAAAGAGAAACGCACAGATAAAACGGAAATTGAATTAAAGCAGGAACCAAAAGAAAATGCATCAGCAAAGAAAATAAAAGAACCGGTTTTTGCTGATGAAGTAAATCATGAACAGGAAAATCAGTCAAAATATTCTATTCCAAAAAATGTAAATGGCAATAAGAATCTGCTTGAATCTTTACGTGAAAAAATAAGCTCAGCATATACTATTGAAGAAATAAAGGATGCGGAAGCACTTACTGCATTAAGGTTGGAAAAGATTTGGAGTGAATATGCAGCAAAGCTGGAAAATCAACCCAATAAACATTCAACGGTTCAAACTTTCAGGTCTGCAAAACTTACTATTGAAACAGATAATTTTTTTACAATTACAGTTCATGCATTAACACAGCAAAAATTTGTTGAGCAGGAAAAAACAATATTGTGCGATTTTATTCAGCAGGCTTTTAATAACCGCAGCATTAATTTTAAAATATTGATTGAAGCTAGCGAGCAGGAAGAAATTCCTATTCATCTTACATTAAACAGCCGGCAAAAATTTGAACGTATTGCAGAAAAATATCCGTTGGTAAAAGAATTAAAGACCAGGCTGAATTTAGATATTGATTATTGACGTGAGATGTAAAAGGTGAAACGTAAGATTTTAATTTTCACTTCTGCCGTTTCACTTCTCACCTTTATTTGTTTTAATAACTGAATTATAATACTTACACACCGGTTTCAACCCACATTCATCGCATTTAGGGTTTCTCGCTACGCAAACATATCTTCCATGTAAAATAAGCCAGTGATGCGCTTTATGAACCAATTCTGTTGGTATAAATTGAAGCAATTGCATTTCTGTTGCTAAAGGTGTTTTTGCATTTACGGTTAAGCCAATTCTCGCAGCCACCCGAAACACATGCGTATCAACTGCCATGTTTGGCTGCGCGTCAATTACAGAAGTTATTACGTTAGCTGTTTTGCGGCCAACGCCGGGCAGTCGCATTAATTCATCAACAGTCATTGGAATTTTTCCATTAAAATCTTCCATGATCATTTTTGCCATTCCAATTAAATGCTTTGTTTTATTGTTCGGATAAGAAATGCTTTTGATAAAGGGAAACAATTCTTCAAATGTGGCAGCAGCTAATTCTTTAGGTGAAGGATATTTTTCAAAAATAGCTGGAGTAGTCATGTTCACGCGCTTATCCGTGCATTGTGCAGAAAGAATTACGGAAACAAGCAGCTCGTAAGGGTCATCATACACCAACTCCGTTTCAGCAACAGGAATGTGCTTTTCAAAATAATCTATACAAAAACGGAAACGTTCAGTGCGGGTCATAAAAAAATTTCTGTTCAGCGCAACTAAATTAGCGTGTGAACAGAAATTTTATTAGAATTATTATACAGTAACCGGCTTGCGCATTGCATAGCGCATAATGCTTTGTATGGTTTGTTTGCGTGGTGATTGCAATTTCATTGCATTAAGACGTGCAAAAGCTTCTTTTAATACATCGAATTTTTCACGCAAAGTCCAATTTGAAAAAAGTTCTTCTGTAATCATTTTACTTTTTGCATCATCTAATTCACCCACCTGATATAATAATAAATCTTCCGGAGTAAAATTTGGCATAGCTCAAAATTTTAGTGAACAAATTTTTACTCACAGAATATTGGATAGCTTTCGGGCGGTAACAGATTACTTATCTTACTCAAAAACGGCTTGGAAATTATATTATTGTTTGTTGCCGGAATTTTTTTGTTCAATTTGCGGCGCTACTACAAAAACGTCTTCATTATCTTTTTTAAGCAGGTATTTTTCACGGGCATATTTTTCCAGCGCTGCGGAATTGTTTTGGAGGTCAGAAAGATTTTTTTTGGTTTGATCTATCTGTTGCTGATAATAATTTTTGCTGATTAACAGTGCCTTAAGCTGCTTCTGGCGATCCATCTGTACAAAAATATCATTGTGATCTATAAACAGCATTAAAACGATAAATGCAGTTAAGGCTATGATGTATTTGTTGCGAAAAAATTTGATAGTGCTCAGCATAAAAAAATCGTTGGCAGTAAAATTACAGTTTCTGCCAACGATTTATAGTAAGGTGTGGATATGTGAATAATTATTTACCGAAACGGATTTTTCCTTTCGGATAAATGCCGCTTTTGCCTAATTCTTCTTCGATACGCAGCAACTGGTTATACTTTGCCATACGGTCTGTGCGTGAAGCCGAGCCGGTTTTGATTTGTCCGCAATTCAAAGCCACAGCCAAATCTGCAATGGTAGTATCTTCTGTTTCGCCACTGCGGTGACTCATAATAGTGGTATAACCATTTGTTTGTGCCAATTGAACAGCGTTAATGGTTTCTATAACAGTGCCAATTTGGTTTACCTTAATTAAAATACTGTTGGCAATATGATTTGTAATGCCACGCTGTAAAATTTTTGTATTCGTTACGAAAAGAACATCACCAACCAATTGTACTTTGTGTCCAATTGCGTCCGTCAATTTTTTCCAGCCATCCCAATC
>Ga0206955_1254_pt1 | contig 12960 bp, 8 predicted proteins | sample Alteio_BWOrgHeat_34_FD_153247 | JGI IMG/M metagenome (GOLD analysis project Ga0206955, IMG submission 153247) | Enriched cells from forest soil in Barre Woods Harvard Forest LTER site, Petersham, Massachusetts, United States -... | ecosystem: Environmental > Terrestrial > Soil > Temperate forest > O...
GGCTGCTGGTTCCGGTCAATGCATCAATCACGGACAGGTTGCCCAGGCAGCCATTGCAATCCGGGTAGGGCATTACCGCATAAAAGGTACTGTTCCCAATGTCGCTGTGATATCCGCAAAAGTCGGTACACGACCCTGCATTCTGCATCGAAACCACAGTGCCGCTTTGTGTGTAAATAAAATATAAGGTGCTATTATCTGGCTGCGGGAAATCCGGGTCGCTGGTAAGCCAGTTTTGTAATTGCGTTTGTATACCGGCATCGGTTACAATTGCGGCGGGCGCAGCCGTTATCACCTTGCTCCCTATCCGCGTGCCTTTGCCAACCTGGTACCCGCCGGTATTGTACTCCGCCAGCTGATCCATCAGCGCACCGGCAAGTATGGTATCAAAAAAGCTGTTGATCTGGCCCGGTAAGGTCCCCGAAGTTGCACCATCAGCAAATGAAGGCCCCCAAAATACCGTAAAAACCTTTACAGATGCCAGCATCAGGCCACCCTGGTAAGCCAGGTGCGCGTTAGCCGGGGCAGCGGCATTCTCTGCAGGGTTAAATAATTCACTTTCGTCACCCGATGGGGGCGGCCCCGGAAATAAGGGTACAATCTGCATTTTGTTCCGGGGATCTTTGATTCTTTTTCGCATACAGTTTTTTGTTTAAATTGCATGGATAAGGAATAGCGTTGGCGACACTAAATTAGAATCTTTAATTAGTAGTTACAAATTAATTTAAAAGAAATTTATTGAAATGGATAAATGGATGTATTTCCTTATTCCAAATTAAACCTGGCCCGCCTGATAGCTTCAGCAAGTTCTTCAAAGTTTGTATAATAGGATTGGTACAGATAAATTATTTTATCGCCTCCCAGTTCAATTTTTAATTTAATGACATCGGGCCGAATATCACGGATGCCTTCTCTGCGGTGTTCACGGACAACACTTTCATGCAAAATATCAGCGTAATTGATATTTACTTGCTTGTTTATGATGAGGTAATTTAAAACCAACCGGTCAGGCATTACAGTAACTCTTATTAACCGTATGATAGCCCTGTAAATATAAAAACAGCTCATCCCAACTACAAGTGCCAGTATAATAAATAACTAATCCCGGTTGTTTGGGTTGCCGGAGGTTGCTAGCCCTGCACAAACATCTGTTAAAATAAATATTAAAATACCATACAGGAAAGCAGTAAGCCAAATCATACGGTCAAATTTTGATGTAATGGTTTCGGTCATCCGCTGGTTTATTGTGTTTGGTTAATCAAGCCTAAATATATTAAATTCCTCCAGCCAATTAACTTTCCGCAGCAACAAAGATTCCATAAGCTTTTTATATGTCTTAGCCGCCAAACCAAAAAAGAGACTGCTTTTTGGACAGTCTCTTTTTCGATTTAAGACACAAAACCCCCACACTACGGAACTATCGACGAAATAGATATACTGTTCGAATTTCCGTTACTCTGGGCAGCTTGTTTACCGTCAATGAATATCTTGCCGCCTACATTGCTGCCATCGGTACTGACCGCTGTGAGTTTTAACACAAGGCCCCAATCAGAAGAGCTAAAGCTGGTGGTCCAGCTGGCGCCGGCATTGGTAACTGTTTGGGTATTGCCGCTTTGATCGGTATACGTAACAGTGGCCCCGGCGGTACCCTGGATGGAGTATTCTATAACGTGCTGGCTGCTTTTTTTGCACGAAAACGTAAGAATGCAAATGAACGCAAAAAGGGAAAAGAGAGTGATTTTTTTCATTTTTTGAATTTGTAAGATTTTAAATTAAATAAATTATTGAGTGATAGTTACGGTATCAAAGTTCGCTACAGCGCCGGTAAATAATGGAATGTGACATTTAATACTACAGTTAAGTAATTGTTGTTGTGATATAAAATATAACATAATAATTATGTTTTGTAACGCGATAATTACAAAATTGTTTTTGAGAATGTTTTTAATATCTCCTGCCGATAACTGTGTCGCCGGTCCCGAAAAAAGAAAATTCCTCAAATACAGCAGCTTTCCGTTACACTATTCAAACAACCCGGCGTTTTAAAATTCAAATAAACCATTACCTTAGAGCGATTTATTTTCGAAACTTAGCTTAACCCTTATCATGGACAGAACCCTGAAAGTCTACACCAAAACCGACCATCTTTTTGCTGAATTTGTTTTTACTTATGATCATGCCCGGCAGGCCGGTGGCCGCTATACGCAGTACCGCCGCCTTTATAACGATGACGAAGAAGATGATAATAAATCAGTTTTTCCGCTGATGGAAACAAACCTGTACCTTACGTTCATACAGTTTGATTCTGTCGACAAGATCAAAGCTTATGATATAGATATCGTTAAAAAGGAACTTGGCAGGGATATGACCGACCCGGCGGCCAGCTATAAATATGTGTACGACCCGCAGCCGGTGCTGTTGCGGTATATCGCAGCCAATCACCGGGAAACCGTTGGGATGATTAATATATTGTTCAGCTTTATTGATAATACCAAAGAGCTAAAATTCCTTTCGGGCACTAACCCCAGGTATGATTACGACCTGACTGCTGACAGCCTGGAAACCAATATCAGCTGCATATTAAGGATCCCGGTGTATACCGACAGGGATATTCGCGAAATTAGCAGCCACGATTTGAAACGCTTGCCGCCCTGGTATTAAAAACTATCAGGCCTTTTTAACCAGGTAGCGCCTGGCAAGCCAGTTCCGTACCGGTTCATCATAAAATTTAAGGCAGGCCCATGCGATGGTAATGCTGCTGATCATCAGTAACAGGCCAACAAAAAGGCCATAGCCACCCAATTGTATTTTATTGTCGACCACCCATGCGGTAAACCAATAGATGAGCGGGTAATGCGTGATATAAAGCGGGTAGGAGATGTCTCCGAGAAATTTGCATGTTTTGATGGCGCGTTTTCCCAATATTTTACCGCCGGCCCCGATAGCAACGATAAGCGGGAAAATAAAAATAATTACTATCGATTCGTATACGCCGTTCATCCAAAGGTGGTCGGTTCCGCCGACCCTTGGAATGGCCAGTACTGCAATGATTAACAGGCTGCAAACCGTGAAGGCCCATTTAATATGGATCAGCTTACCGGCGCGGCAAAGCAGTACCCCGGCAAAAAAGGGATAAAGCAAACGCGCAAAACCAATGTGGAGCTGGGTTTTATCAAGGCTCCATCCGCCGATAACATCACCCGTCGGGCCTTGAATGAGGTATTGCACAAGGAAAATAGCAGCCAGTATAACAAATATAGTAAGCAGTGTTTTTGAGAACTTGCGGATGAATAAGGCGTACAGGATATTGGCAATGTATTCAAAAAACAGGGACCATGCCGGGCCGTTCAGCGGGTGCATTTCCTGCCAGCCGCGGATGTCCATCGAAAGGGGCAACGGGATCAGCGTACAGCCTACCAGCATTACCAGCAGCATTTCCCATACCGGCGTTTTGCCGATCAGGGGGAACACCACGTCGCTTGCCTGGAAATAAAAAAGCGCCGCGCCAATCAGCGAACCCATAACAACCATAGGTTGCAGGCGGATAAGGCGCCGTTTATAAAAATCCCATTGGCCCATTTTGCCCCAGCGGTCGTCGTAAGCATACGCCACTACAAATCCCGACAGGAGAAAAAAGAAGTCGACCGCCAGGTAGCCGTGATTGATTATTTGGATAAAGCGGTTGCCGCCGGTAAAAGTTTCCATCACATGGAAAGCAATCACCAAAACGGAGGCTACGCCACGCAGTCCGTCAAGGATCTCGTAATGTTTTTTTGAATCAGGCAATACAACAGTTGTACTCATTGAGCAGGTTGATAAATATAATTGGATACAGGCAATTGTTCTGGTTTACAATCGTGTTCCCAGGCAAACGGAAACCGGCCTGAAAATCGTTTTAATTTATCGTAAAAGCAAATGGATCGCAGGAATAAAATTATATTCCGTATGTGTATTATCCTGATCACAAATTTCCATCAAAGTAAATTCACTTTTTGGCTATTTGCATACGGGGCAGCAATATTTAGCATGGTTCTCAAATTCAATTGCTTTATCAATGGAGTTAACCCCCTGGCGGTCATATGTTCATGAATAATAACAGTTCTATACTATCACCGGTATTGGCAGGTTACAGAACAATATACCCCGTCATCTGTTTTTGATTGCAAATTCGCAGTCGGCAGCTAAATTATATTAGAATAAAAATATAATTTAGCGGTAAAAATATGTTGGCCGGGATATGTGCTGCTTTAGTAATTTACATGATAGATGCTCAAAAAATTTCGATTTTTATTGCGATTTAATAAGGTATACTTTGTTCCTCTCTTCTGTACCATTTTTTTCCAGGCTTTAAATGCAAATGGCCAGGGTTTGTTATTCAAATCGAACGACAGCCTGCTTACCAAAAGGACTTCTTTTCATGTTTTTAGTTCGGATGTGCCTGAATTTCATCATCACGCTTATATAAATTTCGATCTTTCCCTTTGGGACAATTCTAACCTTGGTTATGTATTTAATATTGCTGATAAAGACAACTCTTACAGTTTGAGTTATCTTTATAATAACAATACAGGCTACCTTAATTTTAACGTCGACAGTAAAAGCAATAAAATAAAGATCCCGTTACGGCCCGCCATTCTCAAAAAAAAAAGATGGATGAAAGTTAAGATCGATTTAGATCTTGATGCCGACAACGTCACCATAAATATTGAAAACAAAACCTACAGTGCGCACAATTTGGGCTTTAAGGGGCAAATCCCTGCCAATATAACCTTCGGTAAAAATCAGCTTTACACCGAAGTGCCTAATATGGCAATTAAAAACTTATCGGTTGGTGATGAATCAAAGAGCTATTTTTTTCCCTTAGATGAATGGAAAGGTAATGACGTTCATGATAAAGACGGCGAAATTACCGGCGCCGTTGATAACCCCGTTTGGCTTATTAATCAATCTTATTTTTGGTCGCCGGTTTATGTGCAAACTTTTAATAATGTTGCAGGATTAAATTTTAACACACTTAATCAAAGCCTTTTTATTTTTTCGAAGGATTCATTGACTACGTTTGACCCTGAATTAAATACGCACACCTCATTACCCTACAAAAATGCAATGCCGGTACCGATGGTATTGGGTAAAAGCATTTTTAATCCCGGTTTAAATAAGGTTTTTGTGTACGAACTTTTTGACATACCCAAAGGTATGCCAAGCGTGGCGGCGCTTAGTCTTGATAAAAATAATTTAACCTGGCAAGCCATTGGAAAAGGTACGCGCCCGTATCAATTGCATCATCACAATATATTTTACGACTCAAAACAGGATAATTTTTACCTATTTGGCGGTTATGGTTCCTATAAGTATCACAATGATTTTTTAAAGTATAATGATACGCTTGACAGATGGGAAAAAGTTGAATTTAAAGGCGACCTGATCACCCCGCGTTTTTTTGCTGCCAGCGGTAATTCAGATAAGCCGGATGAGCTTTTTTTATTTGGCGGTTACGGTAATGAATCGGGGAATCAAATTGTAGGTGGCAAACAGGTTTATGATTTATACCGGATCAATTTAAAAGATCATACCGTTAAAAAGTGTTGGGAGATGCATCCGGGCCACGATGTTTTTGTACCGGCTAATAATTTGATCCTGTCTGAAGATAAAAAATATTTTTATGCCCTTTGCTATCCCCATGAGGTTGCCAAAACAGAGTTAAGCCTTTACAAGTTTTCGGTTAAAGATGGCTCCTATGAAGTGGTAAGCGCCCCGATACCGGTTACATCCGAACGGATAGAAACGGATATTAACCTGTTTTTTAACCGTAAAGCCGGTGAATTTTTGTGCGCGGTACAGGAGTTTGCCGATAGAAAAAGATCGACCATAAAAGTTTACTCGCTGGTATCCCCGCCGGTAAGTAAAGTTGCCTATTTAAATTCGCTGCATCCGCGCAGCCGGTCAAACACTGTTTTAATTTATACAGGTATGTCAGTTTTGGTTGTTTTGGCCCTGGGAGCGCTGATGATCCTGTATAATAAAAAACCGGCAGGTTTATCAGCCGGTGCAGAAAGTAAGAGCAATCCTTCTTTCGATGCAATAAAAGATCTTGAACGCAAAAAGAACGCAGCATACCTTTTGGGCGAATTTTTAGTATTCGATAAAAAGGGGAACGATATTACACACCTGTTCAGCCCCAAAATCAAGCAGCTTTTTGTACTGATCTTATTGTTTAGCAGGGATGGAAAAGGAATCGGGTCGAAAAAAATTTCAGCGGCACTTTGGCCTGACAAGGATATCACCAAAACAAAAAATATAAAAGGGGTAACATTTAACCATTTAAGAAATATTATTGGCGATATTGAAGGTATTGAGCTTACTTTTATAAACGATACTTATTTATTTCAAATGAGTGAAGCGTTCTTTTGTGACTACAGCTTTTTAACAAATGCATTTAAAGATACAAAAGAACAAACCGATGCCGGTTATTTACATATTGTGTTACGCGGCTCTCTTTTAAGGGATATGCCCGATAGCTGGCTGGATGATTTTAAATATAATTACGAAGCACAGTTAACCGCGGCCATGATGCCGGAGCTTAAAAGGCAATATGAATTAAAAGAGCTGAAGCTGGCTTTAGAAATAACAAAACTGATTTTGGATATGGATCCGTTTAATGATGAGGCCCTTAAATACCAGCTCAAAAGTTTCAGCGGGTTAAAGGGTATTGAGTATGCCCGCAAGATGTACGATTTGTTTGTGCAGGAATATAAGCGCTCCCTCGGCGTTGAATACCCCCTTAGTTTCGAAAAAATCATTCACTGATCATCCGGCGGTCCCTTTCCTTTTTAGGTAAATCTCCTGCTCACCATCGGCCCAACATAAAATAATCAAAAAAATATTTTTCTTTTTAAAAACGGGAACCGGTTTTTTTAACCGTAGGTAAGGGTTAATGCCATAAATTATTTAATGGTTAATGAATTTGTTACTGAATTAACCCATTTTTTAACCCATTTTTTAATACCCACGGTTATAATCTTGTTTGCCGAATGTCAGGGATGCTTCCCCTAAAGCCCTGAACCGGGGTTCGAGCCGCGACATAAGGCGCCAATTAAACCATTTAAACCAAACTGTTTATGAAGAAACTTTTTACAAGTCATGGCCGGCTCAATGCATTTTGTTCGGCCAAATTGAAAATCCTCAGACTGACCCATGTTGCATTGATGGTATGCATGCTTATGCTGCCGGCATTAACTTTTGCACAGGCAACCAACACCATCAAAGGGACGGTTTCAGACGAAAAGGGAGCCCCGCTGCCGGGTGTCAGCATTAAAGTGAAAGGGACAAATTACGGTACCGTAACCGATGTTGCCGGAAAGTTCACTGTCAGTGCCGATAAGGGCGCAACCCTCGTATTCAGCTTTATTAGTTACACTACCAAAGAAGTTGTTATACAAGATCAAAAAACGGTAAACATAAGTTTAACACCGTCATCGGCTAATCTTGAGGAAGTGGTAGTGGTGGGCTATGGTACCCAGAAAAAGGTTTCATTGACCAGTGCCGTTACCTCCATTAACAGCCAGGAAATTGTGACCACCAAAAATGAGAACGTTGAAAATATGCTGACCGGTAAAGTTGCCGGCCTGCAAGTGGTACAAAACACTGCGGAGCCGGGCGATTTTGCAAATAACATTTCTATCAGGGGTATGGGTAATCCACTCATTGTAATTGACGGTGTGGAAACGCCGGATTTTGCGGTTACCGGCGGGAATGGCGATAACAATGTCGGTTCAAGCAACCTCCTTTCCCGGCTCGACCCGAATGATATCGAGAGCGTTTCAGTTTTAAAGGATGCAAGTGCTTCGGTTTACGGCGTTAAAGCTGCCAATGGCGTAATTTTGATCACCACCAAAAAAGGCAAGCCCGGTACATTACAGCTTACCTATTCAGGAACTTATGGCTGGCAGGTGCCTTCGGGATTGCCTAAGCCGGTAGATGCCACCCAGTATATGACGCTGGTTAACCAGGAGGCGCTTCATAACCAGCAGGCCCTGGTTTATACACCAGCTGATTTTGCCGCTTATGCAAGCGGCGCCAAACAAAGCACCGATTGGTATGATGCTGTTTTTAAAAAATCAGCTATGCAGCAGCAGCACAACCTGTCGGCATCCGGTGGTAACGAGAATACGCAATACCTCATCAGCGGTGGCTTTACCGACCAGGACGGTATTTTAACCTCCAACGATCTTAACTACAAGCGCTATAACGTACGCTCGAATGTTACCAGCAAAATAGGGAAAAATATTACGGTTAATTTGAACATGAGCGCCATCATGGATCAAAAGAATTCGCCTGCGCAATCTTTTTGGTGGACGACACGGGAGACCTGGCGGGAGTTACCCACGCAAACATTTTATGCCAACAATAATCCCGCTTATTTATTAAATGGCTCTGTTGACGGCGGAAACCCGCTGGCTTATGAAAGTTCTGATATCAACGGTTACAGCACCCAGAACAATAAATTCTTCAACGGATCGCTCAGTATCGATTATAATTTTCCGTTTATTCCGGGCTTAACCCTGCGGGGCTTTTACAGCTATAACGACCAGATCCAGGATAACAAGTTATATCAAAAATCATATAACCTGTATACCTATGATAGTGCGGCACAAACATATGACGCCACGCTGAATAATTCGCCATCTTTTGTTCAAAGGCAATACTATTCTTATCCCAAAAACACCGATCAGTTCTCGTTAAACTACGCGCATACTTTTGGCAAAGCACATAATGTAAGTGCCCTATTACTTTACGAAGGGAACGAACAAAGCGCGGACAACTTTGCAGCATATAGACAGCTGTCTATCCCTGTCGATCAGATCATTGCCGGTAATAGCTTAAATCAGAGTGCAACGCAGGATGGTGGCGCATTATCTGATTATGCAACCAACTCACTTGTAGGAAGGGTTACTTACGACTATAAGGGCAAGTATCTGGCTGAATTCAGCTTCAGGAATGATCAGTCATCAAAATTCTCGCCTTCACATAATTCGGGCTTTTTCCCATCCGCTTCTTTGGGCTGGCGTATTTCGGAAGAGAAATTCTGGAAGAATTCTTCAGCGCTATCGTTTATTGATAATTTAAAATTCCGTGCAAGTTATGGTGTGCTGGGTGATGATGGTACCTTGTTTTATCAATTTTTAAGTGGCTATAATTACCCCGCCAACGGCTCAAATAACCAATTGCCAAGCGGCGCCGTTTTTGGTAACACATTTGTGAATTCAGTGCAAAGTACCGGTATCCCGAATCCTTATGTCACCTGGTCTACCTCGCACACCTTCGACGCCGGTGTTGATATGGACGCGTGGAACGGATTGCTGAATGTTACCTTCGATTATTTTATCCGCAACAGAACAGGATTGCTTGCAGCCCCTGTTTTACAGGTTCCGGATGTTTTAGGAGCACCACTGCCCGAAGAAAATATCAATGGCGACCGTACGCAGGGATTTGATTTCACCATTGGGCACACAAGCCGTATTGGCAAAGTAAGGTTAAATCTGAAGGGTTCTTTCTCCTACACTAACACCATAAATACCACTTTTGCTGAATCAAGCCATGGTAACTCCTATTTAGACTGGCTGTATAACAATGCCAATAGAAACCAGGGCATTCAAATGGGATATGGCGGTTCGGGCCAATATCAAAACTACGGACAGATCCTGAATAGCCCTGTTGCTGTAGGCCACAACGTAGTAGTAGGCGATTATGTTTACCAGGATTGGAACGGCGACGGACAGATTGATGGTAACGATATTCACCCGATAGCATACGGTGGTAATCCAAACGGCGGCCCTGCCGTTCCAAAAATAACCTACGGGCTTACCATAGGCGCTGATTACAATAATTTTGATATCAATTTATTGTTCCAGGGGACTGGTATTTATAGCGTTTCATACATTGAACAATTGAACATCCCGCTCTGGGGCGGGGGCAGCGCGCTAACCCAGTTCACCAATGATTGGCATCCCGCAAACCCGACTGCCGACCCTTATAATCCCAACACCGTCTGGGTACCCGGGAGTTTCCCTTATACCGGCACCACGGCAGCAACAAATTCCATATTTAATTTCCAGAATGCTGCTTATTTAAGGCTTAAGAGTGCCGAATTGGGCTACACTTTACCGGCTAATGTTTTAAAAATAATTGGCGTAAAAGGCGTACGGATATTTGCCAACGGATATAACCTGTTCACCATTACCAAAGTGAAATACGTTGACCCCGAACACCCTTCGGGAACATACGGCTATTTGTACCCGCTTGATAAGCTGTATAACATTGGTTTAAATGTCAAATTCTAATCAAAAGAAATCATGAAAAAATACTTATATATTTCAATACTCTTAACAGTATGCTTGTCAGCTTGCCGAAAGCTGGATATTCCGCCAAAAAACATTATCCAGGACCCTGATGTCTTTTCTTCACCACAGGGCATCCAGGCCTATATGGCCCGGATTTACAGTGAACTCCCGATAGAAGATTTCAGGTACTCACCTGATATGGGCCTTAACTTTTTCTGGATCATTAAACCAACACCGGCAACAACCGGCGAAGCGCTTAGCCGCGACCAGACAAGTGCGTCGTCGGAGAATTTTGGCGACTGGCATTGGGATATTTGGGGCGGTTGCTATACAACCATCCGTGATTGTGACTATTTTATCCAGACACTGCCATCGTACGCGAAAAACTTTACTGCTGCACAGGTGAGCGCCTGGTTGGGCGAGGCATATTTTATAAGAGGTATGACCTATTTTGCACTGGTAAAACGCTTTGGCGGGGTGCCGATTGTTAATACGGTATTAAATTATACACCGGGAAGCAGTGCCAGCAACCTGGAGGTGCCCCGTTCTTCCGAAAAAGCAGTGTGGGACCAGGTGGCGAGCGATTTTGATTTCGCCGTTGCTAACTTACCCGCTGTAAATACAGATTATGCCGATGGAAGCAGGGCAAATAAATACGTGGCCGCCGCATTTGAATCGCGGGCGATGCTTTATGCCGGGTCGATAGCAAAATATAACACTGTCACCCTGTTTGATGGCAGCCATAACCAGCTTTGCGGCATTCCGTCAAGTGCTGCCGTTGGGTATTTTCAAAAAAGCTATGATGCTGCCAAAACGCTGGATGGAGTTTATAGCCTTTATTTGTCGGGTTGGTCGCCAACAGACAAAAATGCGCAATATCAAAACTTCGTAAACCTGTTTTCTGATCCTGCAAGTAAAGAAAATGTATTTGTACGCGAATACCAGTATCCCAATTCAGTACATGGTTATGATGCCTACAATGTTCCGCGGCAACTGATCGGGCCGAATGGTTATTCATCCGAGGTAAACCCTACGCTCAACTTTGTCGAGATGTTCGGCGGTCTCCCAAAAAATCCAAATGGTACGCTCCAAACGCTGGATGCAACCGGCCATTATATTTTGTACACCAACACGATGGATTTATTTGCCAATGTTGAACCAAGATTACGGGCAACCATTATTTTGCCGGGGGATGTATTTAAGGGCCAGAGTATTGACATCCGGCGCGGCATTTATACCGGCCCGGTTGCAGGCGGCATAAGCCCTTTGTTACCAGCTGGTTCACGGTCGCAATACCCAACTGCCAACCTGGTAACCTCATCTACATCAACCCAAACAGCCTACCAATTACCTGGCGGCGGGTTGATGAACCCTGCGGGCCTGAGCGGGATATTTACCGGCGACCAAACCTGCGCCATCTCGGGCTTCTCGGTACGGAAATGGCTTAACCCAAATTTGGCCACGTCACAAGTGCTTGAAAATAATGAAACACAAACATGGATTGAGATGCGCTATGCCGAGGTTTTGCTAAACCGTGCCGAAGCAGACCTTGAGCTGGCCAGTTTGGGGCAATCGGGTTCGTCCAATACCGCAGATGCTTTCACTATTATCAACGAGATCCGCTCAAGGGCCGGTGCTTCACCGCTTATGAGCGCCGGGTCGGCAACCATCGATACCATACGCATGGAAAGAAGAAAAGAACTGGCATTTGAAAACAAAACCTATTGGGATTTAAAAAGGTGGCGAATATTTGCGCAGGAGCAAAACGGTACTATTTACAGGATCCTGATGCCATTTTATGCGGCCCAGGCGGGCAAGTATTTCTTTGATGCCCGCACTGATGAACGAAACGATGTTTATACCTATGACCCAAGATGGTATTATGAACAGATACCGGGAGGAGCGATATCAAAAAGTCCAAATTTAATTCAAAACCCAGGCTATTAATTTATTAAAGATGAAAAAGCTATATATCGCATTGAGCCTGTTAATTGTTTCAGGCTATTCATGCACGAAGATCGATAATTATCCGGCGCCATCTGATACGATCACCGGCAGTACGGTTGACGAGGTGACCGGCAATACCGTGCAAACCGAAATCGGGGGTGGCGGTACCCGCGTTAAGCTGTTGGAAACAAGCTACAGCGCCAACCCTGTGCCTATTTATTTTCAATCAAGGCAGGATGGAACTTTCAATAATACCAAGGTATTTGCAGCAACCTATAAAGTTTCGGTTGAAGGGCCATTTGTGCCGATTGTGCAAACCGACAGTGTTGGTAATGTTGTGTCAGACTCGAGCCAAACCATTGTTTTAAAAGGCAGTGCAACGCTTACGTTTAAAGTACAGCCGTTTTTAAGGATTACCTGGGTGGGCAAGCCGGTGTTTAATGCCGATAGTACGGTAAGTGTGCAGGTGCAAATTTCAAGGGGAACAAAAAACCCTAATTATCAGCAGCCGATAACAAATATCAATTTGTATGTAAGCAATACGCTGATTAACGATGGCAATAACAATTACGACCAGCGGTTTTCTACCTTTACGGCTATAAGCCAGGCTAAAAGTGATAGTATTTTAAACCTTCACCAAATAGTTACCCTTAAAACTACAGGCGGCGCATTG
>Ga0206955_1255_pt1 | contig 12942 bp, 8 predicted proteins | sample Alteio_BWOrgHeat_34_FD_153247 | JGI IMG/M metagenome (GOLD analysis project Ga0206955, IMG submission 153247) | Enriched cells from forest soil in Barre Woods Harvard Forest LTER site, Petersham, Massachusetts, United States -... | ecosystem: Environmental > Terrestrial > Soil > Temperate forest > O...
ATGGCAGATGCCGCTACTTATGCGCAAATAGTTAATGACATCAGTTACTACGATTCGCCTACTAATGGGCTTAACTACGTATATAGCGCGGCGCAAATACAAAAATTTAAGGACGGTTCTGATCCTGTTAATTATCCAAACACCAATTGGGAAAAACTAACTTTAAAAAACTTTGCCCTTCAAAGTCAAAACAGTCTGACACTATCAGGCGGCTCTGAAGATGTGAAGTATTTTGCATCGGTAGGCACAGTATACCAGGATGGCCTTTATAAAAATGGGGCAACTAATTATCATCAATACAACTTCAGGTCAAATATAGATGCCAATGTTACCAAAAGATTTAAACTTGGCCTGTCACTATCCGGCAGAGAAGAAGACAGGCAGTACCCCATGGCAGGCGCAGGTACCATCTTCCGTACCATTTACAGATCATATCCAACCTCGGCCGGTTTTTACCCTAATGGTGATCCTACTACAGGAATTGACCAGGTGAACCCGGCGCTTGTCGCAACTAATATTGGAGGAACCAACGTTAACCCTACATTAACATTTAATGGTATTTGAAAGGCCAGTTATGATATACCAGGGGTTCAGGGCCTTTCGCTTGACGGTTTTTATTCGGTAGATAAATCAGGAAATTCCGACAAGGCTTTTTCTATTCCTTATACTGTTTATAGCTACAACAGCGCTACTAACACTTACACACCAAGTATTGAAGGCGGTGGGCCAAACGGTCTGGCTTCCCTTTATCAGTCTCAACTTAATGAATCTTTGATAACCTCAAATATAAAATTGAACTTTGAAAGGCAATTTGGCAAGCATAATGTAAATGCGTTTGTGGGTTACGAACAAAGTCAAACTACTTATAGTTTCTTTTGGGCTCAAAGAAATGATTTCCCGACAGCTACTACGCCCGAACTATCGGAAGGCGGAACTGCGGCCTCAGATGCCACTAATGGCGGCAGCAGCAGTGATAATAATAATAATTTTGACTACAACCGCCGGAGCGTAATCAGCCGGTTAGCCTACAATTATGATGAAAAGTATTTGCTGGAGGGCCAGTTTCGTGCCGATGGTTCGTCTTTGTTTGCACCAGGGCACCAGTGGGGATATTTTCCTTCAATTTCCGCAGGTTACCGGATTTCTAAGGAAAATTGGTTTAGTGACAAATTTAAATTCATCAACGATTTGAAGATCAGGGCCTCTTATGGTGTACTGGGTGATGATTTGGTTGGTGCTTTCCAATATTTTGATAATTTTTCCGCCAGTAACTATTTTGTATCAGATAATGGCCAGGGAGCTTCCGTTCAGCCGGGTTATATTTTAAGCAAGCTGGCAAATGTTAATGCTACCTGGGAAACGGCCAAGAAAACAGACATAGGTGTTAACGCGGTTTTTTTAAACAACTTTACCCTGGAGGCTATTTATTTTAAACAGGTAAGGGACAACATACTCACGTTTCCAAGTGCTTCTATTCCCGCAACATCAGGCATCGTAAATCCTTATAACGGTGATATTGTACCTGATGAAAATATTGGCAAGGTAAACAGCAATGGTTTCGAAGGCACATTAAGCTATAACCATCCGGGTAAATTTAGCTGGGGTGCATCCGGAAATTTCACCTACGCCAAAAGTAAGATCATTTATATAGACCAGGCTGCGGGTACCTTACCATACCAGTCGCAAATAGGAGGGCCCTTAAATAATTACTTATTATACGATGCGATCGGGATTTTCAGGTCACAGGCACAATTAAACAGCACCCCTCACGTGGCTGGTGCACAGGTTGGCGATTTGATTTACGCGGATGTTAATCATGATGGCAAGATAGATGCTGCTGACCAGACCAGGACTAAATACGGAAACATACCACAAATTGTGTATGGCTTTAGTTTAAACGCAGGTTATAAGAGTTTTGATCTTTCTGTTCTTTTTGCAGGACAAGCAGAGGTAAGCCAGTATGTACTGCCTGAATCGGGTACAATTGGTAATTATTATAGTTCGTGGGCAAATAATGCCTGGAGCCCAACCAATCCCAACGGAACTTATCCCCGCGTTTCCGACAGAGCCTCAGATGCAGTAAGTGGCGGTTCATATCCGAATACTTTCTGGCTTAATGACGCTTCCTTTTTAAGGCTCAAAAATGCGCAATTAGGTTACACATTTCCGTCATCTGCAATCTCTGCGCTGCATATCTCAGCGCTTAGGCTTTATGTAAGTGCCTTTAACTTGTTCACACTTACTAAAGTGAAGGATTACGACCCGGAAGGAACCAATGGTTCCGGCCAGTTTTATCCGCAGCAAAAAATTATCAACGTAGGCGTAAATGTTAAACTATAAAATTTATACAATGAAACTGCTAAAAAAATCATCCTGCTGTATAGTCCTTTTGGGGCTATTGTTTTCAGCTTGTAAGAAAAATTTTCTGAACGTAACCCCGACGGATCGTTTAACATCTACATCTATTACAACCGATACTTCGATATTAGAAGATTATATAAAAAATACGTATATAGGAGAAACAATAGGCCAAAATGAAGGCGAAGGGTCGCCCCCCGGCTTTGGAAGAGGCTTTGAATATGCGATGGCAAGTTCGGTTACCGATGAGTCAATGTACAATACCGACAACGGCTCCTGGCTAATTGAGCAAGGACAAATGGCTGCCAACAATACAGGTTTTTTAGGTAGCTTATGGGCCCGCAGTTATGCAGGCATACGTAGCTGTAATTATGCCTTGAGCATTATTAAGAACATTAATATGAGTGCCGGGCACAAAAATATGCTGATAGGGGAGCTTGAATTTATACGTGCCTACAGGTATCAGGATTTGATACGGAATTATGGCGGCGTAGTTTTGATAGGCGATCAGGTTACGCAGTTAACTGATAATTTGCAGAATCCGGCACTTTTTAACCGGGCAACTATTCAGCAATCCATAGCCTATGCCTCGGCTCAACTTGATGATGCTGCATCAAAACTTCCCTTAAATAACGATGCCACATGGGCGCTTGGTAGAGCTACAAAAGGTGCCGCACTGGCGCTTAAATCCAGGTTGCTGTTATACGCTGCCAGCCCTTTGTATGGTGCAGGCACCTGGCAGGACGCCGCAGCAGCTGCGAAAGTGGTGATGGATATGGGAAAATATTCGTTATCTCAAAATGGATATGGACAACTGTTTCTATCGCCTAATGACAATGAGATCATCTTCGAGCGCTTATTTATACCAAATGTCGCACGCCACGTTTGTATGGAAATATCAAATGGCCCTAATGGCTATGATGGTTGGGCTGGAAACACGCCGCTTCAAAACCTGGTAGATGCTTATCAGATGAATACCGGAAAGGCGATTACGGACCCTACATCGGGATACGACCCGCAAGACCCCTATGTAAACCGCGATCCCCGTTTCTATGCCACGATACTTTATAACAGAGCACCTTACAGAAACAGCACTGTCGATGTTTATTTACCCGGCGGCAAGGATAGCAACCAGGGCCCGTCAAACTGGAACGCCAGCCAGACAGGATATTACCTTAAAAAATTCATGAACGACAGTTATCCCATTGACAATCCATGGAGTGTTGCAGGAGGGCAGCCCTGGATTTATATACGGTATGCCGAAATATTGCTCAATTACGCCGAAGCACAAAATGAAGCCTCAGGTCCGGATGCAACTGTTTATACTGCCGTCAATAGCATCAGAGCAAGAGCAACGGTAAATATGCCACCGCTACCTGCCGGATTGTCGCAAACTGATATGCGAACCGCTATTCAAAATGAAAGACAAATAGAACTTGCTTTTGAAGAGCACCGTTTTTACGATGTGCGCAGATGGAAAATTGCTATGCAAACCGAAAACGTACCAGCCTATGGTATTAGCGTTACCGTTAATCCTTCAAACCCATCTGGTTATACTTACACCAGGAAAATTTCCCTTGCTAACCGGTCTTTCCTGCCACAACATTACTGGTTGCCAATACCATTAACTGAGATTCAGGCATCAAATGGCCAGCTAAAACAGAATCCGGGATATTAACCTAAACCCAATCATCGGATGGAAGCTGCTTAATAGTTTCCATCCGATTAATTAATAAAAGGCATTTAGATAAAAATCAGCTTATGAAAAAGATTAGCTTATACCTGTTTTGTGCAGTAATGACCCTTTATAGTTGTAAAAAAGAGAACGCAGTAATGCAACAACAAAAAACTGTTGATACTTCAACAAAGTCGGGTACGCAAACATTAGCTACAACACAGGCTAATGTCTTCTCCGGTGTAAACTGGGCCTGTACGGCAGATAATTTCAGTGATACAGTCCTCGTGCTGAGTGGATTATTGTCCACTGACAGTTATGCCACTGTAGCTGCCAAAACCGATGCGGTAGTTTCTGATATACAATCAGCTACCGGGGCAAATGCATTGCGCATACCGGTTAATTATTCTACAACATCGCAATCATGGTGGAATTCTTATACAGCTGTAATTGATAAAGCAACCAGCAAAGGGATGAAAGTAATTGTCGGCTATTGGGAAGGCAAGTCATCCGAAGATGGAAAAATCGACAACGTTACCCAGTTTTGGTCAATGTGGCAAACCATCGTCACTAAATATGGCAGCAATTCAAATGTCTATTTTGAGATATTTAATGAGCCGCACGGATACTCATTAACCGATTGGACAACAATCTGTGCACAGTGGCTGAGCAATTATCCATCGATACCACAAGGCCGGATATTGATCGACGGCACATCCTACGCACAGGATATAACAGGTGTGGGTGCCGATAGCCGGTTCTCAGGATGTTTATTATCAATTCACGACTATACCTTTTTTAGCAATGGTACACTTACCACTGCAGCCCAGTGGGAAAGCCGGCTGAAAGGAAACGTAGGCAGTTATGGCAACCGTGCGGTATTAACGGAATATGGCGACACTATGAATAGCGGCATTAACTATACCGGTGCGATTGGCGGCAGCCAGGATATCGCCTATATACAGGGCCTCACCAATGAATTGCGCACACTGGGCATGGGCAGTGTTTACTGGCCGGGCATCAGAAGCGGAGACAGCTACGCTATGCTGACATTAGGTGGCAGCGGAACCAGCCTTACCACCACAGTAACAAATACATCGGGCCTGAGCAGGTTAAAATATGGATGGGGTGTTGGCACGGGTGGAACTGATGTGTTTTACAGCGGTGCCTATTACCGTTTTTTAAATGTTAACAGCGGCCTGGCGCTTGATGTTAATCAGGCATCCACGGCCAATGGCGCGGCGATTATTCAATGGCCACAGAATGGCGGTAATAATCAGCAATGGGCAATTACTGACAATGGCGGCGGGTATTATAAGATTATCAATCGTAACAGTGGCCTCGCGCTGGATGTAAACGGGGCCTCAACCGCAAATGGTGCATCCATTATACAATGGCCATGGAGTGGCGCCAATAACCAGCAGTGGCAGCTAACTGCGGTAAGTACCACCATCTACAAAGTTACTAACCGTAACAGCGGTGAGGTGCTTGATGTAAATGGCGCCTCAACTGCAAATGGTGCCGGCATTATACAATGGCCATCAAACGGCGGTGCCAACCAACAATGGCAGATTTTGCAACAATAAAAATTTATGCTGAATAACTTTAAGAAATTATTTATACTGTCAATACCGGCCTGTATGCTGATGCACGGGCCGGTATTCGCACAGACAAAACAGGTAAACGTAAATATCGATCTAACCGAAACGGCGCAAACTATCCAGAATTTCGGAGCCTCGGATGCATGGTCTTGTCAGTTTGTTGGAAATTGGCCCGATAGCAAAAAAAATAAGATCGCTGAGCTTCTATTCAGTGCGGATACCACTGCCGGAGGTGATCCGGTTGGCATAGCTTTATCTTTATGGCGTTTCAATATCGGCGCAGGGAGTGCGCAACAGGGCAATGGTAGCGGGATTAAAGATGAATGGCGAAGGGAAGAATCATTTTTAGACAGTAATGGCGCTTATGACTGGACACGACAGGCTGGTCAGCTATGGTTTTTAAAAGCGGCAAAATCACTTGGAGTAAACCAGTTCCTTGGTTTTTGTAATAGTGCGCCGGTACAGTTCACCAATAACGGCAAAGCTTTTACAGATAGTGGGAGGACCAATTTATTGCCGAAACAGTATGCCGGATTTGCCGATTACCTGGCCACTGTTATTCAGGGCATTCATAAAATAAGCAAAGTAAAGTTTGACTATATCAGCCCGATTAATGAACCGCAGTGGGGTTGGAGTGATGGCGGGCAGGAAGGATGCCCTTTCAGAAATGAAGAAATTGCCGGTTTGGTGAAGGCACTGGACGACAAACTTACGGCACACCGGCTTGATACTAAAATAATTATTCCGGAGGCCGGCAGTATAGATTATTTATACCAGGCTGCCGGAAAACCGGAAAAAGGCAACGAGATAGAAACATTTTTTAATCCGGGTTCAGCATTAAACTTAAGTAATTTGACACATGTCGGCCGGATTGTTGCTGCCCACAGCTACTTCACAACCTCACCGAACGCAACCGCTGTCGAAAAGCGCGTCAATCTGGCACGGAGTATAGCAAGTATTAATAACCTTGCTTTCTGGCAATCTGAATATTGCATCCTTGGCGACAATTCAGGTGATATAAATGGAAGCAAGCGCGACCTGGGGATAAAACCCGCGCTATACCTCGCTAAGGTTATTTATAACGACCTCACCGTGGCGAATGCGTCTGCTTGGCAATGGTGGACCGCCATATCAGCCTATGATTATAAGGACGGGCTGATTTATATCGACAAAAATAAAATAGATGGTAATTTTTATACCAGCAAAATGCTTTGGGCCATGGGGAACTACAGCCGTTTTATCAGGCCAGGCGCAAAACGTATTAAGGCGGATGTGCAACAGGGAAATGGCACAGGGCAACCAGTGCTTATTTCTGCATTTAAAAAGGGGAATGTATTTACGGCAGTTATTGTAAATTCAAATGCATATAGTCAGCCTGTACATTTTCAGTTCGCTAAAGGAATTGTGCATTTTGACCATTGCTACATTACTTCGGCTACAACTGAACTTAAGGCCATGCGGCCCGAACCGGATCAAACTACTTTGCTTGCCGGCCCGGAATCTATCACCACTGTTACCGGCACCATCAACTAATTCATTACAATTCCGGCTACAATCAAATATTTTCATAACAAAATAAACAACAAATAAAACTTCTCTACCCGATCCGATGAATCAATTAAAATTTTTATTCCTCGCACTACTGCTGCTGGCCGTTCGCCCCACAAAGGCGCAAAACGGCCACCATTCATTCTCTTTAAGCGATACCGCCTTTATGCTTGACGGACGCCCCTTTCAGATCATATCGGGCGAAATGCATTATACCCGGGTTCCCGGGGAAGCCTGGCGGCAACGCATGAAAATGGCTAAAGCTATGGGTCTCAATACCATCGGCACCTATGTCTTCTGGAATGTTCATGAGCCGCAAAAAGGGAAATTTGATTTCGGCGGCAATAATGATATTGCAGCATTTGTAAAAATGGCCCGCGAAGAAGGTCTATGGGTCATCCTTAGGCCAAGCCCATATGTTTGTGCTGAATGGGAATTTGGGGGCTATCCCTACTGGCTCCAAAATGAAAAGGGGCTTATCGTACGCAGCATGGAACCTCAATATTTAAAAGAATATGCCGCTTACATAAAAGAAGTTGGCAAACAACTGGCACCGCTACAGGTAAACCATGGCGGCAATATTTTAATGATACAAATAGAAAACGAATATGGTTCATATGGTAATGACAAAGCCTATCTTGAACTTAACCGTAAAATGTTTGTTGACGCGGGTTTTGACGGGTTACTTTATACCTGCGATCCGAAAGAGGCGATCGGAGCCGGGCATTTGCCCGGCTTGTTACCTGCCATAAATGGGGTCCATGACGCAGCTACTGCAAAAAGGCTGATCAATGAGAATCACAATGGCAAAGGCCCTTATATGATAGCCGAGTGGTACCCGGCATGGTTCGACTGGTGGGGAACGGAGCATCACACCGTTCCTGCTTCTAGTTATACGGGCCAGTTAGATTCTATCCTGGCAGCCGGAATATCCATTAATATGTATATGTTCCACGGTGGCACCACACGCGGATTTATGAATGGGGCAAATTTTAAAGATGGTACACCTTTTGAGCCTGAGATCAGCAGTTATGATTATGATGCGCCGCTCGACGAGGCGGGCAATCCAACCCCCAAATTTATGGCCTTCAGGAAAGTGATCGAAAAGCACCTGTCGGCCGGGCAAAAACTTCCCCCGGTTCCTGTAGCCAGGCCTGCCATGAGCGTCGATAACATTAAACTTGAACAGTCGGCCACGTTCCTGAATAACCTGCCTATAGCAACAGCCGGTCGCCGACCGCTCACCTTTGAGGATTTAGCACAGGATTATGGGTTTGTACTGTACCGGACTAAATTAAACGGAAGAAAAAACGGGAACCTTAAAATAGAAGGCCTTCGTGATTTTGCGGTGGTAATGGTCAACGGCCACGACGCAGGCACGTTAGACCGACGGAAAAATCAGGACAGCTTAACCATTGAGCTTCCCAAAAAGACGAATACCGTTGATATCCTGGTTGAAAATATGGGAAGAATAAATTTCGGGAAATATATGTTGCAGAACAAAAAGGGGATCACCGGAAAAGTAACTTTTGACGGATCGGAATTAATGGGCTGGAAAATGTACAGGTTCCCGTTAGAGAATCCCGCTGCTTTTATCCATACCGAAATTCGTCCCAAACACGCTTCATCTCCAGTCCTTCTAAAAGGCACTTTTGAGTTGAAAAAAACAGGAGACACCTATCTTGATATGCGGGCGTGGGGAAAAGGAACCGTGTGGATAAACGGCCATAATTTAGGCAGGTATTGGTCTGTCGGCCCGCAGCAAACGATATATGTACCCGCCGAGTGGCTCAAAAAAGGAATTAACCAGGTAATCGTATTAGAACTTCTTAAATCAAATACAAAATTATCTGCTATAAATCATCCCGTACTGGATAAACTGCAATAAACGAAACAATCAGAGGGGCTGGTTAAATTATTCTGGCCCCTCAAATGAGTAGTCCTTTAACTGTTTCATGCCGAACTCATATCCTAATATTTTAGATAGATTAGCGCTATTGACCACTTTCCAGTTTTTTAGCTCGTTGATAAATTGAGGCGTCGGCAAATTCGCTTTTACCGCCATTGCACTATAGAACTCGGACTTTGCAGGATGATCGGGGGAGCAGGCATTAAATAAAAAACCAAAAGCATCATTGCTGATAATAGTCATCGTTATTCCTACACAATCCGATTGGTGAATAAGGTTTACGGGTGCCAAGCCGTTAGGGATATTGATTTTTCCGGCAAAGAAACGCCCGGGATGGCGGCCGGGTCCTATCAGTCCGCCAAAGCGAATAATGGTAGTTTTAAATAAGCGCTCTTTTTGAAAAAGCAGTTCGGTATTATACAAAGCCAAACCTGATGCTGTGTCTGACTTTGGGTCGGCAAATTCATTAACCTCGCTGTTATATTCACCATATACCCCTGTCGAACTGATATAAATGACCTTTTTTACCTGGTATTGAATACAAGCTGTTATAATATGTTGAATTTTTGATAAGTATTCTCCGCCTTCGCCTGTTTTAAGTTTCGGCGGGATGCTGATAACCAGCACATCACATTTAAAAAAAACGGGATCGCAGGTATCTTCTGAAGTATCAAATTTTAACAAATGGGGCAGGACTCCTAAACTGCTTAACGCCTCCAATTTTTCAGGCGAAGTGCCGGAACCCTTAACAAAATGTCCATTTTTTAAAAGATTTGCTGCCAGCGCTTTGCCATACCAACCACAACCTAAAATACTAACAACCATCTAAAAGTTTATTAATCGTTATCTGACGGTCAAAAATTACAAAAGAAATTGGTATCGCTTAATAAATTACTTTAAAATCCTATAAAAAGGAGTACTTTTACATTGCCTATTAATTCCATAGATAATGTATTAAATTACTTGCAATGATAAATTCAGAAATTAAGTATAAGGAAACGCCTTCATTAGACTGTCCGGTCGACTTTGTAAAGATTGACGAAAACAGGGTAAGGGTAGTCGCGTTTTTCGTAGTGCTTTTTGTTTTGTTGTACGTTTTAAATACCAATCCTATATCCATTGGCCTCTTATTAGCCGATTTCCTGCTCAGGGCATTTAATTTAAATAACTACAGCCCGCTTGCCTTAATAAGCGGCGCAATCGTAAAGCAATTGGGCATAAAACCCAAAGCCGCTGACCGTGCTCCGAAAAGGTTTGCCTCATTTATGGGCGTCGCTTTTTTAAGCCTCGTGCTAATCAGCTTCTTTTCAAATTTTATCTTGTTATCAAAAGTTATTTCTGGTGTGATGATTCTTTTTGCGTCATTGGAGAGTTTTGCTGGCTTTTGCGCAGGGTGCCATGTGTATACGCTAATCAATCGAGCTAAATCTTCCTATCGGCGGGTAAAATAGGCTTACCGTCTCACATTTTTATTTCAATAGAAATTTCTGTGTAAAATCTGCACGGGCTTATTGGTCCGTTTTACCCCATCATCCGGGACTTTTTATTTCCTTTTTCCTGGTCTTCCGTTTCGTCTAAAGCAATTGACAACAATATTGCAAAAGACATTTTAACACTATTATGCCAGTTTTTATACGATATCATTAATACTTGGTAAATAATTTTAATCATTTCGTTGTATTTGTTGATTTTTATTAGGAAATTACATTCCCCTTAACTCTTAACATACATAGCTTATGAAGAAAAACTTACTCTCCTTTTTTCTTTTACTTTCATCTTTTTCCTTTGTTTTTGCCCAAACTATAGTAATCAGAGGTAAAGTAACAGATCAAAAAGATGGATCATCCTTACCAGGTGTAAGTGTGATAGTAAAAGGCATACCATCAGTTGGTACGCAAACAGATTTAAACGGTTTGTATTCTCTATCGGTCCCAACGACAGCCAGAGTATTAGTATTTAGGTACATCGGCTACAAGGAAACAGATTTGCCCATAAACGGGGGGATTTTAAATGTTCAGATGGAGGCGGATCCTAAGCAACTCTCGGAAGTTGTTGTAGTTGGTTATGGTACCCAAAAACGTGCTGATATAACGGGATCAATTACGACAGTATCCGGCAAGGACGTTGAAAATACGCCTGTAACCACATTTGAGCAGGCCCTGCAGGGAAAGACTGCGGGCGTTAATATACAAGCCAACAATGGTAAACTAGGGCAGGGTATCAGTATTAATGTTCGTGGTATTTCCACCATTTCGGGTAATTCGCAGCCATTAATTATTATTGATGGTATCGTTATCAATACCGACGATCTTTCGGGAAATGGTGCATCTACCGACCCTTTGGCTGATATTAATTTTAACGACATCGAATCATTCCAGGTACTGAAAGACGCGTCGGCGTCTGCTATTTACGGTTCGCGGGCGTCCAGTGGCGTAATCCTTATTACCACTAAAAAGGGAAAGGCCGGTACCGCAAAAATCGACTTTAACATACAGTTCGGCAATAGCGCTCCATCGGGACACCGGCAATTTTTGGACACAAAACAATGGCTGGCTATTGAAAAACGTGCGGCTTTGGGCGAAGCCACGCAAGATTTTGCAAATGGTTTTTTCCCCACTTTGGCTGCTGCCCAAGCCAGCGACCTTGGTTACGTCGACGGCGAATTCACCACTTTAGCCGCAGGAAACACAGATTGGACGAAATATAACACCAATTGGGAACAGCAGGCGTTTCAAAGTGCGCCGCAGGAACAGTACGACCTTAATTTTTCAGGAGGTAACGAAAAAACCACCTACTATATCGGTGGCCAGGCGCTTGACCAAACCGGTATACTAAAAGGCAACGCCTTTCAGCGTTATAGCGGTCGGGTAAATATCGATTCGAAGATCTTCAGCAACTTTGAAGTGGGCATGAACCTTGATTTTGCCCATACCTATAACCAGCGCGTCGCTAATGACGATAATTTTAACACGCCTTTACAAATAGTCGCTTTATCGCCCATAACACCGGTCATTGATCCGCGTACGGGGTTGAACAGCGGTACGCCGCCCGGCCCCAGCGGCGATTACCCTCTTTATTATAATCCGCTGATCAGCGTCAGCAATGAGTATTTTCATACACACGTTTATCGTACGTTTGGTAATTTATTTGCCAACTGGGAGATTGTAAAACATTTATCATTTCGCTCGGAGTTTGGCGTGGATAACACTAATCAAAATGAAGATCAGTATGCCAATAGCTTAACCGCCAGGAATACCGGTACGCCCAATGGCTTCGGATCAAACAGCAGCGTGTTGCAGGTTCACTTCACCACAAATAATTATTTCACGTACAAAAATATTTTTGCGGGGGATCAAGCAGTTGATCTTACAATAGGAACCAGTTTCGAAAATAATCACGCAACAAACAACAATGTACAGGGAAAACAATTTCCATCCGATGCTTTTCGTACCATTGCTTCAGCCGGGTTAATATCGGGCGGTTCATCGTCGCAGGTGGCGAACACTTTACTTTCGTATTTCGCCAGGGCTAATTACTCTTTCACAGAAAAATACCTGCTTTCGGCAAGTGTGCGGGCTGACGGATCATCTAAATTCGGGGCCGATCATCAATTTGGCTATTTCCCTGCCGCTTCTGTCGGCTGGGTGGTTAGTCAGGAGGATTTTCTGAAGAATGCAAAGACACTTAGCAATTTAAAGCTAAGGGTGAGTTATGGATTGACAGGGGATGACGGCGCCGCACCGTATTCGGCCCTTGGTTTGTTTACTTCAGGGTCCCATCCTTTGTATTTTGTGATGATAAAAAGGTTGTACCCGTTAACAAAAATCCGCAACCTGTCAATCTTGATCTTC
>Ga0206955_1256_pt1 | contig 12918 bp, 11 predicted proteins | sample Alteio_BWOrgHeat_34_FD_153247 | JGI IMG/M metagenome (GOLD analysis project Ga0206955, IMG submission 153247) | Enriched cells from forest soil in Barre Woods Harvard Forest LTER site, Petersham, Massachusetts, United States -... | ecosystem: Environmental > Terrestrial > Soil > Temperate forest >...
ACAACTTTGATTTGGCGGACGACGGAGATGAGGGGATCCTCGTGCGGTTGATAACCGTCCGAGGGCGGGTAAGCGGCTGGCCGCTGGATGTGCGGATTATAGTAGGGGCTGCCAGCGGAAAGATTCACGAGATCGATGCCAAGGTCGGAGAACAACTGGAGGAGTTGCTTGGTTTCGGTCAGGTCGTACTCGAGCGGGTTTTCGCGGTTGATGCCGAATTGATAATTATAGGGCAGGAGATGTGCAAATTCCTCGGGCATCCCCGGCCCCGGCTTGGCGGGTTGGGAGAGTGCGGGGTCCGGCTTGAAGGGAACGAAATCAAACGCGCTGAGACGTACACCGATGCCCAGATTGGGTGCGACGGCGCGAATGCCCGCCGTGATGTCGCGGATGAGCCGGGTCCGGTTCTCGAATGAGCCGCCATAAGGCCCGGGCCGCGTGACCGCGCCCAGAAATTCGTGGAGCAGGTAACCGTGGCAATGCTTGATATCGACGAAATCGGCGCCAATGTCCGCGGCGATCTTGGCCGAGGCGATGTAGCAATCGACGAGACGCTTCAGGTCGTCGTCAGTCAGGATTTGGTCGTCGCTCGTGACGCTGAATTTCGCGTCGAGGATCGGATGGCGATAGGCGATGCGCGATTCCCATCGCTTCTTGTCGTTCGGACGGCAGAACCGGCCCGAGTGGGTGAGCTGGAAGCCGATGACGAGATCGTCGGTCTTGCCGAATTTTTCCTTGTGCGCGGCGATGAGCGTCTCGCGCAGTCCGGCGATCCCGGCCTTGTTCTCCTCGTTGATGATCAACTGGTTCATGTTGGCGCGGCCATCTGGGCGCACCGCCATCGCTTCGCCGCCCCAAATCAATTTTGCGCCGCTGTCGCCGAAGCGTTTCCAGCGCCGGATCATCGGCTCGGTCACGCCGCCAGTCGTGGTGCCGTCCCAACCTTCCATCGGATGAATCGCCCAGCGATTGCCGATGGTGCGTCCGCGCCACGTCGTCTTTTGCAGCAGCGGCGAGGCGTCGCCCTGGATGATCTCGTCGTCCAGACCGAGATCGAGGTTAAGGCTTTGCAGATGGGCACGGAAATCGGCCACCGTCTTGAGGGAGGGGACGCGAACGAGTTTGAAGGGAGTGGACATAGAGATGGGGTGGCGAGTTTACGTGATGAGTCGGGGAGAGACGATATAAAATCAGGCGTTACTTAAACCGGATGTCGAAGAAGCGGAGGTCGGGCTGGTTGGCGGCGGCACGATGCAGCATCACGGCCAGCTCCCGCGCATGGTAATCGCCCCACATCGAAGCTTCGCCGCACGGCACCTGGCGACCCGGTGGAATATAATCCCAACCGTTCGGGCGATGATAGACGGAGTGGAGGAGGAGGCCTTCGTGCGTCGTGTCGGTCGAGAGATAGGGTTCCCGGAAGAGCGTCTGCGCGACGGTCAGGCCCGCTTGATAATAACGCGCGCCCTGTTCGGCTTGGCCGGTGCGCTTCAGATACGATCCGAGCCGGAGGAGACCCTGCGCGGCAATCGCAGCAGCGCTGCTGTCGACCGGTTCGTGTTCGTTGTAGGGCTCGGCGGGGCGGTCGAGGTAATTGCCCAGATAGGCGAGGCCGGGTGCGCCGGTGTCCCAATACGGCACGCCATCGATGGGTGTGTATTGCAGATAAAAATCGGCAACGGCCTCGGCCACGCGGACGAAGCGGGAAATCACTTGTGGCTTACCGCCGAACGGGGCGAGTTCTTCATCGGAAAGGGTCTCGAGATATTCGATTTCTTCCGGATAACCGCAGAGAATCCAAGCCAGTCCGCGCGTCCAGGTGGAGAACGGCGAGTAGCCCTGCTGGCTGTTCGGACAGCGATAGGCGCCGTCATTGACGTTGAAGATCGATTCGTGCGCGGTGCGTCCACGCAGGTCGTAGGCGTCGCGGCCTTCCCCGTAGTAAACGGCGAAGCGGGCGGTGGTTTCCGCGTGTTGCAACAGACGGGCCAGCAACGAAATCGGACGGTCCATTTCGCCCATGAGCTTGTGGTTGAGTTGATGGCTGACGGCGAGCGCGCGTAAGGAACGAATCGTGTCGGCAAAGAGCGAGTGGGGCCCGTTGAAGGAATAGATATAGCCCAACTCCGGCGTGAGTTCGGTCCAGCGCACGGCCTGGACGGCGCCGGTGGTCTTGAGCGCCAGTTCGTAGAAATTCTTTTCCCAGGCATTGAAGGGGATCATGCCCGCCGACATGAGCCGCAATAAATTGCCGTACGTACTGACGTTGTTAAAGCCGTGATCGTGGACGCCGACGTGCGTGATGTGCGACGCCATGAGATCGACCGTATTGCGGCGACCGATTTCAAGAAACGCTTCATCCTGGGTGACTTCGAATTGATAAATTGCACCGCCAAACTGGAAGCCCTGGGTCCATTCCGTCCAGCCGCGCGAGGTGTACTCGCCCTTGATGGTGAAGACCGGCGTGCCGCGTGCCGGGTTCCAACGGTTTTGCAGCCGATGGATTTTTTCGCCGGAAAGCGCGAAGAGCTGTTTGACGGAATCGTGAAGCGTGGCGGGCGTGAGGTCGTAATTGATCCGAATCATGGGGAGATAACCATAGTGGGCGCGACGTCAGTTTAAAAGCTTCTCCTTGCGGATTCGTTTGCTCTATATCTTTCGGGAATTGACGGGCGGGAAGCCTGTCGATTTCTCCCAGAAAATTCAAACCATGTATTATCTCGTGATCAGCGGCTCCCAACAGGGGCCTTATCCAGTGGAGAAAGTGCGCACGATGCTGGCGGCGGGCGAGATCGGGCCGGACACACTTGCCTGGAGCGAGGGTCAGGCGGACTGGCAGCCGGTGCAGCGCATTCTGGCCCCGCCACAATCTCCACCACCGGGCGTAGCCACGCGATCCGGGATGTTTTCTTTTTTAGGCGGAGTGGGGGTGACTCTTGCCGTGGTTGGAGCGGTCTTGCTGGGGCTGCTGCTGCTGGTCGGAGGCTTCATCGGTTATATAGCCTATGTTGGAAACGGCCTCGACAAATCGAGCAAGGAATACGTCGACCAGGCCATCCCGGCGATTGTCACCGGCTGGTCCCCGGACGAACTGGTCAAGCGCGAGAGCAAGGCGTTTCAAAAGGCGACCACGGATGAGCAGTTGATCAAGCTCTTCGCCGCGTTTCGCAAATTGGGCGCCTTGAAAAACTACGAAGGCTGCAAGGGCGACGCGAACGTCAATTACACGCCAAATTCAGGCAAGGTGATCACGGCCACGTATCTGGGGCGTGCGACTTTTGAGGCGGGCGAGGCTGAAATTAAGGTCATTCTCATCCAGGAGAATGGTGTGTGGAGAATCCAGGGTTTCCGCATCGATTCCACGGCTTTTCTTAAGTAATTACAACCGGCGGAGATGAAATCCGCCGTCGATGTTGATCACGTCGCCGGTGGAAAAAGGGAAATGACCCTCGAGGATCGCCTTCACGGCGAGGCCGACATCCTGCGGATTGCCCCACCGCTTCTGGGGCACGAGGCCCTCGGCGAGAAGCTTGTCGTACTTGTCCTTGACGCCGGCGGTCATGTCGGTGGCCATGATGCCGGGGCGCAATTCGAGCACCTGCACGCCGGAATCAGCGAGGCGCACGGCCCACAATTGCGTGGCCATGCCCAGCCCGGCTTTCGAAATGCAATATTCGCCGCGATTGATCGAAGCCGTGTTGGCCGAGAGCGACGTGACGAAGAGAAGTTTGTATCCGCCGGGCACGCGGCTCTTGCCCGGATTCGCCAGCCAGTAACGAGCCGCGAGTTGGGAGAGGAAATAAGGTCCCTTCAAGTTAATGCCGATGACTTCGTCGAAAATATCCTCGGTTGCCTCAGTGATGTCGGCGCGGACACGCGGCGCGACTCCGGCGTTATTAACCAGCGCATCGAGATGGCCATAGGCCGCAATCGTTTCGTCGAAGAGGCGCTGGCGATCTGAGGCCAGTCCGATATTTCCGCCGACAATGGCGAATTTCTGCTCCGGATTGGGCGCCAGTTTCTTACAGGCCGCTGCAGTGGTCTCCGCCGCTTCCTTGTTGCTGGCATAATGAATCGCCACGGAAAAACCAGCTTGGGCGAGCGTTTCGGCAACGCCGCGCCCGAGTCCGCGAGAAGAACCGGTGACGAGAACGACGGGAGGAATCGAAGGCATGTTAGTACTAAAGAAAGAACTGGAGATGCCGCCGCTTATTTGTGATTGAGCGTCGGCTCGGGAAGCGGCGGTTGGAGATCGGGCCAGATGCCGCCGATCAAACGCAGCATGGATTCGATATCCTCAACGTTCGGGCGAAGCGCGCGACTGACTCGCTTGTTGCCCGTTGCCGATCCCTCCATGATAATGGAATCGACGGGGTGATGGGCCACGGCCCTGGACGCATTGATGGACTCGACCAAAGCGGTGACAGAATCCAGCCGGGACTCGGAAAGCCACGCGCTACGAAGGGATGATCCCGGGCTTTGACCGAAGACATCCTGTTCAATTAGCGCGTATCCCGAGGGAAAAACCGTGTATTTGATCGAGGCATGCCCGAAAGTGCTCTCGCTTTTGTTGTCCTGCGGGAAGGTAAGAATGACCAGCGGCTTCCAATTGGTCTCCGTTTCAAGTCCCTCTTCTGCCTGTACTGTGCCGATGACGGTGACGGCCAGCAAGAAAACCCAAACTAACGATTTAAAGGTGGAGCGCATAATGGTGATTCCTTTTACCTACCACGAGCCTTAGCGACAGCAGCAATGAATTGTCCAGCAAGATCGGTCAGTTTTTTCCAGTCCTTGTTCTTAAGGATGTCCTTGCTGACGAGAGTACTACCGGCAGCCACGGCGACGCAGCCGGCCTTAATGAATTCGCCTGCCGTATTCACATCGACCCCGCCAGTCGGAACGATTTTCAAATGGGGCAGGGGACCGCGAATGGCTTGGATATATTTCGGCCCGAGCCCATCGGCGGGGAAAATCTTGATGAAGTCCGCGCCGAGTTCGTAGGCCGTTTGTGCCTCGGTCGGCGTGTAGGAACCGGCGAAAATCGGTTTGCCGACGCGATTGCAGAAAGCAATGACCTCGGGTTTAAGCACCGGGGTGATGACATATTCCGCGCCCGCAGCGAGGGCGGCTTCGGCGGTTTTCACATCGAGCACCGTTCCGACGCCGACCAGCGCCTTGTCGCCAAATACGCGGCAGACATCCGCGATGACCTTGAGCGCGTTCGGCGTGGTCATGGTGACTTCGATGCCGGAGACGCCGCCATCGATGAGCGCGCGGCTGGCGTCGATAAGTTGCTCCGAGTTGTCCGCGCGGATGATGGCTACGACGCCTGGCGTCAGCAGGCCGTTAATGATTTGGTCTTTGGTCATTTTGAATTGATAAATTTAATGTTGGGAAAGAAATCCGTCATCCTGAGCTTGTCGAAGGACCAGACACGCATTGAAGAGAAAAATGACTGAACAGCATTCAAAGCATGCCGGTTCTTCTGATTTTCCAGTCGTTCTGCACGGGCGATACGTGTCTGGTCCTTCGACAAGCTCAGGATGACGGATGTTTTGCAATAGAATCGCAACATGATCTGTGGTCTTAGCGTTGTACCCGTCCCGAGCCGTCGCCGGCGAGCAGAGCTTCCACTTCGGAAAGTTTCACGAGGTTGAGGTCGCCGCTGATCGAGTGCTTCAGGCAACTGGCGGCCACGGCGAATTCAATGGCGTCCTGCGCCGATTTCTTTTTACCGAGCGCGTAAATCAGCCCCGCCGCAAAGGAATCGCCACCACCGACGCGGTCGACGATCTCGAGGTCATAGCGGCGGCTGAAATGCGCCTTGCCGCCGGTGAAATAGAGCCCGGACCAGCCATTATGCGAGGCGGAAAAACTTTCCCGCAGCGTGATGGCCACGCCCTTGAACTGAAAGCGTTCAGTTAGTTTCGTCGCGACTTCCACGTAACGGTTGTGATCGATCTTGCCTTCCGTCACCTCGGCGCCCTCGGCCTTGATGCCGAAAACTTTTTCCGCGTCCTCTTCGTTCGCGATGCAGATATCGACGAACTCCATGATGCCGCTCATGACTTGTCCGGCTTTTTCGCTCGTCCAAAGTTTTTTGCGGAAATTCAGATCGCAACTGACGGTCAGGCCGAGCTTCTTCGCCGCGCGGGCGCCTTCGAGCGAGGCCTGCGCCGCCTTGTCGGAGAGTGCGGGCGTGATTCCGGTGAAATGGAACCAATCGGCTCCCTTCAGGATTTCATCCCAGTTGAGATCGGCGGGATTGATCTCCGAGATGGCACTGTGGGCGCGGTCGTAAGTGACCGTTGAGGCGCGCTGGGAGGCGCCGCTTTCCAGGAAATAAATCCCGATCCGTTCGCCGCCGCGCAGGATTTTCCGCGTATCGACGCCGAGTCCACGCAACTTTTGTATGCAGGTCTCGGCAATATCGTTTTTCGGCAACCGCGTGACAAAGGCCGTTTCGTCTCCGAACAGCGCCAGCGAAACCGCGACATTGGCTTCGCCGCCTCCAAAGGTCATTTCCAAAACCGGGGTCTGGTTCAGGCGCAAATGGCCGGGTGTCGCCAGCCGCATCATGACTTCTCCGAACGTGATTACTTTCATTACCGTTGATTCCTTTAAAAAATAGTGAAGGTGGAAAGAGGCGAGTATGATCACGCCCGGGCGCGGCGTCGAATGTGTTTTTTTACCATCCCCCGCTAACTTCTATACATAATCCGTCATCCTGAGCTTGTCGCACACACGTGTGGCAGAATCAGTTCAGGCTGTAGCGGCGGTCTATGACCGCCGAGGACGTGCTCAAACAGGTTGCCGGTGCGTTCGGCGGTCATAGACCGCCGCTACAGGGAATTTTTGCTAAAGAATCATCCCCGCCGCGACCGTATTATTCGATTCCTGGTCGATGAGAATGATCCCGCCGGTGTTGCGGTTGGTCGCGTAGGGATCGGCGAAGAGCGGCACCGTCGTCCGGATTTTAACGCGCCCGATTTCGTTCATGCCCAGCACGAGATCGTTCTCGTTCTTGTGCAGCGTGTTGATGTCGATCTTGTAGCGCACTTCCTTGATCAGCGCCTTGCAGTCGCGGGTGGTGTGGCGCAAATAGTAGCGTCCGCCGAGCGCCAACGGCTTCTCGTGGAACCAGCAAAGCATCACTTCAAAATCCTGCGTCGGCTTGGGCGCGTTGTTGGGCTTGGCGATCATATCGCCGCGGCTGATGTCGATCTCGTCCTCCAGCGTCAGCGTCACGGACATCGGGCTGAACGCTTCCTTGACGCTCTCCTTCATCGTATCGATCGACTTGATCCTGGTCGTGAAGCCGGAGGGCAGGGCCACGACCTCGTCGCCCGGCTTGAAGACCCCGCTGGCGACGCGTCCGGCAAAGCCCCGGTAATCGTGCCATTCGTCGGTTTGCGGGCGGATGACATACTGTACCGGAAAGCGCGGATCGATGTGATTGACGTCGCTGCCGATGTAGGTCGTCTCCAGCGTGGAGAGCAACGTGCCGCCCTGGTACCACGGCATATTTTCGGATTTATCGACGACATTGTCGCCCTTCAGCGCGCTGACCGGGATGAACTTGATGTCCTGCACGTCGAGGCGGCAGGCGAATTCCTGGTACTCCTCGACGATCTTGTTGAAGACCTCCTCGCTGAAATTCACGAGGTCCATCTTGTTCACGCAAACGATCAGGTGCTTGATGTGGAGCAGTGACGCGATAAAGGAATGGCGGTGCGTCTGCTCGAGGATTCCCTTGCGCGCATCGATCAGGATGATGGCTAGATTCGCGGTGGAAGCGCCCGTCACCATGTTGCGCGTGTATTGGATATGGCCCGGCGTATCGGCGATAATGAACTTGCGGCGAGGCGTGGCGAAGTACCGATAGGCGACGTCGATGGTGATGCCCTGCTCTCGTTCGGCGCGCAGGCCGTCGGTGAGGAGTGCGAGATCAACCTGGGCGAGGCCCTTGTTTTCGCTTACGCGTTCGATGGCTTCGAGCTGGTCCTCGAAGATCGATTTGGAATCGTAGAGCAGGCGGCCGATGAGGGTGCTTTTCCCATCATCCACCGAGCCGGCGGTTGTAAAGCGGAGTAAGTCCATGAAAGTTCAGAAGGGAAATTTTGACAGGATTAACAAGATTAACAGGATTGGGGAAATTTGCTTGGTGGAGTTCATTGGTAGTCGATTGAACTGTCTTCAATCATGTTAATCTTGTTAATCCTGTCAAAAAATCAGTTTAGAAATAACCGGCCTTCTTGCGGTCTTCCATCGCGGTTTCGCTGCGACGATCGTCCGCACGGGTGCCGCGCTCGGTCTGACGGGCGGCGGCGACTTCCGCGATGATGTCCTCCAGCGTCGCGGCGGGAGATTCGACCGCGCCGGTGCAGGAGGCATCGCCCACGGTGCGGAAACGGACCGTGCGCGTCTCGTAAATTTCGCCCGGTAAAAGCGTGTTGTAGAGCGAATCGGCGAGCAGGATACCCTTCCGATTCACGACTTGGCGTTTGTGGCTGAAATAGAGCGAGGGGATTTCGATTTTCTCTGCGGCGATGTATTGCCAGATGTCCATCTCGGTCCAATTGCTCAACGGAAAGACGCGAAAATGCTCGCCCGGATGGATCCGGCCGTTGAAGAGGTTCCAAAGCTCGGGGCGCTGATTTTTGGGGTCCCACTGGCCGAATTCATCTCGATGGGAAAAGAAGCGTTCCTTGGCCCGCGCTTTCTCCTCGTCGCGACGACCACCGCCGAGAGCGGCATCAAAGCGAAGTTCCTCCAAGGCGTCGAGCAGGGTCACGGTCTGGAGCCCGTTACGGCTTGGGTTGACACCCTTTTCCTCGGCGCAACGGCCCTTGTCGATGGAATCCTGGACGTAGCGCACCAAGAGCCGCGCGCCGGTCTTTTTGACCAGCCAGTCGCGATATTCGAGCGTCTCGGGGAAATTGTGGCCCGTATCGATGTGCAACAGCGGGAAGGGGATGCTGGCCGGATAAAAGGCCCGCAACGCCAGGTGCACCATGACGATGGAATCCTTGCCGCCGGAAAAAAGGAGGGCCGGGCGTTCGAACTGGGCGGCGACTTCGCGCATGATGAAGATCGCTTCGTGCTCCAGTTGCTTGAGATGAGTGAGGTTGTAAGAACTCATGGGGACGGAGTTCTTAGCCTACAACTTTCAAATGGCAAAGTACAAAACTATATAGAGTTTCAAGGGATTCCGCCAACGGTGTCGTTTCCGTGTTCAAAACCAGGTGCGGATGGGCGGGTGGCTCGAAGGCCGAGGCTTGACCGGTAAAGTTGGCGATCTGGCCTGCTTGTGCTTTCTTGTAAAGTCCTTTGACGTCGCGCTTTAAGCACGTTTCAAACGAGCATTCGATGTAAATTTCGAGCAGGTTTTCCGCGCCGATAATGTCGCGGGCCAGTGTCCTCAACGACTCCTTGGGCGTGATGAAAGAATTCAGGCAAATCACGCCTGATTGTAAAAAAAGTTTCGAGACCTCCGCCACGCGGCGAATGTTTTCCTCCCGGTCGGCATCGCTGAAGCCGAGGCCCTTGTTGAGGCCATCGCGCAGGTTGTCGCCGTCGAGATGCGTGGTGACGAAGCCATCCGCGAAGAGTCGTTCTTCGAGCGCGGTGACGAGCGTGCTTTTGCCGGAACCGGACAGGCCGAAGAGCCAGATGACTTTGGCCCGTTGCTTCAGCTTGGCCTCGCGCTCCTCGCGGGTCAGCATGTGGTGGTAGATGGGGTGGATGTCGGACATGGGAAGGCTGAATTTCGCACGGAGCGCACGGAGTTCACAGAGAAAAATGACCTGCGGTATGACCACGTTTGGACTTGGAAGAGGTGGTTAAATCTTGCCGAATCCATTCAGGAAAATATTGTAAGCTTCATGGTATGGCTGTTGATCTTGGTTTGGATTTTGTGCCTCTGCCTGTATGTAACTCCTGCTGTCATTTTTCTGCCTAGGCTGTTTCGTGCCCTCTTTTCGTCTCAAGCTCGCGCCGATCTTAAGAAACATTGGGTGGTGAACAGTATTTTGGCGGTGGCAACACTTGTTACCGTTGGACTCTTCATTTTGTTCTCTCAATTAGACTTTCCCCAATAATTAGCGACCAGAAGCGAATAGTGATGATGAAGATGTCCTATTCGACGCCCGCCTTCAAATCGGATAGACTCTCCTCTTCCGATGCGCGATCTCCTTCCTGAAAACCGACCGTTGCTGATTCTTGCTCCGATGCAGGACATCACCGACCTGGCGTTTTGGCGGGTGATGGCGCGGTATGGCGGGCCGGATGTCTATTATACGGAGTATTTCCGGGTCCATCGCGATTCGTGCCCGGAGAAGCATATCCTCCGCTCCATCGACGAGAATCCGGATGGCAAGCCGGTCATCGCGCAGATGATCGGGCAGGACATCGAGGCTCTGCGGCGCACGGCGATCGCATTGCTGAAGCGGAAAATCGCGGGTATCGACCTCAATCTGGGTTGTCCCGCGCCCATCGTGTGCCGCAAGGAGGCGGGCGGCGGCCTGTTGCGGAATCCGGCAAAGATCGACGAGATTTTGAAGAATGTCCGCGAGGCCGTGCATCTCAAGTTCACGGTGAAGACCCGGATCGGATTCGATTCGCCGGAGGAATTTCCCGCACTGCTCGATCTCTTTCGCCGTCATCCCATCGATGCGCTCACCGTCCATGGCCGCACCGTGCGGGAGATGTACAAGCCGGTCGTCCACTATGACGCCATTGCTCGGGCGGCGCGGTTGATGCCGTGCCCGGTCTTCGCCAATGGCAATGTGGTCTGTGTTGAATCGGCACGGCGGATTGTCGAGACCACCGGCGCACGCGGCCTGATGATCGGTCGCGGGGCGATCCGCAATCCGTGGATTTTCCGACAGATTCGAGAGGCGTGGTCGGGCGAGGAAATGCGGACACGGCCCACGCTGGTCGATCTACGCAATTACATTGAGGAGCTTTACGAAGCGACGCGCCATCCGGCCATCCGCGAAGGTGGGCAGGTTGGCAAGATGAAGAAGTATCTCGGCTACATCGCGCCCGGCATTGGCGAGAATGATGCCTTCTGGAACGAGTTGAAGCCGATGTTGACCTTGCGCGATTTGTTTGCGGTTTGTGATCGGCATCTCGCATCGCCGGAACCACTCGACAAAATTTCGTTGGCCACAAAAGAACACAAAGAGCACAAGGAACTGAAGCGTGAAGAGACGACTCCCTAATTTTTCATCTTTGTGCTCTCTGTGTTCTTTTGTGGCTAATTCTTTATGACGGACGTCGTGGTGATTGGCGCCGGCGCGGCGGGGTTGATGTGTGCCATCGCGGCGGGACAGGCGGGCCGTTCCGTGGTCGTGTTGGAGCGCGGCGAACGGATCGGCGCGAAGATTCTCATCTCGGGCGGGGGGCGTTGTAATTTCACGAACATGAACGCCGGGTCGGAAAATTATCTCTCATCGAATCCCGACTTTTGCAAATCGGCGCTGGCCCGTTATCGCCCGGACGATTTTATCGCACTCGTGGAAAAGCACGGCATTGCCTATCACGAGAAAAAGCTGGGCCAGCTCTTTTGCGACAATAGCTCGCGCGATATCGTCGAGATGCTGCAACGCGAATGCGCCGAGGCCGGGGTGAAAATCGAAACCAAGGCAGAGGTCACGGTGGTTCGCCATAACGAAGCGGATGGTAGCTTTGAAATCGAATCTTCGGTCGGAGCTTTCACAACGAAGCGGCTGGTCATCGCCACGGGCGGTCTTTCCCTGCCGAAGCTTGGCGCGACCGATTTTGCCTATCGCATCGCCCGGCAATTTGGTCTGAGTGTCATTCCTGGCCGCGCCGGGTTGGTGCCTTTCACTTTTGGAGGCGAAGCTCTTGAATTTTGCAAAGCGCTCAGCGGCATCTCGGCGCCGTGTTCTGTCACCATCACAGGTCAGGCCGGGAAAGGAAAAAGGGCCGAATTCACCGAGCATTTCCTGTTCACCCATCGCGGTTTGAGCGGTCCCTCGATGCTTCAGATTTCGTCGTACTGGCAGGCTCCGGCGGAACTTCGCATCAACCTCTTTCCCGAAGAAAATGCGCGGGCCTGGCTGGAGGAGAATCACTCGTCGGGATTACGGCTCGATACGCTGCTGTCCCGTCGCCTTTCGGAACGCTTTGCGACGGCCTGGGCAAAACCGCTCGCGCCGCTACGACCAGTTCGCGAATATTCCCCCCAACAACTCGACGACATTGCGCGCCGTCTGGAAAACTGGACGCTGCAGCCCGCCGGAACGGAAGGCTACGCCACTGCCGAAGTGACTGTCGGTGGAATCGACACGCGCGATTTGAACTCGAAGACGATGGAAGCTCGTGCAGTCCCGGGGCTTTATTTCATCGGTGAGGCGGTCGATGTTACGGGCTGGCTCGGCGGCTATAATTTTCAGTGGGCGTGGGCGTCTGGTCATGCCTGCGGGCAGGCGGTGTAAACGATGAAACCATCCAGAAAATCGCTGTCCCTGAATCCTGCAGAGACGTTGCGTCGCGAGGCGCTGGAAGAGGTTCGCGCTGTCTATCGGGAAGTGGAAAACCGTCCGATTGAACGCGCGTGTATTCGACGGACCGAATGCTGCCATTTCAAGTTTACCGGGCGGACACCGCAGCTAACTAAAGGCGAGGCTGTGCTCGCCGCGAAGGCGGTGCGGGCGGCGGGTCGCAAGGTCATGCCGGAACGCGAGGACGGAGCGTGTCCGCTCTTGAAAGAAAATGGAGCCTGTTTGATTTATCAGGACAGGCCATTTGGCTGCCGTACCCATTTCTGCGCGGCGGCGGGTGGACCGTATGCGCGTGGAGAAGTGCTTGATCTTATTCGGCGATTGGAGGCCGTTGATGCGCGGCTGGGTGGTTCTGGTCCGCGCGCTTTGCCGGCGGCGGTACAGGACG
>Ga0206955_1257_pt1 | contig 12877 bp, 12 predicted proteins | sample Alteio_BWOrgHeat_34_FD_153247 | JGI IMG/M metagenome (GOLD analysis project Ga0206955, IMG submission 153247) | Enriched cells from forest soil in Barre Woods Harvard Forest LTER site, Petersham, Massachusetts, United States -... | ecosystem: Environmental > Terrestrial > Soil > Temperate forest >...
TACCCGGATTTTTTGGTACAGCGGCTCATGCTGCTGTGGCTGCCAAAGCGGATACATCCGCTCTTGAAAGGTCGATACTTACTACGGCCACGAACCAAATAAATGCCATTAACACAACTTGGACTTTGGTGGCTGCATTTTTAGTATTTGCCATGCAGGCGGGTTTTGTGATGCTTGAAGTTGGCTTTGCACGTAAACGCGAAACGGTAAACGTTTTAATGGAGTGTATTTTTGATACTTGTCTTTGCGGTATCTTATTTTACGCCATTGGTTACGCTTTCATGTTTAGTTATGGTAACGGATTTATAGGTTATCATTGGTTTTTCCTGCAGAATACTACCGGAGCGCCGTTCGCAGGTGCACCACTTAACCCAAGCGATACCTATCTTGCAACAGGTGTTCCGATAATCGCACACTGGATATTCCAGTACGCCTTTGCCGATACCTGCTCAACTGTTGTATCAGGTGCGATGATCGGTCGTACCGGTTTCCGTGGCGATATTCTTTACAGTATTGGTATTACTGGTTTCATTTATCCTATTATTGGTCACTGGGCCTGGGGTCCTGATGGCTGGTTAGCGTTAATGGGCTCAAAAGGTAATTTCTATGTGAGCTTAGGTCAGGGTTTCCGTGATTTTGCCGGGTCTACAGTTGTACACACCATTGGGGGTATGGCTTCGTTAGCTGGTGCTGTCGTCTTAGGGCCACGTATAGGGCGTGTTTTTGCCCGCGATGGCGGCGGTATGCCTCCTGGGCACAACTTACCGATGGCAGCTGTGGGTGGATTTATCTTGTGGTTTGGCTGGTATGGTTTTAACCCGGGTAGTTCGCTTTCAGCAATGGACGCTGTCGGTATCGGTCGTATTGCTACCAATACCACCCTTGCAGCTTGCGCAGGCGGCTTTGCAGCTATGATGGCCGGTTTATGGTGGGGGTCAACCAAAGGTAAATTCGATTTAGGTTTTACTGTTAACGGTTTCCTTGCCGGTTTGGTGGCCATTACTTGTCCCTGCTACTGGGTTAGCCCGCTGGGAGCTGTGTTATTAGGAGGTGTTGCCGGTTTTGTGGTATTTGGCGGTGTTAAATTATTAGAGTACCTGCGTATAGATGATCCAATTGGCGCTGTTCCGGTTCACGGCATGGCTGGTATATGGGGAACACTATCACTGGGTCTATTTGCCTCTGGCCAATTTGGTGTTACCGGCCCTACCGGTGCTGACAACAGCGCGCCAAATATTGTAAAAGGCTTATTTTACGGTGGTGATGCCAGCGTGCTAAAAGCGCAGGCAATTGGTACATTCACCATTGCTATATCAGTATTTGTGGTTACCTGGATCATGATGAAATTGATCATGTTGTTACCTCATCCATGGAAACTGCGTGTTGAAGCTCATGGCGAAACAGGCCCTGGTGGTTTGGATGTGTTCGACCACGGCGCTTCAGCTTATGACTACGAAGACGGCGAAGTAAGCTTAACCGGCCTGTTTGAAAAGGACGGCAAAGTAACCGCTTAATCTTATTTATACACCCTTGTGTGGCTGGTTGAATGTTGAATTTTTACCTGCCCGACTAATCAGCTACACAAGGGTTTTATCTTAACACTAAATTTTTTAAATAGGTCTGCTGAATCCTTCATTTAAGGGTTAGTCAGGAATGCTATTTTCATTACATTGCGAAATTCAATCAAACCAAACTATTAATAATTCAACAAAACTTATCAAACAACAATCATGAAAAAAAGATTTTTACTTTTAGTACTTGCTGTATCTGCCTTTAGTCTTGCGTCACATGCGCAGGATACTATCAAAACGACCGGCGACCAGCCATTAGTGCTGAGCGGTTCGGTAGATACTTATTTTAAGACCGACTTTTCCGGCAAACCAAATATTCAAACCAGTTTTGCAAACGAGCTAAATTCTATATCGATCGGTATGGTCGACCTTGGTTTAAAAAAATCAGTTGGTAATGCTTCATTCGTTGGCGAACTTTCGTTCGGCCCGCGCGGGCAACAGGAATCAATTCCTAATGCTGACCCGGGTATAGCTTATGTAGGTAATTCTCAGGGAGTATCTTATTCCAGCTATCATATTCAGAACTTATATGTTTCTTATAACCTTACCAGCAGTTTAAATGTAACTGCCGGTTACATGTCAACCTTTATAGGTTACGAAGTGATCAGCCCTGCATCTAACTTTAACTATTCTACTTCTTATTTATTTACTAACGGCCCGTTCCAGAATGCAGGCTTTAAAGCTACCTATACCTTCTCTCCGGCGGTAAGCTTAATGGCTGGTATATTTAATGATGCCTGGAATGCATATCAATCAAGCGGTCACGTAAATACTTTCGGAGCACAGTTAACTGTAACCCCGGTTAAAAACTGGACAGCTTATTTAAACCTGGCTACAGGAAGCTACTCAGGCACTGAATTTGACCTGACTACCGCTTACCAGATTACCCCGGCCTTTAAATTAGGCTTAAATGCAGCTGACTGGACTGCTCCAACCGCTACAAAGGGTGGTTTTACCGGTGTGGCTTTATACCCGCAGTTAGCAGTATCGAAGATAGTAACCTTGGGATTGAGAGGTGAATATTTCACAACTAAATCAGGAGTATGGGCTTCAACAACAGCGCCTCCTCCGGGAGAATCTGTTACCGGCATCACTTTTACTGCCAATATCAAAACAGGACCTTTGACTTTCATTCCTGAAATCAGGTTTGATAATTCTTCAAAAAGCGACATGTTTGTTAATGGTAATAATGCCTACACTACTGGCGCAACTCAATTGGTGTTAGCTGCAGTTTATGCATTTTAAAACGTATTGTTAATAAATTATTTAAAAGCCGTTCCCGATTTATCGGGAGCGGCTTTTATCTTTATGGCATGAAAACATTATTAGTTGGTTTGGTTTGTATCCTGTTTGCGAAAATCACTTTCGCCCAGCAGGATTTGTTGTCATTTGATGAACATAATAAATATATTTATTATCAGGTAGTTAATATGCCGGGCCTGGCAGTTGATACTTTGCACGAAAGAGGCGCATATTTTTTAAAAACTGCATATCCAAAAACTGCAGTAAAGGCACTCAACGCCGACGCCCTGATGGGTGAGGGAAAGTTTATAACTTATGGCGGTATCTCGGTAATGAAACACGAAAAGGGCGAAATGGCATACCAGGTTAATATTGAGTTTAAAGACCAGAAATATAGATTTTGGCTGACCAATTTTGTATTTACCCCTTACCAACGCGACAGGTACGGGAACTTTGTGCCACAGTTGGGCGTTGAAATACCTTTAGAGACCGCTTCAACCAGGCTCGAAAAAAAGGAACTGGACGGATACCTGGATGAAACCGGGGCCTTCTGTAAACAATGGGGCGATAAGCTGAAAATTTACATGTTGAAGGTTCCCGCGCAGAAAAAAGAAGAACCAGTAAAAAAAGTGGTGACGGATAAGTGGTAGTTAAAATCCACATTGTTGCATTTGTTTAAGAATTTCATAATTTTAGGGTTGTAATAATAGTAAACTCATAATTTTTTAAAGATAGGCTGAAATATTGCTAAATGTTACAATGTTGCAATAAACAGACAATATTTAATATTTTGATTGCGTTAAATACTAAAATTTAATTTCAATCAAAATGCTTATCCCAAAATTTGATTTGTACAATCCCGAGTGGCTCGAGCTTGTATTCGAAGACCGTAACAAAGCTTACGGCGCTTATGACCTAAGGCATAATTATGCTAATAATATGGTCAGAGCTATGATTATCACCTTTTTAGGCGTTGGTTTATTGTGTGGTGCGACTATTGTTTTTAAAACAATTCCGCCCATTGTCCATGTAACTCAGGTAGATCTTACTCAAAAACCGCCCGTAATTCCCCCTCCCGTGAAAGCAGAGAAAAGAATTGAACCTCCAGCTCCTGCAAAACCGTTAAAAGTGGAACCTCCAGCTCAACCTGTTTCAACAACAAGACTTGTCACTATGGTTGTACAACCCGATAATAAAATAACAGAAGAGCCCCCGAAAACGACAGAAATTACTGGCGCAATTGGGCAAACCACTACCAAAGGTACTGATGGTGTTAGCAACGCACCTCTTACAACTGCGCCTGCTGGAACAGGAACACAACCCACTGATGACTCTGTTCATCCAGATTTTGGATTAGACGTAATGCCTGAACCCGTGGGCGGAGAGAAAGCCTGGTCAAAATTCTTAAGCAAGAATTTAAGATACCCCTCACAGGCCCAGGATGATGGGATAAGCGGGAAAGTGATTGTTAGTTTTATTATTGAAAAAGATGGCACCTTGTCAAATATTACAGTGATAAGGCCCGCCGGCAATGGATTTGATGAAGAAGCTCTGCGCGTGTTAAAATTAGCAAAAGCATGGAAACCGGGCATGCAAAACGGCCAGGCGGTCAGGGTAAAATATATGCTTCCTGTTAATTTTCAACTTAATACAGATGACAGGTAGAAGGTAAAAGACGAAAGGTAAAAGGTGGTTTATTAAGGCACCTTTTACCTTTCATGCTGATTTGAATTTAGTTTTTTACCCCAAACCTTTCACCTTTATCCTTTTACCTTTCAGCTTTTTTCCTAATTTTGTGCATCCTTTCAGAAAACAACATTACATTGGAGCACCTGCAATTAACAACCGTTGAAACAGCCAAAGACCTTGGTTTACTACCCGAAGAATTTGACAGAATAAAAGAAATATTAGGGCGTGTGCCCAACTTTACCGAACTATCTATTTTCTCGGTAATGTGGAGCGAGCATTGTTCCTATAAAAACTCTATCACCTGGCTAAAAACACTACCAAAAGATGGCCCGCGCATGTTGGCCAAAGCTGGCGAAGAAAATGCCGGCCTTGTCGATCTTGGTGGCGGTATAGGCTGTGCGTTCAAAATAGAATCACATAACCACCCCTCGGCGCTTGAGCCTTACCAGGGTGCAGCAACAGGGGTAGGAGGTATCAACCGTGATATTTTTACAATGGGGGCAAGGCCTATCGCTCAATTAAACTCCCTCCGCTTCGGCGATCTTTCACTTGATCGCACCAAATGGCTTATAAAAGGAGTTGTTAAAGGTATCAGCCATTATGGCAATGCTTTTGGCATCCCAACTGTTGGCGGCGAATTGTTTTTTGACGAATGCTATAATGTTAATCCGCTGGTAAATGCCTTTTCTGCGGGTATAGTAAAAGCCGGAGAGACAGTTTCAGCCACATCTTACGGCGTTGGTAACCCAGTGTATATAGTTGGCTCGGCAACCGGTAAAGATGGGATTCATGGCGCAGCTTTCGCGTCAAAAGATATAACAGAAGATTCAGTTAATGACCTCCCGGCCGTACAGGTAGGCGACCCTTTCCAGGAAAAATTATTGCTTGAAGCTACGCTCGAAGTGATCAAAACAGGCGCTGTAGTCGGTATGCAGGATATGGGCGCGGCCGGCATCATTTGCTCCAACTCCGAAATGTCGGCAAAAGGGGAGCATGGCATGAAAATATACCTGGAAAAAGTACCCATGCGCCAGGAACACATGAAACCTTACGAAATATTGCTTTCCGAATCTCAGGAAAGGATGCTGATCGTAGTTTATAAAGGCAGAGAAAAAGAAGTAGAAGCTGTTTTTGATAAATGGGATTTAAACTGCGCTATCATTGGTGAAGTAACGGATACCAAACGCCTTGAATATTATATGAACGGCGAATTGGTTGCTGATGTACCTGCCGACGATTTGGTATTAGGCGGCGGTGCGCCGATTTACGAGCGGGAATACCGTGAGCCTGCCTATTTTCAAAAAAATCAACAATTTAATATAGATGATGTTGAAGAGCCTGCGGATCTTTTAGCGGTTGCAGAACATTTGGTCGGGCATCCGAATATTGCCTCAAAAAGGTGGGTTACGGATCAATATGATTCCATGATCGGAACTTCAACCATGACCACCAACCGCCCCAGTGACGCAGCTGTTATAGCGGTTAAAGATACCGACAAAGCAATTGTGATCACCGTTGATTGCCAATCGCGTTATGTATACGCCGATCCTCAAAAAGGTACTGCTATTGCAGTTGCTGAAGCAGCGCGAAACATCACCTGTGCAGGTGGCGAACCTGTCGCGATAACCAATTGCCTTAACTTTGGCAATCCTTACAAACCCGAAGTTTACTGGCAATTTGTGGGCGCGATAAAAGGAATGGGTGAAGCCTGCCGCAAGTTTGAAACACCGGTTACAGGCGGTAATGTAAGTTTTTATAACCAATCATCTGATGAAGGCCCGGTATTCCCGACGCCGACAATTGGCATGCTTGGCGTGATGGATGACCTGTCCGACCTGATGACTTCGGATTTTAAAGCCCCTGGTGACCTGGTTTATCTGATCGGTGAATCGGTTAATGATATTGCTTCCTCACAGTACCTGGCATCATATCACAAAATACTGGCGGCTCCTGCTCCGTATTTCGACCTGGATAAAGAATATGATATGCACCAGGTGATAAAACAATTGATCAAACACAGAATGATCCAATCGGCTCATGATGTGGCAGACGGTGGTTTATATGTCACTTTGGTTGAATCATCTTTGCCAAATGGTTTTGGTTTTGAAATAGAAACTGATAGTTCTATCCGTAAGGATGCTTTCCTTTTCGGCGAGGCACAGGGCAGGGTAGCGGTAAGTGTTAGCCCGGCTGATCATGAACGTTTTATTGAAATGATGGCCACAAGCGAAGTTGATTTTAGCTTATTGGGAACAGTTACCAACGGTGCTTTAACTATTGATGACGAGCCATTTGGTCATATTACCGACATCAAAATGGTTTACGATAATGTGCTGCATGAAATTTTAGGAGCGTAATGCTTAAACTAAACCGGGTACATCATATCGCCATTATCTGCTCTGATTATCAGAAATCAAAGCATTTTTATTGTGAAATACTCGGCTTAAAAATCATCGCTGAAGTTTATCGCGAAGCAAGACAATCATACAAGCTCGATCTGGAAGTGGGAAACCAATACCAGGTCGAGCTTTTTTCATTTCCGGATCCACAGGCCCGGCTTTCCCGGCCCGAAGCAGCGGGTTTACGCCATTTAGCTTTTGAAGTGGACAATATTGATGAAGCAGTAAGCCATATGCACACCGCCGGTGCAACCGTTGAACCTGTAAGGGTTGACGAATTTACCGGCAAACGTTTTACCTTTTTTGCTGATCCGGATGGCTTGCCTATTGAGTTCTATGAAGTTTGACTGGCGGTTTTAAATCCCAAATTACACATCGTTCATTATCTTTCTGATGTTGTCTTCAATTAACTTCAGCACTACAACATGATCTTCGGGTTCGGAAAACTCACCGCCAAGATTGTCCCCAAAAGTAGTGTTACAATGTGGACAGGTGTATGAATCATCACTTTGTTTAATCAAAGGAGTCTCATCAATTTTACACACCGGGTTTAGGTTAACCACCACATAATGATTCGATGATCGCAAAATTTCGTAGTCCCAGGCCCAAAGCCATTTAATTAACACATCTTTTTTGTATTGCAAAAACTTTGGCTCCTGGATTGTAGTTGCATCCAATATTCGCCTGTTCCGCTCCTTTAAACGCCTTATCGCCCAATAGATAACAATACCAGTCGATACCACCCACATCTTTATCGGGAAATTTAAAACGAACAAAATCATCCCATTCGCAGAATTGAAAAGCTGATTACCGACGGACCCGCCGATATGAAGATGTGATATAATGAACAGGAATAGAATGATGCCAAGCCCGCCGAAAATTACTCTTTTTTCGCTTTTCCAAAAATTGCGGCCGGTTTGAGGGTCCTTCATCAATCAAATATAACGATTTGCAGGGAACGCAAAAGGAGCGGCTGATTTCGATGAATAACTACTCCTCGTCCCCCAAATCATCCATTACCTGTTTAAGTTCAGTAATGTATTTTCCATATTGAGTACGTACATGATGATTGATACAGATATAAGTTATGACAAACGAGATCAATATAATAGCAAACGCGATCAATAAATTCAGCGGGGAGATATAAGCTTTAGAGGCCAAAACATAATGCATAAAACCAAGCCCGTTGTTACCGCATAGTAAAACAAAAGTTATTAATACCGCCAGGGGGGTAACACAAAAATTATAAGTTTTGTAAATTTCGGCATTAAGTTCCAGTTCGTAGGTGATTTTTCGGATGCTGTTTTTAATATTGAGATCATAGCGGCTGATCGACTTGTAGAAATGGTAAAACCGGAAATAGTAAAAGCAATTCAGCACGATTATTATAAACATAAAAATGCTTGCGACATTGAAAAATAAAACGGATTGCACTCCGTAAAACATCAAAGCCGTAAACATGGTATAGGATACCAGTACCGCAATAAACTCAGTTTTCATATTTCTCCGTATTTTTCCCACAGCTGAGGTGGTCTTACTGGTCATTGCGACTTCTGCCTGAAAATTCATGCCCTTTGGTTCTTCATTTTTCCAGGCATCTTTTAATTCATCTATATTCATAATTCATATTATTAATTATCTCTTTTAATTTAGTTTTCAGGCGGTTTATCCTTACCCGCACGTTTATTGGGGTAATGCCGAGGCTGGCTGCTATGTCGTCATAGGGCACATCTTCCATATACAGGTACACTAATGCTTTTTCTACCTTATTTAATTGCTGCACGGCCTTGTAAAACACCACCAGTTGCTCTTCTTTTTCAACGGCTAAAGTATTTTCTTCAGCCTGATCAAACCCGATAGGGATTTTTTCGCCATCGGGCCGGCGTTTTTGTTTTTTAAAAAAAGCAATCGCAGTATTGAGTGCCACCCGGTACATCCATGTGCTGAATTTGCTCTCTGCCCTGTACGAATCGAAAGCAAGCCAAAGTTGTAATGTCATTTCCTGCAACAGATCGTGCCGGTCATCTGCATCATCCTGGTATATTTTGCATATTTTAAACAGGATACCCTTGTTTTCTTCCATTAGTTGCAGAAAGCGGGTTTGTTTAGTGTCCATGTTTAAAAATCTTCCTTTAATTTACTGCTTTAACACTCAATAAGTATCTTCTTTTAAAATTTGTTACAGGGCTATCGCAATTTCTTTATTTTTACAATAGTATATGTTTCATTTCAAACAATTCAGCGTTGACCAGAGTGGTTGTGCCATGAAGATCAACACTGACGGGGTTTTGCTTGGCGCGATAACGCAGGCAGATGATCCTAAAACAATATTGGATATCGGCACAGGTACGGGTGTTATTGCTTTAATGCTGGCACAAAAATTTGCCAATGCGAAAATTGATGCCGTAGAAATTGATGAATCAGCGGCAAAAACTGCAGGGCGGAATTTTGAAAACGCTATTTTTAAAGATCGCCTCAATATTTATCCTTCAGGCATCCGGACTTTTTTTGAAGAACATCCCGAAAATAAGTATGACCTGATTGTCTCCAACCCCCCTTTTTATATCAATTCACTGGAATCGCCCAAAGAAAAGAAGTCGTTGGCAAAGCATAGCGAAGTGAATTTCTTTGAGGAGTTGGCGAAAGATGTATCCTTGTATTTGGCAGACAAAGGGTACTGCTGGTTGGTGTTGCCATTAAATACGGCATCCCTGGTAATGCAGTCAATGACGAAAAACAGCATGTATCTGCAAAGGAAAATCAATATTCATTCCTACCCTCATTCAGCGGCACACCGTATTGTTTTATGCTTTGGTTTTAAAGAAGTTTCGCCGGAAATAAGTAAATTAACCATTTATAAGGCAGTTGGAATTTATTCGGAAGAATATCAAAAACTGTTGCAGTCTTATTTTTTAGCTTTTTAGTATGAAGATTTTCTCGATTTGTTTAGCCTCAATATTTTTTATTCTAACGATAACGAGCCTATACGAATTTTTTGTAATTCCTGATGAATTTGTCAGCCCGCTCATCCCGGTGTCTATAGTTAAAGGTGTGCAACAGGGGTACATCATATATGCAATTGTAAGTTTCGTGTTCTTTTGCCTGTCACTATATGTTGCTATCAAATGGAAGCGACTCGCAAAATTCGGGTTGTTAGTTGCCATTCTCCTGTTGTATATTGCAACACTTTTGGTAATAAGTTTTATTCGCGTTAATGGTTAAAATAGGCCTCATTTCTGACACGCATAGCTACCTCGATGACGCGGTATTTAAGCATTTTGAAAATTGCGACGAGATTTGGCATGCCGGCGATTTTGGCAGCATGGAGGTTGCCGAAAAGCTGGCCGCTTTTAAACCGCTTAAGGGCGTTTATGGAAATATTGACGGCCCCGACATCAGGCAACACTTCCCCGAAAATCTGCGGTTTAATTGTGAAAAAGTGGATGTCTGGATGACGCATATCGGCGGTTATCCTGATCATTACAGTCCATTGGTTAAGCGTGAAATATACACTAAGCCTCCAAATTTATTTATCTGCGGCCATTCGCATATTTTGAAGGTTATTTACGATAAAAAGATCAATTGTTTGCATATAAACCCCGGCGCAGCCGGAAAACAGGGCTGGCATAAAGTACGAACTTTAGTTAGATTTTGCATTTCTGAAGAAAAAATCCATACCTTCGACCTTATTGAAATGCAAAGATAGTACGTATTAAATACACTAAGTCCTATGAAGATCGCTAAAACGTTAGGTCAGTTTATCATTGAAAAACAGGCCGACTTCCCCTATGCCAAAGGTGAACTTTCACGCTTGTTACGCGATATTGGCATTGCCGCCAAGATCGTAAACCGCGAAGTGAACAAAGCTGGTTTGGCTGATATTTTGGGTGAGGCCGGTACCACCAACATCCAGGGCGAGGGTCAAAAAAAACTGGATGTTTATGCAAACGAACAGTTTATATCGGCATTAAAGCATGGCGGCGAATGCTGCATAGTAGCGTCTGAAGAAAATGATGAATACATCCCCATTGAATCGGATGTTTCTAAAGACGCCAAATACATTGTAGCGATGGATCCATTGGATGGTTCGTCAAATATTGACGTTAATGTAGCGGTCGGTACTATTTTTTCTATCTATCGCCGTAAATCAATCAAAGGGAAGGCTTCTATTGATGATGTCCTGCAGAATGGCACCGAGCAGGTAGCTGCCGGATATGTGATTTACGGCTCATCAACCATGCTGGTTTATACTACAGGCAAAGGGGTTAATGGATTTACCCTGGATCCGTCCATCGGAGAATTTTGCTTGTCGCACCCGGATATGAAGATCCCGAAAGAAGGTACCATTTATTCTATCAACGAAGGTTATTACAGCCATTTTCCGGATGGGGTAAAAAAATATATCAAGTATTGCCAGGTGGAAGACAAAAAAACAAAGCGGCCATATACCTCAAGATATATCGGCTCTATGGTGGCCGATATACACCGGAATTTAATAAAAGGCGGTATTTTTATCTACCCGGTAACCGCCAGCGCAGCAAACGGCAAATTGCGTTTGGTGTATGAATGTAACCCTATGGCCTTTATCGTTGAGCAAGCGGGTGGCCTGGCCAGCAACGGCTACCAGCGTATTTTGGAGCTCGAAGTAAAAGAACTGCACCAGCGCTCTGCCATATTCATTGGTTCCGAAAATATGGTCAAAAAAGCCGAAGAAATGATGGCTTGTTTCTCGCCGCAAGTCACCAAAAAGAGTTTTGAAGGGGTGGTGGAGTTGCAGTAGTCAGTTTGCAGTTATGAGTAGGCAGTTTGCAGAAAAAAATTGAAGCAATCTGCCAACTTAAAACTGCCAACTAAAGAAGATCTATCTTCGAATTTTCCATTTCGAATACGGAGTCAATCAACAAGTTCCTTTGCTTTCCTGCCGCAACAGCCAGTTCATCGCAACGTTCGTTTTCCGGATGACCAGCATGGCCGCGTACCCAAACGAACTTAATTTTATGTATTTTGCTGATATCGAGATAACGGAGCCATAAGTCTTTATTTTTTTTGCCGGCAAAACCTTTTTGCAGCCAGCCGTAAACCCATCGTTTTTCGACGGCGTCAATCACATATTTCGAGTCGGAGAAAATAGTTACTTCCCGGTTGGGTGTCTTTAAAGCCTCCAGGCCCTTAATAACGGCCAGCAATTCCATACGGTTATTGGTGGTTTTTCTGAAACCTTCCGAAAGTTCTTTATAATGTTTTCCCGAACGCAGGATCACCCCATATCCACCCGGACCCGGGTTTCCGCTTGATGCACCGTCTGTAAAAATTTCGATCATTTGTTTAAAGTCCATGGTCCATGGTCGATAGTCCATAGCCATTGGTCAAAAATAGAAACAATAAATTAACAGGAGCAATTACATTGTTATTTAATTAGACAGAGATTTATTTACCATAATCTGCCATGGACTATGGTCCATCGACCATCGACTAATTGAGCTTCTTCCTTTTCAACCTTAACGAATTTCCAATCACCACTACATCCGAAAATGCCATGGCGAAGGCGCCAACCATAGGGTTTAAGAAGCCCAATGCGGCTACCGGTATGGCAATAATGTTATATGCAAATGCCCAAAAGAGGTTTTGTTTAATGGTGAGCAGCGTGTGCCGGCTGATCTGTAAAAACTTAACTACCGAATTCAGGTCGGTGTTTAAGAGTACCACCCGCGCTGATTGTATAGCCACCTGGCTCGAATCATTCATAGACACACCTACATCGGCTTTGGTAAGGGCGGGAGCATCGTTGATGCCGTCGCCAATCATAATAGTTTTGCCTTTTTGGCGATAGATGTCAATAACCACCAACTTTTCATCCGGCAATTTTTCCGAATGCACTTCATCGATACCTATTTGCTGTGCCACTTTCAGGCAGCGGCTGTGTTTATCGCCACTCAATAAAACCGGGATAATGTTCATCTTTTTTAGCTGCGCGAT
>Ga0206955_1258_pt1 | contig 12853 bp, 8 predicted proteins | sample Alteio_BWOrgHeat_34_FD_153247 | JGI IMG/M metagenome (GOLD analysis project Ga0206955, IMG submission 153247) | Enriched cells from forest soil in Barre Woods Harvard Forest LTER site, Petersham, Massachusetts, United States -... | ecosystem: Environmental > Terrestrial > Soil > Temperate forest > O...
CTTGCAACAGTGTTAAAATAATCGGCTATGTTATCTGTTTTGGTATAACTTGTTTTAAGCCCGGCTGATAATTTAATACCATTACTTAAAGGATGGGTATAATCCGTTTTAGCGGCAAAAATATTAATGTTGGATGGGAGTGTTCCGGTAAGTAAATCGCTGTTTGTTAATGTACCATCGGGCAGGTAGGTATTATTTAAAAAGGATTGCCTGGTACTGCTGTTATAATTCAGGTAATCAACATCGGCGGTGAGTTCTCTGCCCTTTTTATCATACTGATGCCGGTAATTCAAGTTGACACCCATGTTTTTAAAATTATATTTTCCGCGGCTGTCAGCAACAACTGTAGAATCCAGCGTGTTCTGTGCGTCAAGGAGGCGGCTGGTATTTGTGGTGGGATTATTATACGTATTGAGCAACCCGGTAAACCCGATGCCAAAAGTGGTTTTATCAGAAACATAATAGTCCAGCCCTAATTTGGCGTTGTAAAAATGTGGCCGGCGGGTGATATAAGTATGCTGTAAAAAGTTAGAAGCAGGGCTGCCATCAGGGTTAAAAAAATGCCTGTTGATATACAGATCGTTAAAATTATCGCCGCCACTATAACTCAGGTTCCCAAAAACATTCAGCTTGTTATCGCGGTAATTAAAGTTAAAACTGTTATTGGTTCGTGCGTATTGGCCCTGCATATAGCTAAGGTTAAGCCCGCCGTTAAACCCTTTTACCTTACTTCTTTTCAGGCGGATATTAATGATGCCGCCACTGCCTGCAGCGTCGTATTTAGCCGGGGGATTGGTCATTAGTTCTATCTGGTCTAAAGTGGACGAGGGTAGCGAACGAAGATAATTTTCCAGGTCGGCGCCCGCCAGGTAGGTTGGTTTATCATCAATAAAGATCTTTACATCTTTCCCTTTCAGGCTAACGGTGCCGTTCTGATCCACCAGTACGCCCGGTGATTTCTCCAAAACATCCATTGCCGACGAACCCGCATTGCTGATCAAAGCATCCACGTTCACAACGGTGCGGTCTACAAGGTGCTCGACAAAAGGTTTATGCGAACTTACCCCCACCTCTTTTAACATCGTCCCGCTTTGCTGAAGAACGATTGCCGGCAGCGCGGTGCTTTGCTTTAACCGGATGGTATCGCTTTTATAAGATCTATAGCCCACCATTGTTATCGTTATTTTAAAATCGCCCGTTTTCAGGTTTTCGAAAATAAAGTTGCCTTCGGCATCGGCCAAAGCTGTTTTTACCAATACCGAGTCAGCCGCCTTTTTTAGATAGACGGTTGCGCCATCCATGGGTTTGTTGTTTTCTGCGTTTATTTTGCCACTTAAGGTTAAGCCTGTTTGCGCGGATACAAAAGTTGAGGCAATAGTAAGCCATGCGGCAAAAAAAGCCGTTATTTTAATAGTCATATTTTAATGGGTTATTGTGTTATATGTTGTCTGTTTCAGGACATAATCCGTCCTGTCAGCCTGTTAGCTAATAAAATTTAATAAATAAAAATTTGATTTATTTGCTGTTGTCGACGATGGTATTTGATTCGCGTTTTTTATCCGTATCGTAGTTATAAAGCCAGCTCCATTCGCCGTGGCCGGTTATTTTAACATATTTGGCACGGTACTTTTGGTAAACATTATCTGCTTGTTTTTTGTCGTTCACAATAAATTCTTCACTGCTTATTTTAAATGATAAATTATCGCGGGTTGTGATCAGGCCATCTTTCAGCATATCGTCAATAATCTTGTCCCTGCGTTCATCATCCTTTAAAACCACATATGGCTTGGCATTGTAATCAGCGTGATTAAGGAGATAGGCCGATGGGCTGGATTTTATCGATGCGGTTGAATTAACCGCATTCTTCTTATAAACCCGGTTCACAGAATCGCTGATAGCGAGATCCCGCCTTTCATTAAGATCCTGCCGCAATCCATCCAGTTTTTGAACGGATCCATTGAGATTGGTCCTTGAATTTTTTAGTTTATACAGACTATCCGCTTGGTATGCCGGTTTATTGTAATTCCTGCTCCCGTTGTAGTAGCTTTTGCTCCCGTTATAATAGCTGGTATAACTGGTATCATATGGGTGTGTTTTTGCTGAGGGTTCAGTACGTCCGGCTTTTTCGTTTACTTCAGCAGTTTCGTTTTTATGTGGGATGGCGTCAATTATCGATTGGTAGGCATGAATTTGATTTTGAGCGATCTGTTTACCGTTTACCTGCATCGAGATTAAAACATTGCGTTTATAATTAAGCTGGTACAAAACGCCTTTTTCCTTATAAAGATAACTTGTAAACTGGTAATTTGATGTCGAGAAAGCGGTATGATCATTGATCTCGTCCGGTTGAAAAATCTTCAGTTTATTGCTGGCCGATGAGTCCTTTTTTACAACGGTATCCGCAAGCATCGCTTCTTGATTTAATGCCTTTTTTGGAAGATTGACCTCCTTTTTTACCAGGCTGCTGGCGTGGGTAACCGCGTTGGCAGTGGTCGATACCAGTTTATTAAGCTGTCCAGCATTTGAAAAAGCGGTAGTCATTAAGCCGGCCGTCACCAGGCAAACGGCAAGCAGCGATTTTTCAACAAGGCTCAGCGACTGATTTTTTTCCGACAGCATCCGTTTCACTCGTGTCACCAGGTGACCGTTTTTACCTTTTAACGCCATTGCATAAGCGGGCGTTTGCAGTTGGTGCTCCTGGCAGGATACCAGGGCTTTTATATAATTTATCTTATTGCTGGTATGTGCAACCGCGATGTCGTCGCAGCAGTTTTCGCGCTCGGTTTTTATCAGGGCCGAGATCCATAATACTGCGGGGTTAAAGAAAAACACGATCTCCATCAGGCTTTGCAGCAGGTTTACGAGAAAATCGCGGCGGCGGATATGCGCCAGTTCGTGCACCAGGATAGCCTCGATCTCTTCGGTGGATAAAGCGGCCATCAGCCCAACCGGGATCAGGATCAGCGGTTTTAAATGGCCTATGATCATAGGTACTTTAGCAATGCCCGATTCCGCAATATTAATCACTTGTCTGATGCCCAATTTTAGCGCAAGCTGCTTTAGCCGCCGCTCCCAATGCCCGTCAACACGCGAAATGTTTTTGTGCCTCAGATTGTGTAGCTCATTTAGTCCCGTTAGCAGCTGAAGACTTCGCGCTAAAACAATAAGGAACCATATCAGCACTATGGTATTGGCGTTTTTATTAAATGAGCCAATGACATTGTCCATCAAAGTTGTTTTTTCAACCAAACGAATACCAGCATTGCCTGCCTGTATCTGCCCCATGATGTAATTATTGGTTTGACGGGCGTGATTTTGAATGACAGGCGCCCGGTTGAACTCTATTATAAAAGTAACTCCGACAATACAGGCAAAAGAAACGAGCGCGGCTATCAGCAGGTTATAACGCTTCGCTGAAGATGACTTGCGTGTAAATATAATGATCAATGCGGTTACAGCGGCCAGTATTAAGCCCTGCCATAATGAGTGAACCAGGGTGTTGCCGATGGCGCTTACCAAATTATCGGGGAACAGTTTGATTGTTGAAAGACCCATATCGGTTTGATTTTATTGTTATTTATTCTTCCAATTTCTTTAGTATATCCTTAATCTCCTGAAGTTCCTCTTTCGAGGTTTTTTTATTGCCAAGCAGTTGCATAACGAGTTTGCTGGCAGATCCCTTGTACATCGAATCCACAAACTTGTCGAGCAGGTGCTCTTTGGTTTTTTGCTCGTCTTCGGCAACGCGGTAAACATGCTTCATCTGGCTTTCATCTCGGGCAAGTATGCCTTTATCGGCCATTATCTGCATCAGCTTTAACGTGGTGGTATAGTTTACATCCTTTTGCTTAAGCAGTTCGTTGTTTATCTCACGCACTGTCGACGGGCCGATCTCCCACAAAACCTGTAATATTTCCAATTCAGATTTTGTAGGGTCCAATTGTTTATTTTGATCTTTCATATTCATCACAAATCAAAGGTAGAAAAAATTTCGTACGAAACAAATATTAGGCAAAATATTTTTTATCGTCAGCTTTGCCGGCTTGTAAGGCCTATATTTACCGTTGATTCCTATCGTCAAAAAATGAAAAAATCAATGTGTATCCTGCTGCTTTGTTTGGGCTGTACCCATCAGCCTAAAGCGCCAACCGTTTCTATCAGCCTGGTAAACAACAACCAATCCATCCAGTTCAAAGGCCTCGACCCGGCGATTATGGGGGAAGTCAGTCGCAATGCAGCGCCCGCCGTATGGGAAAACCTGATCCCGGTTTACCGGATGCCTGCTGATACAGACATGAAAGATTATCAGCCTGTTCAGCATGGTTCATACCAGCTAAAAGACAGCGTTATTGTATTTACCCCCGATACCCCGTTTACAAAAGGCCATACTTATTTTATGCGTTATTACCAGTTTGAAGGCGGCACAAAGCCCTGGGATTTTATTAAAGGGAAAAAGAAATTAGGCAGTGTTAGTTATCGGGATCTGGTGTTCGGTGAGAAGTGAGTGGTGAGTAGTGAATGAGAAAAAAGCTCCCATTTACTTCCAATTTACCTTTCACATCTCACTACTCATTATTCACTGCTCACCAAAAAAACTTTGAATCCAAGAAAAAAATCCCTATATTTGCATTTGAATTAAAAAAGAGGGGGCGTTTGTCCCCTCTTTTATTTTATCAATCAAATTATCTGATCGATAATGAATATTGAAAAAAGAGTAAAAGAACTGATTGAAGAGAAGATAGCCGATAAACCCAACCTGTTTATAGTCGACATAAAAATGCACTCGAACGGTAAACTGGTTATACTGGTTGATGGGGATAATGGCATAGGCATTGATGACGTTGCAGGCATAAGCAGGTATGTAGGATTTAAGCTGGAGGAGGAAAATGTGATAGAAACGGCTTATAACCTGGAGGTTTCGTCGCCGGGACTTGATGCCCCGCTCAAACTGATCAGGCAGTATATTAAAAATATTGGTCGTAACTTAGCCATTAAAATGGCCGACGGCACCAAAAGAGAAGGCAAACTAAGTAGCATTACGGAAGATGCCATCGTAATAGAAGAAAAAATAAAAGAAAAGGGAAAAAGAGCCGAAGTTATTGAGGCGGTAATCCCGATACATAAAATAACAGAGACAAAAGTTTTAATATCATTCAAGTAAGAAAATGAGCAATATTAATTTAATTGATTCTTTTCAGGAATTTAAAGATTTCAAGAACATCGACCGCCCAACCATGATGAGCGTACTGGAAGACGTTTTCAGAAGCATGATCAGGAAAAAATATGGTACCGATGAAAATTGCGACGTAATTGTAAACACAGATAATGGTGACCTCGAGATCTGGCGTACGCGCAAGGTAATGGAAGATGGTTTTAGCGAAGATGACGACCTGGAAATTGAACTGGCGGAGGCAAGAACACTTGACCCGACATTGGAAGTTGGCGACGAATACATCGAGCAGATCACCCTTGAAAGCTTTGGCCGCCGCGCTATATTGGCAGCACGCCAGACACTGGTTTCTAAAATCCTGGAACTTGAAAAGGATGAGATCTTTAAAAAATACAAAGATCGTGTGGGTGAAATTGTAACCGGAGAAGTTTACCAGGTTTGGAAAAAAGAAACCCTGGTACTTGACGATGAAGGCAATGAGTTATTGCTGCCGAAATCAGAACAGATCCCTGCGGATTACTTTAAAAAGGGTGATACTGTAAAAGCGGTAGTTGATAAAGTGGATATGCTGAACAGCAACCCGAAGATCATCATTTCACGCACGGCGCCTGCGTTTTTGCAGCGTTTGTTTGAAATGGAAGTGCCCGAAATATTCGACGGGCTGATCACCATTAAAAAAATCGTTCGCGAACCGGGTGAAAGGGCTAAAGTTGCCGTTGAATCATATGACGACCGTATTGACCCGGTTGGCGCTTGTGTGGGTATGAAAGGATCGCGCATCCATGGTATCGTTCGCGAGCTGAAAAATGAGAATATTGACGTAATCAATTACACCAATAATTTACAGCTGTACATTCAGCGCGCTTTATCGCCGGCCAAAATAACATCTATTAAGCTGGATGATGAGAAAAAAACCGCAGCAGTTTACTTAAAACCCGACCAGGTATCATTGGCCATTGGCCGCGGCGGGCATAATATTAAGCTGGCAGGTAAATTGACCGGGTATGAAATAGATGTTTACCGCGAAGCGGACGAACAGGATGAAGATGTGGATATAGAAGAATTTTCAGACGAAATTGAAAGCTGGATTATTGATGAATTTAAACGAATCGGCCTGGATACTGCCAAATCAGTATTGGCATTAACTGTTAACGAATTGGTAAAACGCACCGACCTTGAAGAAGAAACCGTGAAGGATGTGTTATCAATTCTGCAAGCTGAGTTCGAATAATCATAATAACCAAAATTAAAATCGTATTTTTGCACAAAAAAAGCAGAGAAAGCATATAATAAATGTCAGAAGACAAATCAATAAAATTATTTACAGCAGCAAAAGAGCTGAATATCGGTACGGGTACTATTGTTGACTTTTTAGCAACAAAAGGGTACAAGGTACAAAAACACCCTATGGCCCAGCTTGATGGCGATATGTACAACGCTCTTTTAAAAGAATTTGCTGTAGATAAAATTATTAAGGAAGAAGCAAAGCAGATCAGCATCGGGAAGATCAGAAAAGAAGAACCGGTGCACTTTCCTGAAAAGCCTGCTGAAACCCGCCGTTCGAGAGATTTTGAGAACGAGGAAATCCTTATAAAAAATACCGGCCATCATTTTACCCCTCCTGCAGTAGAAAAACCAAAACCGGTTGAACCTCTTGCAGCACCCGTGCCTGTAAAAGCAGAAGAACATACTGATGCTTTACCGGGCGTTAAGGTAGTGGGTAAAATCGACCTTGATAATTTGCACGCAAAAGTTCAGCCGGTTGAAAAACCTGTTGAAGTAAAAGTGCCGGAAGTTGTTGTTAAACCAGAAGTTGTCGCTCCAAAACCGGAGCCCGAGCCTGTAAAAGAACAGCCAAAAGAAATTATCCCGGAAACGCCAAAAGCTGAAGTTCCGGCGGTTAAAGTAGCCGAACCGGTTGTTGAACCGGTTAAGGTGGAAACCAAACCTGAACCAGTGGTTGAAACACCCGATGAACCACAGGAGCCTGAAGTAATACGGGCAAAAGCAGAGCGTTTAACAGGACCAAACGTTATTGGTAAAATACAATTACCAGCCGATGCGCCAAAGCGTAACCCGGTAGCCTCGTCTTCAAACACTAATAACGCCCAGGATCATAAACGCAAAAGAAAGCGTAAAGATCATCATGGTAACCATCCGGGTAATAACCCGGGCCAGCAGGCAGCTAATCCCCCGGGACAGCAGCAGCCACATGGGGGTAACCGTCCTGATTTCAGGAACCGCGGTAATAATCCTCCGGGTGGCGGAGGCGCACCTGGTGGTGGCCACCAGGGAGGCGGCAATCGTCCTGATTTCAGGAACCGTAACGCTCCTCAAAATAATACGCCAAAAGAAGAACCTTCAGAAAAGGATATACAAGACCAGATAAAGGCAACTTTAGCGCGGTTAAGCGGTGCAGGTAAATCCGGTAAGTTCGCACAGCGTGCCAAATTCCGCCGTCAAAAGCGTGATGATGTAGCTGCTTCTGCCGAAGAACTGGCAATGGAAAACGAATTACAAGCGAAGGTATTAAAGGTTACTGAGTTTGTTACCGCCAATGAACTGGCTTCGATGATGGATGTTTCTGTAACACAGATCATATCCACCTGTATGAGCCTGGGCATGTTCGTTTCTATCAACCAAAGGCTTGATGCTGAAACACTGAGCATTGTTGCCGACGAATTTGGCTACCAGGTTGAGTTTGTAAAACCACAGGACGAAGAAGGCAGCCTTGATCAACCGGATGACCCGGCAGACCTGATACCACGTGCGCCAATTGTTACGATCATGGGCCACGTTGACCACGGTAAAACATCATTGCTCGACTTTATCCGCAAAACTAACGTAATCGGCGGCGAAGCGGGTGGTATTACCCAGCACATCGGCGCTTACGAAGTTACTTTGCCGGATGATAAAGGAAAGATCACCTTTTTGGATACACCGGGTCACGAAGCGTTTACCGCGATGCGTGCCAGGGGTGCCCAGGTAACCGATATTGTAATTATTGTAATTGCTGCTGACGATAGCGTGATGCCGCAAACCCGCGAGGCCATAAACCACGCACAGGCTGCAGGTGCGCCGATCATCTTCGCATTCAATAAAATTGATAAACCGGGGGCAAACGCCGATAAAGTCCGCGAGCAATTATCAGCCATGAATATTTTGGTTGAAGAATGGGGCGGTAAATACCAGTCGCAGGAAATATCAGCCAAAACCGGTCTGAACGTAGAGTTGCTTTTAGAAAAAGTATTACTGGAAGCCGAATTGCTCGAATTAACAGCAAATCCAAATAAACGCGCCGTAGGTACGGTAATAGAAGCCGCTTTAGATAAAGGCCGTGGTATTGTTACCACCATCCTGGTACAGGCAGGTACATTAAGAGTTGGCGATCCGATACTGGCCGGTTGTTATAGTGGTCGTGTAAAGGCATTGACCAACGAACGTGGCCAAAGGGTTGAAAAGGCTGGTCCATCAACTCCGGTGCAGGTATTGGGTATGCAGGGTGCACCTACTGCAGGTGATAAATTTAACGCGCTTGAAAGCGAAGTTGAGGCACGTGAAATTGCCAACAAACGTTTACAGCTACAACGCGAACAAGGCTTACGTACGCAAAAACATATCACCCTTGATGAAATTGGCCGCCGTTTGGCAGTTGGTAACTTTAAGGAGCTGAATATTATTGTGAAAGGTGACGTGGATGGATCTATCGAAGCATTGTCAGATTCATTGCTAAAACTTTCTACCGAACAGATCCAGGTTAATATCATATCAAAAGCTGTAGGGCAGATCTCCGAATCGGATGTATTGCTGGCTTCGGCATCAGATGCGATTATTATCGGTTTCCAGGTGCGGCCGTCAGGCGGTGCGCGTAAACTGGCCGAGCAGGAGCAAATTGACATCAGGCTTTACTCCATCATCTACGATGCGATAAACGAGATCAAGGCGGCGATGGAAGGCATGCTTGCACCAACTTTCGAAGAGAAAATTGTTGCCAATGTGGAGATCCGCGAAACGTTTAAGATCAGCAAGGTTGGTACTATTGCGGGTTGCATGGTGCTGGATGGCAAAATTAACCGCAACAGCAAAATACGTATCATCCGTGAAGGTGTAGTAGTTTATACCGGCGAACTTGCTTCGCTGAAACGCTTTAAAGACGACGTGAAAGAAGTTAGCGCAGGCTATGAATGCGGTTTGAATATCAATAACTTTAATAACATTGAAGTAGGTGATATTGTGGAAGCGTATGAAAATGTAGAAGTGAAAAGGAAGCTGTAACAGGCACTTATAAAAAAAGGCCCGCTGAGTAATTCAGCGGGCCTTTTTTTATTTCTTTTTATTTTGCTTTGCAGGATGAATGCTTCGGCGGCTATGTTTCGCGCTATGGCTGCGATGTTTTTGCCCGCTATGTTTTTTGTGCTTACCGCTGTGCTGTTTTTTATGATGACTGCGTTGTTTGGATTGATGTTGTTTTTGATGTTGAACCTGATGCTGTTTTTGCTGATGTTGCTTTGGTTGAGCCTGCTGCGCATTGGATACGCTAAAGCTTAACATAACTAAAAGTGAAAATGCGAGTACTCTTAATGCTTTCATAAATTATTCCTTTTATTCCATTTTGTATTTAATTCAATAGTACAATAAATCTTTGCAATTTATAAATAGCCCGGTGTAACATATACATATAGGTTTCATTTTGCAATTGAAATGAAATTGTTACAGTTAAAATGACAAAATGAGCAATTGTTACACTTTATTATTTCGAAACGTATTGATTATTAACTTAAAGTAACGTAATTTCCCTGCTTAACCTTAAATTATGAAAAGATGTACCTATTTGCCTTTAATATGGGGTATCTTATGTCTTATCGTTAGCAAAAACTCTTTTTCCCAGGACGCAAAAACCGATAGCAGTTCGCAGCAGGGCGCATTGAATAGCACCTTGTCGTTATTTAATGCCTCTATCGGAAAACAATCTGCATTGTATAACGGTACTGAATACACTTTTTACGACCCTATAGTAACCGGAAACGCCTACTTTTCAGATATGAAAGCGTTTACACCCGGCTCTGTCAACTACAATGGCATAACTTTCAGGCAAGTGCCTATGCTATATGACATCTACAGCGACCAGTTAGTTGTTCTGCTTTATAATAATTTCACCAAGTTCGTGCTTGTCAAAGAAAAAGTAAAAAGTTTTGATTACCTGGATCATCACTTTATCAACATCGATGCCGACAGCCTGGCTAATAATACAATCATACAATCGGGTTATTATGATGAATTGTATAACGACAAATTACAAGTATTGGTTAAAAGAAAAAAGGATGTTCAAACCACGTCTTCGCAAACAACCATGGAGCAATACTACAACCCGGTAAAAAGCTATTATTTAAGAAAAAATAACGTGTATTACATTATCAGCAGCAAAGGATCGATGCTTGATATTCTAAAAGATAAAAAGAAACAGCTGCAGCAATATATCAGAACCAGTCAAATTAATTTCCGTAAGGACCCTGAAGAGGCTATGGTCAAAATAGCATCCTATTATGACCAATTATCTAAATAACATGAGAAAAACATACCTTATCGGCCTTATCCTTTGGTTTTTTTTGCAGAGTGCCCTGGCGCAGCAGAAAAACGTAAAACTGATTAGTTGTAATTTTCAGCAAGCTACCATTTCGCAATTTGTAACCGATCTGGAATCAAAAAGCAGCTTTCATTTTTATTACGACCCTGCTCAGTTTGACAGCTTGCGGGTTACTCTTCAGATAAACCAGCAACCACTCGAAAGCATTTTATACGCGGCATTTAAAAACACGGATTACCATTATGCCATTACTTCGGCGCAGCAGGTTTTTATTACTAAAGGACGTCAGATAAAAACGGACCTTGCACCTGGTTTTATAACCGTTGCACCGGTAAATAACAACCAAACGTCAACTGTAGCTGATTATACCGATGATAAAGATAAAAAAGTACCGGATGCCACTACAGAAAACAAGCTTTATGAAATTGGCACAAGAACCAATACAATAAAAGCAGGTAATGCAACTTTAAGTGGTTATGTGCGGGATATTAAATCGGGCGAGGCGGTAATTGGGGCAAGCATTTACGTAGCCAACACCAAAACCGGCGTGGCTACCGATCAGTTTGGTTATTTTACCATAACGTTGCCGCGTGGCAGGCACACGCTTAACGTACATGGCGTGGGTATGCGCGATACCCGGCGGCAGATCATCCTGTACACCGACGGAAGGCTGACTATTGAAATGCAGGAACAGGTAAATAGTTTAAAGGAAGTTAAAATATCTGCCGATAAGGTAGCCAATGTACGCAGCGTGGAATTAGGCGTTACCCGGCTCGACATAAAAAACATTAAGCAGATACCAACTGCATTTGGTGAAACCGATGTTTTAAAGGTAATATTAACCTTGCCGGGCGTTACCTCAGTAGGTGAAGCCACAACCGGGTTTAACGTACGCGGCGGTTCGGCCGATGAGAATTTAATTTTGCTGAATGGCGCCACAATTTATAACCCTGCGCACTTCTTCGGATTTTTTGCAGCATTTAACCCCGATATAGTTAAGGACATCGAACTCTATAAAAGCAGCATTCCCGAAAAATTTGGCGGGCGGCTTTCATCAGTACTTGAAGTGACCAACCGCGAGGGAAATAAAAAAATATTCACAGGGTCAGCCGGCATCGGTTTATTAACCAGCCGCATCAATGTGGAGGGCCCGATAGTAAAAGATAAAACCTCTTTTATATTTGGGGCACGTACAACCTATTCAAACTGGCTGTTAAACTTACTTCCTGATGCTTATAAGCATAGTTCGGCTTCTTTTTATGATGTGAACCTCGACATCAGTCACCAGATAGATGATAAAAACAACCTTTATCTCTCCAGCTACATCAGTAATGACAAGTTTAAACTGAACAGTGATACCACTTATTCCTACAGCAATAAAAGTATATCCCTTAAGTGGAAACATAACTACAGCACCAAGTTATTCAGTTTAATTTCGGCAGGTTTTGACCGGTACCAGTATGATATTAACAGTACGGCCAACCCGGTTGACGGTTATGATCTTGCCTTTAATATCAACCAGTCGAATTTTAAGGCCGATTTCACCTATTATTTAAGCAGCAAGCATACCATTGATTTTGGACTGAGCTCTATTTTATACAACATTAATCCCGGAACATTTGAGCCCGATGGCGCACAATCATTGGTTCTGCCCCAGGTTATAGCCCCCGAACAGGCCCTTGAAAGCGCATTATACCTTGGCGATAAATATGATGTGAACACTAATTTATCGATCAGTGCAGGCGTAAGGTTTAATATTTACAATTACCTGGGCCCGCAAACTGTAGATAACTATGCACCTGATTTACCCAAAGAACCTGGCAACGTTTTAGATAGTACAACCTATAGTAAAGGGCAGATCATCAACACTTACGCTGCTCCTGATATCAGGTTATCGGCCCGTTATTTGTTGAATGATAATCTTTCCGTTAAGGCAGGGTACAACACATTGCACCAGTATATCCATCTATTGTCAAACTCCACCTCTATTTCGCCAACTGATGTTTACAAATTAAGTGATCCTAACGTAAAACCCGAAAGCGGCGACCAGGTATCACTGGGCCTTTTTCAAAATGCGAAACAAAACACTATTGAAATGT
>Ga0206955_1261_pt1 | contig 12779 bp, 13 predicted proteins | sample Alteio_BWOrgHeat_34_FD_153247 | JGI IMG/M metagenome (GOLD analysis project Ga0206955, IMG submission 153247) | Enriched cells from forest soil in Barre Woods Harvard Forest LTER site, Petersham, Massachusetts, United States -... | ecosystem: Environmental > Terrestrial > Soil > Temperate forest >...
CCTTGGACAAAGCACGGGAACCGGCCTGGCCCAAGGTACGCATCAAGGTATCAGAAAAAATAAAAACGATACCCACAATGGCTATATTGAAAAACAAAGCAATCAAGGTGATCACAAGACCGTGAACACTCACCAGCATCAATGAAATGGTCAGGACAGCAGGGCCCACGATCAGCGGCGTTCCGATAGGTACGGCCCCTAACTCGGACGCCACACCCCGACGGGTTTTACCCTGGGCTGTCAAATCAACCATCGCCAGGCAAAACAGGATGACCCCGCCTGCCACCATAAAATCCCCCATGGTAATGCCTAAAAAATGAAAAATCACCTTCCCTAATAAAATAAAACCAACAGCCACCAGAGACGCTGTGATTAATGATTGAAAAATAATTTCCCGCTTCTCTTGAGGAGTTAATCCATGGGTCAACGAGGCAAAGACCGGCAGGATTCCGATAGGATCAACAGTAAAGAACATGGGGATAAAAACCAACAGGATATCATTTAACATGGGTCAAATTCTCCTGGCTTTATTATATCACAATTGAATTTATACCTGAGGACCGGCTTTTACGAGATCACGGCCGTTTGGTGTATCCGTAAAAAGTTTAAAGTTATCGACAAACATCGCGCCTAATTTACGCAGGGCGGCATCATACGCATTTTTATCTGCCCATAAATTTCGCGGGTTTAATATTTTATCATCCATCCCATTAACGTGTTTAGGTATCTGAAAATTAAATACGGGCAAGGTCTCATAGCCGCTATTATCAATACTGCCGTCTAAAATGGCATCCACGGTCAAACGATTATCTTTTAAAGGAATGCGATGCCCGACCCCGTAAGGCCCTGCAATCCAGCCGGTATTAAGAAGATACGCAGAAGAATGATGTTCCTGCATTTTACGGGCTAGGATTTCGGCATACAGCGTCGGATGTACCATCAAGAACGCTTTGCCGAAACAGGCGGAAAAAGTCGCTTGCGGCTCCTTAACACCCAGTTCAGTACCTGCCACCTTGGCCGTATATCCGCTTAAATAATGGTACATGGCCTGTTCCCTGGTCAATTTTGCCACCGGCGGAAGCACCCCGTAAGCATCGCAGGCCAAAAAAATTATTTTGGAAGGATGACCGCCTTTAGACACCGGTTTGACAATGTTTTCAATATGGTCAATCGGATAAGAAACGCGGGTGTTTTCAGTTTTCTTCTTGGAAGCAAAATCGATATGCCCACGGGCATCAATGTCCACATTTTCAAGCAAGGCATCGCGCTTGATAGCAGCATAAACTTCCGGCTCACGTTCCAGGGTCAACCCGACGCATTTGGCATAACAACCGCCTTCAAAATTAAATACGCCCTCATTATCCCAGCCATGCTCATCATCGCCGATGAGGGCCCGCTTGGAATCAGTGGACAAGGTGGTTTTACCGGTACCGGAAAGGCCAAAAAATAAAGCGGTGTCCTTTTGGATTCCCGTATTAGCTGAACAGTGAAAAGATCCAATGCCTTTTAAAGGCAAAAAATAATTCATGATCGAAAAAATACCTTTTTTGATCTCACCCCCGTACCAGGTGCCGCCAATGACGGTCATGCGCTCGGTGATATTAAAGGCCACGAATACTTCTGAACGCAGCCCAAACTTGGCAAAATCAGGGCATGTGGTCTCGCAGGCATTAAGAATGGTCCAGTCCGGTTTAAAATTCTTTAACTCCTCCGCACTGGGCCGGATAAACATATTCTTAAAAAAGTGCGCCATCCAGGCAACTTCCGTCACTAAACGCACACTGATCCGGGTATCTTGATTAGCCCCGCAAAATCCATCCATCACATATAATCTTTTATCGTTTAATTCTTTGACAGACAGATCTTTAAGATGCGTCCATGTTTCCTTACTGATAGGTTTATTGTCTGAACCTGAAGCTTTGCCGTCTGCCCACCATACTGTATTCAAAGTCGTTTCGTCTCTGACTACATATTTATCTTTGGGGGAACGGCCGGTAAACTTTCCTGTATCCACCGCAACAGCGCCTAGAAAAGAAACTTGGCCCCTCTCATAGCCCTGCAATCGGGGATCTATTTCGTGAGAATAAAGCTCATGGAAAGAAAGGTTGTAATGAAATTCCGTGATCCGGGCTATACCCAACGTCTTTAGCCCTGAAATAACCGTTGATTCTTCCGTGCGGATCATGAATGCCGTTGGATGCTTTCAAGCAATGCAGCTGGTTGAAAAGGTTTAATCATATACTCTTTGATGCCTTCCACCTTCACTATATCAGTAAGACCTTCTTTCACGGTCAAGACAATAATAGGTGCTTTTTTAACGCCGGTGACTTCTTTCATGGCTAAAATAAATTCATACCCATCCATATTAGGCATCTGCAGATCAAGGATGATCAAATCAGGGTTTTCACTTAACCGGGCCAACCCCTCTTTCCCATCCTTGGCCATCAGCACCTCGTAACCCTGTGACTTTAATAAAGGGGTAACGGTTTTCAAAAATGCCGGATCATCGTCAATAACTAATATTTTCTTACTCACCGTCTTGCTGGCGGATTTCCATTTGGGAAGCCTGTCTAGGGTCACCATTTCAACAACCAGGCACTTGGCACCATCAACTTCAAAACTTAATTCGTATTTTTCCGTCGGGCCATTAGGGATCCCTACCCCGTCAGGGGCGGTATTGATATAGCTCTCAAAAGGCGACATCATAAGGTCCTTATACCCGAGAATGGCCATTTCTCTTTTATATTGCCCCGCAATAAGATTGACCAGCGTCCCGCAGCCGTCCTTTACTTCTGCGTCATCATCGGAATCGATATAGGGGTATTGAAGCAAACGCAAAAATTCCGGTAAGAATTTTTTTTCCAAATAAACAATCAATGTAAACTGGTAATTCTGCTTCTCCAGGCCTTCTTCATTAGCAGCGAGTTCAATGACACTAAAAACAGTAGTGGCATTAAACTTTTCCATGGCATCGATACGCATCCGGTGGACAAATTGTGTAATAAGTTTTTTTTCCAGTTTCGGTTCACCGGAAAAAGTCGATGCTGATTTTTCGTAGAAAACTTTTTTAACGGCAGCAGAAAGGGCCAAGGCCAGGGTAAATGCACTCTCCCCCTCGCCGGAGAAAGTGTGCAATTTCATCCTGGCACTTTCATGATAGACCAAATCTTTCAGTTTCTTTACATCCAGCGGTTTGGGATTTTCTGCTTCCATATATTTATTTTAAGAAGGGCTTGATCAGGGTCATCAGATCTTCGGGTTTATAAGGTTTGACAAGGAAGCCTGCCAAATTAGGATTAATCTGGTGGGCCGCCTTCTTATTTTCATCAGAACCGGAAGCGGTGACCATAATGATGGGAATTTTAGATAATTCCGGAATTTTAACAACACCGGCCATTAATTCAATGCCGGAAACCTTGGGCATCTGCCAATCCAATAATACCAGACAAATATCCATGTAATTGGTAGCCAGTATCTCCAAGGCTTGCTCACCATCTTCAGCCTGAAGGATTTCCTGGGAGATCCCTGATTTCATTAAAATACGGATCAAGAGTTTACGGTCCAGCAAAGAATCATCAACCACTAGTATCTTCATCTTATTTCTTCCTAATAGGACACTACACTGATATTATTAATTTTTGGGCTTAAGGATAAAGCCGCTGTTATAATTTTTACGGATTTCGTCCAACATTTTACGGGCCCCGGCTTCATCCGTAATGCCGCCGACACGCACCCTGTACCAAATTCCCTTTTCCCCTAAATCACTCATGATCAAAAATGCCTGATACCCGCTATTTTTTAATGCCTGAAGGGCAGTTTCAGCCCTGTTTTTATCCTGAAAGGAATATACCTGGATGGTAAAACCGGCTTCATGGCCGTCGACAGGACTGGTAACAATGGCCATGGGAGGGACCGGATCAGCTTTTTTGGGCGACACTGCTGAGCCGTTCCCAGACTCAGTCACTGCTGTTTGTTGATGAAAAATATCATTTAAGACCACCCCTTGATCGTTAGGGGATTTGTTAGGATGCAGACTCAAAAAGAAAACAAGCACGCCAGCCACCACCAAAAGAACGATCCACCATGTGTTTTTATTCATGAAAAACTGGCCTCCATCATATATTTGATATTATACTTTTATTTTTTTATTGTAACATACAAAATAGAATTATCTCAACTGTTTTGCGAACTAAAGCCCTTGTTTCGGGAATTGACCATTGAGAACTCCCTGGATCATATTTTTCACTTCATCGGAGAAATCTTTATCCAGGACCCATTCTAAATATTGGGGATCTTTTTTGGCAATTGCTTTTAATGGTTCCTTTTTGGCATATTTTCCAAAAGTCATATACAAATCGCCGTTCCACCAGCGGAACTTGCGCTCATTATCAAAGTATTCACTCGATTGTTTATATTCGAACACTTTGAGGGCTTCAATATCTTCCCGAGGGGAAGCATACCGTTTCATTTGTTCCTGAAGGATGGCCCAAGTCGCCTGGGCATCAGCGGTCGCGGAATGTGCGTCTTTGAGTTCCTGATGGCAATAAAAAGCATAAGCCGCAAATAGATCCCGGCGTTCATGCAGATGATAAATTTTTTGGGCATCATAAACCGTGCGGTTAGCGTAATCAAATTTTATTCCCGCATCGGCAAATTCACGGGCGAGTAAAGGCAGGTCAAAACGTTCCACATTAAAACCTCCAAAATCCGCACCCTCTAGAAAAGCCAATACCTTAGCCGCAATACTGCCGAAGGCCGGCGCATCTTTTACATCAGCGTCAGCAATGCCGGTCAATTCAGTCACCACCGCCGGAATAGGCATGCATGGGTTGACCTTGGTCGAATAAGTCTCCTGTTTTCCGTCAGGCATTACCTTCACCATACCGATCTCAATGATCCTGTCTTTTTCAATCCAAATGCCGGTGGTTTCCAAATCTAGGACCACCAGTGGTTTAATTAGCTTCATCGCGTTACACTCATTTCTAAGTATCATGGCGCAGCAAACCCAAATCCAGGATTTTCTGAATCAAATCTTCGTAACTGATTCCTGCTTTAAGGGCGGCCTGGGCCATTTCATCTATTTTAGCAATGCAGGGATTGGCATTAGGTTCAATAATATAGACCTCACCTGCTTCTGTCACACGGATATCAAAACGAACATAACTGTCTAAATCCAAAGCCCGGTAGGCCCGACGGCAAACATCATCAATATTTTTCTGCCAGCCCTCGGGCAATTTGGCGACCGCGGTACTTTTGATCCCCCATTTTTTCCGGTAGGCGTCATCCCACTTGGCTTTGTAGGTGGCAATCCGGGGTTCTCCTTCAGGCATATTACCAAAAATCATCTCCCTGGGCGGCAGCACCGTGATCTGCTTGTGCCCAAACACGCTCGCATACAATTCCCGGCCTTCGATGTACTCTTCGGCAATAGCGTCCATCTGCATGTTGTCATGGATAAATTTGATCCTCTCCACAAAAGCCTCGGGATTATCCACAATGGAAGCCTGTGAGATACCGCGTGACGCTTCTTCGCACAAAGGCTTGATTACCGCCGGTAATTTCAATTTTGCAATAACTCCCACGCGCTTGCCGCGGTAATATGTATGAAAATGGGACACCTTAATGCGATGAAAGGTAAAAATTTTCTTACTTAAGGCCTTATTGTTGCAGACAAACATGTTCCCTGAAGAAGCACCTGTGTAGGGAATATCCAGGATTTCCAAGACCGCAGCCATATTTTTTTCCAGCTGGGTCTGGTCGTTAAAAACTTCCATCATATTAAAAATGATGTCAGGTTTGTTTTCTTTGATCTCCTCAAACAAGGGCGTGATATCGTTGAAGATGCCAAGCAGCGACACCTCATGCCCCAAACCCAAGAGGGCCTGTTGTACATCCTTCTCCGTGTACATGTTATCAGGGTCAGCGAATTCTTCCTTGTAATCATAGCCGCGCGGCTTCTGATAAGGAGAATAAAAAAGCATCAGTACTTTTAACTTCTTCCTCAAATTTTATTTCTCCTTCCCCTCAACCAGCCGGTATGAATATAATTCATCGTCAAACTTGTTACATAAACTGCCAGTTGCATCAATGCCACGGCCTGCGGTTGGGAAACAATCATATTCAACTGTTTGGCCCTTAATGCTATGTTTTTTAACAAATCACTGATTATATACTTACGCTCTCCGGTGCATCGGTCAATACTATTTATAATAATTTTAGAATGCTTCCTTATAAGTTCTTCTGCAGTCACCATTTCTTGCACCCAAGGAAAGTATACTTGTCTTTTCGCAGGCAAGGCATCTTCGCTATTCTTTGAAAATTTTGAAATTGAAGAGTTGGCCTTATTTTTCCGGCGGTCTTTTTTAAAGGCCCACCATTCTTCGTCAGTCAAGGCGGTAAATATTTTTTCTAATTGGACATCATGAAAATCCGGCAGCTCTTCCTGTTCATGACGGTATTTCTTTTTGTAATACTTGTCCAGGGTAATGGTCAGGTTCTTGTGGTGCCAGAGTTTTTTACCCTTGGGTTTTACAGGCATGACCCCCCTGATCGAAGACATTAGCCTGTCGACAAACTGCAATTTATCAAGCGCTTTCCAGCCCTGGTATTTATTCTGCCAATCCGCATCCGGGGTCAACCAAACGGCAAAGGTCTCGACAAAGTCTTCGTCCGGATGATACTGGGCGTAAAACCCGTCGAGATGACGCACGTAACTTTTACTGTAGGGTTTGAACTTATAGGTATTGCCGTATTCTTCTTTGGAGGAACCGAATACTTTTTGCCACTCACGGCGTTTGTGCAGATTATACGCGTAGGAAAACGCATGGCCTGCCTCATGGCGCAAAAGCTGCATGCACCAAAGCCTGCCTTCTCCTTCGGCCTCCAGCATCATGCGACGCTCAAGTTTGATCAGTGCAGGATGGGCCAAATAAAAAGGGATGCCTATCGCAACTTCACCCTCAGGGGTCAGCCATTCATCTGCCAGATAACACTCCGGATGGAACACCAACCCCTTAGCATCCAGCTCAGCATATAATTGACGCACGCACTCTTCAAGCCAGGTCCCTTCAATGCTGATAGGAAGGTCCTTGATGCGGGTTTGGAGCAGATGTTCTTCGGAAATATTATTCAGATCAATGTGCTTGGGGGTCATTAGAATGCTTTTCCAGCCGTTCGAGCAATCCTTCAGCTTCTTCGATGATATCAGGCTCAGCTAATTTCAACGTTTCCATGTCTTTCTTAAAACTCCTTAAAGCAGCCACCAGACGGCGCACGCTTTGTTCATGGCGGGCCTCGCGCGCCTGATCAGGATCGATTTTCTTACGCTCTTTGATGATCGCCGTCAAATCCTTCCTGACCAAAGAAGCTTCTTTGCCCTTCTCAAAAATATCTTTACGCAGTTTGGTGTAATCTTCACGGGTCAATTCTTTGTGGCCCCGTGCCATACGTAATACATCGAGGCTTTCATAACTCGGGATATTGACCGTTTCGCGGACTTCTGCAAATTCCTTCTTTAAATAAACAGGCTCATCCTGTTCGACGAAAAAATATGTTTTTACCAATTTTAAGGCCAAGGGTTTCTTTAAGCCCAGCTCGCGCACCACGTAATCTTCAAATTTTTCAAATTCCCAGGACTGGTATAATTTATCACGCCAAACGCTGTAAAGCCCCTGGCCTAACTGCACCCAGGACAATTTAAAATCTTTGGCATGCTGGGCTATATGGGCCCGAAGATTCTCAGACTGCTCTGTGATTTTCATAAAAAATTCCTTTCTTTAAAAAACGTATTGTAGCATAGCTTTTAAATTCACGTTACTAAGAAATTTCAGCCAAAAAGGAAACGGCTGAAGGGTTTGGAAACCTCCAGCCGTTACAAAATGACTTAATTACCGATTTGTTATTTTAAATAAACCTTCAATTCTTCCCAGGTCTTTTTACCTAATACCCCGTCAGCTTTAAGGCCATGGCTTTTCTGGAATTCGATGATCGCCTCTTTTGTACCAGCACCAATTTTCCCATCCACAGGGCCGGTATAAACACCTGCGGACTTAAGGGCCCTTTGTATTTTTTCAGGACTGACCTTGACCCGTATGATCTGCGAGTTGCTCAAAACACCTTCCTGTTTAACAGGCTCCGCTTGGTCCGTGGTATTTTGTGAATCTGCAGTAATCTGGTCGGATTCTACAGGCTTGGAGGACTCTACTTTACTGGACAGGTCCTTGACTTGATATTGTAAATCCACAATCTCTGCATCTTTTGCCTGAAGATTCTTTTCAAGATCAGTGACACGTGATTGTATTTGATCATTCTGGGTCTTTGATTGGGTCGTGGCACAGCCGCTAAAAGCGATCGCCAGGACAATGATAGATAATAAACGTATGAACACAGCATCCTCCTCTTTAAACTTTTTTATATTTTAACACAAAGACAGAACAGTCCATACGAAAGTTTATTTATTTTACAATCGCGCCAGAATTGCATCCAGGATCTTGCGGGCTTCCGGCTGGCCTCCCCAAACGCCCACACGGACCTCAATGCGGGAAACATTCGCGGAAACATGCAGCACACTAACCCAGACCGTTCTTCCATCAGCATACTTACAGCTGATTTGTGTCATTTTATCCAAATCTGTCTCTTTGATAATTTCTAGTTTCAGATTATTTACCCCATCACGGGCACCATGGACGGTCTTTTCATAAGAGTCAGGGACCTGCTCTACTAATTTATCCGAAAGCCATTTTGCGGTCCCTATTCCTATACCTACACCGCCTACCACTCCTATGGCTACCGGTATTAACAAAAACACACAGCCGCTTAAATTTAACGTACAAAATACCATCACTACCCACAAAGTAATTTTTTTAAACATTTGGTCTCCCTGGATTTGGTTTCTAACACTATCTATGCTATTGATTTTTTACAAATAATTCTACCATAAAAATCTTTTTCTTTGCTTGTTTCTCATCCAAAGCCTTCTTATAATACAAAATTATGTCGACCCATGCATCCGGTGAAAAAGAATCCCCTGTACTTCCCGTCAATTTTACCGGTATCACCGGACGGGGTAAAACCGATTTGGCAGTACCCTCTCAAGTCAGCCCAACCTCTTCACTTAACGACATCCTGATATTCGCACGCCAGGAACAAGCCAGTGATGTGCATTTAGGCGCCCTCAAACCTATTATTTTCCGGAAATTCGGCCGGCTCAAAAATATGACGACCGAAAGTTTGAATGCAGACCAAATAAACCGCTTAATTACCGCCGCCATTCCCAAAGATGTTTTGGACCATTTCGATAAAACCGGGGATGCCGAATACGTACACACGATCAACGGCTACGGACGCTTTCGCATGGCCATCATGAAACAGCGCGATGGCTGGGACTTGACTGCAAGGCTCATCCCCATCGAGATCCCCAAATTTGAAAACACCGGCATGACAGCCTCCTGTGCTAATTTGACCAAATGGGCCCAAGGGATGGTATTGATCACCGGACCGGCGGGCTGCGGCAAAACCACTACCTTGGCCGTCTTAGTTGAAATGATCAACCAAAACAGGCATGATCATATCATCACCATCGAAGAACCTATTGAAATCGTTTATGAACCCAAACAATGCCAAATCACCCAGCGTGAAATAAATACCCACACTCTTTCTCAAGGCAATGCCTTGCGCGCGGCCCTGCGTGAAGACCCGGACATTCTGGTCGTCAGTGAGTTGCGGGATTTAGGCACCATCCAATTAGCTGTCAGTGCAGCTGAAACCGGCCATTTGGTTTTTGGCACCATGAATACCATCAACGCGGCCCAGACCATCTCCCGTGTCATTGATTCTTTTCCTGCAGAAGAACAGTCTATCGTCCGGAATATGATCTCTGAATCCCTGCGCGGGATCATCTGCCAGCAATTAATTCCTAAAAAAGACGGCACCGGTATGGCCCTAGCCTATGAAATTTTAATCGTCACACCTGCGATTGCCAATTTGATCCGCACGGACAAAAGCACTCAAATCAACAATGCCATTACCACGGGTAAAAACATGGGCATGGTATTGATGGATAATTCTTTAGAAAATTTAGCCAATAACGGCATTATATCGGCTCAGGAAGCCTGCGAAAGAGCCACCAACCCCGCTGCCATGCAGCAATTGATCTCTCGTTAAATCTATGGCTGCCATCGACCAATTATTTAATACCTTAATCTCCGAAAAAGGTTCTGACCTTCACCTGGAAGAAGGTCAGAAACCTAAGATCCGCATCCATGGCAAATTAATAGAAGTAAGCGGCGATATACTCACCCGTGAAAAAATGACTGAACTGCTCTCCCCCATTGCCCTCAAAGAAGATTGGCAAAGATTTGAAGCCAGGGGAGATTTGGATTTTGCCTATGCCCTGGGGACGCAGGCGCGTTTCAGGGCCAATTATTTCCGGCATTTTTTTGGATTAGGCGCGGTTTTCCGTTTGATCCCCTCCCAAATACGTTCCATTGAAGAACTGGATTTACCGCCCCGCATCAAAGATTTTTCCAAATGGCGCTCAGGATTAGTTTTAGTCACGGGCCCCACAGGAAGCGGAAAATCCACGACCCTGGCCGCCATCATCGACTATATCAATACCAATTTTGCCCAAAAAATCATTACCATTGAAGAACCTGTGGAATTCACTCACTTGAATAAAAAATCCCTGATCTCTCACCGCGAAGTCGGCAAAGACACCGAATCTTTTGCCAGCGGCCTGCGCACAGCCATTAAAAGTGATGCTAATATCATCCTGGTGGGAGAAATGCGGGACAGGGAAACCATTGAATTAGCACTGACGGCCAGTGAAATGGGAATTTTGGTTTTTGGCACCCTGCACACCAATTCTGCAGCCAAGACCATTGACCGTATCATCGATGCCTTCCCTCCAAACCGTAAAAACCAAATCCGTACCGTATTGGCCAATAATCTCAAAGCGATCATTGCCCAACAGCTTCTGCCGAGCGCGGATAAATCCCGACGGTGGGCAGCCTATGAGATTCTCATCCGCACGCCGGCATTGGGTAATATCATCCAAGCCGGGGAGAGCATGCGCTTGACCAGCGAGATCCAGGTCAATCGCGGGCAGGGCATGATCCTGATGGACGATTCTTTGATGGAATTGGTGAAAGCACAGAAGGTTTCCAGAGAAGAAGCGTATCTCAAAGCCATCGAAAAAACTCGATTTGCGCCTGAGACTTGAGGAAATCTTTCTTCCTAATTTCTTTTATTCTTCTGGTGCTGTGTTTTCTCCCAGCCCTTTGCCTGCCTTTTGCCCATCATGACAATGTCCGTTTTTTTGATAAATTCTATACCTCTTCGTCGGATAATCCTGAAAAACGCGATCCGCAATACCACATGGCCTATCTTTTAGGCCGGCCATTGACCGCTGAAATCCACCAAATCATTTATACCCGCATTTCCCATTTAAGGGATCTGCAAATAGTGCGATGGATGACAGTTTTTGTTTTTGCCATTTGTGCAGGCCTGTTGGCAAATATCTTTTATTCTTTTGGCTTAGCTACATTGGAATCGCTGGGCCTAAGTGTTTCTATTTTCATACTCCCGGGTGTACAGGATGCGATCATCATGCTTGCCATTCAGAATGCATTGGCCGTGGGAGCTGTTCTTTGGGCTTACTTGATCTCACAAAAGCCTCCTAAACCTGGCCTCAATGGCCTGCTTAAATGTTTGGCCGTATGCTGTTTACTATTGATCAGCATGCTCTTATATCCGCAGTGGTCTTTTTTTATCTTTGTTCCTGTACTGGTGAAATATTTAGTCACACCGGCCCAAAGCCTTTGGACAATCCATAAAGAACTCCTGCGATCGATTTTACTTTTCAGCTTGACCGCCATTTTCTATTATGTTTACATCAAAACTTTTGTGTCCGTCAACAATGCCCAGGCAGGCAGTTATGCTTTTACCATCGATTTGAATTTCCTGTTTTGGAAATCCCTCTCTGTTTTTTCGACAATCCTTCCCATAGCCTTTAATTTCTGGAATATCCACACCATCACGTGGCTGGGCTTGGTATTGATGGGATTGACAATGGTATTATTAAGGGAGCGCGCTGTCCTGTGCTTTCTATTAATCATTTTTACGGTAAGTTTTTGGCTGTTGATTCGGAGTGATCTTATCCTTCACCGGATATTTTTTGTAACATCTGTCATGGCTTTGGCTGCTTTTTTAGTCGGTGCACGCAATTTATTTTTAATATACGGGACGGTTGGCAGATATATTATCATCTGCATGATGACGGCAGGATTGATGGGCGTTCATTACTTAACATCTTATAATGCCATGAATTATCATCTGGAACTTGAATTTATCAAACAACGACTGATGGCGCATCCGAAACCCTTAGCAAGAATCCATATCGTATTGCCAACACCCGATGGCAAAGGATATAACGGCCACGCAACCGTTGACGATACCTTTAATGACAAAACTGCTTCTTATAATTTTGAGACGGACACTCTAAATCTGCTGAAGGCAGCATTACAAGATATGAATGTCCCTAGTTCCTGGCGGGTTTATTCCTGCGAAGATAAACAGCAACAATGTGTCGAACATGCCTCCAAGAATTACAATCTTTTAGTCACCCATACCAATAAAGACCAGGCAATTTACTACTCCCCCCACATGGTCCTCATTGACTTAAACGATCTTTAATTCCTGGCAAGAACTACTTTTTCAACAGGAGCAAATTTGATTCCCTTGAGAGAGAAACTCCTCTTGATTGCTTCCAGAAGATCACATTT
>Ga0206955_1263_pt1 | contig 12693 bp, 9 predicted proteins | sample Alteio_BWOrgHeat_34_FD_153247 | JGI IMG/M metagenome (GOLD analysis project Ga0206955, IMG submission 153247) | Enriched cells from forest soil in Barre Woods Harvard Forest LTER site, Petersham, Massachusetts, United States -... | ecosystem: Environmental > Terrestrial > Soil > Temperate forest > O...
TTGTGCTGGTAATATCGTTTTCGGTCCTGGCACACGCAATTGAAGTTGCCGTGTGGGCATTGCTATTCATCATCTGCGGGGAATTTCAGCAGTTTGGAGCCGCCTATTATCACTCAGCGGTTAACTATTCAACGCTCGGCTATGGCGATATGATCATGTTGAATTAGGAAGAAGACTAAGTCCGGCATGCTGATCGACCAAGTCGAGGAAGAAGCGAACAAGCAATGGCATGCCTCACATCGGAAGGGAGCATTGAGATGAGTTTGAATCACGTAAAACAATCAGCGGTAGATTTTGCGGAGCGCGTTCGTGGGAACCAGCGGAAGCTCAGGGACGGTCTCAAGTAACGGTACGATTTCATCGTCTGCGGGTCAGGTTCCTCCGGATCAGTAGTTGCGCGCCGCCTGGCCGAAAATCCCAACGTCAGCGTGCTCTTGCTCGAAGCAGGCGGCAGCGACGAGGTGCCAAGCGTTACAGAAGCAGCTCGGTGGTTTGAAAACCTCGGGAGCGAGCGCGATTGGAACTTTGTGGATCAACCCAATCCACACCTCAAAGGACGTTCCATGCCGCTGGGTATGGGCAAGGTACTTGGCGGGCGATCGACGATCAATGTGATGGGTTGGGCACGCGGATATAAGAACGATTGGGATTTCTTCGCATCCGAGTCCGGCGACACAGCATAGGACCATGAGTCGGTACTGAAGATATATCGCCGGGCTGAATGCTTGCAGAGCGCACCAGACCCCACGCGCCGCGGAACTGGTGGGTTGGTTTTTGTTCAGTCCGCGCCTGACCCGAATCCGATCGCTCGCGCCATGGTGGAAGGAGTGCGTTCCATCGGGATGCCGACCTTCGATAGCAACAATGGACGAATGATGGAAGGCGGTGGCGGAGCCTCCATCATCGATATGAACGTACGCGATGGAAAACGCCAATCTACCTTTAGAAGTTATGTCTTCCCCTACATGGACCGTGGGCTCCTCGGTTGCACCTGCCATTTCATGAGCACCGATGTTGCCTGTTGATTCTTTAAGAGCAGTTCACAGATCCATTGCTGTAGGTTTCGAAGCCAGCTCTGCCACTCTTCAGGTCTTCGAAAGACAAAGATCTGTTCTTCGTCAGACTCAGCGTGAATACTGTCCTCTCTCGATTCGATCTCTCGAGGCAAACGCTGCCACCGTGCTCTTCAGCTGTCCGGCGAGCCAGAGTGAGCCCAAGCCCTGTACCGTTGGGTTTTCCTGCGGTCACAAACGGATCGAATAACGTCCTCCGGACAGAGGTAGGTATGCCGGGACCATTGTCCGAGATCGTGACGCAGATCTGTTCATCGACTTCGGCAAGGTGGACCTCCACCTCGGGCACGCGAGTTGAGTTTGTCGCAGCCTGGCAGGCATTCAGCAGCAAGTTATATATGGCACTTTCAAGATTTCTCACGTCCATAACTGCCTTCGCGGGTGGGAACTCGGCGACTCTGACGGACACGTTTCGTCCGTCGGGGTGCAACTTCACTGCCGCGATGGCTTTCTCGACAACCAAGGAAACGCGCTCGGAGATCAGCGTATTGCTCCGTCCGCCACTACCGAACTGCAGTAGTAAATCAAGGCGCTCCGTCATCACGAGCACAGCTTCCTGAATTTCGAGCAGCAGATCAGCCCGCGCGCTCGCACATCTATCGTGGCGCTCAAGGAGCTCGGCGTTCGCATAGACCGCCGTGAGCGAGTGGCGCATATCATGGGATATCGAGCATGCCATCCTTCCGATTGCAGCCATCCTCTCTGCCTCTATCAGTTGGCGTGGTGCAGGCCGCTGCGGTTCGTTTCGCAGGTCCAGACCAACTCCCTTACCAAAGATGAGAATATTGCCGCGGTCTGAATTTCTTGGTTTCCTAAGGCGTGTTATCACTGTTCCCCCTTATGATCGTCTTCTCGTGACGGCAAGCTGCCTCGAATGCAATCAGTGGTGGGGTGAAGGCAGCCGGCGAAAGATTCTTCGTGCGGTTCTCATCCAGCGAATGTGTTTGTTGTGCCTCTTCGCTTGCAATTCGTGATTGTTGTTTGTTCTTATGACTGTGATATAGACCACCTATCATGGTCCCGAGCAGTTCACCGAGCTGGATTGGCGCGAATAAAACTCCCCGATTGGAAAAGCCCTGTTGCGGAAGACTCGTCAATGCTGCCCGGCGATTCTGCTCAACTGTGGAGCCAGTCAAATTGCAAGAGAACGAACTCGGTCCTGAGGGTCGAATTGAGGACAGTGGAGTTAGCCGCGAGTCACGAGCTGAGTTATCACCTCACGAAGCGGCGTCGCTCCATCCACATGCTCTGTTCCGGGTACGCCAAAGTGAATCCAACCGGAATTGAATCCATCAACCATCTCCGCCCGAGGCGCCGTCCGCCCCTCCGGCATCCCCTGAGAGACCCATAGCGTGTCCCATTCCGCCCTGGGAACGGCAATCGCTTCGACGGGGCGACCAAAAGCATCCGCGAAAGCATCTGCTATGTCGAGTGGACAGTAGCCCTCCGGGCCCGCAACTTCGATATGGCGCATCCCGGTCCAGCTCTGGATGAGCGTTTCTGCACCCACCTCGCCGATGTCTGTGGTCCCAACCAGAGGAAACTTCCGGTCAAGCGGATGGAGCTGGAACCGAATCTTGCCTTCATTCCGCGCACTCGCTACGTCGCCGCCTGAGTTTTCAAAGAACCACGCGGCGCGCAAAAATGCATGAGAGAACGGAAGATCGCCCAACGTCTCTTCGAGGAGATGTGAGCTTGTGATCAAACCCAATCCACTGGGCTGTTCCGCTCCTATGGACGACAGATAGACCGCCTTTGGTGGCAGAGCTCTTGAGAGTGCCTCATGCAGGACCTTCAAAGTTGCCTTGGTATCCGCGAAGTCCGGCGCCGGCGCGAAGTTTGGAGGAACCATTACGAACACGCCAGCGACACCGGTGAACGCAGCCGTAAGAGCATCCACGTCATCGTAGTCGGCTTTGAAGAGCTCCGCACCTTGCTTCTGCCACTCTTCCGCTTTCTCAGGATTCCTTACAATTCCTCGAACCTTCTCGCCTTTTGCAAGAAGAGTGCGCGCGACTGCACCGCCTACATTCCCTGTGATTCCCATGACTGCGTACATATTGATGCTCCTTTTTTCTATCGTCGTTGTTATCGGCCACACCGGCCAACCGAAGTGGCGTCCGTCACCAAAGGATTCGTATGAAGGTTGTTACTCGGGCAGAGCGATAAGGCTGAGGCGCTAGCAGATCGCGAGGAAGCGATCTTACTTGGTAACGTCGTAAGCAGCTGGAAGAGCCCCTTCCTCCTTATGTGATAGAAGTACTCTCCAGTGCCGAGTGCCTCAGGTTGATCGCTTGCGGCGAGCCAAACCTGGGTGCGATGTGCCTATTCGAAAGTCAGGGGTCGATCGTTCTATCTTTTGTTTCGCCACCGCTGCTTTGAAACTACTGACTTCGTTGAATACCTGCGATCGTGCTATACGGTGGCTAGCTCAGGCAGATCGGCTACAAACCACTCTTTGGCAATCGTACCCAGGCGTGGGCCGGTGCGAAGTTCGTTGGTCTTTGTACCTACTCATAGTGAGTCCACAACTAAAGAGCACTTATGCGTCGCTACAACCGGTCAATGTGGAAATAGGCGGAACTACGCTAAAACGATCAAGCGCATACATTACAAGTCCTTGCACTTCAGATGGCGACAGACCGAGAAACTTCGCGACCTCTGTTTGAGATGAACGGATGATCAACCTCAGCACGAATGCCATGCGGGGGAGATCGGGCAAGCCACGGATAGAACTCGGCTGAAAAAACCGGTTCTCACCTTCCTCTCTGCGCGCGTCCGACAGTACAGCAATCGCCTGAGTGATGAGAACGTTTCGAGCCTGACTGTAAGCGAGTGCTGGAATGGAAGATTCAAGTCCAGTCATATCGAGCTTCGCCATCGTGCGCGCAAATGTGTCTTCGACGAGCTGAACATCTGCTACGAGATACCAAACCAGCATCGCGAATTCGTCCAGGTACTCGAGCAGCAGGAAGCACCATGATGTGCTTTTCGGTGATGGGGTAAATAATAGGGATGTGAATGAAGTCGCCATGGTTGTTACTCCTAGTTTCGTGAGGGGGAGAGCTGAAATCTAATTGACTGCGGGCCGTCATGCAGCGCGGCGCTCCGAACTGCTGGCCACCTCCGCAGCACGGCGGGCTGCTCTTGGTTGTGAGCTGGCGAACCGCTTGAACGCGTCGTTCATCGTGTCCTGCACCCGGGTGTTAGGGCGATGCAGTTTGCGAGTTGCCTTCGCTATCAGCTGAGTGAGTAAATAGCGATTCGATATTTGGGCGAGAGCCATAGATGCTAACTCAGCACGCATGGTGTTCCTTCGGAAGCCGGATCTTAGTTGCAGATGTTAACTTCAGGATTGATGATTTGCTGTGTGACGATGGCGGCCTTTTTTTACGCGCACTATTAGGGGTAAGTACGAGGAGCGAGTTCTGTCGCCGCGCATGATCTCGATTCACGCGTGTTCGTTCCTTGAGCCACGATCGCATGCTGAACGCGTATACGCCCATGCAAAACAGATTCGCGGGAATAAAGCCAAGCTGTGACGTTCGCAACCCAATTACACAGACGATCAAGCTGTTGGCTATTGCGACAAGGAGTCCGATCCAGGATTTTCGTGCGAGCAGTATTGTCGCTAGGATGGTGAGCAAACAAGAGAGATAATCAAAATGGAACATCGCAAAACCGAACCTCCAATTGAAGCATTACCCGATCCAGAGAATCGATGATTCGTGATTCTCTTATCTGTCTTCCTTGCTCGATACTGCTGAAGTGACTATGAAGGAGGACTCGGATAATTGCATCCTGCAAAGGAAGGTATTTTCGACGCTTGTAACAGGTGTGCATCCGATACCACTATTGAGGGAGGATTTGATACCCCAAGCATATGCACAACTGTTGCGTTCAATCTCAATGAAGTGCGGAATCGTCCTTGGAATCATCTACGAGGCGAACGCGGCCCTCAGGAATAATTATTTCGCGACGACCGAAGAGCCGCGCGTCAAGTGAAAAGGCGCCCGGGCCAAGCAAGACAAGCGCGGCGGATATCGCAGCCAGAGTGAATGCCGCTAACGGACTGACGTGGTTGTTCGCTTCAGTCATCAAAGACGGTGAAACGCCTGCCATGAGATAACCGACTGTTGCCGCGGCACTTGCAGCAGGTGTGAGAAAACCGACGGAAATCGCCGCTCCAACAGCGATTGCGAGCGATCCAGCGGCCCAAGCGCTAATCGCATGAGTGTTGCGGCCAACGAGCGCATCAATTGCGCATATGATTGCATTAAGCGCAACAGCCAGCCGCAGAAAGATGAGGCCGATGCCGGGCCAACCCTCCGGGAAACTGGAAAAGAGCCTTTGCAGCCGGTGCCTCCTCGGGCACAGAGACGCGCCAGAAAAAGGCTAGCTTCTTTCGCTGCGAATTGAACCCCCAGAACGAGTGCTTTTTCTGTACCACTTGGAAACTCCGGGGCGTTCGGAAGTGGAGGTAAAGCTAGAGATGTATGATCCCGCGTCTAATTCCGACAGCGACGGCTTCAGTGCGATCGCTTGCGCCGAGTTTTTCCATGATGTGTTTGATATGTCCCTTCACCGTTTCTTCAGAGATGAAAAGGAGCGCGGCGATGTCGCTGTTGCGATTTCCCCCTGCGACCTTCTGAAGGACCTCAACCTCTCGCTTGCTCAACGTTTCATCCCCAATATGCTCGATGAGCTGAGCTGCGACCTCGGAAGGAATTTGTTTCTTCCCGGCGTGCACCTTGCGGATCATATCTACGAGCTGTTTTCGGGGCATGCTTTTAAGCATGTAACCTTGCGCTCCCGCCTCCAGCGCGCGCTGAATCTCGGCGTCCCCTTCAAACGTCGTTAGCATAATCACTCGGGCATCTGTGAACTTTGTGCGAATGGCAAGCAATGCATCGATGCCCCCCATATCCGGCATCCGGACATCCATGAGTGTCACGTCGGGCTGATGTTCACGAAATCCCTGAATGGCTTCGTGCCCAGTTGATGCCTCTGCAACCAATTCCATGTCAGATTCATTCCTGATGACGGCTGCAATGCCTTCCCTCATGAGAGGATGGTCGTCAACGCAGAAGACTCGAATCCTTGTGGTAGTGCTCATTTACGTACTCGCTTCGCTTTGTCATGCTTCGGTGTCTCGAGCCTCCTCGGCTGAGCCAACGGAACCAACGCCATATCGGGCCATTCGAACCTTTTTCGAATGCGATCGTGCCGGGAACCGTTAAGTCTATTTCAGTTCCTGCGCCAACGCGGCTTCGAAGTTTTAGATTAGCCCCAATTCTTTCGGAGCGCTCTCGGATGCCGACGAGTCCCCAATGCCCCTCACGCCCTGAATGCAGCACTTGAGGATCGATTCCACGGCCATCGTCGCGCACCAACACTTTAAGATGTCTGCTCGCATATTCTACTTCGACTTCGATACGGTTCGCCTGTGCATGGATAAATGCATTTAATAGAGCCTCGCGGCCAATGCGATAGACTTCATCGCGGATCAGCGGCCGCAACGGACGCGTAACACTATCAACGATAACGCGGAAATCAGTTTTGTCGTCGAGGGGAAATTCCTGTCGCATTCGCGAGAAGGCAGTCTCAAGGCTTTGGTTGCCCGATTCCGTTGTGCGCAACCCACGCAGCGCATTTCTACCTTCTTCAGTGACTGTACTCATCAATCGCAGGACCCGTTTCAAGAGAGGTTTGGAAGGAGAGTCCTCCGGGAGTTGGTCTTCCGCTACATCAAGCTGGAGAGAGGCGCTCAGCACACCTTGCAGCAGCGTGTCATGCAATTCCTGCGCAATGCGCGTGCGCTCGGCGAGCCGTTCTTGGAAGCCAACATTCAATCGTTTTGTCAATTGGTGAATGCGTAAGCGATAAATGGCGAGGATCGTCAGGCAACACCCTGCAAGACAAGCTACTCGAAACCACCACGTTTGCCAGAACGCAGGTTCGATCACGAAAGGGACAGAGGTCTCCGGACCATTCCAAAGACCGACACTGTTGGAGGCAACAATGCGGAAGAGATATGTGCCAGGGCCCAGGTTTTTATAGGCAACCTGCCTTGACGCAACGATATCGCTCCAACCTTGATCGGAACCATCGAGCTTATACCGAAAACGAGTGCGTTCTCGTGCACCCAAGTTCGTATTGTCGTAATTCAAGGTAATGCTCTGAACTCCAGAGGGAATCTTGATGGGGTTCTGCACATTAACCTGATTTCCGCCAGCGGATATAGACTCGATTCGTACTGCGACTGGAGTCGAATTTCTGGAGATGACGATCGGATCAGCCATGGACAAACCCGACTTACGTGAGATCCAGATGCGTCCTTCAGGATCAGCAACTACAGTGCGGTCGCGACTCACGCCTTCGACCCCCTGGAGACCGTCGTCGATTCCATAGCTCTGAACATCGGTATCAGAGAGCAATCCGCTCAAAAGCCCGTCCCTATTGACGCGAAGTACGTGATCTGAGGTGGTGAACCAGAGGGAACCCATCCCGTCTTCCGCAACTCCGAAGATCTGCTCCCGTAATGCCTCAGGCAGCCGCACTGGAACTTTGATCTTTCCCGAGGATATGTACGCCAGACCGCCTGGAGTTACGACCCACACCACATGCTTTGTGTCTTCGAAGATTGTTCTTACAATCGACGATGGAAGACCGTCTTTAGCTGTGTAAATCGTCCAACGCCGATCTGCAAACGAAGCTAAACCGCTGGGAGTAGCCAACCATGTTGTCCCATCGAAGCCTTCGACTATGGAATTGACAGCATTTGAGGGGAGTCCACTGGAGTCCGAATAATTCGTAAATTTCCCGCCATTCAATCTGCTTACACCGGCGCTCACAGTCCCAGCCCAGATCGTCCCATCGCGTTCTCGGCGCACGGAATAAACGCTGTTCTGTGCCAGGCCATCCGCCTGTGTATAGGTGCGGGCCGTAAATGAATCACCCTTTCCGGTCAGTACTGTGAGACCGCCATGTTGCCGGCCGACGCAGACTTCACCGGCACCACCGCCAATGGAATACACAACATCGTGTTCCAGTCCATCGAGAGTTATATAACCGACTTGCCCTCCCTTCATCCAGTAGAGGCCACCCGAGAGCGGCGCAATCCAGATCCGGCCCGTGGAGTCCGGGTAGACCGAGCCAATGCCGGTTGACGGAAGACCGTCAGAAGTCGAATAGGTTGTAAGCATTCCATTTCGCAGTCGCTCGACTCCTCGCGAACCGCCAAACCAAATATCTCCGTCGAGATCTTCATAGATTGCTGTTACTTCGAACCCAGGCTTTGGGTTGAGCAGGTCGAGCGAAACAGCGCCGGATGGAGTAATGCGCACGATGCCATGGTTCGTTCCAATCCAGATGTTTAGGTCGCGATCTCTGGCCATCGCCAGAATCTGTAGTTGCTTCAGCGAAGAAGTCAAATTAAGGGTGGCCAGTACGCCGCCCTCCCACAAATGAATGCCGTTGTCGGTTCCAATCCATAAGCCGCCGGTGTCTGCGGGCAGAAGGGCATTGATCTTCGAATCCTTGAGCTCCTGGGCAACTCGGGAAATGTGCCCCTGGCTCAGACGGAAGAGACCGTTATCTTGTGTGCCGAGCCAAATACTCTGGTCTCGCGTCGCAGCGAGGGAGATGACAATACCGGGATTTTGCTCTGCACTGACTATTGTCTCCAGGCGTCCCCCCTCATATCGGAATGTCCGGTCCCCGAGCCCGGAGAGAATGACGCGACCCTTGTCGTCGGAAGCGGTCGCTGTAAAGATGATGTCCTGAAGATCGAATCGGGTGTATGGATCCTCAAACTTCCCGTCATGATAAAGAAGCATGCGAGGACCTTCGAGACGAATCCAGAGATTCCCGTTGGCATCGGTAACGAGGCCGCGCACCGGACTAATCGGAGGCGAATCTGGAAGAGGTCGCTGAATCAGAATGAAATTGGACCCGTCAAATCGAACCAAACCTCTTTCAGTTCCAATCCACAAATAACCATCGGCCGATTGGCGAATGGCGTAAATCCTTCCTCCAATAAAGCCTTTATCTTCGCCCCACTTGTCATGTACGTATTGTGAGATTCTCCGGGTAGGGTCTAATCCAAAAGCAGTATTCACAAAACATAAGAGCGCGATCCCAGTTATGAGTCCCCTGCGTAGCCGATGCCTCTGCATCACGTTTTCACGGTAAGAATTCGAATTTTTCAATCACAACCTCGACCGGTTGTTGAGATGAAGTCTTCGTAGATCGATAACTGTACAAGCCCATGTGAACCGTTTCCTTGGCGGGAGTCGGAACCCCCGCGGTAAAAATGTGTTCACTAATGGTCACGGCTCCGGGGCCTATCGCCGCTCCGCGGACAGTCTTAAAGGAAGCGCGTCCGGACTCCCAACGTAGCGTGTGGGTCAGCACTCCGGCCGGGACCGTGAATCGAGAGACGTTTTCAGGGACATAAAAAGGTTGAACAACATATTGCGCATTCTTGCTGTCTGCAATACCCCAGCGGCTCAATTCGATGTCGAGTTCGCCAGGAATGTCATCCGTTCGAAAGTCATCATTTGTATACAACCCCAGAGCAGCAGATGGGCCAAAATGACCGGTATCTTGAACGACAAAGATGTACGAACCATAACCCAGACTGCGGGTCAGACTCACCTCGGCACATGTCCATAGGCCATCATGCTCCTCCATGCGAAGATGCAGATAGCCGTTCTTATCGGTCCACACATTCGAGGGATCGTAGGAGTTGGGTTGCCCTCCTCGGTCGCTCGCCGCGTTACGCACGCTCCAGTCATATCCACTAAAGTGGATGACCTTAGAAACAATCGGTGCAGCGGGCATGCCCTTCGAGGTAGCGATTGCGACCACGCCGTTGCCTTCTGCGGGCAGAGTCGTAATCTTGGTTGCAGGGTGAAAGCCGGGCCCAACTAAGATGGCCGCATAATCGGTACCGAGATGGGTCGCGTTTCTCCATGTCGAATCGGGTTGAATTTTCGTAAAAGGCTGATTCACAAACGGTTGAATCCACCAAATGTCGCTACGTGCGTAAAGTACGATCTGTTGACCGGGTTTCACGCCGCTTGCTCGTCCTTCAATAAAATCCAGTTGTACCGGACCTCCAGGAGTGGCGGCGGGGACTAGCGTGATTTGAACGTTTGGCTTGGGAGGCACCCTATTCGAATTGCAGGCAGAGAGAAGGACGCTCGCGAACATAAGAAGTCCATTCGATCGATACTTTTTGATGGAGGAAGTGCAAGGGGAAGGCTTCATATTCCTCCAAATGTTCGCAGTATTTGACTGCTATCGCACCACGTTTTCGGATTGTCGTAGCCGCGTTCTCAGAAGCCAGTCACATATATATATATACGCTTCGACTGGGAATACCGATGCTGATCTATGGAGAAAACCGGGCCCTCAGCCCGACGTGGTTTTCGACCTCAACGACTTCGATGAAGTTCGTCGCTAAACCAATGCAGTGGCATCAAACTCCCGGCAGAGATGATTGGAGGCCCCCGGTATATCAATCGAATACAAGAGCGTAGGTGTCAGGCGATGGCTACGGCACATTTCAGTTCAGCAAAGACACGCTTCGCATGATGGCGACAATGTTGGGGCGGTCGAACGAATCGCGGAAGGTCAATTCGATCTTCGGTGAGGGCGTGAACCTCTCATGTGAAAGATTCGTGACGGGCTTGGTCTTCTGGGTTTGCCAGAGGATGAGTTGCTGAAGCACGGTAGCAGGCGCATCGTGCACAGCGTGGCCCTTGCATCGAACTTCAGGGAATTCCTACTCGGAATGGCCGACACGCCAAAGTATCTGATTATGCCTACGCGCGTGAAGCAAAAGACGAACTGATCGCCGACTTCTGGAGACACGTTGCCTCCTGAACCGTCTGGCGAAGCACCTTGCTCGATGAGGTAGCGCACCACACAGGTCTATACCATACGTCATGGGGCACGGATTGAAATTCCGTCCGTCGAAGAACCGCTTCCAAATCTGTGGGAAATGCCAAGGTTTTGGGGCAAAGGTGCCTACCGACGCCTGCAACCGTCGTCTGCCTGTCTCGCAATGGGTTGATTCAATCTCAATCGCGACACATCTGCCGGCGGATTCTCATACGCCGCAGGCTTCTCGCGAACGCGTGGCCGTGGCGCACCAATTCGATAAGGATCGGAATCTGCGCCTGAGGCGCAGTCGCAGTTACTCCACATTCATCTTGGCGTTGAACACTTACGAAGGGGTCCTACTTCTAGAATGTTCAGGGATCAGAGTTGCATGGGCCTGTTCTCGGGCATCTTTCTACGCTCGTTCTTGGGATGCTTCACGCTACTCGCACTCGCGTGTGCCTCGCTCTACGCGCAAGCGCATCCCCATGATTCGTGTTCGCGACCTGAGCCCGGTGCCACCGTCACCGAGCCTTCGGATCTTCGCAGCAACAGTGGCGTTCTCGAAGTCGAACTGACAGCTATGGATTCCGCACAGCCTGATGGTTCGACTCGCTTTTGTTTCATTGACGGCGTCGGCAATGAATCTCCCAACCTCCGCGTGCATCCTGGCGACCTCGTTATCGTCCATCTCAAGAACAACCAGACTGCGCCAGCAGTCCCAAAGACTCAGCCTGGACAGGCATCGACCGCGCAAACACCAATGCACGTTCACGCGATGAACCCGTGCACGAGCGCAACGACTATGGGGCCTATTTCCACTAATCTTCATTTTCATGGCCTCACCATTGCGGCTACCTGCCACCAGGACGATGTCCTCAAGACCTTCATCCAGCCCGGCGATCCTCCGTTCGAGTACCGCTTCCACGTTCCGCTCGACGAGCCGCCGGGACTCTACTGGTATCACCCGCATATCCATGGATTCAGTAAGCAGCAACTCCTTGGCGGCCAATCTGGCGCTCTTATCGTCGAAGGCATCGAACGCGTCAATACTCAACTCGCCGGCCTGCCCCAGCGTGTCTTCATCATTCGCGACCAGGATCTCCTGAATCCCAACGCCCCGCCGTCGAAGTCTGAACCCGTCCTCCCGAAGTTCCTTATTGATCGGGACGGTGATGCCGCCAATAACGGCACCGGCTTTGGAAAGCCCGCCAAAGACCTCTCTATTAATTACGTTCCCGTTCCTTACCCCGACTACCCTCCCGCAACGATCCAGATCAAACCCGGCGAGAAGCAGTTCTGGCGAGTGCTCAACGCCTCCGCCATCACCTACCTCAACCTCGCAGTCCTCTTTCAAAACGTGCCCCAAACGCTCGGCCTGGTTGCTATGGATGGAGTTCCACTGAATCCGCGCGTGCCTCCGGGCGAATCCATCAGCTACCAGACACACCTGGGCATCCCTCCAGGTGCGCGTGTCGAATTCACTGTCCAAGGTCCTCCAGAGGGTGTCGACGCCCTTCTCGTAACCCGAACCGTTGATACTGGCCCCGGCGGTGAAAACGACCCCAACCGCACCCTGGCGAAAATAATCTCCTCACCCTCCGCTTCCGAGCCCCAATCACGCCTCGCCCTTTCGCCCACCCCGTTAGCTCCGTCCTCACAGACGTGGCTCGGTGACGTCATGCCGATCCGTGTCCGGCACCTCTATTTTTCTGAAAAGCTGGAGGACCCG
>Ga0206955_1124_pt1 | contig 12554 bp, 2 predicted proteins | sample Alteio_BWOrgHeat_34_FD_153247 | JGI IMG/M metagenome (GOLD analysis project Ga0206955, IMG submission 153247) | Enriched cells from forest soil in Barre Woods Harvard Forest LTER site, Petersham, Massachusetts, United States -... | ecosystem: Environmental > Terrestrial > Soil > Temperate forest > O...
TAGTAGCGCAGATTATAAGGGAGAAAGCTTAAGAAAACCTTAAGTGGATCCATTTTATGCAGCACTTTAAGTAGCTTGCATATAACACCATGTTTTTAAAGGATTTTATTTGAATCCGAGAGGGTTAAAAATATGCTAAAATATAAAGAGTAGGGTAGGGAGACTGGAAATGATTAAATTTCAAGCTCACCATATGAATGTGACCGCGGCTGATTTAGCGGGTAATGGCAAGATTGGGCGTTACATTTTTCTCACGGGATCAGATCATAGAGCGCAAGTCATTAGTACCCACTTTAGTAATGTCAAAACAAAATCACACCCACGCCAACATAATTTTTATTCAGGCACCCTCAGTACAAAACACGGTGATATTGATGTAGCTTCTATTTCCTCAGGTATGGGTGGCCCTAGCGCAGATATTATAATTACCGAGTTAATTCTATTGGGCGCCAAACGTATCTTACGTATTGGTACAGCCGGTTCCTTGCAAGTTCAACAAGTTCGTATCGGTGATATAGTTATTGCAAATGCAGCTATCAGAGATGATAAAGCAACTTGGGATTATATCTATCCAGAATTCCCCGCTGTGGCTTCATTAGAATACGTGATTTCAGCCTTGCGCGCAGCAGATGAGTTACATAAAAACCCTCAAGTACATTGTGGCATTGTAGAATCTAAAAGTACTTTATACGGTCGTGAAATGGGTTATTCATTCTTACCCGAAAATAAAAATTATAATATCAGCATAGGCAAAGCCGGCGTACTAGCAACCGAGATGGAATGCGCACAGCTTTTTATACTAGCACAAATACACAATGGCCGACAAAAAGCACTAGCGTCCCCTAGAGCCCAAGCAATTCAAGTGGGTGCTATTTTATCAATTATCTCAGATAACCATCCCTTCACCGCCAAAGATTCTGTAGTCGCCGCCGCAGTAGAGTCAAGTGTTGAGCTAGGTTTAGAAACAGTCAGACAAGTCTCGTATCTTGATAAACTCAAAAGAACGTTAATTGGATAGAATGTTGGGCATATATGCCCAACCTATGTTCTCAAAAGAACGTTAATTGCATAGGTTGGGCACATGTGCCCAACAACATCATGTTGGAAACCAAAGTTGCGTAGCGTGGATTAAGCGCAAGCAGAAGGACTTTGAGAACGTAGGCTGGATAGAATGTTGGGCATATATGCCCAACCTATGTTCTCAAAAGAACGTTAATTGCATAGGTTGGGCACATGTGCCCAACAACATCATGTTGGAAACCAAAGTTGCGTAGCGTGGATTAAGCGCAAGCAGAAGGACTTTGAGAACGTAGGCTGGATAGAATGTTGGGCATATATGCCCAACCTATGTTCTCAAAAGAACGTTAATTGCATAGGTTGGGCACATGTGCCCAACAACATCATGTTGGAAACCAAAGTTGCGTAGCGTGGATTAAGCGCAAGCAGAAGGACTTTGAGAACGTAGGTTGGATAGAATGTTGGGCATATATGCCCAACCTATGTTCAAACCCATAGAAGAAGGACTTTGAGCGTAGCGCAGTTTGCGAAGCTCAAAATCGGATAACGGGGTGGCACAGTGGTTCTCTTTTTTCGCGCGGAACTCTGGGTGAGCACGAAAAAAGAGAACTACTGTGACAGGACCCCAGTCAATCGCCCTTCGGGCGGCTTCAGCTTTCGCTTTAAATTTGACCCCCTTAAACTAACAGCGTAAAATCCCAGGATTACAAAACAGCCAAGCCTAGGAAGCCAGGATGATAAGATCTTTTTGCAGCGATGAACGCAGCCGGCTAGTGCAGCTAAGCTTTTTAATGTTGTTTGTTGAATTAGTTTTAATCCGCTGGACAGCATCAAATATTTATTATCTCTTCGCATTTTCAAATTTTGTGCTGATCGCTTGCTTCCTAGGAATAGGCATAGGATTTTTAAGATCACAGACGTCTAAAAATCATTTTGCACTGTCACCCGTGTATTTAACAATTATAATCATTTTCTGTTACGTCTCTTCCCTACATTATCATCCTGTGATCGACAAGATAACAGGCAACTTAGATTACTCAGGACAGTATTTTAAAAATAATATCTACCCACTTTGGCTAACCATGCCCCTAATCTTTCTCATGGTCACTTTCTTAATGGCCTCAATTGCCGATGGCGTTGCCCGCAGCTTTCAAACATTCGTCCCTTTAAACGCCTATAGGCTAGAAATTTTAGGTTCAATCTTAGGAATTAGTGTTTTCTCAATACTGTCTTTTGTCAATGCCTCGCCCCTGTATTGGGGCATTGTAATTGTTTTACTTTATACCTCTTTATTATGGGAAAATTGGCAACGTACACGAGGAGCGATGGCCTGCATTCAAATCACAGCATTGCTTGTTTTAGCGGGGATTTTCGCACATGAAGCCTTCACCCCTAGTCACTTTTGGTCTTCGTATTATAAAATTATCGTCAACCAGTATGCGCAAGATAGTTACGCTATCAATGTAAATAACCTAGTTCAGCAAGTTGTGGAACCTGTAGCGCAGCGGAAAATGCTAAAACCATTTTATTTTTTACCTTATGAACACGCAGCGCAACACCTAACACTGGATAATGTATTAATCATAGGCGCAGGCACCGGCGGCGATGTAGCAATAGCCTTAGCAGAAGGCGCCAAGCACGTGGACGCAGTTGAGATAGACCCTATGCTTTATCGCCTAGGTAAAAAGCTCAATGCAAATCATCCTTATTTTGACCCACGGGTGAATGTTTATATTAATGATGGCCGAGCTTTTCTACAACAAAGCCAGCGACGTTACGACTTAATTATATTTGCCTTAACCGATTCTTTAATGTTAATCCCCGGACAGTCTTCCCTACGCTTAGAAAATTATCTGTATACGATAGAAGGGATCACAGTAGCAAGCCAGCATCTTAAACCAGGCGGCGTTTTTGCCATTTATAATTATTACCGAGAACCCTGGCTTGTCAATCGCCTGGGTAATACATTAGATCTCGTATTTAAACACAAGCCCTGCCTTGATAATTATAGCGCTAAAGATTATTGGGCGACAGTGCTCACCAGTAGCTTAGACTCTCAGGTTTTGGTATGCCCTTTGCATTGGCAGGATACCACGCAACAATTTTCGACTCCTGCAACGGATAATCATCCCTTTTTATATTTAAAAGAAAATAAACTCTCAGCCTTATACATCATGATGCTAATATTTATTTTTGCCACAGCGTGTTGTTTTATACGAAGATACTTAAAAGAATCCTATGTAGTTATAAAACAATACGCCGATCTATTTTTAATGGGGGCTGCGTTTTTATTATTAGAAACCATGAGTATTATTCATTTTGCTTTACTCTTTGGCACAACGTGGTTTGTGAATGCTCTGGTGTTTCTTGGTATACTACTGACAGTGTATCTAGCGATTGAATTCACTCAACAGTTAAAAAATTTAAAGCCTAGTATGCTTTATATCGCTTTGCTTATTTCTTTGATTATCTCTTGGTTAGTCCCCCCAAGTTATTTGTTAACCTTGAATATGCCTTTACGATTCATGGCTGAATCAGCCTTAGTATTTTCACCTGTTTTTATCGCCAATATTATTTTTGCAAACCGATTCCGACAAACGATAAACTCAGTTTCAGCCTTCGGTGTAAACTTAATGGGCGCTGTATTAGGAGGCTTATTGGAATATAGCTCACTCGTGATTGGCTATCAGAATTTACTTTTGTTAATCGCTGTTCTTTATGGATTTTCTATTCTTATCATGCTAAGAAAAAGTCTTATACTAGGTAATCAATAAGAGTATTAAGAGCAATTGGTGCTAACTTTAGATGTGTTTGCTGATTTATTCGTAATTGAAGTTTGATTATTCGAAATAGTGCTGATTGTGTTGCCAACAGCGGTTGAGGCGGCTAGCGTATTTTGTAAATTAGCTTCTGCTGGAGTTGCTTGAATTGATGGGGTTCCTTGAGAACTTGAGTCAGAGCTACTAGTATCTGAAGTAGTGCTATTGTCTGAGCTAGATCCTGAGCTTGTACTATTATCAGAACTTGAACTTGAATCTGAGCTTGAGTCAGAGGTGCTATTAGACCCAGAACTTGACACACTATTCGAACTACTAGAGCTGCTAGTGCTACTAGAGCCACTCGAGCTAGATTCTGATGAACTTGTATTATTACTGATGAATACAACAGGTATAGACGGTGTTGCAGCTGCAGCGACTAAACTTACAGTTGATGTTGTAGCAGTATTGGGGAATGCTAGTGTAACTCCCGATACGTTACTAAATGTCATGGTGTAGCTGCCGAATGTTGCAACATTAGTGCTTTCATTGAAAGGTACACTCACATCAATGTAGACCTTCGTTTCGCCAATACTATTAAACATATTAAAGCCGTTAAATGAGATTGGATCATTTACAAAACCAATGCCCGATCCACTCACGTGAAGTTGATTGATTTTCGCCCCATTATTGATTGTAATCGTTCCTACACCATTACTTACAAGGTTCTGAATCGCTGTGAAGCTAGCAACATCTTGACTGTAACCTGAACTACTGCCCGTGAGCGTGACATTAACAGGAGAGGTATAAGCGCTATAGTTTAGGGTGTTTCCTGTGCCGCTTCCGCCATTGAGGATGCCAATATTATCCCCGTTGCTAAATTGGAATGTATTAGTACCACTGCCGCCCGTAATATTTTGAATATTTCCGAAACTGATTCCCGTTCCAGCGCCAGCAATATTACCCGTACTAACACCGCTAATACTCCATGTTTGGTTATTACTATTTTGTATGCTTAACGTATTGTTGCCCACGCCACTGCCCGTTACATTGATGCTGTTTGTGTTGAGTGCACCATTGAGTGTGAAAGTATTATTCCCAGATGAACCCACAAGCGATAAATTATGGGATCCACTGACACCATTAACAAGCGAAATATTCGCGCTGCTAGTTAAAGTGACATCTGCTCCAATCACAACGGGTGCATTATAGGTTTGGCTACCATTCGAGGTGATTGTACTGCCATTTATATTCACACCAGAAGCATTAAACGCAATACCATTTGCAGTACTCACCGCACCATTATAAGTTTGGGCTCCGTTCGTGGTGACGCTACTGCCATTAATAAAGGTGGTACCAGTATTAGAGGACAGGCTCGTTAACGGAGTGTGACTACCGACTGCTCCAGATATTGTCATGGATCCAGATCCGATCAATGACAATGCTTGAGCTCCGTCAATAGTCCCACTTACCGTTAACGAGTCTGCTGCCGAATTAGTGCTGATCGTGCTATCAGCTGCTAACGTCATATTTCCGTTAAGCGCAGCTGAACCACTAGCGACTACAGCACCATTTCCTCCAACACCGTTACCACTCAAACTTAACTGTGGCGAAGTGATACTTGCGCCACTGATTTGTAATGTAGAACCCGAGGCAATAGTGATATTTCCTAGAGTAGAATTGCCTGAGATATTTAAAATACCACCGCATGAAAGACTCGTTGTACATTGCACGGTAGTATTGCCACTGTAATTATTTGCGCCACTTAATGTTAAAGTACCTGTGCCATCTTTAATAATATTGCCTGAGCCTGATAATGCACCGCTATATGTATTAGACGTATTAGAATTAATTGTTAAAGTGATGCCAGAGCTAACGTTGATATTTCCTGTTCCTGATAATCCCGCAAGTGTTTCACTAAAGCCAATACCGTATGTTCCACTCGAACCTAAAATGAGATTGCTCGTACTAGGGATTGCTGTAGCAGAACCTTGTGTTAATATTCCATTGGTAATGCTCGTGCTTCCAGAATAACTATTATTAATATTAGATAAAGTAAAATTACCCGTACCTTGTTTTATGATACTGCCCGTGCTTCCGCTGACAATACCACTAAATGTGGTATTCGTATTATCATTACCCGTGGTTAAGGTTGCTGTTCCTATGCTAATATTACCACTACCCGCAAGCGATCCCACACTGAGTGCTAAACTATTTAAATCTAAAGTAGCTCCGCCACTCACAGTAACACCTGTATCAGGAAGAGCATTTGCGATGCCTTGTTGCAATGTTCCTGCGCTAATGATGGTTAAGCCGGTATAAGTATTTGCACTACCCAATACTAAAGTACCCGCCCCAGATTTAGTGAGCGCTAAGCTACCGGTTAAATTACCGGCAAAGCTATCACTGGATGCATTATTAACATTAAAGACCGCACTTGCACCTGAATCCGTCACAGTACCGCTTCCCGTCACACTTGAGACTCCTTGTGCAAAGCCCGCTAAATCTAAAATACCGGAATCGGTTAAGGTAGTAGCGTTAGGTAAAGCATTTGCCACACTCTCTGCAATCTTACCAGCTGAGATAGTCGTTGCGCCGGAATAAGAATTAGAACCACTTAAAGTTAAAGTGCCAGCAGCAGATTTAGTGAGTGCTAAGCTACCCGTTAAGTTACCACCGAAGCTATCACTGGAAGCATTATTAATATTAAAGACTGCACTTGCAGCAGAATCTGTAACGGTACCACTACCGGTCACACTTCCAACTTCTTGTGCAAAGCCCGCTAAATCTAAAGTACCAGAGTCCGATAATGTAGTCGCAATAGGTAAGGCATTAGCCACACCATCCGCAATGGTACCAGCTGAGATTGTCGTTGTACCCGAATAAGAGTTAGAACCACTTAAGGTCAATGTACCAGCACCAGCCATCGTCAAGCTGCCTCCAGAGCCTGTGATTGAGCCACTAAATGTATCGCTACCTGAATCATCTGTTGTTAAAGTACGATTGCCCAGTGAGATTGTGCCACTTCCTGATATTCCACTGACTGTTGTAGAAAATCCGTTAGTACTCAGATCCAATGTACCGCCACCGAAGGTGATTAAACTATTAGGTGAAGTTGCATTCGTAGCGTTAACGCGAAGTGTTAATCCGTTTAGGCTGGTTCCGCCTGAGTAATTGTTACTGCCGTTAGAGAAAGTCAATATCGTTCCGCCATTATTAGAAAGCGAAATACCACCCAATCCTGTAATTTGACCTGAGACAGTGCCATTTCCAGCTGCATCTTGTAGGGTCAAGGTTGTTGCAGAAGCAATAGAAATATTGCCAGCCCAGGTGGATCCACTGGTCAATTGTAAAATACCGGAACTTGAGACAGTCAAAGCAGCAACTTGGCTAGTGCCCGCATTAATGACAGCAGATGAACCAACGCCTGATCCAATTTGAACAGTTGCGGAGCTATTACCAAAAGCATTGATACTGTCTGCAATGACATTTTCATTCGCATCAGATGGGTTAAATATAAATGTACCAGAGAAATTGCTCGAACTACTGACATCATTCAGATGTAGTGTGCCACCCGATACTTTCATCACATCAGTGAGTGTACCGCTTCCAGCTAATCCACCGGTGGTCCCGTTACCAATGTAGAAATTAGTAGCGTTTCCACTTTCATTTGCTAAGCCCAGTTGTGCTAAACTACCATTAATAGTGAGTAATCCAGATAGCGTATCACTTAATGCATTAACAGTAGGAGCTAATGTCCCTGCTAACGTAAATGTATTAGTGATTGTCGCATTAGCTGGCAACATTAATAGTGCACCACTACTAATCGAAATGTTGCCTGTACCTAATGCACTTGCACCACCCATGAGGAAATAACCTGAACTAATAGTGCTACCACCCGAAAAACCATTATTGCCAGTTAATTTTAAGAGACCGGATCCAGCTTGCGTGACAGTACCACCACCATTAATCGTGTTAGAAACAACCGTTGGGCTCGTGACTGTACCATCAGTACCAATGCTTCCACCTGAGAGATTAAATGTTAAATTACCGCTATCTGTCACAGTGCCAGTGCCTAAGGTTCCAGATGAACTACCATTACCAATTTGTAAAGTGTCACCTGAACTAATCGATGTTGTGCCATAACTATTTGAACCCGTTAATGTCACTGTGCCCGATCCAGTTTGCGATAGCGAACCCGACCCACTGATAGCATTCCCCACGGTAGAAGCACTGGTTAAGGCAAATACTAATGTGCCACTGTCAGTAACCGAACCCGTTCCTAGTGATCCCGTCGCACCATTACCAACTTGCAATGTACCCGCTGAAATGGTTGTTGTGCCTGCATAAGTATTCGCACCCGTTAATATTAATGTTCCCGTCCCGCTACTTGTATTGAGATTTAAAGTGTTACCACCGGTTGTACCATTAAATATACCAGAAATCGAACTGCTATTTGCACCGCTACCAGCGACATTGAGCGTTAAACCATTTGTTCCGCCTGCAATAGCAGCAAAAGAAATACCACTACTGCTATTCGTATCGGTGAATACGCCATTGGAAGATAAAGTGACTGTGCCACTATAAGTTTGAGAAGCAGCAGATGAAATGGCTGCGCCAGCATTATTCACTGTCACAGGCCCAGCAAATGATAGCGTTCCCCCGCCTGGTGCTGTCAGTGAACCATCAATCGTATAAGTGATATTCGAATTATTTGTTCTGAAGCTTGTGCCACTCGTTAAACTTAACGAACTGCCTGATCCAGAATATAAAAGATTTGCAGAGCCTAAACTACCTTGTGTGCTATTCGCTAATAAATATGTATTATTGAAAGTGCTTGAATTAGTGTTATTATCACCAACAGAAACAGTGCCTGTTGCAATATTCAATCCAAGGCTGCTCGCACCGCTTCCAGCAGCGACTGTAATTGCACTACCATTTCCACCGCTCGTCAGATACGACACAACGGAATTTGTATCAGCGATGACACCATTGCTTTCTAAGAAATAATAAAATCCATTACTTGAGCCAGTTTTTGTTGTGCTATAAGAAATCGTATAGGGGTTGTTGCTTGTAGTAATATTAGAACCATTTGTTGCAAGTGTGACAGTAGCACCTGCGAGAGCAGAGCCTGAAGAAGTTGCATAACCTGAAATTGCACGTGGTGAAGAAGCTGTGCCATAGATGCCAGTGAGGTAAGGATAAGATGATCCACTAATGATAGCCCAGGGTATGCTATTAGAAGCCGGTGCAGCAGCAATAGTTGTGCCCGATGTCCAGCCTCTTGCTGTATAAGTCGCTAATGATGAAAGGTTAACACCTGTTGAGCCATCAAAAGAACCACCATATAGCGTTGCAGAAGAGTTACCACCACCAATACCGGTAGAAGTACCGGATGTATTAATATCCCAGAAACTATTCGTCACAATCTGGCCATTATAGCCAACTAAGCCACCAAAACCGAATGCTGCTGTGACGTGACCCGTGCTGTAACTGTTTGTGACTGTAGCCCCAGTCCCAGGATTGTTGAATCCTAGTAATCCTCCGACATTATTAAGGGCACCACTTACACTGCCTGTGCTATAACTATTTGAAATCGTATCCGCATTGAATCCAACCAATCCACCTACAGAAGCAACACCACCACTAACATTTGCATTGCTAAAAGAACTCGTTAATGTGCCTATCACAATCGATGCGATGACACCGCCCGCTGAGCAAGAGTTGTTGCACGCTGTTCCCAGGTCAGTCACGGTACCTGTTGTATAGACATTTTGTACTGTACCGCCATTTAATTGAACCACCAAACCACCTACATTGGTATCAAACGAAGTCGCCGCGCCTGAAATATTAACGTTGGTTAATCCTATATTTTGAATTAAATTAGAGCCTAAGTTTGCAAAATCGATAGGGCCCACGAAAGAAGCGGTCGATCTGTTGATGTAAAGTGAATCAATCGTAAAGCCTTGGCCATCTAATCCACCGCTGAATTGATGGTTTGATAGATTTGCAATAGGCTCAAAGCCTAAGCCTCCATTCCATGTGCTGGTGCCGGCGGCACTAAAACTTTGTGCTAGTTTATAACTGTCAGCCAGCGTTGTGCTGTTAGAACCAATTCCTTCAAAGCCATAAATATCTGTTAAGAGATAAGCGCCACTCGAAGTTCCTGCTGCACGCAGAAATTCTACATTGGCGGAATAACCATTCCCGGTATTAATTTGGAAATTATAATTGACTGCAAAATTTGGCAATCCAGAGGCGTATGATTCTATCCATTGTCCTTCGGTAATATTAAAGCTATTAACATTGATTGCACCGCCAATACTCGTGCCGCCCACAGCAGCAGCGGGTGTAATCAGGGTAGAAGGACTGGTGTCGGAGATGATCAAATTACCATTTGTCGAAACAGTACCACCGGTTAAGTTAACTCCACCATTTAATTGGATAGCAGTACCACTCGTATCACCCGCTATTAATGTTAAACTACCACCGCCTGTTGCATTGATGATGGGATTTAATCCATTGCTTGCTAAAATAATATCATTGCCTGATGTTAACGTGAGTAAGTTGGTGCCTGTCCAACTGATTTGACCATTAACAGTCATGTTACCTGTTCCCGTTGTTGTAAAAGCAGTAGCAGAAGAGCTAATCGTCATGGCATCATTATAAGTTTGATTACCGGATGTTTTAATTATTGTGCCGGTGAAGTTATCTGTTCCGCCAGTACCGCCTGATAACGTTAAGCTAGCAAGCGCTTCATTTGTAGTTGCGCCAATGTTGTTACTGATATTTTTTGTAATATTATTATTTAAAGCCGTTATCGTTAATTTACCTACACCGTTACCCGAGCCATTAATAGCACCTGATAATCCAAAAGTCCCCGTACCATTATATTGAATAGTATCAGTACCCGTTCCTGCGATTGTAAATGGGTTGCTGAAAGAGTCTGAGCTATTATCCGTGTCAATCAAGGAAGCATTCGCACTGCCATTGCCGAGCGTGATAGTTGAAGAAGTGCTCCCTAATACACCGCTGCTAGTGACACTTAATGTGCCTGATGCAACAGTCGTACCACCGGTGTAAGAGTTATTCGTGTTATTAATCGTCAAAGTACTGGTGCCCGCCATCGTTAGACTGCCACCAGAGCCTGTGATCGTCCCACTATATGTATCTGGATTGGAGTCATTTGTTATCAGTGCATGGCTTCCTAGAGAGATGGTTCCGTTACCTGAAATTCCTCCTACGGCTGTTGAGAAACCATCCGTACTTAAATCTAATGTCCCACCACCAAATGTCATTAAGCTATTTGGGGATGTTGCATTCGTAGCATTAACGCGAAGTGTTAATCCGTTTAAGCTGGTTCCGCCTGAGTAATTGTTACTGCCGTTAGAGAAAGTCAATATCGTTCCGCCATTATTAGTAAGCGAAATACCACCTAATCCTGTAATTTGACCTGAGACAGTGCCATTTCCAGCTGCATCTTGTAGGGTCAATGTTGTTGCAGAAGCAATAGAAATATTACCAGCCCAAGTGGATCCACTGACCAATTGTAAAATACCGGAACTTGAAACAGTCAAAGCAGCAACTTGGCTAGTGCTCGCATTAATGACAGCAGATGAACCAACGCCTGATCCAATTTGAACAGTTGCAGAGCTATTACCAAAAGCATTGACACTGTCTGCAATGACGTCTTCATTCGCATCAGATGGGTTAAATATAAATGTACCAGAGAAATTGCTCGAATTACTGACATCATTCAGATGTAGTGTGCCGCCTGATACTTTCATCACATCAGTGAGTGTACCGCTTCCAGCTAATCCACCGGTGGTCCCGTTACCAATGTAGAAGTTAACAGCGTTTCCACTTTCATTTGCTAAGCCCAGTTGTGCTAAACTACCACTAATAGTGAGTAATCCAGATAGCGTATCACCTAATGCATTAACAGTAGGAGCTAATGTGCCTGCTAACGTAAATGTATTAGTGATTGTCGCATTAGCTGGCAACATTAATAGTGCACCACTACTAATCGAAATGTTGCCTGTACCTAATGCACTTGCACCACCCATGAGGAAATAACCTGAACTAATAGTGCTACCACCCGAAAAACCATTATTGCCAGTTAATTTTAAGAGACCGGATCCAGCTTGCGTGACAGTACCACCACCATTAATCGTGTTAGAAACAACCGTTGGGCTCGTGACTGTACCATCAGTACCAATGCTTCCACCTGAGAGATTAAATGTTAAATTACCGCTATCTGTCACAGTGCCAGTGCCTAAGGTTCCAGATGAACTACCATTACCAATTTGTAAAGTGTCACCTGAACTAATCGATGTTGTGCCATAACTATTTGAACCCGTTAATGTCACTGTGCCCGATCCAGTTTGCGATAGCGAACCCGACCCACTGATAGCATTCCCCACGGTAGAAGCACTGGTTAAGGCAAATACTAATGTGCCACTGTCAGTAACCGAACCCGTTCCTAGTGATCCCGTCGCACCATTACCAACTTGCAATGTACCCGCTGAAATGGTTGTTGTGCCTGCATAAGTATTCGCACCCGTTAATATTAATGTTCCCGTCCCGCTACTTGTATTGAGATTTAAAGTGTTACCACCGGTTGTACCATTAAATATACCAGAAATCGAACTGCTATTTGCACCGCTACCAGCGACATTGAGCGTTAAACCATTTGTTCCGCCTGCAATAGCAGCAAAAGAAATACCACTACTGCTATTCGTATCGGTGAATACGCCATTGGAAGATAAAGTGACTGTGCCA
>Ga0206955_1264_pt1 | contig 12534 bp, 9 predicted proteins | sample Alteio_BWOrgHeat_34_FD_153247 | JGI IMG/M metagenome (GOLD analysis project Ga0206955, IMG submission 153247) | Enriched cells from forest soil in Barre Woods Harvard Forest LTER site, Petersham, Massachusetts, United States -... | ecosystem: Environmental > Terrestrial > Soil > Temperate forest > O...
AAACCGGCGCTCAAAATTCCGCCGGCTGATGGCGAACATTTCAGAAAGCTGGTCGACTGATACTTTCTCGGCAACATTGTTCTCCATAAACAACTGCGCCTTTTTTATCGATTCGTCTTCGTGGGTTTTTTGCCCCATAAATATGGCAAACGGCGACTGGCTTTTGCGCTCTATCTCAATTTCGAGTATTTTGGAGCAATGCACGGCCATTTCGCGGCCGCAAAACTTCTCCACCAAATAGATCATGAGGTTTAAAAAGGAATAGGCCCCCCCGCTGGAGTACATGCCCAATTCGTCGGTAATGATTCTTTCCGGCTGTAGCTTAACGTCTGGAAATGCCTGCCTGAAGGCGTTAGCTGCCAGCCAGTGTGTGGAGCATTTTTTGCCTTTAAGCAGCCCCGTGGAAGCAAGTAAAAATGCCCCGGTACAAAGACTGGCTACTTCGGCGCCTTGTTTATACTGATCAATTATCCAGGGAATATATTCCTGGTTAAGTTTTATACAGGTCGATGACGTAATAATAGACACCTGTTGGCAAAGGCTTGCCTTCATAAGTACCATCCCATGGTTTGGGGTACCCTATGGTTTTGTAAACCAAGGCGCCATATCGGTTGAAGATGCTGACCGCACAGTTGGGATATGCAGCAAGAGAAGGAATATCCCATGTATCATTAACTCCATCGCCATTTGGGGTAAATGTATTTACCACTACTACAGGCGTAATTACCAATATTTCAATCGGGTTAGAAATAACGACCGGCGTGCCGATACATTTGCCACTAGTAGAGAGCACACAGGTGATAACATCATTATTTTTCAAATCCGTAGTTGAAAAAAACGGACTATTACTGCCTGCATCTATATTATTCACCTGCCACTGGTAAACAAGCGAAGTTGTGCCCGTTGCTGTTAACCCGCTTTTTGCAGTAAACAAAACCAGTTCGCCCGGAGAGATGATGTTATTAACAGCAGTTGATGTTATACTTACCGAATTATCTGCATATGGATCCGCTGTCAAGGTTGCTGTGTTGGAGGTGGCGGTTGCAACCGAACAGGCAATGCTGCTGGTCACTTTACAAGAGATCAGGTCGCCCGTAACAAGGGTTGAACTCGTGAACGTAGACGCATTGGTACCAGCGCCCTGCCCATTTACCATCCATTGATAGACTGGGTTATTGCCTGCATTGGTTGCAGTTGCAGTATAGGTTAATGACATTCCTGTACATCCATCAAAAACATCCGGAGTTACGCTAACTGTGGGGACAAGGCTTGAAACAGGCGTAATATTCAATTTAATGCTATTTGAGTTTACCGTTGAAGCGGTTAAGCACGCACTACTGGTATTAGTGAGCGAACAGGTGACTACATCCCCATCGGCAAACGTACTGCTCGCAAACGTTGGGGAATTGCTTCCGGCATTTACGGCGTTTACCTGCCATTGGTAGATGGGATTACTCCCCTGGTTTGTTGCCGCGGCAGTAAAGCTAATATTGGTGCCACTACAAACAATACCGCCAACAGATGATTGAATAGAAACTGAAGCAGTGGTATAAGCAGTGATATTTATGGAAGCAGTACCTGAAGTTGCCGAATTAATTGAACAAATAATATTGCTGTTAACTGTGCAGGTAACTTTGTCGCCCGTTTGCAGTGCCGAGCTAGTAAATGAGGGTGAATTTGTACCGTTATTTACCCCATTTACTTGCCATTGATAAACAGCGTCGCTGCCCGCGTTTGCTGTTATAGCTTTAAAAGCTATCGGTGTGCCGGCACAAGTGTTTACAGTGGCAGGAGATACAGAAACTACTATGGGAGGGTTAGTTGGTGTGATGGCTATTGAAACCGGGTTGGAAACGGCATTACCGACTGAACAGGCAGCGCTATTGCTAACAATACAAGTGACCTGATCGTCGCTTTGAAGGGTTGAAACTGTAAATGACGCTGCATTAGTGCCCGCGCTTACCCCGTTAATCTGCCATTGATAGTTAGGGTTAACTCCAGCATTACCCGGAGTAGCGGTAAAAGTTACGGGACTGCCCGCACAAACAGTAGAATTATCAGCAGCTATGGTTACCGAAGGATTTGCCGGAACAGAGGGTAAAACAATTGTCTGGATAAGGTTTGAGGTACCCGTTGGATCAACCAGGCAGGGGTCGTTATCTGTATTGATAAGGATACAGGTCACAATATCGTTGTTTTTAAGGGCAGTTGTAGAAAACACCGAATTATCGGTTCCTGTATTTACCCCGTTGATCTTCCATTGATATTTTGGAGCGTTACCCGGGTTGGATGGAAATGCCCTGAAGGTTACTTCGTCACCGCTGCAAATAGGATCGAACGCAGACGAAGTGACTAAAATTGATACACCGGTGTAAGGCACCGTGCTGACATGAGAAATTATATTAGAAGTGCCTGTAAGGTTACAGCTTTCAGTATTGGTAATGATGCACTGTACGCCATCGGTATATGCTATGGCCGTAGTTGTATAGGTACTGCTGTTGGTACCCACATTTTTGCCGTTAACCTGCCACTGGTAAATGGGGTTTGTTCCTCCATTAGTGGCTGCCGCGGTAAATGTAACGGGCGAGCCTGTACAAACACCTGCATAATTAACTGAGATGGACACAGAAGGGATAACCGCCTGTGTAATAATTAACACCTGTGATTGAGGTATTGCAGGGGTATACAGGTTGTTTCCAGCCTGTGAAACCATAATTGTAGTGCTTCCAGCACCAACAATATGAATTATACCTGTAGATGAAATGGTTGCAACTGTTGGGTTACTGCTGGTATAAGTTAACGGTAGTGTTGAATTTGTAGAAGTTGCATTTACCGGAAAATCAGCATCGCATGTAGCCTTTGCATCAATTACCGGGAATGTGATCTCCTGGCTTTCCGTCACAGTTAAAATTTCGGTTACAGGCTGAGCCGGGCTGTAATTGGCATCGCCGCTTTGTGTGGCCGTTATGATAGATACACCAGGCCCTACGATATGAACCAGTCTGTTTACATCAATGGTTGCAACTGCAGGGTTACTGCTGGTATAAATAATCGGGGTTTCATTATTGGTACTGGTAGCGCGGGGGTCGTAGTCATTATTTGGGCCAAGCACCAGTATTGGCGGCGGAAAAGTAATAATGGATGGTTTAAGCGCTCCGTTTGTTATCTGGATATTTACTATAGTGCTGCCCATCCCGTCGGCATTATAAGCAGTTACTGTATAATCCGTAGCAGGTGAAGCCGCAGTTGGGGTACCGCTGATAACCCCTGTTGACTGGTTAAATGATAAACCTGGCGGCAATGGTTTATCAATGGTATAACCACTCAATGTCATCTTCCTGATAATATAATTATCATTGTCAACGATATAAAGTATCCCATTTGAATTAATGCCCAGGCCATCGGGCAAATTAAATACCGCCGAAGTACTGATCCCGTTTACCAGCCCACGCTGCCCGGCAATTCCTGCTATGGTTGTTACACCGCCGTCAGGGGTTATCCTCCGGATTAAACCGTTGCCTATGTCCGAGGCATAAACATTGCCTGCCGGATCAACTGTCACACCTAACGGGTGGATGAAACCAGCAGCGGTACCCACGCCATCATTTGAACCTCCTGCCGTATAACCGGCAACAGTAGTGACATAGCCACCTGGTGTTACTTTTCTGATCAGGTTATTAATAAAATCAGCAACAAAAATATTCCCATTCCCGTCAACAGCTATTTGATAAGGGGCTGAAAATCCAGCGGCACTCCCCTGGCCATCCGATGATCCCGGTACACCAGGGTTTCCCGCCAAAGTACTCACCATTCCCGTTGTTGTTATTTTTCTGATCGTATTATTGGCACCATCGGCAACAAAAATATTCCCCGCGGCATCCATGGCGATTCCTGTAGGGTCATTAAACTCCGCGGTACTTAACGGGCCGTCTTTTGACCCCGGCAAACCGTCTCCGGCATATGTTGATAAAACACCACCGGGGGTTATTTTTAATATGAGGTCCTGGTTTGAATCGGCAAAATAAACATTTCCGGCGGCGTCAACAGCCACGCCGTTCGGAGCACCAAAATCCCTAACCAATGTACTTACAAGACCGGCTGGTGTAATTTTCCTTATTCCGCCGCCGCTTTGGTCTGATACATAAACATTCCCGGCCTTATCTACCGTCAAACTGGTAGGCGCACGAAAACTTGCGGAAGTACCATAACCGTCAGCTCCACCTCCAACACCAACGGTACCTGCAAATGTGCTTACCTGGCCGTAAAGCGCCGTTGAAACGGCTCCGCCTTTATTCGTTGGCGCCAAGGGTGCAATCTGAGTATTTACAGGATATGTCTTAGGGCTTGAATAAACGATAACGGGGGCCTGTGCGAGGGCAATGCCCAAATTAAAATAAAACAAAATAAAAAGTGCCGCGCCCTGTTTATCGCGGCCCATATAAAAGAAAGCTTTTTTAAAATAGCCGTTACAACAAGCAGACATGATTAAGGCAATAACCGGTTTAGTTTAAATTATCAATATTTTTTGTTCAACTTTAATTAAGGCGGTTAATTATCCGGCAAACTTAAGCTTTTCAAACGCTAAAATAAACCTCAAAAAGGTATATTAATAAGGGCGGTATGCAACTTAAAAAAAGCAGCGTCCGCAATCATCACGGCAGGCTCTTTCACCAAAGCTTAACTGAATAAAAATAATTAAGGAAGACGTCGCCTAACCCCGGTTTTAGCCTTTTGGGTAAACGTAAGCAGTTGTTTCTTCTTTCATTTTTATAGGGCGAACTTCGACTCTGGCAGTTGTGGTGTATTCAAATTCGGGGTTGCCTTTTGCAATGGCAATAGCTTCATCCAGGTTATTTGCACGTATGTGATAATAGCCCACAATAACTTCTTTATCCTGGCTATATGGAGCCTCGCTCCACTTTCCGTTTGACCCCGATAGCATTATTCCCTCACGAACCAGTGGTTGTGCACTAATAATATTTCCGTTCGCCTGTAGTTTTTCAATATAAACTTTGCAGGCGTTCAAAAAATCTTTGTCTTGTTCCGCCGAAAAGGTTGATTTACTGTCGGCTTCGTTGCGGATGAGCAGCATAAATTCTTTCATGGTAATTAGATTTTTTACGAAGTAAATTTATGATTATTGACAAACACCACCGCTTTTTACCTCATATTTCAATAGAGACGATTTTCGATCGTTTTACCGGTTTATTTACCTTTAAGGCTGTCAATTAATCCCTGGATGTTTTTATTATAAAATTCTATGCTATCCTTATAATTCCCTGAATTTTCATCAATCGCTTTATAGATTAAATTATAGCTCTTTATACGGAGGTTACAGTAGTTGACTAACATTTTATCCCTTTTGTGAAGTATATCAGGCAAGTCTAATTTATCAAGGCCATTTATCAATTCAATATCCTGATTCCAGTAATAGAGCCCTCTATCCTTAATTTCCATTAACAATGTGTCTCTGGGTGTATTTTTTGGCATTTGATAAACTTCCAGCGCCATACTTTCCATTGAGGCAAAAGTTTTCATTTTTTTGTCATATTGGCCCAGGTTGTCCGGGATCCTACTGACTACGGTAAAGCAAGCAATAAGAACGAAAATTGAAAGAGCTGATACTATACCTAATTTCAGATCCATTCTATCAGGCGCTTTAAGGCTTGGGTAATACAAATAGCCAATAATAAACCCGCTTATCAAGCCACCTACATGCGCGGCATTATCTATACCACCCTTCATCCCATTCAATAGGTTATAGGCAACAAAAACCACAATGCTGGTAAACATCGCTTTACGTGCCGATTTTTCTATAAAATTTGTGGTAAGCATCGCCAAAAAGACGCCATACATACCAAATATTGCACCGGATGCTCCTGCGCTTACCGTTGTTTCGTGCATGTACAAACTTGTGGTGCTTGCTACAATTCCAGTAAGGATGTATGCCGCCGCAAACCTCAGTTTACCCAGGTAAGGTTCCAAAAGTAGCCCTATATAAAGTAGGGCGTACATATTGAATAAGAGATGAAATAACCCTATATGAAGAAAAACATTGGTTATTAACCGCCACCATTCGCCATTCAATGTGGAAGGTCTGAAATTGGCACCCCAACGGAGCAGATCTTTAGTATCAGGAGACATAAAATCAACTCCGGATATTACCATTAAGATAAAAATGAAGATATTCAGATCGATAATGATTGGCGTAATAAAATAGCCCTTTGATGGCCAGAAGAGTGACAATATGCCCGTAAGCTTTCCTTTTGTTGCGGGTGGCGTCTTGCCCTGATTGTCTTCTTCATTAGCGGCAAGTGTCAGCTTGAGTTCCTCAAATTGCACGGCCATATCTTCCGGAGTTGCCGAACTTTTTAACAACTCAAGTTCAGCGACAAGAGATTCAATATTTCCTTTATTTTTCCCCCAATCAACCAATTGGTTTCCGGTGCATTCACTTTTTAAAGTAGCCTGGTCACCTTCAATGGTCACTTTTACTTCTTCGCTCCACGAACTCATTGAAAATTTTGTGTAGGCTATAAATCCCGTTTCGGTTTCAAAAGCAATGTTCCAGTCGAGTTTTTTTGCTGCTTCAATTGCGAGTACGAGGAATTGTTGGGGTGTTAATGGGTCAATAGGAAGTATTTGAATGTATTTAGGAGAAAATCCAAAGGCCATAATGTGTTTGAGGTTTATTTTATTCGTTTGTTTAAATTTATTAATAAGTTTAATAATTACAACAATTATAATCCGGGCAGCAAAACAAATAGTTTATTTACCCGTTCAATAATTATACATTTTAATAAATTTCACTAAAAGCACCTGCATTTATCGGTTTTAACCAATAAAAATATTACCTGTTTGACAAAGCGCGACTAATTCAATAAGCGCACCAACCACGCTGATACAGGCCAACAAGGAAAAAGCTATCCCTGTTACTAACTCGTCAAACATCCATGCCTTATCGTAAAGAAGATGATCATGCCTGTTTATAGCTCAAGATAGAACCAAGAATCAAGAGCCAGGAATCAAGAAAAGAAGAAGAATAAATCAGGATAGATTAACTAAGTCCCGTGATCAAAAACCGATCGTTTTTTCATCTGCAATTTTCTTGGCTCCTGACTCTTGATTCTTGACTCTGATCCAACATTTATACTAATTTCTTTCGTCATGATCATTCTTGTTTTTTTCATCGCGCATTGGTTCCTGTCATTGTTTTTTCAAACATTCTTTCAGCACCGTTATGCATCGCATCGCATGTTTACTACAAGCAAAGCATGGGAACGCGTATTTTATTTAATGGCTTATTTTTGCGAAGGAGCCTCATTTTTAAATCCCCGCGCCTATGCCATTATGCACCGGGAGCACCATGCCTACAGCGACACGGCGAAGGACCCGCACTCACCGCATTTTTTTCCGGATATATTTCAAATGATGAAGTATACGGTTAAAACCTTTAGCGATTACCTGCAAAAAAGCAGGAATACCGAAGAGCGGTTTAAGGGCAATTACCCGGAATGGCCGCTGATAGACAGGATGGGCTCATCCATCCTATCCAGGCTGCTGTTTGGCGCCGCTTATACCTGTTTTTATATTGTTTTTGCCACCCATTGGTGGCTATTTTTGCTGCTGCCTATCCATTTTATGATGGGGCCGATTCATGGCGCTATTGTGAACTGGTGCGGGCATAAATACGGTTATACCAATTTTGATAACAAGGATAAATCAAAAAACACAACGCCATTTGATTTCTTTCTCCTTGGCGAACTATTTCAAAACAATCACCACCGGCACCCCAACAGCGCCAATTTTGGCGTAAAATGGTTTGAATTTGACCCTGTTTATCCCGTAATGCGCTTAATGCATTGGATGCGGATTATTAAGTTGAGGAAGGCTTTTTAAGGCAGTATCATTGCTTTCTTTCGGGAAATTGTCCCATCTTTTCAAAAAAGGTGCCGATGTGGCCTTTTAAAGGGCGGGGGCATGTTTTAAAAATTTAGAGGCGTCAAAGGACAACTCCTTTATTTCATCCTGCTTTCCTTTTATTAAATTATAAATTGATTGCCAGTGGCCCTTATTATTTCTCCAAAATTCAGGGTTAACGTCCAGCACATTCTTCAAAAGATCACCCTCGAAAAAGTCCCCTTCGGCCCACAAATCTTCTGTTAACACTTCAATTGCTAATGGCATCAGGTAATCCAGGCTAAATTGCTGGCCAATCATTATCCTTAAATCCTCAATTGTAAACTCATTTAACGGTATTCTTCTTAACTCCTGCGTTCGCCTTACCAGGAAACTGCCAAAATCGTTATGCGGCCACTTATCTTTCTCAAGGTTTTCAAGTGTATTATTCCGCCAGTTATTTTCGAGTTTCATTACCAATTTGAGTTCTATTCCTTGTTGTTCAAAAACGGTTTTGACCTTGCTATTCAAATGCCTTTTTATTCCAGTCGTTTTACTACATTGTCAAGATCATCAACAACAAGATTGAATACTATTTTATTAACGGGATATAACTTTTGCATGTTACTTCGCAATTGATCAAAGAAGGCAATCGCATCTGCATTATCTTTTATGGTTTTATTACATGAAATTGAGATTTCATAGCTGGCGCCAACTTTTTTTTACATACGCGTACTTTTTTATTTTATCGTCAAAAAAAGCTATTTTGGTAAGGCCGTCGGCAATTTTATTGACCTCGGCGTCAGAAATATTGCTTTTATCAAAATGGAGTTCATTACTCATTACGCCGTACGTCTTCGTAGTTTCGGTGGATGTAGCAACATCCGTAAAGTAAACAATACTAAAAACGACGATTAAAGTAACCACCAGTCCAACCAGCCCAATACCCAGCGTCCGCCACCAATTGTACACTTGTCCGCCCGCCTTTATATGCGAACTGATGTTCTCTCCCTGGTAATGCGTAACAAGATAATAGGCAGTCCAGGTATAAGCCAGTGGAATAATGTAGCGGCCGCCCCTATCCAGCCCCGGTATCAGAAAAGCGGCGCCAAACACCACAACCGTTGCTACTATTGAATAAATAATGGCTTTTCGCGCCTTTTCGGTCTCATTAAATGTTTTAAAATTTTCCGACATAAGGTAACCTGCAACAAGGGGCCCGCCAATAAAAGTGGCTACTCTAATCGTATTGCTTTGGTATATTTTCTCCGTTGGGGCCTGGACGAAAGTACTTTGTTCCATTTTTGTTAAGTGGGTTAAATTGTAAATAAGGATTTGATAAATTCCGGGGTTCCAGTAACACGCCTAAATTGCAGGCCGGGCTAAAAGTAATTAAAATCAATCGCTTCTAACAAATATTCTAAGACCGTATGATGTCATTTCAATTTTTACCCTCCAATTACCAATCCTTTCATATATTGCAGTGTTATCCTTAAAGTATGCACAGAGGTGGTTTTTTTACGGTTTTTTTGATCCTGGCGTCCATTAGCCTGCTGTTTGATTGGTATGTTTTTGCGGGACTAAAAACTTTTACCAGCAACTGGCGCTCTAAGAAATTAAGATACCTGGTAACCTTTGGATATCTAATTATTGCTATCGGCTCGACTTTAGCCTTGTTTTTGGACTTTAAAACCTTCAGCACGGCAAAAGGGATGACGCCTTCGCATGAATGGGTGCTCAGTATCTTCCTGATGCTTTTATTTACCAAGCTATTTTTTGTGCTGATTATGTTTTTGGGTGATATCGGCCGCTTTTTTTATGGCATTATAAACTATTTTATAAAACCAAAAGGTGCACCAGCCAAACCTTTTTTCCCCGCCAGGCGGAAGTTTATCAGCGAAATAGCCACCCTGGTAGCAGCTGTGCCGTTTTCGGGTTTCCTTTATGGGATGTTCAAAGGCAAATACGATTACAAATTACACAAACAAACCCTGTATTTTGACGACCTGCCCGAAGCTTTTGATGGCTTTACCATTACCCAGATCTCCGACATCCATTCGGGCAGTTTTGATAATATGGAGGCCGTTCAACGCGGAATAGACCTGGCAAAAGCTCAAAAAAGCGACCTGTTTGTTTTTACCGGCGACCTGGTAAATGATGTTGCGTGGGAAATAAAACCTTATATGGAACAATTCAGTCAGCTACGGGCCCCATACGGGCAATTTTCTATCCTGGGCAACCACGACTATGGCGATTACATTGAATGGAACAGCGAGGCTGAAAAAACCGCAAATCTGGAGGAATTGAAAAGGCATCACAAAGAGCTTGGCTATCGCCTGCTGCTGGATGAAAATGTGGAGATTGAAAAGAACGGCCAAAAACTATCGCTTATTGGTGTCCAAAACTGGGGGCGTAGCTTTATCAAACTTGGCGACCTGGACAAAGCACTACAGGGAGTTGATAAAGACGCCTTTAAAATACTCCTCTCGCACGATCCTACCCATTGGGAAGAAAAAGTGCGTTACCATCCTACAACTATCCATTTAACGTTAAGCGGGCATACCCATGGCGCCCAATTCGGGGTTGAAACTTCGCATTTGAAATGGAGCCCTGTACAATACGTTTACCTCGATTGGGCAGGGCTGATCAACGAAAAAAACCGGTACCTGTATGTAAACCGCGGCTTTGGCTTTTTGGCGTTTTCCGGAAGACTGGGGATCTGGCCCGAGGTGACGGTGATTACTTTAAAAAAGTCCGAAAGTCCGGAAAGTCCGAAAGTCTGAAGATAAAATATTTCTGTCATAGGCTCATTCCTTGCTATTTAGCTAATCTAATATTGGTCACAATCACTCAACAGAATAAAACACTGTTCGGGTAAGAAAATAGATACATCTTTCGGACTTTCGGTCTTTACTGACTTTCGGACTCTCTTCCACTTTTGTCGAATTAAATTCATTTTTTTAAATACATATATGAATTTAATTCGATAAATATCTATATTTACAGTATGATGAACGAAACAGAGATCGTACTGGATAAAACAGACCTGCACATTTTAAACCTGATGCAGGACAACGCCCGCATCAGTAATGCCGATCTGGCAAGGGAGTTAGGCATGGCGCCGTCGGGTGTTTTGGAGCGGGTGAAGAAGTTGGAGCAAAAGGGCGTAATCCTTCAATATACCGCCCGGATAAATCCCGATGCATTACAGCAAAAAATGCTGGCTTTTATTTTCATGAAAGCTGCAGACGGGCCCGGCTGTAACGACACCGCCCGCGAGCTGGCCAAGATACCCGAGGTACAGGAAGTACACCATATTGCCGGTGATGACTGCTACCTCGTAAAGGTACGCACCTACGATTCGACAACGCTAATGGCCCTGATGCGTGGCAAATTCAGCAAAATACCCAATCTTTTAAGCACCCGCACTACCATTGTGCTGGAAACTGTGAAAGAGCAACAACAATTGGTAATACCAGAAAAATAAAGCGATATGCCTTCAACCACTACCAAAACCGCTTCCCCTTTGTGGGTGATCATTGCCTTTGCAACAGTTTACCTGGTGTGGGGCTCTACTTATTTTTTTATCCGGATAGCCATGCAGGGTGGTTTGCCGCCATTCATCCTGGGCGCTGTCAGGTTTACTACGGCGGGGCTGTTAATGATGGGCTGGTGTGTGATTAAAAAAGAAAAGATTTTAATTTCCGCGAAGGATATCATCACCGCTTCAATAACCGGCGTATTATTACTGTTTGTCGCAAATGGCATCGTGATCTGGTCGGAACAAACCTTACCGAGTGCAATGGTGGCAATATTAGTATCCTCCGCTCCCATTTGGTTTGTGGTGCTTGACAAACCCCACTGGCCGGAAAACCTCAGGAGCAAAGCCACCATTTTTGGGTTGATCATTGGTTTCGGCGGGGTAATATTGCTATTCAGCGAACAGATCGGAAATATCTTTAAAAGCGCCGATGCACAGTCAAAACTTCCCTGGATGCTGCTGCTGGTTTTAGGAACAATTTCATGGTCAGGCGGGTCAATCTATTCAAAAGCGCGAAAATCAACTGCTTCCACCACGGTAAGTACCGCCTGGCAAATGATTGCAGCTGGTTTGGTTTACTTTCCTGTTAGTTTGCTGCACGGGGAATATAAGGACCTGAAATTGCAAAACATCCAGACCAGCGGATGGCTGGGACTGGTATATTTAATCATTTTTGGCTCAATAGCCGCCTTCAGCGCCTATGTTTGGTTGCTGCAGGTTCGCCCGGCCACACAGGTAAGTACATATGCTTACGTTAACCCGGTTATCGCGGTAATATTAGGTGTATTTTTTGCCGGGGAACACATTTCCCTAACTCAAATTGGCGGATTAGCGGTAATTTTATTGAGTGTGTTATTGATCAATTTATCGAAGTACAGGAAGGAAAAGAAGGCATTGGAGTTAGTGGTTGATTGAGTTAGATTCGGTTTATTAAGTTAAAAAAAGAAAATCTAACCTAATCAACCACTCACCCAATCAACTTAATCAACCCCCAACACTCAATCCATCTCCTTAGGCAAATTCCGTACAGGTGCCTGCCAGCGGCCGAATTCGTAGAAATGTTCAATGCTAACGGTGATCTTGCTGCCTTTTGG
>Ga0206955_1265_pt1 | contig 12515 bp, 6 predicted proteins | sample Alteio_BWOrgHeat_34_FD_153247 | JGI IMG/M metagenome (GOLD analysis project Ga0206955, IMG submission 153247) | Enriched cells from forest soil in Barre Woods Harvard Forest LTER site, Petersham, Massachusetts, United States -... | ecosystem: Environmental > Terrestrial > Soil > Temperate forest > O...
TTGATATCCACCACAGCGCAAAGGATGTATTTGAAAATGTTAACAAACGTGAACTGGAACTCGGCGCTGCGTCAATGGCCTCATTGATCTATCTGATCGATCAGCATGGTTTTCAATGAGAATATTCTTACAAGTACCTAAAGTATTAAGTTTTACTGTTTTTTCCCGATTATTTTACCGGTAGACATACCTGACAAGGTCATATCGGGCGAATAAGGATACGTTGCAAATCCGGAATTTAACGAATCAACAATACCGGATTTAATATCAAAATAACCGTAAACACTGGGGCCATAAGAATCACCGTGTGAAAAAGGGGTCTCATTAATGTATAAAAAGATCTCGCTTTTACTGCAACCGTGCGCAGGGGCCGCAAAGCTAAATGGTGCGTTACCGTAACCCAATTTAATAGTCCTGTTCGGAACAAACGGGCTTGGAGTGACTGAAATAATGGCGCCATTATTATCATAAACATAATTCAAATACGCATCCATTCCATTCCAGGTTAATGTACCGATCGCTGCCATGTTAACAGTATCAAGGCTTTGCAAATTCAGCGTCCAGGTGCCGCCTACGGGTACTATTAAATTAGTGTTGATGCCGACGCACTTTCCGGCCCAGGTTCCTCCCCATGTCGTTCCGGCGAAAGATGATGCAATGCTGTTAATACTTTTTATATACACCGGTACGGGGATCTTGGTATAATTAGAAGCCTTTGGTGTATAAACATTTAAAACAAGCGATGACCCGATGAGGCTTGGCTTGCTGCTAATTGAAGAAGGTTTAATATTAACGCTGATAGTAACACTGTCCCCCGACTTTATAGATCCTTCAAAAGGACTAAAGCTAAGAAATCCGCTGCGAGCGCTATCCTCAGCCACGGTATAATTAAGTACGGTTCCCTGCGGGCCAGTGTTGCTTATGGTAAATTCCTGGGTGCAATTATTGGGCAATAAAACAGTAAGCGGGGATTTAGTAATAGATACGGCTGGAGCAGGCGGAGTAGTAATATTATTATTTTTACCACTGCCACCTTTTTTGCAAGAATTTATCGCAAGTAAGGCTGATAAAACGAAGAGCACTGTGACAGGGTTTTTCATATTCAAAAACTATTTTATTTAAGTATAGTCCATCGCGTTTGTGAAGGTTTAGGTGATTTTATTTTTTTGCTCTATTTAGCAATAAATATATTAAGCAATATATAAAATATTTTTGATAAACAATAACAATGTTGTTCTTTTCTTTTTAAAGTATCGCCATAGTTTTTAAGTTTGCCTCTCACTAAAACGGGAATGACCAAAACAGGTGTATCAATAACTGACACCCCATATACAAAATATTACGCTGCAATAACTTTTGATGAAGTTTATAGCCACACAAATTGTAGATTTGCGTGCTTAAACAATCATTAGTGTCAGAAGAAACGGATAGTCCCATTATAAAAGATTCCTTTGCGGCGCTGCGATATAAAGATTTTCGCTCCTATTTGGGCATGCGGTTTTTCTTTACGTTTGCTTATCAAATGCAGGCCGTGGTCATTGGCTTTTACATCTACCAGCTTACACACAGCAAATTTGCATTAGGCTTAATCGGGCTTTGCGAGGCTATACCAGCCATTGGGATTGCGATGTACGGAGGCTACGTAGCAGATAAATCTGAAAAAAGAAAGATGCTGCTAGTGATATCTTCACTTGTATTTATCTCTTCTATGGTAATGTTTACTGTTACTATGCCTAAAATGAGTCCGCATATCCACAAAGGCTGGATAGTCCCTATAATTTACTGCATGATATTTTTGAACGGTTTGGCGCGGGCATTTTATGGCCCGGCAACTTTTACCGTATATGCCAACAGCATTCCAAAAGAGCTTTACCCCAACGGTAGCTCATGGAGCAGTTCAAGCTGGCAAATTGCTGCCATCCTCGGCCCTGCAACCGGTGGTTTGGTTTATGGCTTTTTTGGGATAACTGCGGCCTTTGCTGTTATACTTGGCTTTCTTTTAATTTCTATCCTGCTGATATACCTGTTGCGATCGTATCCTCCTGTGTTTGTTCCTAAAGAGAGCATATGGATAAGTTTAAGAGAAGGAATTAATTTTGTTTATAAAAGCAAAATATTGATCTGGGCGATGAGCCTGGATCTGTTTTCAGTGTTTTTTGGTGGAGCGGTTGCGCTGCTGCCTGTATTTGCCAATGATATTTTAAAAGTAGGTTCGCAGGGATTAGGAATAATGCGCGCCACCTCGTCATTGGGCGCCGTTTTAACAATGCTTGCTATGGCGCGCTACTCTCCGATGGGAAAACCGTGGCGAAATTTGCTTATAGCGGTAACTGGCTTCGGTTTATCTATTATTTGTTTTGGCCTGTCGCGCAGTTTTTATTTATCGCTGATATTCCTGTTTACTGAAGGGGCTTTTGATAGCATAAGCGTAATTATTCGCGGTACCATTATGCAGCTTTTAACCCCCGATCATATGCGCGGACGGGTATCTGCTGTAAATTTTATGTTTATCGGTTCGTCAAACGAGATCGGCGCCTTTGAGTCGGGCGCAGCAGCAACATTATTGGGCACCGTACCATCTGTGATATTTGGAGGGAGCATGACGTTGCTCATCGTCACTATTACCTTCCTGAAAACAAAAAAATTTATTCCCTTATCCCTTGACCAGATCCAGACCCCTGATTTGAGTTAGTGTAAACCTTCCAAATAGTTGCCTTCCCGGCCTTGTAACATTCCGGATAAAACAAATTAATTGCCTTTAACGTAAACATGCGTCAAAACATTTTGACTTCCGGAAGATGATAATCTTTATATTGTTTTACAGAGAAATGTTAACGCAGAATTTTCCGGCCTTTAAACTTTGATGATAAACGCAAAACCCAAACTGTCTCTTTTACATTTAGCCGCATTTTTATGCATTTTTTTTCTGCTGAATACTTCGGTATCCGGCCAGGAAAAAAGCGTAAAATTCAGTTATTTAACTGTTAATGACGGCTTATCACAAAGTGATGTTAAATGTATAATTAAGGATCGGCGAGGCTATATGTGGTTTGCCACCGATGATGGCTTAAACAAATATGATGGCTATAAATTTACCGTTTACCGGCATGAAGCAGCAAATAGACATTCATTACCAACAAATAATATCTCTACTCTTTTTGAAGATCGGGCAGGCAATATCTGGGTAGGGAGCAGCGGTGGCTTAAGTTTATATGACCGGGATTCCGACTCATTTACTACTTTTCTGGCCCGTAAAAATGACAGAACCACATTATCCAGCGACGATATCAATACTATCTTTGAAGACAGCAAAGACAATTTCTGGATAGGTACTTATTCCGGCTTAAACCTGTTTAATCAAAAAACAAAAAAAATCACCCGCTTTTTATATACAAAAGACAAGGACTACATAGCCACCCATCACATCTATTCAATCGCAGAAGGCGGCAACCAGTGCCTATGGTTAGGTACCGGGGGTGGCTTATTACAATTCAATTACCAAACAGGCTTAACCAAAATATATCAGCATACGAATGCCAATAGTTTAAGCAACAACCAGATCAACACAATAATAAAAAATGAAACCGGGAATTTGTATATAGGTACAGCCGGCGGAGGCCTGGATTTTTTTAATGTTAAAAAACAATCTTTCGTTCATTTTGTCCACCTTTTAAATACGCCCAATTCTTTAATTAATAACAATGTATTCGCTCTTTGCAAAGCCGGGTATAAAAAGTTATGGATTGGTACCGAAGATGGCCTGAACCTTTTTGATGAAGATAAAACATCATTTACAACTTATGCAAATGAAGATAAAAGTTACACCGATAAAAATAATTCCATCAATTCCATCCTGGATACCGGTGGAATATTATGGGCGGGTACTTTTGAAGCAGGCGTGATGTTTTATGACCGGAATTTATCATCATTTGAACACTATTATAAACAACCTGAAAATAAATATACCTTAAGTAATGATATTGTGACTGCATTTGCTGAATTCGATAACGGCATTTGGATAGGAACGGACGGTGGCGGCCTAAATTTTTTCGATCAGGCATCAAAAACATTCACACAATATCGTCATCAGCCACTGCAAAAAAATTCGATAGGCGGCAATCATATTCTGACACTTTTAAGAGAGGGGCAAAAAAATTTATGGATAGGGTACTATGATGGCGGGCTTGACCTTTTTAATACAGAAACAAAAAAGGTTTCCCATTATAGTACCGGCGATAAGCCGGATCAAATAAGCGAAAAAAACGTTTTTGCGCTCGCAAAAGACGAAAAAGGCAATATTTGGGTTGGTATAGATGATGGTGGCTTAAACATTATCCACGGGGCAAAAATCATCAAAAGATACAAACACAGTCCGTCTGATACACTTCACAGCTTAAGTAACGACGATGTACGGACAATATACCCCGATCATGAAAACAACATTTGGGTTGGCACCTACAGCGGCTTGAATTTGTACAATCCGGCAAATGATAATTTTACCCATTTTAAAACCTGGGACAAGAGCTTAACCAATAACATTATCATTTCAATTTTCGAAGACAGCAACGGGCGCCTGTGGGTTGGCACATTAGGCGGCGGGTTAAACTTTTATAATAAAAAGACACAGTCTTTCTCCGCCTACAATTTCCCGCCAGGTTTAACCTACTCAATTATAAACAGTATTACGGAAGATAAAAAAGGGTTTATTTGGGCGGGCACTAACCATGGGCTCATTAGTTTTAAACCCTTCACCAATGATTTCAGGAAGTATAACCTGTCAAATAATTTGCAGGGTTACGAATTTTCAAACGGGGCTGCCTTAAACGCCAAAAACGGACAATTGATTTTTGGAGGCCTTAACGGGTTTAATATTGTTGACCCAGGCCACCTGGTAGTTAATAAGCATTACACTGATGTTGTGTTTACGGATTTTGAGTTATTTAATAAAAAGGTGCCTATCGGCGAAAATTCGGTCCTCAAAAAATCAATCGATCAAACAAATGTTATTCATTTAAATTATAGCCAATCTGTTTTCACTATCGGCTATAGCGGGCTTAATTTCACGCTCCCGGAAATGAATTCTTATGCATATATGTTAGAAGGGTTCGAGAAAGATTGGAACTATGTTGGTTCGCAAAGAAAAGCCACCTATACCAACCTTAACCCCGGCGAATATACCTTTAAAGTAAAGGCCTCAAATAACGACAGCTTTTGGAACGGCACGCCTGCAACCTTAAAAATAGTCATAGTACCACCTTTTTATATGACATGGTGGTTCAGGGTGTTAATAATTGCTGTTATATGCCTGGCAATTTACAGTTACTACCGTTACCGGCTGTTTGCTATAAAAGCCCGGCAAAAAGTGCTTGAAAAGAGGGTTATAAAACAAACTGCCGAAGTTGTTAAACAATCAGAAGAGCTTAAAAAACAATCCGATCATTTGCAGGAATTAAATGATGAACTCAGGGTGCAGAAAGAACAGGAGTTAAAAGCCCGCGAAGAAGCCGAAAAGGCAAATAGCGCTAAAAGTGTTTTCCTTGCCACAATGAGCCATGAGATCCGCACCCCAATGAATGGGGTGCTGGGCATGACCTCGCTGCTTTTTGAGACCGCGTTAAACGCTGAGCAACGTGAATATGCAGACATTATCCGCATCAGCGGTGAAAACCTGCTGAATGTAATTAATGACATCCTTGATTTCTCGAAAATAGAGTCGGGCAATATGGAACTGGATCTTTATGAATTCAATCTCAGGCATTGTGTGGAAGATGTGTTCGACCTTTTTTCGGAGGTTTCGGCTAAAAAACAGCTGGAACTATTATGTCAGATTGATGAAAACATACCTGCTGAATTAATCGGCGATCAGTTGCGGATCAGGCAGGTTTTAATAAACCTTGTAAATAATGCGATCAAATTCACCAGCAAGGGCGAAATATTGATAGAAATAAATTTGCTTGAAAGAATTAATAATGGCGTCAATTTAGGGTTTAAGATAAAGGATACAGGGGTAGGAATAGCCGCTGATAAATTGTCCCGTTTGTTTAAAGCATTCTCGCAGGTAGACAGTTCAACTACGCGAAGTCATGGCGGAACGGGCCTGGGCCTTGTGATTTGCGAGCGTCTGGTTGACCTTATGGGCGGAAAAATCAGTATAGAAAGTGAAGCGGGAAAAGGAACAACCGTGGCGTTTAACATAAAAAATACAATAAGCAACCGTGCAAATTCAACGGCAGGTTATAACTTCAGCGGCCTTGAAGGAAAGCAAATATTATTGGTTGACGGGAATGCAACCGCACTTAAAATTTTAGAAAATCAACTTAAACAGTGGAGATTAAGCCCTGTTTGCGCTTCATCAGCCGGGGAGGCCCTGAGATTGCTGACCACAGTAAATAAGTTCAGCCTTATTATAACGGGCGCAAAAATACCCGGAAGTGACACCCTTGAATTAAGTCAATCATTCAGAAAAATGTATCCTGACGTTCCAGTGGTACTGATCTGCTCGGTTATTGAAAAAAGTAAAAATCACGACCAGTTTGTTAAAACATTATTAAAACCCGTAAAGCAGCATCAGTTATTCAATTTGATTGAAGCAGAGCTGACGCACAGGGAAGCGATTACTGAGAAAAAAGCACCTCTTACGCTTCTTTCGGATCAGTTTGCACAAAAATTCCCGATGAAGATCCTGATTGCGGAGGATAACCTGATCAATCAAAAATTAATTACAAAAGTAATTGCAAGGCTGGGCTACCAACCTGAGGTTGTTAATAATGGCAAACAGGTACTTGAAATACTTGAGAAAGACTTTTTTGATATTATATTAATGGATGTTCAGATGCCCGAAATGGACGGACTTGAAACAACAAGGATCATCAGAACACAAGATACAAGGCAGCCCTATATTATTGCAATGACAGCAAGCGCTATGGCCGAAGACAGGGCTGACTGCATGGATGCGGGTATGAATTATTTTATATCAAAACCGATCAATATAACCGACCTGGTTAGCGTTCTGGAGAAATCATATTCAGAGAAAGATGTGGTTTATCCTTAACGAAAACAAAGCAAAAAAAATTATTGGCCGGTACTGTCGCTTTTATTTTCAAACTCCTTATCAACGCTTTCCCGCAAATCATACAACAGCCATTGTTTTTTAGCGATAGCTTTTGTTTTGGAATGGATTAATTTAATAAAATCATTTACCCCAACGGGTTCGTTTCCATTGCCATGGATCAGCACAATACTCCCCGCCTGCGGCTTCTGCCCCTTAGCCAGCCAGGCATCAGAGCCAATGGGAATAAGGCCAAAATCGGTGATCTTAAATACCAGCTGCTGATCAGATACCAAACCCGGGAACCTGAAAAACACAGATGGAAGCAAACCATTCTTTAGCATCGCTTTTTCGGTTTCAAGCACTTCGTAATTCATATCTGTTCCAGGCTGCAATAAAAAATTCTGTTTGAGCGGGAGTGTGGGACTAACCCTGTGATTATACGAATGATTTATCCATGTAATGCTTATTTGATGGTCAGTCTGCATTTTTTTTAGCCATTCCAGATCCTGTGGGTGTTGTTTCATCCATATTCCGGATACAGATAAGGCAACAGGCACCGGGTATTCCACCCTTTGAAATTCAGTAACTATATCAGTAAAAATCCTTTTATCCAGGGGGCGGTGCGATGGGCACAGATCGGCGGTGAGGCTTATCCCGGTTTCTTTAGGCATTCCGTTTTCTATACCGGCATCCTGGATATTTACCGAATGCCTTTCAGCTTTTTTGATCGCTTTTATATAAGGCGTGTTTTTGAAAAAGTCGCGGGCTTCCGCCAGCAGCATCGGCTTAACCTTGTAAAATGAAGGCTCGTCGATCTTTGTTTCAAGCGTTTGCGGATTTACCAGCAAAAAATAACTTTTACCCTCATTTTCAAATTGCCGGATGACCATCCAGTCCTGCGGATAATGGGTTGCCCAGCCATAGTAAACTTTGTAATTGGTAATTTTAAGGTAATTGGCCTGGGCATTTGCAATTGTAACCGACCCTAAAAAAAATATAAAAAGCAGAGAAATATATTTTATAAGTTGTTTCATTGTAATTTAGAGTTTCCAATAACGGATTTCGAAATTAGTATTTATAAGTTTGCATTTGAAATTTCGTCTATGAATATTAAATAAATCCGAAATCGAACATCCGAATTCCGAAATCAACATGACCCGATTATCTGTCAACATCAATAAAATAGCCACCTTGCGTAACTCCCGCGGCGGCAACAACCCCGACCTTGTGCAGGTTGCCAAAGACTGTGAACGCTTCGGCGCACAGGGAATAACCGTACACCCCCGGCCCGACGAAAGGCATATCCGCTACCAGGATATTTTCGACCTGAAGAAAATTGTGACGACTGAATTTAATATTGAAGGCAATTGCCAGGAGCAAAAATTCATCGACCTGGTGCTGGCGAATAAACCTGAACAAGTAACCCTGGTGCCGGATGTTTTAGGCCAGATCACCTCCAACCACGGCTGGGATACTATTGCCAATCAACAGTATTTAAAGGATATGATCAAAGTGTTTAAGGATGCCGGGATCCGTGTATCCATATTTGTTGACCCGGTTGCAGAAATGGTTGAAGCCGCCGCTACCACCGGGACAGACCGCATCGAGTTATACACCGAGGCATACGCTCATCAATATCATCAAAACAAAGAAGGAGCAATTGCTCCCTATGTAAAAGCCGCGGAGATTGCGCAAAAAGTCGGCCTCGGCATAAATGCCGGCCACGATCTTGATCTGCAGAACCTTAAATATTTTGCCGAAAATATTCCCGGGTTGGACGAAGTAAGCATAGGGCATGCACTTATTTGTGACGCTTTGTATTATGGGTTAGAGAATACTATTCAAATGTACTTAAGGCAATTGGCTATCTGATGATAGTAAGGCTTCCTGAAAGCAGGTTGCAGTTGGATTTAAGGTTGATGATATAGTAGTAAACGCCCGATGGAAGTTGTTTCCCATTGAACGTGCCGTCAAACGGGGTTGTATATCCTTTGGATTCGAATATCTTTTGGCCATTACGGGTAAACACCTGTACAATAGCCGAGGGATAGCTGGCTATTCCATTAATTACCCAATAATCATTAATCCCGTCACCATTGGGCGTAAAAGCATTGGCAATATCAACTGCCGTAATACCGACACTCACTTGCACCGCGCTGCGCGGACTCTCACAGTCTCCGGATAGCTGGCTCACATAATAGGTAGTATTGCTTTTAACTGTTATTTTAAAATTTCCGTTTGCCTGCTCGTCAATGGGGGTTGTACCTGTTTGCGAATCATACAAACGATAGGTATACGCTGCTGATGGGTTGTTCACCTGCAAAAGGGCATCACCGGCACTGCACAACTGTAAATTGCTTATCACCGGCGCAGGGATATTATCTATTTGATTTTGGACGGTATATGAAGCTGATACCAACCCACATCCCGAAGCATCATTTACATTTAATGTATAAACGCCCGCACCAACACCGATAAGATCCGGCGACGAAGCCACAATTTTATTATTTCCGTCGACCCACGACCATGTATAAGGCTGAACACCACCGCTAACCTGTATATTGGTAATACCCCCGGTATGCAATATACATTGATCATCAACGATCTTTTCGGATCCCGGTAATATTTGCAATTGTGGAATGGTTGTTACCGTATAACTGTTGTATAAATTTTCGCAGCCGTTTTTATCAGTTACGTAAAGTTGATAGGTTCCGGCAGGAACATCTGTAAGTTGGGCAGTGTTTCCTCCGGCAGGTGCTCCCTGACTGTTTATCCATCGCGCGGAGCTAACCAAAAGGTCCGTTGCAACGGAAACAGATCCATTGTTCTTCCCAAAACATGATGGAATAACGGTTGAGGCATAAACCGGGTATTGTGTGGGCGGGTCCTGGCCAATATGATAGGTTTGGCTGGTTTTGCTACAGCCGAAACTATTTGACGCTGTAAGGGTATAGTCCCCGCTTGGTTGGTTTTGCAGATCAACTGATTGGCCAACTGGTTTGTTATTACCATCCACCCATTGATATGCGGTGGCGCCGCTTACTGTTATACCGGTTATTGAGCCATTATTTTTACTGCAACTGGACACGCTGGTTGTAGCTTTGGTTTCATCCATCGTAATGCCATTGGTTTCGGGGATGGTCATATCCGTAGTATAAACCGGGCCGCATTGGCTGTCATCGGTTACCTCCAGTTTATAGGTCCCGGCAGGCTGGCCCAAAAGGTCTTTTGTTGTACCGACAGTTTGCTGCTGGTTGTTCCACCAGATATATTTTAATGTACCTGTGCCGGTAACGGAGAGATTGGTAATTGAACCGGTTGACTGGCCGCAGTTGGTTGATTGGATGGTGGGGTTGGATTGATCGATGTTTGGGCCGGAAACGTTTTTGAGGGTAACGGGGCCATAAGGCACCACACATTCTCCCATATAACTTACTTCGAGGTGATAAGTTCCGGCAGGCACATTTGTTAGGTCTGACGAGGTGCCTACTACGGTACCACTTGCATCCGTCCACTTATAAGTATATGCATTATAAATACCCGCGCTTTCAGCGTCATATATCACATCATAATTATCAACGTATATTCCCGTGATTGACCCCTTATCATTCCCGCACGAAGGTGAAATAAGAGCGATGTTCTTGTCATCTATTTTTGGGGTTGCATCTAAAATTGTAAAGGAATAGTTGGTCGAACAAGATCCGTTTAACGCGGTTAGTGTATAAGTTCCTGGCGTCAAATTATTAATGGTCGGATCAGTCCCTATAATTTGATTCTTTTCATTTTCCCATTGATACCCACCTGTATTATAAAATGTTCCGCCGGTAATTGATCCGCCAACACCGCAAGCGTAGTGAACGACATGAGCACCGCCATAAAGTGCCGCTGATGTAAACTCAGAGGTGTATTGATTTAAGGTTGCCGATGCTATTACACCATTGTTTATTACACCATTATAGGTCCAAATTCCGTTTGCGTCTGCGGTAACCGACGTAATATAAGTTAAAGGCTGACATGTTTGACAATTATCGTCCCAAAATAATTCAACTGTTGATTTTGGAGTGGCGGTTCCTGAAACTGAATTTGCGGTAACGTTAGTTATATTAATCTGCGGTAGTGTATTATTATAATTTAAATAAGGTATTTGAGAATATGCGCAATAAATACTATTATGCTGGACCAGCGCCGATACTTGAGATGAGGCCTCTACCTGTGTACCATAAAGACTATTTGCTTCTCCTGGATTTATTCCGCCAACAAGCACTGCGTCAGTTGAAAAAAAGCCAACGGCACTTGCGTAACCAGGCCGGCTTGGATATGGATCGTTAATTACCTGATTTCCCTGAAAAAAAACTTTTCCGGACACTGGGCCAATACTCATGCAAGTTGGAAACTGGATTGTATTATTTAGTATGGAAAAAGTATAAGGTAGCCGAAATGAATTGCCCACGTCTGCTTGCACAAATATTGAAAAGATATCACTTGAGTTGATATTCGGTAGGGGTGAATAGCGTCCGTTTACATTATAATTAAAATAGTTGTTCTCGATTAAAAAAGAAGTAGGAAATGCAAGCGTGGCCAATCCAGCCCCGCATCTGATCGCCATAGTGGAATTACCAAATATATTTCTTCGATTAATATTAATCCCCCCTATTTCAATTGTCCCCTTACAACCGTCGAGATCAATTGCGCCTGAGTATCCATCAGGCTGCCCCCTTAACGTAACTCCATCAGGCTCAAAACCAAAAAAATTAGAATACACCGATAAATTTTCCACACCATCCGGACTTATGTTAGCACTGTCATAATAATAGGCGAACCCGGAGCTTATAACATAACCCACATTAGCAAAAACATTTCCTTTTCCTGGCGCGCCGATTTGTATATTTTTACTTGCCCGAACATATAAACCAGCGGAAATATTAAATGATGCTACGCCAAAAAAATCTCTTATATACATGCCATAAATTTGAAAGCCATCAACATTTATTAATACGAAAGCATTGAAAATACTTGAAGACGTGACAGGTTGCAGAATAACACTTGCATTACTTACGCCAAAACTTCCGCCTGGTTGAGTAGTTCCATCTATAACAAGATTCGAGGAAATCAGGGGCAATTGAGATGAAATGGTGATCGTTCTCCCTGCCTCACTCAAATCCGGCAAATTAAAATTAATATAATCTGTAGTCGCGCTCCCATTTGCCGCCGCCTGTGTTAACGCATCGCGCAGCGTACCCGGCCCCGAATCAGCATTACTCGTCACCACAAAAATGGCCGAAAATGCCCTCAGACTAAAAAAGAAAAGAAGAAAAAAAAGTAAAGTTTTTTTATGCAACATCATTTAGGTTACCATGCGCTAAAAATACAACTTTTCTATGTAAAACCATTGTAACTATCGGGTTAGGCAATTGTTATACAGTAATGAAAATTGTACCTTTGCGGGAAATTTAAGGGGACCTCA
>Ga0206955_1266_pt1 | contig 12471 bp, 9 predicted proteins | sample Alteio_BWOrgHeat_34_FD_153247 | JGI IMG/M metagenome (GOLD analysis project Ga0206955, IMG submission 153247) | Enriched cells from forest soil in Barre Woods Harvard Forest LTER site, Petersham, Massachusetts, United States -... | ecosystem: Environmental > Terrestrial > Soil > Temperate forest > O...
ACGACTAGCTGCATTTAGTTTTCTGCGATTTTGCTGCCTGACATGTCAGGAATTATATTATAGACGATGTATAAATGTTGTAGAATAAGCAGGAATCCGCCGAATGGACAAAGTGCTTGAACCTTATGGAACATCAATTTATCAAACACCGCGATATTGTTCTATTCAGCTTTCAGCCATGGGAGTCGGACATTGCCTTTAATTTTAAGGACATGGCCTTTGAGCTCGCAAAAAACAACCGCGTACTTTTCATCAATCGCGCACGCGACAGGAATTCCCTGCTTCGCAATGCGCTCGATAAACGTGGAGTTCCCCCGGGAGGCGGAGTTGGCGCGAGAAAAAAAGGCCGCAATCTGCAGCAGATCCAGGAAGGATTCTGGTTACTCCATCCCGCCTCGATCCTGGAGTCCATCAACTGGTCACCATCTTATCGCTTATACGACTTCGTTAACCGGATCAACAATAAAAGACTGGCAGGCGAAATTGCAGAAGCCATCGAGGAACTCGACTTTGAAGATATCATTTTCATAAATGACAACGATTTTTTCAGGGGCGTTTACCAGAAAGAACTTATTCCCTGCGAAAAATATATTTTTTATATCCGCGATTTTCTGACCATTCAGCCATTTTTTAAAAAGTATGGTCCGCGATTTGAAAAGAAAATGTTTCAAAAATCGGATATGGTGGTAGCTAATTCAGCTTACCTGGCAGAATACGCCAGGCAGTGGAACCGGAACAGTTTTGATATCGGTCAGGGCTGCCACCTGGAGAATTTTATCGTCGACAATCTGCCCATGCCGGAGGACCTTCGGAATATTCCAAGGCCGGTCATCGGTTATTGTGGCGCAGTAACCTCCATGCGCCTGGATGCGGCAGTCATTGAATATATCGCGGCGTCGCTACCGGATTGCAGTGTAGTGCTCGTTGGTCCCATGGATGCACAATTTGAGAAGAACGATTTCCGGGGGTTGAAAAATATCTATAAACTCGGCGGAAAAGAACCGGGGCAGATTCCGGATTACGTGTATCATTTTGATATCTGTATCAACCCCCAGGCCATTAACCAGCTGACCATTGGCAACTATCCCCGGAAGATAGACGAATATCTCGCCGCAGGAAAGCCGGTAGTCGCCACTGCCACAGACGCCATGAAAATGTTCAGCGATCATACTTTCCTTTGCTCCTCTAAAGAAGATTATATCTCGCAGATCAATATGATTTTTTCAGATAAAAAACTATTTTCAGGCGAAGAAAGACTGCGAAGAAGAAATTTTGCGTTAGAACATACCTGGGAGAACTGTATTGGCTGCCTGGGAGACGCCTATTATAAAACGAGCTATGCGGAAAAAATGGTTTAAGTATGCAGGCACCGGAGAAAAATAAAAGATTGTTTGACGTGATCACGACCCTGGTAGTGATCGGTTACCTGGTATTCATTTTTGTAAAATTCATGTATTTCTAGACAATGGGCAATCACTCATCAAGAAGAAACCTTTCGCTCGGCAACTGGCTACGCTACCAGTTCCTGGAGAAAAAACTGAACACAGTTTTCGGTTACTTCGTGCTGTCGGTGATCGGCCTCGGTGTCACCTACGCCATGCTGACGATCGATTACAAGATCGGTCCGGAAGTGGTATTTGTATTTTTGTCACTGCTCTTCCTGGTCACATTTTTCAAGTATCCTTATTTTGGTTTTTATTTCCTCATCATATTGTCTGCGATCTCGCCGCTGCTTGAACGTATCGTAAGCGTGACCGTCCCCGTCGGAACATTTGTAGAAATATTAATTTATCTCGAGCTCCTCATCATTTTGCTGAATTATGATCTGCGCAGGCAAAGCAATCTTCGCTTCTGGTCGAATCCGATTTCGGTGGGCATGTATATTCTTTTAGCTTTTTATATCGTCGAAGCGTTTAACCCTTCTATGTTCAGCCAGCTTGGCTGGTTCAGCTATTTCAGAAAGCAAATCAGCACATTTGTGTTTTATTATCTCTGCTATTGCCTTCTGAATTCGAAAAGCAGAATTTATTTTTTCATTGACTTCATGATCGTGTTTACGACCCTGCTGGCACTTTATGCGTGCAAACAACAATGGTTCGGTTATGCAGGATTCGAATTGCGCTCCATCGGCGGCGGAATGGTGCTCTTACTCCAGGGAGGATTGGTGAGAAAATTATCCGTCTTCGGGGATCCTTCCACATCCGGAATTCTGTTCGCCTGTATAGCCATGCTTTGCATTATCCTGATGTTGAGGTTGCCTGGCAGAAAACGGCGGATATGGCTGGGCGTGGCGACGATAATAAATCTCTTGGGATACAGTTATTCCGGAACAAGAACTGCAACGCTGATGATCGTTGCGGGCATCGCGTTTTATTCCATCGCGACGATCTATGAGCGAAAGACTATCGCGTTCCTGATCGCATCCGTAGTGGCATTTATTGTGCTGATAACAATGCCTTATCAAAATGTTGTCACCAATCGTATCAAGAGTACATTTGAAGGAACCAAAGATTTGTCCGCCGCCGTTAGAGACTATAACCGGCATAATGTTCAACCTTACATTCATGATCACCCGATAGGAGGAGGAATCTATACCTGCGGATTCGAGGGGCCCAAATATAACCATGGTCACTTCCTTGAATTTTTGCAGCCTGACAGCGGGTTCATGAAGGTGATGGCGGAACAGGGACCGATCGGGTTGTTTCTCTTGTTGCTTTTTTATCTCATTGCAATGCGGCAGGGAATCCGCAATTTTTACCGGACACGCAGTCCCGAAATTCAAAATTACTATATAGCTTTACTCGTTATGATGTTTACGATGCTGGTGGCCCAATATTCGCAGATGGCGTTGATCCAGTACCCGATAACCTTTTATTTTCACGCTACTTTGATAATGTTTATTAAGTTAACTGACTATGATCAAGAACCCAATGCCGACATGGAATTTTCGCAAAATGCATAGATTTCTTTTCGTTTTACTAATGGTTTCGAATGTTGCTCTTGCGCAGTCTACCTACCGCCTGACTACTGACACTGCAAAGGTTATGGATATACGTGAGAGACTGGTACAACTGGCGCTTCAAAATCCGACTTACGAAATGGCCGATCATGCTGTGATGGCTGCCGAATACCAGGTGAGGCTGGCAAAAGGCAATTGGCTGAATGTACTCGTAGTTGCCGGTAACATCAACGAATTTACCATCAATCCGCCGTCGACATCCGGTACTAACGGTAACCAATATTTTTACCCGCGCTATAACGTCGGTTTGTCAATACCGATGGACATCTTCTCCCGTCAAAAAAATACGGTGAAGATTGCCAAGGAAAATTATATGATAGCGCAGGCGCAGAAAAATGACCACTTCCGGCAGATCCGCGCAGAAGTGCTTACGCGTTATGAAGACTATCTGCTCGATCAGCAAATGCTCGATCTGCAGCAACAGGTAACCCAGGACGTGTTCACGCTCTATAAAAGATCGGAAAAGGACTTTCAGGACGGGCTGATAAAATTGGAAGAATTCGATAAATCCTATCAGGGTTGGGCCGGCGAACAAACTAAAAAACTCACCCTCCAGCGCAACCTGAATGTGGCCAGGATCGAAATGGAAAGGATCATCGGCGTCAAGCTTGAGGACGTCATCCGGCAGATGAAATAAATTGAATTCCGGGATCCAAAAACGGTTCTTTTGAGGCGATTTTCACCGGTTTTCATAGCCTCTGCGCCCCAGTTTCCTCATTCATATTAGCCGTTATTTCCGGGGTATTTTGCCCCTGGCTGGCGAAAACAATATTGAATATCAGGCGTTTATTGTGCACTAAAAGCCAATTTTTAACGTTTTCTTGACCTAAACTTTGTAACTTTGAAGAAAAAGAGATATTTTGGAATTCAGGTGTAAAATACATCCAAACTCAATGAGGAAATTTTACATATTTTTTTCTTTTATCCTATTATTAACCGTTCAGGCCAGGAGCCAGAACAGGCCTGTCCCCTCTTTGCCCGATCCGGAAACCAAAATCGTTAAGTTCTATCCTAACCCTGCCATTTCTATCATCACTTTTGATATTCAAAAAAAAGAAGAAAAAACCTATTCTCTCCAGATCTATAATTTCCTCGGAAAGAAAGTATACGAAGCTTCGGCTGTTGATCAGAAGACGATCGTGAACCTTTCTGATTTTTTCAGAGGGATCTACATCTTCCAGCTCAAAGACCAGACAGGAAAAATTGTCGAGTCTGATAAATTCCAGGTCGCGAAATAAATTATTTGATTTTTCTTACAACACCTGAACGATCAGAAATTTCAGGTAGTTCGTATTTTCCAGATTCCAGATGATCGGATGGTCGGCGGCTTGCGACTGAAATGTCACCTGTCTTAATTTTCGTTTTGCATCTTTGGCTGCCATCTGAATGATCTCGAGAAAAAGCTCCGGCTGCACGAGATTGGTGCAGGATGAAGTCACGAGAAAACCGCCCTTTCTTAGCAATTTCATTCCCCTCAGATTGATTTCTTTGTAACCGATGATGGCTTTTTGAATCGTCTCCCTGCTTTTTGTAAATGCCGGAGGATCGAGCATGACTACATCATACTGCTTTCCTTCTCCACTCCATTTTTTCAGCACGTCAAATGCATTTTCTGTTTCAAATTTTACAATGCTTTCGAGGCGGTTGAGCCTGGCATTTTCATTGGCATTCGCCACGGCGGCTTCGGAGATGTCAAATCCATGTACCGATTTTGCTCCATAGTGCGCCGCGTGAATTTCGAAGGAGCCCGTATAAGCAAAAACACCCAACACTTCAGCGTCTTTGACGATATGTTTGATGGCGCGCCGGTTGTCGTGCTGGTCAAGAAAATAACCGGTCTTCTGCCCGTTTTCAATGTCCACCTCGAAGGTCAGTCCGTTTTCCTGCATCGAGATCCTGGTATCGAAGGGCGCCGAAAGAAAGCCCTTTACCTGTGGCAGTCCCTCAAGCTCCCGTACCGGCACGTCATTTCTTTCGAATATGCCCCTGGGTTTGAAAATCGACTCGAGCGCATCTACGATGGCGGGTTTCCAGATATCGATTCCCAGAGACAGGGTTTGAATTACAAAATAGTCATTGAATTTGTCGATGATTAGGGCGGGCAGCTGATCAGCTTCGCCGAAGACGAGCCGGCAATTTTCAATATAACCCAGCTTTTTCCTGTAATTCCAGGCATCCAGGATTCTTTGATGAAAGAAACCTTCGTCGATTTTATCCCGTTGGTCACGACTAAGCAGCCTGACCAATATCTGCGATTTGGGATTAATATAGCCCTGCCCGATAAATTTCTTTTCGTGGCTGAATACCTGCACAATTTCACCGCCGGCGCATTCTCCGTCAATTCGCGCCACTTCATTGGCGAAGATCCAGGGATGCCCGCTTTCAACCCTTCTTCCTATTTTATTTTTCAAAAAAACCTTGATCATCCTGCAAAAATAGGGGAACTGAAAAGGATGGTAATTAACCACATAACTCATTGCAGGACAATTTGTCTCAAAATCAGAGTTGGCAGAATAATTGACAACCTTACCTTTGCGACAATTTGTATGAATATGAAAGAAAAAGATGCTAAATCTTCAGGTGAAGAATCCCGCACTCCTGCCAATGGCCGGGAGGAGTTGATCGATATTAATACAGACGAGAACATGGCCGGTACTACCCATCTCAATAATGACGTTGATAATGAGGATGAAGCCGAGAAATTGAGGGACGAACTGCAGGCCCAGAAGGACAAATACCTCAGGCTTTTTGCTGAATTCGACAATTTCAGGAGGAGAAGCGCCAGGGAAAGTATTGAGTTGAAACAGACCGCCGGCAAAGAGATTATAGTCTCCCTGCTCGAAGTTCTCGATGATAGTGACCGCGCCGAAAAGCAATTGCAGGATGGAGGGGAAAGTACTGATCTCGAAAAGGGCGTGAGACTGGTTTTCAATAAACTGAAATCTGTGCTGGCTGCCCGGGGGCTGAAGCCAATGGAAAGTATAGGAACCGAATTCGACGTTGAAAAACATGAGGCGATTGCGGAAATTCCTGCTCCGTCACCGGAATTGAAGGGAAAAGTTGTGGATGAAGTGATGAAGGGATATTACCTGAACGACAAGATTATCCGTTTCGCTAAAGTCATCGTTGGAAAATAAAATAATGCGATGTTTCATCCGGTGGATGGCTGCTTATCCAACGAATGCAATATAAGCGTTCACAAGCAGGTCTACATCGCATAACCGATACCGTAAATATTTATGAAGAGGGATTATTACGAAATATTAGGTCTGCAAAAAAATGCAGGTCAGGATGAAATAAAAAAAGCTTACCGGAAGGTGGCCATGCAACATCATCCCGACAGGAACCCCGGCGACAAATCCGCTGAAGAAAAGTTTAAAGAGGCCGCAGAAGCCTATGAAGTATTGAGCGATGCCGACAAGCGTGCGCAGTACGACCGTTTCGGTCATTCGGGTCTGGGCAACAACCGCGGATTTAACGGAGGCGGAATGAATATGGAAGATATCTTCAGCCAGTTCGGCGACATATTCGGCGACGATATTTTCGGGAGTTTTTTTGGAGGTGGAAGAAGAGGTGGTGGCGGCGGAGGCGGCAGACCGAGAGGCGTGAGGGGAAGTAATCTGCGCATTAAAATAAAGCTCAACTACGAAGAAATTGCGAAGGGCGTAACCAAGAATATCAAGGTCAAGAAATATATCACCTGCTCGACTTGTCATGGAAACGGTGCGAAGGACAAGGGCAGCGTTCAGACCTGTAATACCTGTGGCGGAAGTGGTCAGGTCAGAAGGGTTAGCAATACCTTTCTCGGCCAGATGCAAACCGTCACGACCTGTCCGGCTTGTAACGGTGAGGGCACCACGATAACTGCAAAATGCCCGACTTGTAAAGGGGAAGGAAGAATGTTTGGAGAAGAAACGGTGACGCTCGACATTCCTGCCGGCGTTCAGGAAGGAATGCAGTTAAGCGTCGGCGGAAAGGGAAATGCAGGAGAGCGCGGAGGTCCCGCCGGCGACCTGATCATTCTTATTGAAGAAGAGCAACATCCCGAATTGCATCGCGACGGACTGAATATCGCTTACGAATTGCATATTACTTTCACAGACGCTGTTTTTGGAACCCAGGTTGAAGTACCGACCATTGACGGCAAAGCCAAAATAAAAATACCACCGGGCACGCAAAGCGGAAAGATATTCCGGCTCAAAGGCAAAGGATTTCCTTCGGTGAATTCCTACGAAAAGGGAGATCAACTCATTCATGTTAATGTCTGGACTCCACAGCAACTCACGCCTGAAGAAAAGAGCCTGCTCGAAAAGCTCGAACATTCGGCTAATTTTCAACCCAAGCCCGACAAAAACGAGCGCAGTTTCTTCGATAAGGTGAAGGAAATGTTCAGCTGATAACGCTGTAGTGTAACCGAATTTGGATCGACGGATCAGAAGCGGGGACAGAGCACCTTGTATTTGGCGGAATTGTCCCTGTCCACAAACCCGATCCACGAAATCGACAATTCGATTCCACCTCTTCCCTGGCTGACTGTTTCCAGCGGCGACACATTCACATCATAGCTTATGGCAATGGAAAGTGGCAGCATATCCAGTTTCACTACTGGGATAATGGCATCCTTCCATCTCAGGAAGGCGCCGATGCCGACAATGTATTTAGGATCGTCAGTGAATTCACCCAGTTTATACGAATACATAGCGCCCCCGATCGTTTCGCGGGCCGGGCCCTGCATGGAATGATCGGCCTGAAGGGTGAAGAAGGAAAGTTCGCTGATATTGAGTTTCACGCCGGCAGAGAAAACATATTTCGGATCCAACTCTGCATCTGCATCCTGATAGAATGAGTTTTTTGGACGGTTCAGATGATGCATTGCAACGCCCACGAACATGCTGTGTTGCTGATCCTGACCAAATGATTCATTAAAGCTCATGCCCACACTGCCGTCCCAATAATGCACAGCGGGCGTAGGAAATGTTTCTCCGTCCGGAATGCTTGGGTTGTAGGCGCCGCCGACAAACTGATTGTTGGTGGTGATCTTCGTACGATCGATTCTTTTCTCCGCATATCCTCCCATGAATCCCAGCGAAAGGTACATGGTCTTCTCATCGCTCAGTGACTTGTGATAGTTGAGGGCGGGAAAAACTTCTGTAGTGGTAAGACCTGCCGTACCTGCTTTGTCGTACAAAATTTGCATGCCGACAGTCAGGAAATCATTGCTTCTGCCGACGGGCATTTTGTATTCGCCGTTGAATGAACCCGTGCGGTATGCATTCGTAAAGCTGTTCCACTGATCGCGGTAGACGCCCTGAATCCGGTAGTCACCGGTGAAAATTCCGGCGAGTGAAGGATTTCGCAACAGGGGCGCTTCGAAGAATTGCGAGAAATGAAGGTCTTGCGCGAACATGACCGGTGCCCACACCAGCAGCAGGGTTACTGCGCCGATCCATTTTTTATGTTGAATAATTTTTTTCATTTTCCTGGGTATAGTGGATAATCTGTTATCGTATTAATGTCACATTTCCGTGGTAAGGGATTAATGTCGAGTTGTCGCAAATGATTTCTATCGTGTACACATAAACGTCGAGCGGCGCCGGTTTGCCATCGATCGTGCCATCCCATCCTGCCGACGGATCATTCGGTGCGAAATCTTTCTTCTGGAATACGATCTGACCCCAACGGTTAAAGATTGTAATGGATGGAATGATGTTGATACCCTTGCCCTGTATATAGAACCTATCGTTGTTGCCATCTCCGTTCGGTGAGAAGGTATTTGGCACGAAGAAATTATTATTGTTACAGATCACAGTTATTCTGATACTATCAGACAAAGAACAGTTGCCGTTGTTGGTAGCGGTAGCTACATAGGTCGTTGTCTTCTTCGGTGTTGCGAGCGGCGAAGTACAAGGTGCTGCGCATGCGCTGAAGTCGAGACCTGTCAATGGCGTCCAAACTATAGAAACGATATCTGGCGATCCCGAACCTGAGATCTGGTAGGACGAGCCCACGAGAATTGTCGGGTTCTGTCCAAGATCGATCGTCGGGTAGTTGAAGACGGTCACCTGCACGTATCCGGTATCACTGAAGCAATATTTATTATCACTGCCGATGACCATATAGTTGGTGCTGGTTGTCGGAGCAGCCATTGGATTTGCAATGCCGGGGTTGCTCAGACCTGCAGCAGGAGACCATGCGTACAATGCGGCGCCACTTGCTGATAGCTGGACGCTTTGGCCGATACATACGGAATCGGCAGTTGGACTAACGCTCACGGTCACTGGCTGATTGACGGTCACGTTGATCGTATCGGTAGCCTGGCATCCGTTCGGGCTCGTTCCTGTTACATAATAAGAAGTCGAAACTGTCGGAGAAGCAATAGGATTATCGCAAGCCGTACAACTGAGACTGCTGTTGCTCGGCGGCAACCAGGTATACGACACACCGCCGGTTGCCTGTAACTGCAGCGTTTTTCCAAGACAGATGGTGGTATCAGCGCCTGCATTGATTATCGGCAGCGGATAAACCACCTGCGATGCTGAATCCAATGTCGAACAACCGCTGCTATTGGTAGCTCTCAGTTTCACATTGTAGTTTCCGGCTTTCGGATACAGCTGGGTTGGCGGATTCTGTACGGTCGAAGTTTGTCCGTTCGCAAAATCCCAGTTCCAGGTGAAGGCCGAAGTATCCGGCACAAGGATGATGCCAGTGAAAGTTACCGAAGCGGGCACGCATTGCGCGACAACACCGCCAATATCGATCGAAGGACTTGCCACCACATGGATCTGCCTCACTGTTGAGTCGGTACATCCATATTGTGTAGTAACGACCATTTTTACATTATAGAGTCCGGTAACTGCATAAAAATGTACTATTGTCGGATTCATGCCGCTCTGTACGGTTCCGTCCCCGAAATCCCAGAAATAATTGGTGACCTGGGTGCCCTTGGTTTTGTATGAGGTGTCTGTAAAGCTGACCAGCCCTGTATCGCAAAGCACATATTTGTCAGCAATAAATTTCGCCTTGATACTGTCAACAATGATGGGAACCTGGCCTGGATAGACGACTGTACAACCTGATGTATCCGTGAGGCGCAATAATGGTGTATAAAATCCTGCCTGTAAATATTTGTAAGTGATAAAAGGAACATTGGTCTTCAGGCTGTCGCCATTGGCAAAATACCAGACGAAACCAGTGATACCGCTAGTGTCTACGCTGAAGTTGACCGTCAGCGTGTCGCAGCCGCCTGTTGGACTATAGGTAAAGTTTCCCGGAGGGCCCTTAACTATAATAGATTGCGTGGTCTGCGCAGAGCATCCTCCCGGGCTGGTGACTGTCAACGAAGAGACATAATTGCCAGGTAAACCGTAAAGATGCGAGGTCTTCAAAGAGTCGGCCACCACGCCTTCCCCTAACCCGAAATTCCAAAGAATTGATTTTGCATAGTGTCCATGGAAAGTGAAATTCACAAACAGAGGAGGACACGCGGCAAAATTGTTGTCGATAGTGAATGCAGCTGATGGCGTATCGATAATGATATAATTGGTCTTCGTGTATGTTGAATTACAACCGTAGGAGTCCGTCAATGTTAGTGAAACGGTGTAGCCGGTTGTGTCGACCAATGGGTAATTATGCAGGGGCGGGTTTGCACCCGGGAAGATTCCGTTTCCGAAATTCCAGACATAATTAGGATTGTAGCCTCCGGTGGAACTGTTCGTGAACTTGATCAAAGAGCTTGGGCAATAGAGAGAATCCGGTGTTGTAAATTTTGCTACAGGCACAGAAAGGGTGATATAACTTCCGCGCGCCAGGCTATCAGAACATCCTGCCCCATCCGTGACTTTGAGTTGCACAGGGAACATTCCCTGCGTATTGTAAGTATGATTGCTGGTCGCTCCCGTTCCTGTGGTGCCATCGCCATAATTCCACAGATAGCTTACTATCGGGCTGGTTGGCGATGTAGAAGTGCTCGTGAATGTCACGGGGAGATTGTTACATCCAGTCAAAACATTTGCACCGAAATCAGCAGTTGGGCCATTGACCATAATATTCGGCGACATGGTTGCAGAATCGAGACAACCCAGCGTGTCAGTAAATATTACTTTAACCGTATAACTGCCCGGGGTTGTATAGGTATGTTGCTGATTTGAACCTAAAGCCGGACCAACCCTGGTGCCGTCGCCAAAATCAAAAGTATAGAGTTTAATGGCCGGTGTTGGAACCACTGAAACGGTGACCATATTGTTCCGGCAAATATTATAAGATGTCGACGCGATCTGGTAGGGCGCCAATACATTGATCGTTTGAGAGCTTGAGCTGCTGCAGCCAAATACGGCGTTAGTCACGGTAAGTTTCACTGTTCTCGTCTGTGTGCCTCCAAGGAAAGTATGTGTCGGATTCGGCGTATTATCATGTGCCGATCCATCGCCGAAATCCCAGTCATAGGTCGATATGGGTCCGACTGATTTATCAAAAAATGAATATTGCGCTTTGTTGCTACATCCGACACTATAAATAAATTTTGATTGCGGAGGATTTACTGTAACTGCATTATTAACAGTTTTAATGTTAAAGCATCCGTCAATGTAAGCTGTTAGTTTCACCGTGTAATTCCCCGGCGCGATATATTGATGTATCGGATTTTTAGCGGTTGATGTCTGACCGTCGCCAAAATCCCAGAGCCATTGGTTCGTTCCGACGCTTGATAAATCCGTAAAATTGACGTTTGTAGTGACGCAAACCGGGGTGGGGTTGAGCGAGAAATTTGCCGTTGGCATCGTGGTTCCCACTTTTACAGAATCCTGGTATGATGCCGTACAACCGCCGGTTGTTGTAATAGTAAGTTTAACAAGATAGGCGCCTGCTCCATATACCTGCGAAGGAGGTGATGCAACAGTGGAAGTATTTCCGTTTCCGAAATCCCAGAAATAAGAAGCGACTCCGTCTACTGCCGTGTCTACGATGGTGGGCGTAAAAGTAAGCGGCGCGCAGCCATAAGCGGGAAGATTGGTGATTCTTACTCCCGGTTTGACCACATTGACGAATTGTGTTTTTGTAATGACGCCGCGACAGCCCGACGCGTTAGAAGCGGCAAGTGTCACATTAAATTGTCCATAAGTCGTATAGGTATGAGAAGGATTGGGCCCTGAACCGAAAGTTCCATCGCCAAAATCCCATGCCCAGCTGGTGGCGTTAACCGATTGGTCCTGGAAGTTTACCGTCAACGGCGCCTTACAACTATTGGTAGCCGTTACAGCCGTAAAATTGGGCGTGGGCGGCAGCAATACATGTATGATCTTGCTTACTGAATCACTGCAGGAAGAAAAATTATTTCTCAGTGTCGCGGTAAAATTCCCAGGAGTTAAATAGGTATTCGTGGGGGTTGAAGCAGTGGAAGAATTACCGTCGCCGAAAGTCCAACTGACGCTATTGGGAATCGGCGAAGAAGTATTTTG
>Ga0206955_1267_pt1 | contig 12393 bp, 8 predicted proteins | sample Alteio_BWOrgHeat_34_FD_153247 | JGI IMG/M metagenome (GOLD analysis project Ga0206955, IMG submission 153247) | Enriched cells from forest soil in Barre Woods Harvard Forest LTER site, Petersham, Massachusetts, United States -... | ecosystem: Environmental > Terrestrial > Soil > Temperate forest > O...
GCGGCCCAGCCAAGAGATGAGAACCACCCTTACGGCCATGGAAAAGTTGAATATTTTTCAGTTTTTGTTGAAGGATTCCTGATAGGAATCGCGGCGCTCACTATTATTATCAAATCGGTTTACGGTTTAATTTACCCAAATCCTATTCACGATTTGGTAACTGGTGCATTAATTATTGGCGCCACGGGTATTGTAAACGGCGGATTAGGATGGTATATGATCCGAAAGGGCAAATCCCTGCCGTCTATTACCCTTGATGCGGATGGTCGCCATTTACTAACGGATATGGTTACCAGTATAGGCCTTGTTGCCGGTTTACTGCTCATCCATTTTACCAATATTTTTTGGCTGGATAGCGCCCTGTCAATAGCTGTAGGTTTATACATTTTATACAATGCGTACTGCCTGGTGCGTAAATCAGTGGCTGTATTAATGGATGAAGCTGATTTTACCGTTGTAACAGAAGTGATAAAAGTTTTAAATGAAAGAAGAAATGAATCGTGGATTGATATCCACAATTTCAGGGCGCAGAAGTATGGCAATGAATTACATATTGATTGTCACTTAACGCTGCCAAACTATTTCAGCCTGATAGAAGTGCATGAGCAGGTAAAGCTGATTGATAAGCTGATTAATGATGAAGTAACTCAAACTGAGTTGTTTATACATTCGGATCCTTGCATACCTGAATGCTGTCATTATTGCAGCATGCCCGATTGCCCGATAAGAACGGAACCCAAAACAGAAGATATAGCCTGGACGCTGGATAAGATCATCCGGAATAAAAAACACTTTGAATAATGTATCCATTTAATGTACGCGTTTACGGCCTGCTTATTAATGAACATAACGAGGTATTAATCAGTGATGAGCAGGAGTATGGTATGCGTTTTACCAAATTTCCTGGTGGTGGTCTCGAACCTGGTGAAGGTTTGATTGACGGCCTGAAACGTGAGTTTTTAGAAGAATGTAATGTCGCTGTAGAGGTGACCGGCCATTTTTTATACCACAGATTTTTATGTAAAATCTGCCTTTAATGATTCGCAGGTGATCAGCGTTTACTACCTGGTTAGAAACCTGGAAGAGCTGAACCTGAATTTTAAAACCCGGGTTTTTGACTTTGATGGTGAGGGAGAAGTTTTACAGTCATTCAGGTGGGTGAAATTAACAGACCTGGCGAAGGAGGATTTTCTTTTCCCAACCGACCGGCATGTAGCTAAACTTTTAACAGACAGGATATGAATTTGACAGACAGGGATTTAAAAGTAATATGGCACCCCTATACGCAGATGAAAACGGCAAAGCCGCCAATCCCGATAGTGAGGGGAGAAGGCGTTTTGTTGTTTGATGAAAATGGAAAAATATATATCGATGCCGTATCTTCCTGGTGGGTAAATATCCACGGGCATGCGCATCCCTATATCGCCAAAAAAGTAGCGGAACAATTAAATAAACTGGAGCACGTGATTTTTGCGGGTTTCACGCATGAAGGTGCTGTTGAACTGGCCGAACGCCTGCTTCAAATATTGCCTTTAAACCAGCAGAAGGCTTTTTATTCAGATAACGGCTCAACGGCGGTTGAGGTCGGCATAAAAATGTGCCTGCAATACTGGCACAACAAAGGCGAAAACCGGACGAAGATCATCGCTTTAAAAAATGCTTACCACGGCGACACCTTTGGCGCTATGGCGGTTAGTGGCCGCAGCGCCTTTACTGCGGCATTCGACCAGCTTTTGTTTGAGGTTGAGTTTATTGATTTGCCAGATAAAGACAATATTCAATATCTCACATCTCAAATCTCACATCTCAAATCTAACACGGCTTGTTTCATTTTTGAACCCCTGGTACAAGGCGCGGGCGGTATGCTGATGTATGAAGCGGAGTATTTGAATGAGTTGATGCTGCATTGCCGCAAAGAAGGTGTTTTAATGATCGCCGACGAGGTATTTACCGGCTTTGGCCGCACCGGGAAGAATTTTGCAACTAACCATGTGCAGGAGCAACCGGATATCATGTGCTTTTCAAAAGGATTAACGGGTGGTACAATGGCCCTGGGACTTACCACCTGCACGCAAGCCATCTATGATGCTTTTTTGTCTGATGATAAACTAAAAACGCTGTTTCACGGTCATTCTTTTACGGCAAACCCCGTTGCAATTGCCGCTGCGCTTGCAAGTTTAGACCTGTTCCTTGAGCCTTCAACTTTAAGCAACATCAAAAGAATAGAAGAAAAGCACAAGGCCTTCGGGGAACGTATAAAGAGCAACCCAAAAGTTAAAACCATTCGCCAGACCGGGACAATTTTCGCAATGGAGTGGGAGACAGGCAGCGATACTTCTTATTTTAACTCCCTGCGCGATGTGCTATATCAATACTTTTTAGATGCGGGTATTATTTTAAGGCCCCTGGGCAATACCATCTATATTTTACCCCCGTATTGCATTACTGACGACGAACTGAATTACATTTACGCCAAAATTGAACAGGCATTAGAAGAAATATGATTGCACCGATTTTTATAAATGATTACACCGATTAAATTTCCGATTGGTGTAATCATATCCAAATCGGCGAAATCACAAAATAATAATATGGAATTAAACGAACTATTACCTTTAATAATTGCTGATAACCAGTTGCATGCCAAATGGTTAAATACATTGTCTTTAATGGAAAATACCGGTGCGCGAAAGATTTCGGCAAGCGAAGATCCACAAACCGTTACCTATATTATTCTAAAACATGCCGCTGAAGAGCACCGCCATGCCTTCTACCTGAAAAAACAAATAGAAAAGACGGGAATAGACACATGTGCAACCTATGCCGGCGAATATTTATTAGCTCCTGCCTATAGCCGCTACTATTTAAACCAGTTGGATATTGATGTTTGCAGGTATCTGAAAAACGAACTTGGCCTTACAGGAAAAGAACTCCGCTTTGCAGCTTACCTGCTGGTAACCTATGCAATTGAAGTAAGGGCAGACGAATTATACCCCATTTACCAGGATGCGCTGGAAAATGCCGGCAGCAAAGTAAACGTAAAATCAATTATTTTAGAAGAAGAAGGGCATTTGGAAGAAATGATCAATCAGCTTAAATCTTTTTCGCCTGATTGGGAAACTCAAGCAGCTAAAGCGGTGGAGTTTGAGAGTTCACTTTTTAGTAAATGGCTAATGGCTTTAGCCGAAAGTTTGCAGTTTTCAGTGGGCAGTTTGCAGTAAAAATATACACTTACTGCCCACTGAAAACTACGAACTGCAAACTTAATTACCCCCGCTCATCGCTTTCAGATCATCCATTGTGATCTTATCATAATCAGCGGAAAAACCGAATGTTCCGGCAGGTGCTTTTTCGTCGGTAATGGAGGTTACGGTCACAACAGATGCTTGTCCGCGGTTAAATGAAGTGTACTGGATAGGCACGCCTCCAACTCCGGCATAAAGATCGGATGAGGTACTTGCGGGAAGTGTGATGTCGTTGGTTACCCAAACATCATAAGTCTTACTGTCTTTGGTATCAGTAGCAACAACTTTTTTACAGTTAAAGCCAGAGATCTGCTTGGTTTCTGTAGTCGGTGCAAAAGTGAATTTCGGCAATGCATTTTTAGCCTGGTCAATTTCATCCGGTGTGGCAACAGCCGCTTTTTTCATCGAAGCAACAGGAACATCAACCACGACCACGAAATATGTTTTCGCAGCATTGCTTAATATTTTAATGGTCGCCGGGCCTGCCTGAAATGTAAGGGCCAAAGAATCAGGACTGAAATACTCTTTCATGGGCGTTGCCTGGCCCATCATGTCGCCACTCAGGGAAATTAACCCCTGCTTATAAGCCTTTTGTGCATTGGCACTGATAGTAGTTGCGGTAAGCGCTACGCCCAGGGCAACAATAAAAAGTTTGATCTTCATAAATTCAGATTTGATGGATACAATTTTGTTTTTGATAGTTTAAGTACAAATTTTAGTATTTTTTTTAACTTTTAATTAGACATTGAGATAATAGAATTGTTACGCTTTAATATTTTATAGGTAACACTTTCAGCCTTAAGCTGTTTTGCCCATTGATCTATTTTTCCGTCGGAATTGGAGCCATCAATAATCAGCGTAGTGAATTCAAAATTCCGACGAATTCTGTTTAACACATCATCCGGATTACCCGTAATGTAAATATAGCTTGTTTTTATTTTTTGCCGAAAATCATTTGAATAAAATTCTTTGCCGGATATAAATACGGTGGTATTTAGAAATTGAACGAGGCCATGTTTTTTCCTGACCCAGCTGGTATTGATGTCCTGGTCTAAATTATACAGTTTTACATCGTTTACCCGGCAGCTATCCAGATAAGGCTGGATAGAATACAGATATATTTTATCAGTGTTTTTCAAATCAGATAAAACAATTGCTTTATTGCCATTTTTAAACACGATGCCCTGGTGCTTTTTAAGGTTCAGCCAAACTATCTCTTTTGAGTTGGATTGGCGGATATTTTTTATGCTGAAACTGATACAAAGCAACAGCATACAGATCATGCTGAATTTGAGCAGCCAAAGCTTTCTATCATATAAAAAATAAAACAGGCTGATAATGATGGCATAAAGCAATAAATATTCAGGCGTAGTTAGCCAGATCTTGTTGACAACTGAATAAGGGGCGTTTTGAATATAAGTAAGCCCCTTGTTCATTATCATAATCGTTTTTTCGAGGACATAAGCTATCGATGAAGAAACCATAGGTATCTGCGGCAGCAACAAAAAAATTATCCCGCCGTACATGATCAATGTGGCAGGTATTGCCACAAAAAGATTGCTGATTAAAAAATAAACCGGGAACTGATGAAAATACAAAGCACTGATCGGAAAAATAACCACCTGGGCTGCTATAGATACTGAACAAAGCGCCCATACTTTATCGACCCATTTGTTTTTAAATTTCAGCCACTGATAAACCATCGGCTGAAACACAATTAAACCCGAAACGGCGATAAAGGATAGCTGAAAGCCCGCTTCTGTAATAAAAAACGGATCGTAAATCAGCAATAAAAAGGCCGAAACAGCCAGCAGGTTTAACGTATTCATATACCGCCTGAATGATTTACCGATAACAACCAGGCTCACCATAACATCAACCCGGCAAACTGCTAATGAAAAGCCCGTGAGCATGGCGTAGTACCAGATGACTGCCAGGATGATAGTCGCCCGGATCAGTTTTCCATACCTATATGGGTTTAAAAACTGAAGGACAAAAGACAATAACAGATACAAAATAGCCAACTGCGACCCAGAAACTGAAAGTATGTATACCGTGCCTGTGTTCTTATAAGCCTGCAAAATATCCTCGCTTAAATCGGCTTTGTAACCCAATATTAAGGTGGATGCTATCGCAATGGCGCCTGTATCCCGCATATTGCGTTTTATCTTCTCCACCAGGTGCTGCCTAAGCCTTAATGAATGTGCTATCAACGGGTTACCAGTATTGGTTGCTATTACCTTGTACTGTTTTGGAAAAAGAAATGCCTGGTAATAAATATTTTTATAGGCCAGGTACTTTTTATAATTAAACTCAGCCGGGTTAAATGGCGGGTCGATGGGTTTGTATTTTGCGGGGATAAGCAGCTCGTCGCCGAAATACAGGTTATTGGCGGCGCTGTCTTTGATGGTAACCAGTAAAGTACCACTTGTTGGGGTTTGTATCCCCTTGCTTTCAATAGCTTCCACCTTTGCTGTAAAGCGTAACAGCCCGTTTTTTAATACAGGTTCACTATTGATCTTTATATAAAGAAGTTGACCATTAGTTTTTGAAAAGTGATCTTTTAAATTGAGTTCGCTGTTTTTAAGAACGATGATCCACCCAAATAAAAATAGTATGATAGTAATCAACGAACCGCCCAGCCAGCGGTATTTGTAAAGTTTTAACCTGGTATAATTCAGGTTAAGGAGAATAAAAGTAATGCTGAAAAAAGCAAAAACGCCAATGAGCAAGTTGATATTAGCACCCGCAAATACGTTAAGCCCCGCAATAATGCCCGATAAAAAGGGCAGCAGGAGCATAACAACCGGTATTTCGCCCTTGTGATTTGCGATCATGATTCAGTGACATCAGGGGAAATAAAGATAGCCTTTCAAACAGCAATTACAACTGTTCGCTTACCTCGAGAAGGAATTTTTTTAAGTTTTCGAGAGATGTAATCACCCGGATATTATCCTTGCTGGTGGCCATATTATTTTTAAGATATTCTTTTGCGCCGTTCAGCGTATATCCTTTCTCCCGTATCAGGTGAAAAATAAGTTTCAAGTTCTCAATATCTTCAGGAGTAAAGTAACGGTTGCCCTTTTTATTCTTTTTGGGCTGCAGTACATCAAATTCCTTTTCGTAAAATCTTATGAGTGATTGATTTACATCAAACAGGATGGCCACTTCACCCATGGTGTAATACATCTTGCTGATTTCCCGTTCTTTATATGGCATATGCAAATGTAATTGTTTAGGTTGAAGTCCGAAAGCTTTAAAGAAGGAAAGTCTAAATATTTTTAGTTTTATCAAGCATTGCTGCCTAAGGGCTATAAAACTTTATTTATTAGTCATACTTTTTATTCCATTCTACGTAAAAAATAAATTATATTTAGACTCCCCCAATTATCAATATGATTAAACGCTTACTTTTTTATTTCTTGTGCCTGTTTATTTGTTCTTCGGTGATGGCAGACCCTGCGGATTCTTCGGCCACTATCACCTCATCAAAAAATAGTTACGAATTTGTTTATAACAAAAAGTCGGGCAGGGTTGAGGTAAAAGAAATATTAAATACAGTTTATACCAGCAATAATTACATGGTGAAGCTGCCGGTTGCCGAAATTTATAACAATGATGTAACCATTGATAATGTAGAGGCGCGCGTTGATAACCGTGCAGTACGCGATCTGAACCCAACCTATTCTTATTATTCTGCCGACGACGTGTTTTTTTCAGACGAGAAAATTTGCTACTTCCCTTTATTCCTTTCGAAAAAAGGCACCAGCGGAAACGTGGTTTTTACAGAATCAGTTGATGACCCCCGATATTTTACGACTATTTATTTTACCGATCAATTTGAAGTTAAACAGCGTGAAGTAACCATCAGGATCCCCCGCTGGATGAATGCCGAGATAAAGGAGATGAATTTTGGCAGCTATCACATCATGAGATCCAAAACGTACGATAGCGACAGCGATGAAGATATCATCACCTATTATATCCAGAACCTGCCCGCTATGCACCGCGAAGAAAACAGCCCGGGGCCAACTTATATTTATCCGCATTTATTGGTGATGTGTAAATCTGCTTCGGTTGGTGGCCAAAGTTTTAAGTATTTCGGCTCCGTTGCCGATCAATACGACTGGTACCGCGGCCTGGTAAAAAACATGGACAATAATAACGAGGTGATCAATACCAAAGCCAAAGAACTTACTGCCGGGTTAAGCACCGATATAGACAAAATTAAAGCCATTTTTTATTATGTGCAGGATAATATCCGCTACATCGCTTTCGAAGATGGCCTTGCCGGTTTTAGGCCCGAAAAAGCAGACGAAGTATTGCGCAAAAAATATGGAGATTGTAAAGGAATGGCCAATTTAACCAGGTCGCTGCTTAAGTCATCAGGGTTTGACGCCCGCTTATGCTGGCTGGGGACCGATCATATCGCTTACGACTACAACACGCCTTCGCTGGCCGTAGATAACCACATGATATGCGGCTTAATTTATAAAGGCAAAACCATTTACCTGGATGCCACACAAACTTACCTTGGCATGAATGATTATGCAGAACGGATCCAGGGCCGGCAAGTGCTGATGGAGGACGGGGATAAGTTTATTTTAAACAGGATCCCGGTGGAGGGCGCGTCTCAGAATTATGATTTTGAGGCAAGCAAATTGAGCATTAACGGTAGCAGCCTTACCGGTGGTATATCTCACTTATGGAAAGGTGAGGACAAGGAAGACGTTTTAATTGGCGTAAACAGTATCAAAAAGGAAAACGCCGACGAGGCCATGAACAGGTTTTTATCCAACAACAATTCGGACTACCTGATCACTAACCTGAAGATCTCCAGCACCACCAACCCGGATAAGGATTTTACGGCAAATTATAATGTCGAAATAAAAAATGGGGTTTCAGAATTCAGTAAGGCATATTATGTCGACTTTGACCTTCGAAAAGAACTCCTCAATTCCACTATAAAAATTGATGAACGGAAGCACGATTTTTGGTTCGTACATAAAATAAATATCTGTAAAGAAACAGAGCTTACCCTGCCTGCCAATTATAAAGCATCAGGATTGCCGGAAGCGTTAAACATTGTAAACCCGGATTACGAATTTCATATTCAATATGTACAATCACCCGGAAAACTGACCTATAAAAAAACTTTACTGGTTAAAAACACCCATTTACCACTTGCGAAATTTGTGCAATGGAACAAAGATATTGAACAGCTTGCAAAAGTATATAACGAAACTATCACTTTAAAACCTGTCAGCGAATGAAATCTTTTTTACTTTTAACCATCGGCTTATTGATAACTGCAAGCCTTTTTGCGCAGGATAATGTGCCGTACGCCGAAAAAGCCATGCAAATTCAGAAGGAGGTTTGGGGTACTGCGGTTCCTGAATTTAAGTCGACCACTGTGCCAGCCAATCTCGCTAACGAAAGTGCTGTGGTGCTTGCACGGTCGTTTAGCCTGCAGCGTACGTCGAAGCCCCGGATAAAATTTATGATCATCGCAGCCGGAGTAGCTACCCGTACCATCAAATTAACCACCTATCACGAACGGGTAAAAATAAACGACAAAACAGCCCTTGAAAATTATTCGACCTTATCGTATCAAAAAAAACTGGATAATTCCACCTCTTTTCTATTTAACAAAATCGCCAACGTTCAGGATACTTATATCGGCGCAAAAATTATCAAACCCGATGGTAAAGAGATTGTTGTAAATACAGGTGAAGAAGTGTTGTTGAAAAATGAACAAAAAGATCAAAAAGGCAAACTTGCCATCCCGGGTTTACAGGCAGGGGATATCCTGGATTATTATATCAGCAATTCCGATTTTACCGAAACTACCCAGGGCAACTCCTTTAAAGATAATGATAACCTGTTTGTTTTGGCCGATGAATACCCGGTTTTGTATTACAGCATTGATTTTCAATACAACAAAAAGATCAAGGTTCAATACATCAATGCCAATGGTGCGCCAAAGTTTGTGGAAAGCAATAATGATAATGACGATCTGCTGCTCAGTCTTAAATTGAGAAACCTGCCAAAGTATCAAAGCGTATTGTGGACATCGCCATTAAGGCAATACCCATATATAGAAATAGGCAGTTCATACGGGGCTAAGATTAACACCATGATGGGGTATGACTATGAGAAGGACCCTAATGCCACCCGTTTTGAAAATAACGAATTGGGTTTTCAGGCGGCATTTAAAGAATATCCAGGGTTTAACGATGTTGAAGGTAAGCTGAAAGACTATTTTGGCAGTCATAAAAGTTTAAAAAACGCCCCGGTTGACAGCATTTTGAAAGTATTTTATGACGAATGGAAGTTTAATGTTTTTTGTAATTACTCGGGCAAAGAGCTGGAAAATATGAATGAAATGAATTATCGCAAGGCACGGAGCGAATATGCAGCGATACTAACCAGCATGATGCTAACCGACCTGGATATTGATAATGCCGTACTGCTGGTGGCATCGCGTAACAGCAATTCGCTGGAGAATGTTTATAATATGGACGATATGGATGCCATGGTTGTGATTAATACGACCACACCGATGTACCTGTGTTTTGATGATATTGTTACCCATTTTAACGAGATCCCCGCCCGGTTCCAGGGGGAAAAAGCGGTAGAGTTGTTTCCTAAACGGCACAATTCGCAAAATTACTCGTTTACATCTGATCACACCACTTTACCGGTCACCACCAGCGAAAAGAACCATGTAGAAGAAAGTTTAGAGGTTAGCCTGCTGCCCGCGAATCCGCAGAAATTAAAAATAACCCGGACGGTAAAGGAACAGGGTGAGCTGCGCCATTCCGATCAAAAACTTTTATTACCTGTGCAGGATATTGATGACGGTTACCGGGCAATGATTAAGGGTGATGAACTGGCGAAACGGCTGAAAAAGAATGATAAAACCAAAAAAATGGGGGACGATTTTTCATATGCATTTACAAAGGAAAAAATGGATATGAGCAAAAATTTCACCGCCGAAATTAAAAGCCAGTTTGACCAGGACCCGGAACAGGTAACAGATACGAAGATCATCAACCCCGCATTGGAAAACACCAGCCCTGTTTTTCAGTACTGTGCATCGTTTGTATTGAATAACCTGGTTAAAAAGGCTGGTAACAATTATATTATTGAAGCAGGTAAATTAACAGGCAGCTTTTACAAACTGGAAGACAAGGACCGCAAACGGAACATCGATATTTATATGCCCTGCGCCCGTAGTTTCAAATATTCCATTTCAATAACGATTCCGCCAGGCTATAGCGCCAAAGGCATGGAAGAAATGACCGTAAAAAAGGTAAACAAAACCGGTACATTTACCTCGTCGGCAGTTGTTAACGGCAATAACTTAATCATTACCGTAAACCGGGTGTACAACAACAATTTTGAAAAAGCTTCCGACTGGCCATTAGTGGTGGACCTGATAGACGCTGCATCGAATTTCAACTCCCAAAAAATATTACTGGAAAAGAAGGGGTAGGGGGAAGTCCGAAAGTCCGGAAAGTCAGTAAAGTCCGAAAGACGAAACAGAGGATGAGTTTGCTTTTTGAAGGACGCGATGTAGCCTGATAATCGGTGAAATCAAAATCAAATCGGTGAAATCCCCCAAAAACTTTCGGACTTTCCTCTATCTTTGCACCTTATGACAGCTTCAGAGATACGCCAGGCTTTTTTTGGATTTTTTTAAGTCGAAGGGACATGTTATCGTTCCATCGGCTCCCATTGTTATTAAAAACGACCCCACGTTAATGTTTACCAACGCGGGGATGAACCAGTTTAAATCGCTTTTTTTAGGTGAAGAGACACCGAAATACCCCCGCGTAGCGGATACCCAGCGCTGTTTGCGCGTATCCGGCAAGCATAACGATTTGGAGGAGGTAGGTATCGATACCTATCACCATACCATGTTCGAGATGCTGGGCAACTGGAGCTTTGGCGACTACTTTAAAAAAGAAGCCATCGCCTGGAGCTGGGAACTGCTGACCGAAATTTATAAAATTGATAAAGACCGCCTGTATGTTACCGTTTTCGGCGGTGATGAAAAGGAGGGACTACCGGTTGACCAGGAAGCTTTTGACTACTGGAAACAATATGTAGCTGAAGAGCGGATTTTATTCGGCAATAAAAAAGATAACTTTTGGGAAATGGGCGAAACCGGCCCATGCGGACCCTGCTCCGAAATTCATTATGACAGCCGCCCCGATGAAGACCGGAAAAAAGTAGAAGGCAAAACATTAGTAAATGCCGATGATCCGCTGGTTATCGAGATCTGGAACAATGTATTCATGCAGTTTAACCGCCTGCGGGACGGTTCGTTGCAGCCATTGCCTGCCAAACATGTGGATACAGGAATGGGCTTTGAAAGGCTGGTTAGGGTTTTGCAGGGTAAAACCTCTAACTATGATACGGATGTTTTTCAGCCGCTGATCCAGTTTATTGCGGAGAAAAGTGGCCGTCCCTATCAGTCAACGATCAGTGAGGGAATGATGTGGCAAGAGCTCAGAAATAATGCAGTTGCAATGCGTGTAATGGCTGATCATATACGAGCTATCAGCTTTACAATAGCTGATGGGCAGTTACCATCAAATAATAAGGCGGGATATGTTATTCGACGTATATTGCGTCGCGCTGTTCGCTATTCTTATCAATATCTACATATAAAAGAGCCTTTTTTAAATCAATTGGTTCCACGTTTAGCTGAACAGTTTAGAGGGGTTTTTGATCAACTTTGGGATCAAAAGGATTTTGTGCAAAAGGTGGTTTTGGAAGAAGAAGCAGCGTTCTTGAGAACACTTGAAAACGGTTTAGATCGATTTGACGTTGCAATGGCCTCCGCTCACAATAATATTATAAGCGGAAGGGCTGCATTTGAGTTATCAGACACATTTGGCTTTCCGTTAGATTTAACAGAGTTAATGGCACGTGAGGCTGGGCTATCAGTTGATATCGAAGGCTTTAATGAGGCACTCCAAGCCCAAAAAACACGCTCCCGCGCCGCCACCGTCATTGATACCGGCGATTGGGTAGTTTTACAAGACGACGATACCGTTGAGTTTACCGGCTATGATGAATTGGAAACCATCGCTCATGTGGTAAAATACCGCAAGGTAACCGCGAAAGGGAAGGAGCA